>Ga0134128_10001170_pt1 | contig 34793 bp, 29 predicted proteins | sample KB31754_FD_96462 | JGI IMG/M metagenome (GOLD analysis project Ga0134128, IMG submission 96462) | Terrestrial soil microbial communities with excess Nitrogen fertilizer from Kellogg Biological Station, Michigan, USA - KB3-175-4 | ecosystem: Environmental > Terrestrial > Soil > Unclassified ...
AGTCGGTCTCGTCGAGGATCGCGACCTTGGGCTTGAGCAGCTCGAGCTGGAGCACCTCGATGCGCTTCTTCTCGCCACCGGAGAAGCCCTCGTTCACGCTGCGCTCGGCGAAGGCGGGGTCGATGTCCAGTGCGGACATCGCACCCTTGACCTCCTTGACCCACGTGCGCAGCTTGGGAGCCTCGCCGCGGATCGCGGTGGCGGCGGTGCGCAGGAAGTTGGACATCGACACACCCGGCACCTCGACCGGGTACTGCATGGCCAGGAACAGACCGGCTCGCGCGCGCTCATCTACTGACATCGACAGCACATCGACACCGTCGAGCAGCACCTGGCCCGAGGTGACCCGGTATTTCGGGTGCCCGGCGATCGAGTAGGCCAAGGTCGACTTGCCCGAGCCGTTGGGACCCATGATCGCGTGCGTCTCCCCCGACCGGACGGTCAGATCAACCCCGCGAAGGATCTCTTTCTCGGGAGCCTGCTCATCATCGGTGGGCACCGCGACATGCAGGTCCTTGATTTCCAGGGTGGTCATCGGTGTGTTCTCGCACTCCTGCTAGCGGTTGGTGGGTCGGGATGGATCGACGTAGACGTCATCGCCGTCAATGGTCACCGCGTAGGTGTCCACCGGCTCGGACGCCGGTGGTGAGGACGGCTCCCCGGTGCGTAGATCGAAACACGATCCGTGTAACCAGCACTCCAGACCCTTGCGGGTTACTTCACCTTCGGACAGCGCGATCTCGGCGTGCGAGCAGACGTCGGCCAGTGCATAGACCTGGCTGCCTTGACGCACCAGCACGACCGGCACGTTGTCGACCTGGAAACCGGCCGGCTCATCGTCCTTGAGATCGGTCAGGCTGCAGACGCGAACCGCGGTCATACCCCCACCGCCTCGAGCTCCGCCTCGATCGCCACGGTCAGCCGCTCGCGTACCTCTGCGACGGTGATCTTTTGCAAGATCTCGCCGAAGAAGCCCCGGACGACCAGGCGGCGGGCCTGGTCGAGGGGAATGCCTCTGGAGGTCAGGTAGAACAGCTGCTCGTCATCGAAGCGCCCGGTAGCACTCGCGTGACCGGCACCGACGATCTCGCCGGTCTCGATCTCCAGATTGGGCACCGAGTCGGCCCGGGCACCGTCGGTGAGCACCAGGTTGCGGTTGACCTCGAAGGTCTCGGTGCCCTCCGCGGCGGCCTGGATCAGCACATCTCCGATCCACACCGTGTGCGCCTCTGGTTGCCCGGGGCTGCCTTGCAGTGCGCCCTTGTAGGCCACGTTGGAGCGGCAGTGCGGGACGGCATGATCCACCAGCAAACGGTGCTCCAGATGCTGCCCCGCATCGGCGAAGTACAGCCCGACCAACTCGGCATCGCCGCCGGGCTGGGTGAACGTCACCGTCGGCGACTGCCGGACCAGGTCGCCGCCCAGGCTCACCGTGGTGGCGCGCAGGACCGTGTCGCGGCCGAGTCGGTGGTGCAGCGCCGCGACGTGGACCGCGTCGTCGGCCCAGTCCTGCACATTGACCAGGGTCAGCCGCGCCCCGTCGGCGAGGACGAGTTCGACGTTCTCCGCGTAAGTGCCACTGCCGCGATAGTCGAGCACGACAACAGCCTCGGCGAACGTTTCCAGGCGCACCTGCAGATGCCCGTAGGCGACCTGCCCGGTGCCCGGACCGGTGATCGTGATCGTCACCGGATCCTCGATCCGGGTCTGGGCCGGCAGGGTCACCACGGTGGCCTGCGGCGCGGAACTCCAAGCCTGAGCGGCGACCCGATCGGCCGGAATACCCCCATCACCCAAGCGGGCGTCGGATCGGTCCACGTCCTCGACGGTGACCTCGTCACCCGCCTGCACCTTGATCTGCGCGGTCGCGGTGGCCGCCACACCTTGGTGCAGCCCGCGCAGGCGCCGCAGCGGGGTGAACCGCCAGTCCTCCTCACGGCCCGTAGGCACCTCGAAGGCGTCCACGTCGTAGGAGGTGAACCGCTGCCCTCGAGAGACCATCGGCACGCTGGGATCCACCGTCTTCGTGCCGTGCGAGTGCGCGACCAGACCGGGTTGGGCCGGCTGGCCAGTGGTAGCCGTCATATCAGCCGACGGCTCCTTCCATCTGGAGTTCGATCAGGCGGTTGAGCTCCAGGGCGTATTCCATGGGCAGCTCGCGGGCGATCGGTTCGATGAACCCGCGCACGATCATGGCCATCGCCTCGTCCTCGCTCAGCCCGCGGCTCATCAGGTAGAACAGCTGATCGTCGCTGACCTTGGAGACGGTGGCCTCGTGCCCCATGGACACGTCGTCCTCACGGATGTCGACGTAGGGGTAGGTGTCCGAGCGGCTGATCTGATCCACCAGCAGCGCGTCGCACTTCACCGTGGAACGGGAGTGGTGGCTGCCCTCGTTGACCTGCACCAGCCCGCGGTAAGAGGTGCGTCCGCCGCCGCGAGCCACTGACTTGGACACGATCGTGCTCGACGTGTTCGGTGCGGCGTGGACCATCTTCGCCCCGGCGTCCTGGTGCTGGCCCTCGCCGGCACACGCCACCGAGAGCACCTCGCCCTTGGCGTGCTCACCGATCAGCCAGACCGACGGGTATTTCATGGTCACCTTGGAGCCGAGGTTGCCGTCGATCCACTCCATGGTCGCACCCTCGGCCGCGGTGGCCCGCTTGGTGACCAGGTTGTAGACGTTGTTCGACCAGTTCTGGATCGTGGTGTAGCGGCAGCGGCCGCCCTTCTTCACGATGATCTCGACGACCGCGGAGTGCAGCGAGTCGGACTTGTAGATCGGGGCCGTGCAGCCCTCGACGTAGTGCACGTACGCGCCCTCGTCGACGATGATCAATGTGCGCTCGAACTGGCCCATGTTCTCGGTGTTGATCCGGAAGTAGGCCTGCAGCGGAATGTCGACGTGTACGCCGGGTGGCACGTAGATGAACGACCCACCGGACCACACCGCGGTATTCAACGCGGCGAACTTGTTGTCCCCGGCTGGGATCACGCTGGCGAAGTACTGCTGGAAGATTTCCGGCTTCTCGCGCAGCGCGGTGTCGGTGTCCAGGAACAGCACGCCCAGCTCTTCGAGATCTTCGCGGATCTTGTGGTAGACCACCTCGGACTCGTACTGCGCGGCCACGCCGGCGATGAGCCGGGCTTTCTCCGCTTCCGGGATGCCGAGCCGGTCGTAGGTGGCCTTGATGTCCTGGGGCAGGTCGTCCCACGAGGTGGCTTGCTTCTCGGTCGAGCGGACGAAGTACTTGATGTTGTCGAAGTCGATCCCGGACAGGTCTGCTCCCCAGTGCGGCATCGGCTTGCGCTGGAACAGGCGCAACGCCTTGAGCCGCGTCTCGAGCATCCACTCCGGCTCGTTCTTCTTGGCCGAGATGTCGCGCACCACGGCCTCGGACAGCCCACGCTGCGCGCTGGTGCCCGCGATGTCGGAGTCGGCCCAGCCGTATTCGTAGCGGCCTAGCCTGGAGAGCGTTTCTTCCTGGCTGAGCGGTGTTCGCACATCCTGCTCAGGGGCGGTCGTCATTCAGACGCCTCCGTCCGGTTCAGTGGTGGGATTTGCGGCGGAAACAGTGGAAGAGCCGTGCGGGCGCCCTGGGCTACCCGATTTTCGGGAACGTGAGTCGTACAAACGACGTCGCCACGCGCGATGGTGGCCAGCCGCTGTACGTGAACGCCGAGCAGATCTGCGAAGGCCGCCGTCTCGGCCTCACACAGCTGCGGGAATTCCGCAGCCACATGCGACACCGGGCAGTGGTGCTGGCACAGCTGCGCACCAGAGCCGACGTGCTCAGCCGACGCAGCGTAACCCTCCGCGCTCAGCGCCACGGCCAGCAGTTGCGCTCGCGCGACCGGATCGGTCGCGGCGACCACCGCGGCCCGGTGCCGACCGACCAGGTCGGTCACCCGGCGCTCGGCGAACGAGCGGATCGCCTCCTCGCCGTCGCGTTCCGACAGGAAGCGCAGCGCGGCGACCGCCAGATCATCGTAGGTGTGCTCGAACTGGGCCCGACCGGCCGTGGTGAGCAGGAACAGCTTTGCCGGACGACCCCGGCCTCGGGGCCACCGGCGCGGCGCCGAGCGGTAGGTGGCCTGCCCGTCTGCGAGCAGCGCGTCCAGGTGGCGGCGCACGGCAGCGGGGCTCAACCCGAGCGACTCGGCGACCTGAGCAGCGGTCACTGGACCGTGCTCCAGCAACATCCGCGCCACCGACTCACGGGTCCGACGATCAGCCCCGACGTTTTTCACAACGTCCATGTTACGTAATTCTCGCGCTGGTGCACAACACGTGTGGCCACAGCGACGGTTCTTCATCCCGGTACGGGTGACGCCGTGAGCGTCTGTGGTTCGCTAGGTCACGCGATGTACAGGTTGCTGTTCTCAATCCTCTTCCGGTGGCTTCCCGCCGAGACCGCGCACCGTCTGGGCTTCGGACTGACCCGCATGGTGACCGCAGCGCCAGGCTTGGGCGCGTTGCTGCGGCGCCGGCTGGCTCCCCGTGACCCCGTGCTGCGAGTTCGCGCGCTCGGGCTCGATCTATCCGGACCGCTGGGGCTGGCAGCGGGTTTCGACAAGGACGCGCTGGCCCCCGATGCCCTGGGCGCTTTGGGGTTCGCCTTCGTCGAGATCGGCACCGTGACGGCACAATCCCAGCCGGGAAACCCGGTGCCGCGACTGTTCCGCTTGACAGCCGACCGGGCCCTGGTGAACCGGATGGGATTCAACAATGCCGGTGCCGCGGCTGCTGCCGGCAGGCTGCGCGCCCGGGATCGAGGGGTGCCGGTCGGGGTCAACATCGGCCAGACCAAAGCCGTCGCGGAGCACGACGCGGTGGCCGACTATGTGGCCAGCGCCCGGCTGCTGGCCGAGGTCGCGGGCTACCTGGTGGTCAACGTCAGCTCGCCCAACACTCCGGGGCTGCGCGATCTCCAGGCCGTCGAGCACCTTCGGCCGCTGCTCGTTGGCGTTCGCTCAGCACTGGAGCAGAGCAGCACCCGGCGCGTACCGCTGTTGGTCAAGATCGCGCCAGACCTGGCTGACGAGGACATCGACGCGGTGGCCGATCTCGCGCTGGAACTCGGCCTGGAGGGAATCGTCGCCACCAACACCACGACCTCCCGGGATGGGCTACGGACCAGTGCGGCCGAGGTCTCGGCGATCGGACCGGGCGGCGTCTCCGGTGCCCCACTCAAGGACCGGTCCCTCACGGTGCTGCGCCGGCTGCACGCTCGGGTGGGCAACCGATTGGTTCTGGTAGGGGTGGGTGGCATCGAGACCGCCGAGGACGCCTGGGCGCGAATCCAGGCCGGCGCAACACTCGTGCAGGCCTACACCGGTTTCGTCTACGGCGGACCGTTGTGGCCGTATCGCATCCACCGTGGTCTGGCCCGCCTCGCCCGCCAGGCGGGCTACACCTCGATCACCGAAGCCACTGGCACGTCGATCCCCGATGCCAGCGACGACCGGTAGCCGCTGTGATCATGATCACCGCCGGCTGGCACTGATTCGGGCCAGCCGGTCACGCCACCATGCCGCCTGCTCGGGGTCGGTCAGCTCGTAGGTGTCGAGCAAGGCGGGATCGGGTGTCGGTGGTGTGCGCGGGATCGCCAGGTAGCCATCGACCGGCCGCAGCGACGCGGCATCGGGCACCACGTCGCCGTCCAGCAGAGACAGCGTGCCGAGGCCGCAGGCGAAGTCGAGTTCGGGCAGTGCCCCGGCAAGAGCGACTTGCGCAGCGAGGCCGACGCTGGTTTCCAGCGCGGAGGAGACCACACAGGGCAGTCGGGCTGCTTCGGCGACCTGGAGTGAGCGGCGTACGCCACCCAACGGAGTGCACTTGATCACCGCCACATCAGCAGCGCCCGCGACCGCCACGCGCAGCGGATCCTCGGCGCGGCGGATGGACTCGTCAGCGGCGATGCGCACATCGACCTGGCGGCGTACGGCAGCCAGTTCCTCGATGGTGCGGCACGGTTGCTCGACGTACTCCAGTCCGCCAACCGCCTTGTCGAGCAATCGGATGGCGGCGACCGCGCTATCCACGTCCCAGACGCCGTTGGCGTCCACCCGGATCGCGCCGCTTGGCCCCAGGGCATCGCGGACAGCCTCCACCCGGGCGAGGTCTTCGGCCAGAGACTCGGGATGGTCGGCGACCTTGACCTTGGCCGTGCGGCAGCCCGAGCGTGCGGTGATCTCGTGGGCGCGGTCCGGCCCGACCGGCGGGACGGTGCAGTTGATCGAGATCCGGTCACGCACCGGCTCTGGCCAGCCCAGGGTGCACTGTTCGATCGTGGTGGCCAGCCAGGAGGCGGAAACCGTGTCGTCGTAGTCGGTGAACGGGCAGAACTCCCCCCACCCCGCGGGACCCTCGATCAACATCCCTTCGCGCACTGTGATGCCCCGGAAGCGGGTGCGCATGGGAATGGCGTAGACGCGGGCGGCGCCGAAGTCGACGGTGTTGATTGTGGTTGGGTCGGTCATCAGGGTGGTGCGGTCCTCATCTCGGCGGCATCATCGGGTGGCGTCCCCCCAGCCGCTAGCCAAGTCGGCCATTGCGCTGGTCACCAATGCCCTGGCCTCGGCTCGATACACGGCTGACTGCTGGAGTTGCGTGAACATCTTGGCGTAGAGCCGGACTTCGCGTGGCTGGGTGACCTCCAGAATCAGTGGCGCGTCGTCATCAGCAGCGACCAGTAGAGCGCAACTCTGAGCCCAGAGTGAGCGGCTAGGGTTCGGCGGCATGCGCGCTCTTGTCACAGGCGGCGCCGGGTTCATCGGCTCGCACCTCGTCGACCGGCTCGTCTCCGCGGGTCATCGCGTCGCCGTGCTGGACGACCTGTCCAGCGGGCACCGCGACCGGGTGCCCAGCGACGTTGCGTTGCACGTCGTCGACGTCGTCGATGCCGGCGCAGTCACCGATGCCGTGACCGCCTACCAGCCGGATGTGATCTACCACCTGGCCGCTCAGATCAGTGTGCGCTGCTCGGTGGCCGATCCCGCGGCCGATGCCACCACCAACGTCGTGGGCACGCTGAACGTGCTCGATGCGACCACCGCCACCGATGCGCGGCTGATTTTGGCCAGCACCGGGGGCGCGATGTACGGCGACGAAGCCGCCTTGCCCACGCCGGAGACCTGCCCACCCGCAACACTGGCCCCGTACGGAATCTCCAAGTACTGCGCCGAGCAGTACCTCATGCTGTTCAACCGGCTGCACGGCGCACGCCATGTCGCGCTTCGGCTAGGAAACGTCTACGGGCCCCGGCAGGACCCACATGGCGAAGCCGGCGTCGTGGCCATCTTCTGCGACCGTGTGGCGCGCGGGCAGGCGCCTACCATCTTCGGCGACGGTAAGCAGACCCGCGACTACATCTACGTTGCTGACGTCGTCGATGCTTTCCTCGCTGCCACCCGCTATCCCGGCGACGAAGTGGTGTTCAACATCGGGACAGGCACCGCGACCTCCGTGGTCGACCTCCTCGACGCGATCAACGCCGCTGCTGGAACTGCTGTCGAGCCGACGTTCGCACCAGCCCGGGCAGGTGAGTCACGGCATGTCGCGCTGGACTGCACCAAAGCGGCAGCCGAGCTCGACTGGATACCAGCCACGGGCATCGACGCAGGCGTCGCGCAGACCTACCACGAGCTTGCCCACAGCAGCTAGCCCGCGAGGCTCGGTTACCCTTCGCGGCGTGGTGACCGGGAAGCTTCGGGGTGACGAGCAAACCCTGGCCGGGTCGCCACCACCGATCAGCAGCGGCACCGGTCTGGATCCGACCGAAACCCGGCAGCTCGACACGGTTCGCCGGTTCGGCACCGTCGGGGCGCTGCTGATGGGACTGGGTTCCCTCGGTGCCGGAACAGCACCGGTGCTGGGCAACCCGGTGGTCGGCCACCTTGTCTTCGGTCTGTTCCCCCGGATGCCCACCGCCTCGCTGGCCGTGGCCTACACCGGCATCGCCATGGTGGTGCTGGCCTGGCTATGGCTCGGGGCGTTGGTCAAACCCGGACGCACCCGGATGGTCTCCCGGAGCCAGCTGAACCGCCTGATGCTGCTGTGGGCGGCGCCGCTGCTGGTCGCACCACCGATGTTCAGCCGCGACGTGTACAGCTACTTGGCGCAAAGTGCCATGGTCAATCGCGGCTTGGATCCCTACCTGCTCGGTCCGGCCGAAGCACTGGGCGTAGATCACCCACTGGTGCGGGGAATCCCGACGATCTGGCGCAACACGCCGGCGCCGTACGGCCCGTTGTTTCTCACCCTGGGTCGGCCGATCGACTGGATCGCCGGTGACGACGTCGTGCTCGGCGTGCTGCTGCACCGCACCCTGGCGGTGGCCGGCCTGGCGATGATCGTCTGGTCGCTGCCCCGGTTGGCCCGCCGGATGGGCGTGTCGCCGGTCTTCGCGCTGTGGCTCGGTGCGGCAAACCCATTGGTGCTCTTTCATCTCGTCAGCGGAGTGCACAACGAGGCGTTGATGATCGGCCTGATGCTGGTCGGCCTGGAACTGGTGTTGCGTCAGCCGGCGACCGGCCCGGCCACACTCGGTGGGACGGCATTGATCACGGCCGCGGCGCAAGTGAAGGTGCCCGCCGCGCTGGCCCTCGGTTTCGTCATGGTGTGGTGTGCCCGGTTGCGAGGAGGTCGGCTGCGCGATGTCGGATGGGCCGCGGCGGTGGTCGGCGGAGTCGCCGCGGCCGCCACGGTGGCGATCGGGCTCGGCACCGGCCTCGGCTTCGGCTGGGCTGGCGCGCTGGGCACGCCCAACGTGGTGCGCAGCTGGATGTCCGTGGTGACCGAGCTGGGTCTGCTCGCAGGGGTGATCGGCAGCCTGCTGGGGTTGGGCGACCACACCACGTCGGTCCTTTCGCTGGTCCGGCTCACCGGGCTGGCCGGCGCCGGCGGGGTCTGCGTGCTGCTGCTGTGGCGCTGCTGGCAGGGACGCCTCGCGCCACTGGCCGGCATCGGGATCGGGCTGGGCGCCGTGGTTCTGCTGGGTCCGGTGGTACATCCCTGGTACCTGCTGTGGGCGGTCATCCCGCTGGCGGCGTCGGCTACCCACCCGGCGTTTCGCATCGCTGCGACCGTGGCCTGCGCGGTCCTCGCGGTCGTCGTGGCGCCAACCGGCGCGGACTTCCTGTTCCGGGCCTGGGTACTGCCGTCGGCGATGATCGCGGCGGCAGTCTGCCTGGTCGTGCCACTACTGGTGATCCGCGGCCGCACACCACCGCTGTCCGGGGTGCTGCGGGCCCGTGCACCGTGATCCGCGGGCGCAACCTAGGCTTTGGAAACGTGACCCCGCCCGCGTCATCGGCTGCTGTCGAGGTCTGCGGCCTGGTCCGCAGCTTCGGTCCGGTCCGCGCCGTCGACGGGCTCGACCTCCAGGTGCAGCCGGCCACGGTGCTGGCCTTGCTGGGTCCCAATGGTGCCGGCAAGACCACCACGGTCGAGGTGTGCGAGGGGTTCCTGCGCCCGGATGCCGGCGTGGTCCGCGTGCTGGGGCTGGACCCGATCGCCGACAGCGCCGCGTTGCGGCCCCGGATGGGGGTGATGCCGCAGGGCGGTGGCGCTTACCCGGGCGTGCGCGCCGCGGAGATGCTCGGGCTGGTCGCGGTCTGCTCAGCCCGACCGCTGGACGTCGGATGGCTGCTCGACGTACTCGGGCTCACGGGCGTGGCCCGGGTGCCCTACAAACGGCTGTCCGGTGGCCAGCAGCAACGGCTTGCGCTCGCTTGCGCGCTGGTCGGGCGGCCGGAGGTGGTGTTTCTCGACGAGCCCACCGCCGGCATGGACCCGCAGGCCCGGCGATTGGTCTGGGACATCATCGCCAGCCTGCGCGCGGATGGCGTCAGCGTGCTGTTCACCACGCACCTGATGGAGGAAGCCGAGGCGCTGTCCGACCAGGTCGTGATCATTGACCATGGCCGGGTGGTGGCCATGGGCAGCCCCGCTGAACTGACGTCCTCCAGTACGACGCAGCGGCAACTGCGCTTCCGGGCCCGTCCGGGCCTGGACCTCCACCCGCTGGCCACCGCCCTGCCCCAAGACTGCGGGGCTAGCGAACCCCGGCCCGGTGAGTACCTCGTCGACGGCCTGATCGACCCGCAGGTGATGGCCACCGTCACGGCGTGGTGCGCCCAGCAGGGTGTGTTCGCGGAGGACCTGCGGGTAAGCCGGCGCAGCCTGGAGGACGTGTTCCTGGAGCTCACCGGTCGGGAGCTGCGATCGTGACCCTCTTCTCCCCCGGTACTTTCGCGCCCGCACCCGGCCGTGGCCGGCTGTCGCGGATGCTGCTCACCCAAGCTCGCACCGAGTTCGTCTTGACCTTGCGCAACGGCGAGCAGGTGCTGCTCACCCTGCTGATACCGCTGGGACTGCTGGTGGGGCTCACCGTGCTCAACGTGGTGCCAGTGCCCAACCCGCGGGTGGACAACGTCACCCCGCGCATCCTGGCGCTCGCCGTCATGTCGACGGCATTCACCGGGCAGGCCATCGCGCTGGGCTTCGATCGCCGTTACGGGGTGCTCAAACGGTTGGCCGCCACCTCGCTGCCGCGCTGGTCACTGGTCGCCGGTCGGATGCTCGCGGTGCTCGGGGTCGTGCTGGTGCAGCTGGTGGTGCTCGGTGCGGTGGCCTTCGCCCTGGGCTGGCATGTGTCGCCGCCCGGTCTTGCTCCCGCCGCGCTGCTGGTTCTCGCCGGCACCGCCGCGTTCGGCGCGCTCGGGGTGCTGCTCGGGGGGGCGCTGCGGGCCGAGGTGGTGCTCGCGGTGGCGAACATGGTCTGGCTGCTGCTGGTGGTGGCAGGTGGCATCGTGCTGTCCGTGCACGCCTTGCCCGGCGCGCTGTCCGCGATCGCCGCCGCGCTGCCTTCCGGCGCGCTGGCCGAAGGCCTCCGCGTGGCCCTGGTCACCGGCGTGACCCCCTGGGCCACCCTGGGAGTACTCCTGGCCTGGGCCGCCGGTGCCGCTATCCTTGCCGCCCGCACCCTACGCCTTTCCTGAGCCCGTCACGTGTTCGCCAAGGTCACCAAGAGTTCTACGGGTCCCCGATTCGTCCAGCAGCAGGCGCCTACGATCGGTGTTGTGGCAGCTGCATCTGTCTCGAACCGCACACTCACCCCCCTGATGTGGGTGACGGCGATCGCTGCGGGGATCACACAGGCGGGCATCGCGGTGACCGGCTCGGTGGTGCGGGTGACCGGCTCGGGGCTGGGGTGCCCGACCTGGCCACAGTGCTTTCCGGGCAGCCTGGTGCCGCAGCCGCATCCCGAGGTGGCCACGCTGCACCAATGGATCGAGTTCGGCAACCGGTTGCTCACCGGTCTCGTCGGGCTGGTAGGGCTGGCATGCCTGGTGGTCGCGCTGCTGTTGCGACCCCGCCGCCGCCGGCTGATCCTGCTGGCCGCGGCGATGCCCGCTGGTGTCGTGGTGCAGGCCGTCCTCGGCGGGATCACCGTTCTGGCCGGGCTGGCCTGGTGGACCGTGGCGGTGCACTTCCTGGTCTCGATGGTGCTGGTGTGGCTGGCGGTGTTGCTGGTCGCCGCGGTCACCGAGGGTGACGCGCCACCTCGCTGGTACCTGCCCGGACCGCTGCGTGGCTTGCTGTTCACCGCCACCGCCGTGCTGGGAGCGTTGCTGATCGCCGGGACGCTGGTGACCGCCGCGGGTCCGCACGCCGGGGACACGGCTACTCCGCGGCTCGCCGTCAGCGTGGCCGCGCTGGCGCAACTACATGCCGACCTGCTCGTCGCTTTTCTCGGGTTGCTCGCCGGCTTGGGGTTCGCCCTGCGAGCCGTGCACGCGCCCGGCGGTACCTGGGGGCGCTACCTCCTGCTGGTCTGCGTGGTGCTCGCACAGGGTGTGTTAGGCGTTGTGCAGTACCTCACCGGGGTGCCCGAGGCGCTGGTCTCGTTGCATGTTCTGGGCGCCGCATCGGTGGTCGTGGCGACGGCCGCGCTGTGGACGGGCTGCCGGATCCGAGAGGAGGCGCCCGCGGTCACCGTAGGTGATACCCGGCCGCTAGCCAGCGCAGGCACAACCTAAGCTCGGCCCGCACCGGGTGCGTGCAGGCGACCCGCTGACGGAGATCGTCATGGGCATCTACGGGGTGGACATCCACGGGATCGGTGGCCAGGTGATCTTCGTGCATAACCCGACCCGCACCTACGGTGCGCCCGACGGCGCGGTGGGCCTCACTCTCAACTACGCCGCACCCGGCGGTGCGTACGTCACCGAAGGCCGCACGACCTGAGTTGGCGCCGGGAACGCGGCCGGCATCGTCCCAACTGTGCTGAAGGTAACAGTTGCGTTGTCACCAGCGGCATAGCTGCCTCACGAATCACTGGCCATTGTCTGTTTTCTCATCAGCGAAAGGACCCCGCCATGTGGACCGCAGGTCGTCCGCGCTGGGACGGCGAGCGCGGGGAAGCCGGGGGCGCGGGTGATTTCGGGGCTCAGGGCGGTGATCCGACCCGCGCGGTCGCGATCGACCTGAGCACCTGCGTGAACCGGTACGGGCCGCCCCCGGCCGCGCTCGATGCACTGCGCTGCATCAAGCCGGTGGAGCTGCTGATGCACCCCTATGACGCCGCGACGCGGCTGCGTGAGGTGTACGCGACGACGTTGGGCGTCGATGCTGGCGAGCTGCTGACCAGTCGCGCCGCCAGCGAGGTCATCTGGGCGATGGGCCGTGCGCTCGACCCGCGGGCGGTCGCGATCCCACTGCCGGCCTACACCGACTACCTGCGCGTATTCCCGGGTCGCGGCTTCGGATCGACCACCGAATGCGGTCACAGCATCAAACAGCTCGATGCGGCGCTGACGCTCGCCCGGGTGGTACTCATCTCCAATCCACACAATCCGACGGGCTCAGTACTGGGGCCGGCTGAACTGACGGCCTTGGCGCTGCGCCACCCGCGCTCGGTGCTGGTGGTCGATGAGTCCTATGTGGAGTTTCTCCGTGACCCGGCAGCGGCGAGCATGGTCGGCTGCCCGGCCGGCAACGTGGTGGTACTGCGATCGGCGTCGAAGTTCTACGGGATCGCCGCCACCCGCGTCGGCGTGGCCTGGTGCCGCAACCGCCACCTGCTCACCAGCCTGGTAGGCGTGCAGGAGACCTGGGGACTGTCCGGGTTGGACGTCACCGTCGCCACCGCTGCGCTGAGCTCCCATGCCTGGGCCGCGGAGGTCCGTAACCAGTTGCTGGCAGATAGCCGCTGGCTCGCTGCCATGCTGGAGTGGCTGCCCGGGATACACCTACGGGCCAACGACCAGGTCCACTTCCAATACGCGCAGGCGCAGCATGGGCCAGAGTTGGCGGCCGTTCTGGCCGAGCACGGAGTCGGAATCCGGGTACTCAGCCGGGCTCACGGCATCGTACCGGGCGGGTTGCGCGTGGTCGCTCCGCGCCGCGACGAGCGAGACCAGGTTGCGGCTGCATTCGCGGTAGCGGCCGACTTCGCGCCTGCGGTGGCCGCTGGGCTCAACGCTCCTGCCACTGCCCCGACGGTTGGAGCCCGGCGGTGAGCCGGCACGGGGCGAGCGTGGTCGGGGTACTGCTCGCCGCCACTGGCGCGCTGAGCTACGGCGTGACTGTGGTGCTCGGTCGCCAGCTCGCCGCCGCCGGGCTGGGTCCGGCCACCGCATTGGGGACGCGGTTCACGGTTGCGGCCGTCGTCCTCGCCGTCGCCGTGCAGTTGCGACGAGTGTCCTTGCGTCCGGAGCCGGGGGAAGCCATCCGCCTGCTGCTGCTGGGGGCCATCGGGTACACCGCGGAGTCGACGTTGTTCTTCCTCGCGCTGCAGCGTGGCACGGCGGCAACCTGCGCGCTGCTCTTCTACACCTACCCCGCGTTCGTCCTGCTCCTCGAGCTGGCCCGCGGGCGGGAACAGGCGCGCCCGTCGCTTCTGGTGGCCCTGCCGCTGTCGAGCGTCGGTGTGGTGCTCATTGTGGCATCCGGTCAGGGCCTGGCGATCTCCGTGCTCGGGATCGCCCTCGCGCTCGGTTCCGGGTTTATCTACGCCGGGTACTTGCTGGTCGGTCGCGAACTCGGGCGGCGCAGCGACTCGATGGTGGCGGCCTGCTGGCTTGCCGCCGGGGCAGCGCTGTCCTGCCTTACTCGCGGCATCGCCTTGGACGGCCTGGACAACCCCGCGGGACAGTGGCCGGTGCTGCTCGGCTACGGCCTGGCGACTGCGGTGGCGTTCTGGCTCACCTTCGCTGCGCTGGCCAGGATCGGCGCCAGCCGCACCGCCGTCATCATGACCTTCGAGGCGGTCACCGCCGCCGCGCTCGGAGCAGTGCTGCTCGGTGAACAACTCGGCCCACTCCAGGCAATCGGCGGGGCAAGCGTCCTGGCCGCCGCTGTCCTGATCGCCACGACCGCCGGCAAAGGCCGAAGTGCGCGCACACCGGCGGTAATCCCCAAGATTGACGAGGTAGCAGTGCGATGATAAACGTAATAAGTCGGCGAGCTGCTCATTTTTTCGCGGAGCACAATCCGCAGACGCCCTGCCTACCTATCGACCGACGGTGCATTACGCCTATCTGCCTACTGACGCTGCGATTGCGTCCGTCCATGAGTGCTGATGCAGGGATTCGGTTTTCTTGACGAACATCTCACTGTCTGGTAGGTCGTCGGCGGTGTCGCGGTCATCGGGGGGATCACGTTGTTCCCGACACAACAGCCAGGTGGCCAGTCGACGGACTCCATTCTGGTGGGGGCTCGCCAATCACCGGTTAGATCAGGCCGAAGACTGCGATAGGTTTGACGTCCGTGAGCCAGGATCCTGCGTCCGACCTGATCGCCGCGTATCTCGACTGGTACTTCGATCAGCATCCGGTGCACGCCGACGCGCTCGGCGCAGCTGGGTACGCCCACCGCCTCGGCGACTTCACCGCCGCGGCCTTCGACGGCCGTGAGCGGCAGGCCGCGCAATGGCTGGCCCGGCTCGACGCCGAACCGCCTGGGATCGACCGGGACCTCGTCGTCTCTGCACTGCGGGGAACGCTGCTGATGGCCGGCTGGCCGGCCTGGCGGCGGGATCCGTCGGGGTATCTCAGCCCGGTGTTCGCCGGCTTGCTCCAGCCCTTCCTGCACCAGCTGCGCCCCGAGCCGGAGCTGGTGGACGGGGTGGTGTCCCGGCTGGTGGAGGTCCCCCAGGTGCTGGCGGCATGCCGCGACAACCTGGACGCCGAGCTATCCGCTCCAAGACTGGTGCGCCGGGCGCTGCGGCAGGCCGCGGTAGGGCCCGCGTTCCTGCGCAACTCGCTGCCCGCCGAGGTGCAAGACCCCGCGTTGCGGGTCCGGCTGGTGGACGCGGCAGGACCCGCGGTCGAGGCATTCGAGCAGACCACCGCTTTTCTCACCGACTTCGCCGAGCGTGCCACCGGCGACTGGCGGATGGGTGACAAGCTCTACTCGACCTTGCTCAGGCAGCGTGAGCTGCTCGATTACGGGGCCGGCGAGCTGCACCGACGCGGCGTCGCGGCGTGGGATGCGCTCGATGCACAGATGCGGGAACTCGCTGTCCGGGTGCCCGGGGGCAGCGCCGATTGGCGAGCCACCATGGAGGCCCTCCAAGACGATCACCCGCCGACCGTTGAGGCGATGCGCGCGGAGTACAAGGCCGAGACGGCGCGGGCCCGAGCGTTCCTCGCCGACCGCGAGCTGGTCACCTTCGCCGAGGGCGAGCAGTGCCGGGTGGTACCGGCGCCGGCCTACCAGCGCTCGATCATGGCGGTGGCCTCATACCTGCAACCACCGGCGCTGACCCGGTCGCGCCTGGGCCACTTCTTCGTGCCCTACACCCCGGACGATGCCACCGAGGAGCAGATCACCCAGCGGCTGCGCACCAACGCCCGCGCGCAGCTGCCCACCATCGCCGTGCACGAGACCTATCCCGGGCACCACTGGCAGCTGTCCTGGGCGGCCGAGGCGTCCGGAAAAGGCGCTGCCGTGCGTTCGGTACACCGCAGCGCCTTTTTCGCCGAGGGCTGGGCGCTCTACGCCGAGGGCATGATGCGCGACCAGGGATACTTCACCGAACCGGCGCACGAGCTAGCCCATCTGGAGGCCCGCATTTTCCGGGCGGCCCGGATGGTGGTGGACACCGAACTGCACTGCGGGGATATGGACGAGGCGCAGGCCGAACTATTCATGGCCACCCGGGCGTCGCTGTCCCCCGCAACGGCCAAGGCCGAAGTCGACCGGTACTGCGCCTGGCCCACCCAAGCCCCGTCCTACCTCACCGGCTGCCTGGAAATCGAGCAGCTGCGCACCCAGTGGCCGGGGGAATTGAAACGATTCCATGACACCCTGGCCGGCTCTGGCTGCCTGCCGCTCGGGCTGGCCAGGCGGGCGCTGGCCGGTAGCTCATAGAGTGGCGCCGTGCGTGCAATCCAGGTGACTGAAACCGGCGGTCCCGATGTCCTGCGGCTGGCCCAGCTGCCCGATCCGGAACCCGGCACCGGCCAGCTACTGGTCAAGGTCGCCGCGGCGGGGGTCAACTACATCGACACCTACCACCGCAGCGGTGCGTACCCGATGCCGCTGCCGTTCGTCCCCGGCTCGGAAGGCGCCGGCACCGTCATCGCCGTGGGACCGGAGGCCGGCGACATCGCGGTGGGAGCCCGGGTGGCGTGGGCGGCGGCCCCGGGCAGCTACGCCGAACTTGCCGTGGTGCCCGCCGAGCAGGCTGTGCCGGTGCCCGCGCAGGTGGAGATCGACATCGCGGCCGGCTGCCTGCTCCAGGGTATGACAGCGCACTATCTCACGGTATCCGTGCACGCCGTGCAGCCCGGCGAGACAGTGTTGGTGCATGCGGCAGCGGGCGGCATGGGGCTGCTGCTCACCCAGCTGGCCACCGCCCGGGGTGCCCGGGTGATCGGCACGGTGTCCACCCCCGCGAAGGAGAAGCTCGCGCGGCAGGCCGGGGCCGCGGAGGTGATCCGGTACACCGAGATCGACGATGTCGCCGCCGGGGTCCGCCAGCTGACCGGCGGGGACGGCGTCGCCGCTGTCTACGACGGAGTAGGTGCCTCCACCTTCGACGCCAGCCTCGCCTCGCTGCGACCGCGCGGGATGCTCGCGCTCTACGGCGCGGCCAGCGGGCCGGTGCCCCCGGTGGATCCGCAGCGGCTGAATTCGGCCGGTTCGGTCTTCCTCACCAGACCGAAGCTGGCGGACTACATCCCCACCCACGAGGAGCTGCGCTGGCGCGCCGGTGAGGTGTTCGACGCGATCCAAGCCGGGTCGTTGCGGATCACCATCGGCGGCCGGTACCCACTCGCCGATGCTGCGCAGGCACACCAGGACCTGCAAGGCCGGCGCACCACCGGGAAGCTGCTGCTGCTAACCCGTCAACCGGCCATGAAGATGAACTCCAACTGAATATTGTCCGGATCGCGGAACACCAGCGCCGAGTACTTTATCGGGTCATCGATATCGGTCACCCCTGAGTGCGGCACAGCCGAGGCGTCGAGCCACTGTGCCCAGGATTCCAGATCTGATCGACTCGGCACGGACATGCTGACGTGGTCGAGACCGGTCCGGGCTTCATCGAATGACTGGCCGTCATTTCTTGTATTGTGCTGAAGCCCTATGATGATTCCGCAGCCGAAGTCAGCAAGGAGCACAGCGTATCCGGACTCTTCGTTACCGTGATGTGGAATCTCAGCCGGGATCCGTTCCAATCCCAGTACCCGCTGATACCAGTCTGCGCTAGCTTCTACATCGGTTACCGTAACACCAAAGTGATGAAATCCACCCATCGGCGGTCGTGTTGCTGTCTTATTCATCTCGACCTCCTTTGCTATCGCCCGCGCGCAGCGGGGCGTTGTGGTAGCGGCCCTCATGGGCCAGGATCGGCCGGGTGTCACCGGCTAGCTGCGGATACTCGGCTTCCAGCCGGTGCCGGCGGTCCCACTGCCGCTGCATCCGGGTAACGTACTCTCGATCGCCGTGGTAGAGCCCGCGCCAGGTTTGCGGCATGTGGTCGCACGACAGGCCTGCGTTGGCGCGCCCGCCTAAGCTGAATCCCACGGGTATCTTGCGCATCGGGTCCTGACAAGTGGGGCATTCCGGCGCTGGGGCATTCAGTGCCGCCAGTCGCTCGAAACGCAACCCACAATCGCACCGGTAGACGTAGATCGGCATACGGACCTCCGCGTGCATGGTTACGTGTAGGAGCCCTGCGGAGCGGTCCGCAACTGGTGAATCTGATCCGCGTCATGCCCGAAGACCATCGTTGCGTTCGTCTTGTCCTGGATAGCCCGCAGCTTCTCCACGGAAGCGTAGAATTGCTCCAGGTTGTTGACCAGCACACCCGGGAACACCGGCGGGCCGTAACTGGCACCCATGAACACCGCGTCGGACGTGAAGATCATGGTGCCGCTGTCGGCCAGATCGACTTGCATGGACATGCACCCGGGGGTGTGTCCCGGGGTTTGGAGCAGGGTGACGCCGGGCAGGATTTCGGTGTCCCCGGCGATGGTCTCGAACGACAAGTTCTCGTAGTCGGCCTTGAGATGGCCGCCGCTGCATGGGCCCTCGATACCGAATGCGAACTTCTTTTCCATATCACTGCAGAGCAGTCGGGCGTTGGTGTTCTTGAACATCGCGGCGTTGCCGGCGTGGTCGATGTGCAAGTGCGATAGAACGACGTAGTCGATCTCCTCGAGGCCGACACCCATGGCATTGAGTCGTGCGTCGAAGTACTCATCCTCACCGACCAGGTCGTAGGCGAAGAACTCCTGCAGCCCGGTCGGCACCCAGCGCTGCTCCCAGTCCCGCGGGCAGCTGGTATCCCACAGCAGCTTGCCCTCGGGTGTCTCGACGAGCACCGCGTGCGTGGGCACTTCCGACCACACGACCGCGGCGTCCGTCTCGCGCACGGCATGGAGGGTCACGCCGGGCTTGAGCAGCAGCCAGGCCAGGTCGGCGCGCATCGCCCCACACGGAATGATGCTCAGCTTGGTCACCGTCGGCATCGTCTGTCCTCGGTTTCGCCGTTGGCATTTCCGAGCAACGATGCCCGGTTTGCCACCGTCGCGGCAGAGTGGTGACCACTCAGTTTGTGGCGTCAAGGGTGCGAGCGAGGCCGTCGCGGCCCGCCACGCCGAGCTTCTCGTATGCGGCATGGAGGTTGTTCTCCACTGTGCGGTGGGACAGGCACAGCCGTGCCGCGATCTCCTTGTTGGCCAGACCCGCAACCGCGAGGCGAGCGATCTCCAGCTGCCGGGGAGTGAGCGCAGTCCGAGCCAGCACGGCAGTGGTCAGGGCAGGCGTGCGGGCCCCCTCGCAGCGAGCGGCCAGCGCGCCGGCGCGTCGCTGCGCGGCTGCCGCATGGCGCAGCTGACCCTGGCGGCGCCAGGCCACGGCTGCATCGGCGGACGCTTCAGCCGCCAGCAAAACCGCACCACAGGCGTCGAAGCTCACCGAGCTGACCTGGAGCCCGGCGGCGTCCTGTGCGACCAACGCGATGGCATGGGCGAGGCGAGCCGGCGCCAGCGGTCCCTCGACAACCTCAGCCAGCTCCCGAATCCGAGGAAGCGCCGCAGCGGCCCGACCTAACCGGGCCAGGTCGTGCACCGCAGCCGCCTCCAGGGCGTAGGCGCCAGACTGCCGTGCCATGGTCGCCGCCTCCTGGAGATAGCGGCAACCCGCAGCGACGTCACCCGCGGCCACCTCGGTCCACGCGCGGGCCCGCGGCACCTCTGGCCCGCAAATCTCCCACGGAGGGACCCGCAGCGCATCCAGGTCTGCCAGCACAGCGCGAGCTGCCTGCACGTCACCTAGCAGGGCCAAGGCGTGCGCGCGGATCATCAAAGCGTTGCGTACCCACAGCGGCCAGTTCATCTCGCGGAAGACTCCGGCAGCTTCCCCGGTGAGTCGAGCCGCAGCCGCAACCCTGCCTTCGGCCAGCGCATTCCAGCCCCGCACGCACGCAAAAAACGACTGTGCCTCTATCGAGCTTTCCTCGACCGCCTTGTCGTACTCAAGGTCAGCGACCGCTCCGGCCTCCGCCAAGTGCCCCGCGTAGCGCAGCGCGGCGGACCGGATCACCTGGTGCAGATACGGCCCGAAGGGCAGCGGAGGCCCGGTGAGCTGCATATGCGCGGCCAGCCCCCGCTCAGCAGCGGCGATCGCGGCGGAGGCTTGGCCGGCCACGCCCGTCGAGGTGCCCGCGGCGAAGCAAGCCGACACCAGTGCTCTACCGGAAGCTCGCTCCAGCAGCGGCACCGTCAGCGCGATCGCTGCGCTGTGGCGTCCCGAACGGCCCAGGATCCGGGCTCGCTCCGCGGTGATCTGGTCACGGCAGCCGGCGTCCTCGATGGCGGCTTCCGCCTCTTCGGCGACCTGCAGGGCGGCAGCAGTCTGCTTGAGCGCCATATCGAGCACCCCAATCCGGGTGGTGGCCAGCAGTGCCCGTTGCGGGTCAGTGCCGGCTGCCACCACCAGTGCCCCGAGCTGCTTGTCGGCCTCCTCGGCCCGGCCTTGCAGCCAGCACAGCTGTCCCAGGAGCAGGCTGGCCTCGAAGCCGGCGCCGGCTGCGACTGCCGCGCGCGCCAACCGCTCCGCGAGCTGGAAATCGTATCGCTGCCGAGCGGTGGTGGCCGCCGAATACAGGATGTCCGGCTGGACTGCGCTACCACCTTCCAGGCTCCAGACGGCGAGCCGAAGCGTGTCCTCGCGCCGGTGGGCGCCCACCGCTGCCAGAGCTTGGGCCAGCACACGAGCCGACTCCCGGAAACGCAGCGCGGGAAGGCGCTCCCGTAGCACCTCGCCATACAGCGGGTGAGCCAGCCGGGCGCTGAGGCGCCGGCCATCCTGCTCGATGCGCACTAAGCCTCGGCGCTCGAGCCCGTCAAGGTCGAGCTGGGGCTGGACAGCCTGGAGCAGCTTTACTTCGAGGGGTTCACCGAGGGCCAGCACCTCGAGCGTGCGGCGCCCGTGCTCGTCGACCCCGCTCAGGCGAGTTTCGATGATCTCCACCAGGCGGGATGAGGCCGGCAAGGTTGCGCCCAGGCGCCAGATGCCCTGCTCCCGGCGAAGCGCACCCGCTTCGAGCGCGCCGAGGACAACCTCCCTGAGGAACAAGACATTGCCCTGCGTACGCCTGTGCAGCAGGTGCGCCGTCGCTCCGTCCACCGGCCCCCGGAGCGCGGCGGTGAGCAGTTCTTCAACTTCGTCGGCCGCGAACGGATGCAGCTCGATGCGTTCGGCAAGCTCGTCCTTCCACAGAGCAACCACCGCATCGGGCGCTTGCTCGCCGGACCGGAGCGTGGCGAGCACGAAGGTCTTTTCCGTGGTAGCCAGTAGCTGCGTGAGGGCCGCCGAGGACTGATCGAGCAGGTGAGCATCGTCGACGAGGACTGCCACCGGCTTGCCCTGACCGCGCGCGACGATCGCAGCGGCGATTCTGCGCAGCACCTCCAGCAGGTCAGTGCTCGGGATCAGGTCGGGAACGAGGGATGCAAAGGCCCCGAACGGCAGCCCGGCCGCGCATTGCGTGGCCGAGACTCTCAGGCACGCGAAGCCGCGGGCTGCCGCCAGGTCAAGGCACTCGGCCGCTAGCCGGGTCTTCCCGACGCCCGCTGCCCCGGCTAGCACGATTGCCCCGCGGTCCGCACGCAGCAGCGTGGCCGCCCGCTTCAGCTCGGCCGCTCGCCCGACGAGTGGCCAGTTCACGTCCGGCCAGCCGAAACCCACTCGTGGATCGTCGCCGACGGTGGCCGCAAAGTCGAGGTGCTCCCCTAGCCGGTCGGAGCCGGCCGTCGCCGGCGCCCGCGGCGGGTGCCGGCTTCATAGCGTCGACGGATCCGCTCCGGGTCGACACCGAGCAGGTATTGCAGCTTGAGAAGCTGCATGAGCACGGTCATGCGCCACACACCCTGGTCCACCAGCCGGCGAGCCGAGACGACCACGGTGGTCGGCAACACCACCAGCCGGCCCCGCCGGCGCAGAATGCGCGACATCTCCAGATCCTCCATCAGCGGAAGCTGGGGAAAACCACCCACCGCCTCGAACACCTCCCGGCGCACGAACATCGCCTGATCCCCGAATATCCAGTTGAGCCGGCGGGCCCGGACGTTGGAGCTGACCGCCAGGTATTCCAGACCCGGGCTCCGCTGGTCAAAACTCAACTGCAAGCCGCCGCCGACCACACCGGGATCCAGCAGCGCGCGCCGCAGCAGGTCCAGCGCATCGGGCGGCACCTGGCAGTCCGCGTGGATGAACCACAGGATGTCGCTGCTGGTCGCCGCGGCACCGGCGTTCATCTGGGTGGCACGGCCCGCGGCGCTGCGGATTGTGCGGGCCTGCCGGGCCGCGAGCTCCGCGGTGCCATCGACGCTACCACCGTCGACCACGACCAGCTCGCAGCCGGGAAAATCGCTGCGCAACCGGTACAGGCAAGGCTCGATCCGGGTCGCCTCGTTGAGCGTGGGCACCACGATCGACACCGTCGCCAGGCTGGTCACCGGGCTATGGTATCGGCGACCGCGCGCCAGGTTGGTTACATTAAGACATGTAACTTGTTTCACTGACATGGTCATCCTATGCTCGCCAGGTGGAGCCCGCGGGGATGACGGTGGACGAGCTGGCCCGCCAGGCGCGCACCACTACCCGCAACATCCGTAATTACCAAAGCCTGGGAGTACTGCCGCCGCCGTCGATGGCAGGCCGGGTCGGCTATTACAACGAGGGCCACCTGGGGCGCCTGCGGCTCATCGCCCGCCTCCAGGAGCAGGGTTTCACTCTGGCGGGGATCCGCGAGCTGGTCGATGCGTGGGAGCAGGGCCGCAGCCTGGGTGATCTGCTGGGTTTCGAGCAGGTCCTCACCGCCCCCTGGATCGTGGAGGAGCCCGAGTACCTGACCGCCCAGGAGCTCCTCGAGCTGTTCCCGCAGGCGGCCCAGGACGTCTCGATCGGGCTACGGGCTATCGAACTCGGACTCATCCAGCCCGAGGGGGAACGGTTCCGGGTCCCCAGTCCGACCATGCTGCGCGCCGGCGCCGAGCTGGTCGCCGCCGGCATCCCGCTGACCGCCACTCAGGACGAGTTCGCGGCATTGCGCACTGACATGGAGCGCGTCGCGGCCCGCTTCGTCGAGCTGTTCGAACGCTACGTCTGGCAGCCCTTCGTGGCGGCGGGGATGCCGTCGGAGCGGGTTTCCAAGGTCACCGAGGCTCTTCGGCGCATGCGTCCGCTGGCGGCCACCTCGGTTCACGCGATGCTCGCGCAAGCCATGGAACAGCAGTCGGCGGCATCCACCGCCGTCCAGATCAAGTTGATCTCCGACGGTTGCCCGGCGTCGGATCGGGAGGTGGAGTGATGAAGCACGTGTCACCCGATCAGTGGGCGTACGTGATAGTGCCCTTTCTGGTCTATGGCAGCCTCGTGGCCGCCCTGTCTGTGCTGGGCTGGGAATCGAGCTTGCGGGCAAACCTGCATCGCAATCCGCTAGTGATCTTCTTCAAGACCATCTCCGCAGGGCTGGAGCGGGCGACCGGCTACCCCGGCTGGGCCATGGCCGGTGCGCTCAGTGGGCTGTGGGCGTTAGGCACCGCCGTCGTCGGCCTCTACTGGGACGTCGCTTGGCACATCGATCTGGGGCGCGATAAGCAACTGTTCACGCCACCTCACACCATGATCGTCATCGGCCTGGCCGGCATCGTCTACAGCGCCTGCATCGCGGTGCTGTTCGCCACCGTCGACGAGGCGCCGGTCAGGTTACGTATCCCCGGCGTGCGCATCCCTTACTCGGCGGTGCCCATGTTCGCACTCGGCGTCGGTGCGTTAGTCAGCTTCCCCCTCGACGCTTTGTGGCACGAGGCCTACGGCCTCGACGTCACGCTGTGGAGTCCGACTCACCTGATGCTGGTGGGCGGTGGTGGCCTCGCCACCATCCCCACCTGGTTGCTGCTCGTCGAGGGTCGCCCCACCGAGCGCACCACCCTCCTCGGTCGGGGCATCGCTGCTCTGGCTCTTGGCGCCATCCTGGTCGCCCTGTCCTGCTTCCAGGGCGAGTTCGACTTCGGCGTACCCCAGTTCCAGGTGCTCTACTTGCCGGTACTGATCGCGGCCGCGGCCGCCTTCACCCTCGTGGTTGCCCGGGTCGCGCTGGGACCGTGGGGTGCGATCAAGGCCGTCGTGGCGTACCTCATCGTGCGCGGCGCCGTCGCGCTCATCGTCTGGGGTCCGTTGCACCACACCTTCCCCCGCTTCCCGCTCTACGTGGCCAGCGCGGTGGTGGTAGAAGCAGTGGCCGCCTGGGTGGGCACTGACAACCGGCTGCGCTATGCCCTGGCCTCCGGGGTGGCTGTCGCCACCGTGGGCATAGCCGGCGAACTGGCTTGGGTGAAGCTCTCGGGCTGGGGCGAGTTGCCCGCCAACGACGCCCGCGTTTTTCTCGTCGTGCCCGCCGCGGCGCTGTCTGCCGCCGTGCTCGGTGGCGCACTGAGCCGACCGGTGTTGGGCCGCCCAGTCGGAGCCCGGCGGGCCGTACCCGCGATGGCCGCCGGCGTGGCCGGGGTAGTCCTGGCCGGCACCTTGCTGGCCTTACTGCCGCGCAACGTGGGCGAGGTCAACGCAACCATCAGGCTGATCCCGGTCGGCCAGCAGGCCACCGTGGCGGTCGAGCTTTCACCCGCTGACGCGGCTCGCCGCGCGACGGCGTTCGGAGTCGTCGCCTGGCAGGGCGGCGGCCGGGTCAGCGCGAAGCTCAACGAGGTCGGCCCTGGCCGGTACATTTCGTCGCGCCCGCTGCCCATCACCGGTGACTGGAAGACCATGGTGGGTCTGCAGCGAGGCAATGAGGTGATGGCCGCGCCGGTGTACCTGCCGGCCGATCCCGAGATCAATGCATCCGCGGTTCCGGCCCTTCCTGAGCGTCGGGCGGCCTTCGTCCGGAACACTGACCTGCTGCTGCGTGAACAGCACGCCGGACCGGCCTGGCCATCGGTGGTCGGCTACGGCGGGCTGGCCGTCATGGTGGCGTTGTGGGCCGGACTGATCGCCTTGGCCGCCCACCGGCTGTCCAGTGCCGGCACCGACCCGGCCGTACTCCCCCAACCCACGCCAACTCCAGCTCGGTGACCGAGTCTGAAGCGCCGCGCGCATCCGACCCATGACCGCTGCCGGCCAGCTCCTCGATCCGAAGGCCCACGCCTCTCGAATAGCGTGGGCGAGACGATCCCACCGGCTACGGACGACGTGGAGCGCGCGTGACAACGACTGCCGACGGACCCGGCCATGTTGCGGTCCTCGGTGCTGGGCCGATCGGACTGGACGCCGCGCTGGCTTTTCTCGACGACGGTTGGTCGGTCACCGTGTACGAGGCGGCTGCGTCGGTGGCTGCGAACGTCCTGGCGTGGAGCCACATCCGGTTGTTCACACCCTGGTCGATGAACATCTCGGCGCGGATGCGCGCACACCTCGACGCCGCCGGCATCACCTCGCCCGGACCCGACGACTACTGCCCGACCGGCGCCGAGTTCGCCGACCAGCTGCTCACCCCGCTGGCCGAAGTCCCCGAACTGGCCGCCGTCATCCACCGAGGCGCCCGGATTCTCGCGGTGGCCCGGGAAGGCCTGCTCAAGCACGAGGAGATCGGCACCCCGCAGCGCGGATCGCACCGCTTCCGCTTACTGGTATCCGACTCCCACGGCGCTGAACGGGTCGAGCACGCGGACCTGCTGCTGGACTGCACCGGTAGCTACCACCAGCCCAACGTGCTCGGCGACGGTGGGATCCCGGCCCCGGGTGAGCGGCAGGTAGCTGATCGGATCACCCGCCGGATTCCCGAAATCGATCGCGAGGCCGAGCAGTGGGCCGATCGCAAAATCCTGCTGGTGGGTGCCGGTAAGTCAGCCCAGACCGCGGCGCGTGATCTCGCTGCGCTGGTGGCCGAGCGACCCGGCACGAGCGTGGTGTGGGCCGTGCGAGCGGCAGACCCGGACTGGGGTGAGGTGTCCGGCGATCCCCTCCCCCAGCGCCAGGAGCTGGTCGACGTCGCGCAGCGGCTGCACTCGGGGGCAGTGGCGGGTGTGCAGGTACGCACCGGCGTGGTGGTCGACGCGTTGCGGGCGACCGATGACGGTGCAGCGGTCACGCTCCGGTCGGCTGCTGGGGATGTCGAGGAAGTCGTCGTCGACCGCATCATCGCCTTGACCGGTTTTCTCGGTGACACCTCGTTATATCGGCAGCTGCAGGTGCACGAGTGTTATGCCACCGCCGCGCCGATGAACCTGTCCGCGGCGCTGCTGAGCGCGGCAGGTGACGGTCCGGCGGACTGCCTGGCGCAGGCGTCGCACGGGGTGGATGCGCTGCGGGTACCCGAACCGAACTTCTTCGTGCTGGGCATGAAGTCCTACGGACGCAACAGCACGTTCCTGCTCCGGGTCGGCTACGAGCAAGTCGACGAGGTGGCGCGCGCCTACGCCCCGCCACTCCAGGCGCGAGTCAGCGGGTAGCCCCTGCGGGGCGCGCGTCGTGAACTCGACGCGATCGACGTTTCCAGGCAGGCTGGATGTCGGCGCCGTCGAGTTCACGACGTTGGGCTATTCGAGGCCGAACGGCGACAAGACCGCTATGGCTGACACACCGTGGCCCGCGACCTGCTGCCGGAGTCGGCCGCGTTCCGCGACACCGCCGGCGCGCACAAGGCCGCGACACACCGAGCATGAGAGCGCGACACGCCGGTTACCGATCACACCGCGCAGTTGTAGATCAGCGGGAGTGAGCCGTCACGCTGGCGCAGCGTGAGGAATAGCTCTACCGCGCGACGCTTGGCCTCGGCCATGCTGATATCGGGCCCGGCGAGCAACATGTCGGGCGAGGTGTCGACGTCGGCGCCAGCGGGGTGCCAATGCCAGCCATCAGCCGTGACGGTCAGCTCCGGCACGGTGTTGTCGGTGTCGATGGCCACCCCGTCGGCGGAGTGTCCTCGCTTGACCAACGGCCGCACCGCGAAGTCCGCACCGCGGATGCCCTTGCCGGCCAGCAGCGCGCGCAGTGGCTCGACCTCGGCGCCGTTCTGCGGCGTCTCGGTCATCCCGACCCGCACCGGCAGGCCCAGCGACAGCGCCACATCGAGGCCGGCCATCGCCTTGGCCCACGCGCCGGGTCCCCGGTTGGTGTCATGGAACGACGGCTGCGCGCTGTCCAGCGAGGTCTGCAAGATCAGCCGGGGGCAGCCGGCCAGGCGCTCCAGCTGGGTACGCCGCCAGCCCTGATACAGCATGGCGTTGGTCAGGCACACCACGTCGAGCCGCTCGGTGGCGTAAATCAGCATGTCCACGAGGTCACGTTCGAGAAAGGGCTCGCCGCCGGTGACATACAGCTCGGTGAAGCCCTCCTCGACCGCCTCGTCGACCAGCTCGCGGAACCGGGCCAGGCCCAGTGACCGGCGCCGAGCCTGCGGGGACGAGGCGACCGAGCAGTAGCTGCAGGCCAGGTTGCAGTGGAAGTTGGTGTAGATCCACAGCCGGGACGGGAACAGCGCCGAGCCGAACAGTGGCAGCACCGGAACTCCGTCGTCCGGGATCTCCGGGGTGAAGCCCCAGGAGACCTGCTCGCCGGCGAAGTCGGGCATCGCCGACTTGTAGAGCTGGAACCGGCCCCGGGAGCGCTCCGCGGGCGGCACGACTTCCAGGCAGGTGGTCCACCATCCGGTTTCCACGGTCTGGGTGAACGCCTCCGGGAGCCCGGCAGCGCGCATCGAGGCGGCGTGTGAGCGCCAGTCGTAGTCCAGGGCCACCAGCTCGGCGGTGGCTCGCGGAGTTGCTGAGCCGGCGGCGACCTCGAGCAGGGCGTACCAGACGTGCCGACCACCGTCGTTGGCCGGTCGGCCGAGTACCCCGACGTTGACCACCAGGGTTTCCCCGAAGCGCCTGATCCAGGGCAGCCCGGAGTGCGTGCAGCAGATCACGTCCGCGCCGGATGCGTCGATCCGCAGCCGGTGCAGCTCGCCGGGTAGCGATTCCCACCAGAAGTCGTTGACGGCCAGCGTCGAGCCGTGCACCAGGTGCACCGCTACCCCGTCGACGGTTTCTCGATGCTCGGTGGGCAGAGTCCGCATCCAGGCCGCGAACTCCGCGGAGGTGTGCCGCAGGGTGTAGTCGTAGGCGATCGCGGCATAGGCGTTGTCCTCGTCGTCGGCGTACCCGCAGCCGCAATCCGGGTCCCCGCGGCCGATGGCCAGCTCGTAATTACCGGCGATGCACTCGACGCCGTGGTCGAGCAGCAACGGCCAGATCGCCTCCGGTTCGGCCCCGTAGGCACCGAAATCACCCAGGCACCACAACCGCTGAGCACCACGTGCCTGTGCGTCGCGAAGGAAAGCCCGCAATGCGTACGGGTTGGAGTAGGTGCCTCCGCACAGCGCCCACCTCGTCATCGAAGTCTTGCTCCCTTGGTTCGCGACGTCTCGTGGGTGTTCTCACTTGGTGGGTGAACCGGTTCGCCTGCGGTCAGCGAAGGCATGAGATAGGCGCAGATCAGTTGTAGCCTAATTCGACCGTGGCCGGGAAGGACGTCGCTATGCGATTGATCGATATAGCGAGGCGGTGGGAACGCCGAACCCGGCCGGTCGATCCGGAATACACAACGGTGCTGCGCCGCCGCTGGGCGCAACTACCCGAACACGTCAAGACACCGGGCCAGTTCCTCGGCCGGCATGCGGTGGGCTGCGAGGGCACCCATGGGGTGTTCCCCCGGTGCAACCTGGCCTGCACGCCCTGCTACCACTCCCGCGACGCCAACCGGGTCCGGGTAGATGGAGCACACACCATCGCCGAGGTCGACAAGCAGATGGCGCTGCTGCGCCGGCTGCGCGGGCCGCGAGCACATGCCCAGCTCATCGGCGGGGAGGTGACGCTGCTGGACCCGGATGATCACGCCGAGACACTGCTGACGATGCGCCGGTACGGGCGCGAGCCGATGAGCATGTCCCACGGCGACTTCGACTACGACTACCTGGAGCGGCTGGCCCTCGACAAGCAGGGTCGCCCACGGCTGAAACGGATTTCCTTCGCCGGACATTTCGACATGATGATGTTCGGTCGGCGCGGTATCCCGCGAGCGAGCAGCGAGCGTGAGCTCAACCCCCATCGCCAGCGTTTCGTCGATATGTTCCAGCGCCTGCGCGCCACGCACGGAGTGCACTCCTTCCTGGCGCACAACATGACGGTCACCCCGGCGAACCTGGGCCAGGTCGCCGATCTGGTGCGGGACTGCCACGCGATGGGCTTTGGCATGTTCTCCTTCCAGCCGGCGGCCTTCGTCGGGGACAACCGGCGCTGGCATGAGAATTACGAGCAGGTCGGAATGGATGAGGTCTGGCGGGAGATCGAGAAAGGCGCCGGGACCACACTGGACTACACCGTGATCCAGCACGGCGACCTACGTTGCAACCGCGCCGCCTACGGCTTCTACGTCGGCGCCGAGTGGCACCCGTTCCTGTCCGGTGACCCGGGTGACCTCGCTGCCAGGGAGGCGTTCTTCCGTTACTTCGGGGAGACGAATTTCGCCGGGGTGGAACTGCCCGATGTGATCGGCAAGGTGGTGCGCACGATCGCGCGCCATCCGGTCGTCGCCCTGATCGCCCTCCAGTGGCTGGTGCGCCTCGTGCGCCGGGTGGGAGGTCTACGGACCCTGCTGCGCCACGGCGCGCGGCCGGTGTCGTTCGTGGTGCACCAGTTCATGGACGCCACCGACGTCGCACCTGCGTGGGAGCTGATGAAACGCGGTGAGAAGGCCACCGACCCGCAGATTCTCGCCGCGCAGGAGCGGCTGGCGTCGTGCCACTACGCGATGGCACACCCGGAAAGCGGTGAGCTGGTCCCGGCCTGCGTGCAGCACTGCGTGCTGGACCCGGTCGAGAACATCGAGCTGAGCCGGTTGCTGCCTATCGTCGACGGCCCAGCGACCCGTGCCACGTGAGGTCGACCGTCCGGTCCCGCTGGCCGGTCTGGTCTTACCCGACGCGCGCACTGGCCGTGCCGTGGATCTCGGCGCGTTGCCCGGCACTTATGTGCTCACCGCTATCCGGCACCGGTATTGACTGCCCTGTCAAGAGCACCTCGTGCAGGTGCGCGACCTCGCAGCCGGCTGCCCCATCGGGCTCATCGCCTGCGGGTTCAGCCCCCCGGCGGCGCTTGCCGCGCTCGCGGAACACCTGCGCTGGCCGGGGCTGTTCCTGGCCGATGAGCAACGCCGGCTCTATGCCCTGCTGGGGATGCGCCGCGCCACTCTGTGGCGGGTGTACTCGCCGCGAACGCTGGCCCACTACGTGCTCGCCGCAGCACGTGGGCGCCGTCTGCCGCGGCCGGTAGAGGACACCCGACAGATGGGCGGCGACGCGCTGGTGCGTGCCGGCATCGTCGTGCGCCGCTGGCTACCCCGCACCCCCGACGACCGCGTCCGCCCGGCACGCTTGCTGCACGCCACCGGCTGCTCCCCCGTTGGTCGCCCTTCAAGTACGGCCAACGCCCCGCAGCGCCGCTCATAACGACGACCAACCCGCCCGCCGATCGGAGGCAACTCGCATGGCGTCCTTCGACTACGACCTAGCGATCATCGGAGCGGGGTCGGGCGGGCTGACCGCTGCGCGGCTCGGCCGGTTCTTCGCCAAGCGGGTGGCATTGATCGACAAGGATCACCTCGGGGGCGATTGCCTGAACTACGGCTGTGTTCCGAGCAAGGCACTGATCAAGGCGTCCCGGGTGGCGCACGAGGCCGCCACCGCGCGGCGGTGGGGACTGTCCGCGCAGCGGGATCCCACGGATCTCGGTGCGGTCAACGCCCGGGTACACCAGGCCATCACCGACATCGGCAAACTGGACAGCGCCGAGGTGCTCTCCGAGCTCGGCCCCGATGTCCTGCTGGGCGGCGCGACCTTTCGCGATCCCCACACGCTGCGGGTAGGCGATCGGGACATCACCGCCAAGTACATCCTGATCGCGTCGGGTAGCCGCCCGGCGGTGCCTGACATCGACGGGCTGGCCGAGGCCGGCTATCTCACCAACGAGGACGTCTTCGACCTGAGCAAGCTGCCGAGCCGGCTCGCGGTGATCGGCGGCGGGCCGATCGGCGTGGAACTGGCGCAGGCGTTGCACCGGCTGGGGTCCGCAGTGACCATCGTGCAACGCGGAGCGCACCTGATCCCCCGCGATGACGGCGACATGATCGACATACTGGAGCGCCAGTTCGTCGACGAGGGCATCGACGTACGAATCAACACCCATCCCACCGCGGTCCGCCGAACAGGTGGGGACCTGCTACTCACCCTCGGTGCTGACCCGTTACGGGTGGATGCGATCTTGTGCGCAGTCGGCAGGGTACCCAATGTGGAAGGGCTCGGGCTCGATGCTGCCGGTGTCACCACCAACGACCGGGGCATCCGCGTCAACGACCTGCTGCAGACCAGCCAGTCGCACGTCTACGCCGTCGGGGACGTGGCCGGCGGCCCCGCGTTCACCCACTACGCCGGCCACCAGGCCGCCCATGCGGTCCGCAATATCTTCGTCCCGATCAGGGCGGCCTTCTCCCCCGGGCACCTACCGTGGGTAACCTTCACCGATCCAGAGATCGCGCACGTCGGCCGGACCGAAGCGCAGGTACGGGCCAGCGGGGACACCTGCGAGGTCATCCGGTTCCCCTACAGCCACAACGAGCGTGCCGTGACCGAGGCGGACACCGTCGGTCTGATGAAGTTCCTCATCGACGGCAAGCGCCGCCTGATCGGAGCGCACATCGCCGGGCACTGCGCCGGCGAGATGATCAATGAGCTGACCTTGGCGATGAACAACGACCTCACCGTCGATGCGATCATCGGCTCGATCCACGCCTACCCGACCTACTCCTTCGCGATCCCGATCGCCCTCTACGACTACGTGCTCACGCACAATCCGAGCGCCGCAGCCAAAGTCGGCCGTTTCCTGTCCCGGCTGACCTAGCCGGCTGCCCAGGATGGCGCCCCCCGCCGATCGGCACCGGCCGTGCGCGGCCGGGGAGATGACCGTCTAATCTGCCGGGGTGTCCAAGCGAACGCGACGCGACAAGCGCCGTCCTGCGAAGGGACGGCCGGGCCACGGCAGGCCTACTCAGCGGCGTGGCTCCCCGGATGAGCCCGACCTGATGGCAGATGTCGCCACCGCCATCACCGAGGACCAACCACTCCTACTGCTATCCCTGGCCAGCTCGCTGCTCTCAGCGCTTGAGCCGCGCCGTCCCAACCCGTTCGAAGTGGCGTCCGAACCCGACCTGCCCAGCCGCGACGAGTTGGTGCGGATCTTCCTCGACGTGGACGTGCTGGAGACCTCCGCCCTGCTCGCGGTGATCGCCGAGCTGTCCGGCGACGACATCACGCGCCGCCGGATCCGCCGGGAGATCGTCGAACGGGCGCACGCACTGCCTGGGTGGCTCACCGACCTGCACCGGACCACCGTCGAGCGAGTTGTCGAGATGGTGCACGTGCTCGGCGACGGCGACAACATCATGATCGGCTTGCGCCTGCCGGGCGGTTATGCCTTGTCGATCGTGGTCTACATCGATCACAACATGGGCACGCTGGTCAAAGACGCGTTCGTGGTCCCCGAGCCGCTGGATGAGCTGATCGAGCACATGCGCATCGCCGCCGGCGGCGGCCCGGACACCACCTGGGCGGACCTGGCTCCCGCCGACGCTCGAGTCCGGATCCGGGAGGCGATCGAGCGGGGGGCCATCACCTTCCCGCCGTGCGAGACCGACTCCTGGCCCGCCTGCCAGCCACTCGTCGAGTGGGCCCTCGGCATGCTGCCCACCGGCGGCAAGGGCTACCGGCGGCCGAGCTGGGGCAGCGACCGGTTGCGCAAGCTCACCGATCGCTTCTTCGCCTCCTCATACGCGGCTGGACTCGACGATGCCGACCATCGCAGCTTGCTCGAATCGGTGCTGTGGTTCGGCACCGACTACGGGCCGGGCGACCCCCTTCGCTGGAGCCCGGTGGCGGTCGAGATCCTGCTGATCGACTGGATCCCCCGCAAAATCGTGGCCGACGTGGCTTACCTGACCAAGGCGCCCGAACTGCTCCGCGCCTTCATCCGGTTCTGCCACCACGAACGCAAGATCCGGCCGGCGCTCACCGACGAGACCCTCGCCGCGGTCGATGAGTACGAGCCGGAATACCAGCAGATCATCGCCGCACCGCGGCCACAGGGGCCGGCTGCGCTGCTGGCCGCGATGGGGGCGATGAGCGCGTTGCACCCCGATGGCCCGTGGCCGGATGCCGAGGGCGAGCTGCCCGGCGTCGGCGAGATCATGCTCGACTCGCTGCGTCGTGCCGTTGGCGGCGAGGACGCCCTGGCGGCGCTCGACGACACCCCGCTGCCCGATGAACCCTTCGACTGGCAGCCGATCCCGGCCGACGTCCACCAGCGGGTGGCTGAGGTACTCGCGCTGCTCGATCGCTGCTGCGACGAGCGGCTGGATCTGGAATATCGCACGGCATGCCGGCGGGTGCTCAGCCGTGCCGCCGCCGAGGACCCGGAGATCTTCCGTCGCCGCGGCCGGGCGGAGACCGCCGCCGGAGCGATCTGCTGGATCATCGGCAAGGCCAACGACCTATTCAGCCCTGGAATGCCGGTCAAAGACATCATGCACTTCTTCGGGATCAGCCAGGGCAGCGTCTCGCAACGCAGCGAGGCTTTCCTGCGCGCCATCGGCGTCGACCCAGCCGACCGGTTCGGGACCATGGACCTCGGCTGTCCCGACTACCTCACCTCGACCCGCCGCACGGAGATCATCACGCTGCGCGACCACTACCGGGCGATGGTGTAATAGTTCTCGATCTCATGGCCCACCGCGGCGTCATCGTGGCGGGCCCAGTCGAGCAGGGTGGCGCGGTCCGGCAACGGCATCGCGGACAACTCGTAGGCCGACACCGCCACGGATCCGGTCAGGCACCGATAGAGCCGGTCGAAGGCAGCCGATTTCAATAACAACATCAACAGCCGGGCGGTGAGCGGCGAGTGCGCATCGAGGCACGTCAGGACGTTGACGTGGTTCTCCACGACAACGCGGCCACCCCATCGGGCAAGGCAGCCGGCGTCCAGCTCGGCGGCGATCAGGCGCCGAGGTTGCTCCGGCGCGGTAGTCCGCGCAACCAGCAGCGCCGGGCGATCCAGGACGAGTGCGCGGTCGTCATCTGGACCCAGCGCAAGCCACCGCTGCGGCTGCCGGATTCGCGCGCACCGCAGGGTCCCATCCTCAAGGTCGGCCGCCCACACGATGGTGACGCTGCCATCACGGCGATGCGCTGAGATGCGGTCCTTGGCACGGTTCCACACCAGCGGCCCGGTGCTGACCCGCCAGCCGTAGTCGGGCAGCCGGGCGTGCAGGGTCGCGGCGCGGCGCACCAGCGGCACGTCGGACACCTCGCGCGGCAACGGCCAGGGCAGGTCGGGCCGCGACGGCGGGCGCGCCGAACCGATCCACGCCCGGGTCGGCTGCCCATTGACGGCAAGAGCGGCACAGTGAACCTCACGCGGCGCCACGCCGTGCACAAAGCTGGCCAGCACCGTCTCCTGGAGGACCCCGGTGGAGAAGACATCGGTGCGCTCGCGCACGTAGGTGACCTGATCCAAGGGTGCCTCGGCTGCGAGGTGCGCTCTGAGTCGCTGGAAGTAACAGCCACCCAACCACCCTGCGGGCACCAGCGCCGCGAGTACCCCACCAGGTTTGAGTTGGGCAGCCCCGGCCGCCATGAACAACGCATACCGGTTGGCATGGCCATACACGACATGGGCCCAAC
>Ga0134128_10001171_pt1 | contig 34755 bp, 31 predicted proteins | sample KB31754_FD_96462 | JGI IMG/M metagenome (GOLD analysis project Ga0134128, IMG submission 96462) | Terrestrial soil microbial communities with excess Nitrogen fertilizer from Kellogg Biological Station, Michigan, USA - KB3-175-4 | ecosystem: Environmental > Terrestrial > Soil > Unclassified ...
GGTTCATGGCAGGCCGGGTTGGTCCAAATCATCCCCTTCGCGCCGGCGGGACGGAAGTCCCTTTGTTTGCCGACTACCGGCTGAGGACCAACGTCCCGCCGCGCCGCCTGTCTCAGGCGGCAAGAACATGAGGGTGCAGGATGATCCGGGTCGCAGCGGAGGATGAGGTGTGCCCGTATGAGAGGATGTCTGTTGGTTGCACCGAACTCACGCCAACCGCCGTCATTCCCGCGCACGCGGGAATCTCTGTTTATGGCCAGCTCGGTGTTCGCGAGAAACAGAGATTCCCGCTTTCGCGGGAATGACGCCGGGGAGGAGGCGACGCATTATCAAACACGCCCGCGGAATGACCTGGGGAAGGAATGGGAATACCGGCGAAACTGGCTCAGCCAGAGGTGCAGGCAGCCGCCTACCCCACCAATCTGCGCCGCCCTCAGCTCATCTCACCGGGGCGATGTTCTGGTTCAGCCGGAACAGGTTGTCCGGATCATACTTCGCCTTCGCCGCCTGCAGCCTGTCCCAGGTCTTGCCCGGATAGGCGGCGCGCACCCGCTCCGGACCCTCGACACCGAGGAAATTCACATAGGCGCCGGGCTCGTCCTGCGCCAATGCGTCGGCAAACGCGGCTGTCCAGACCTCCTGCTTCAGCCTGTCCTCCGGCGTATGAAGCGCCATGATGTTGACCATGATCGGGCTCGACCGATGGGCGTAGGCCGTCGCATCGGCGGGCACTCGCGCCAGAGCGCCTTCGAGCACCCGCAACTGCACCGCCGAGAACGACGAGCTGGAGGTTCTCAGCGTATCGATGATCGTGCGGGCAACGGCTTCGTCGACCCGCTTCATGAACATCGTCGGCGCCACGGCGGTTGGGTGAAAGTTCGGATCCTCCGGCGGAAACATCTGGCCGTACGGCCCCGGCTTGACCATATCGACGAGCGGGCCGAGCGCCCTGAACGGCGCCAGTGCCCGCTCCGCGGCGGCCACCTCGCCGGCAAACGCCAGCATGGCGAAGATCACGAGCTTGCCGTGCTGGTCCGCCGGCAGGAACGGCAATGGCGGCGCCGGCATGACGTTGCAGATCGTCGAGAGCTCGTCCGGGGCCTCGACCGCGGCGGACACAAAGCCCGCGATCGCCTCCGCCGTGGCCGGCAGCACCATCAGGCCGCCGGTGAAGGCCGGCAGATCGTGCAACTGGAACCTGAACCGCGTGACGACGCCGAAATTGCCGCCGCCCCCACGGAGCGCCCAGAACAGGTCAGCGTTCGTTTCGGCATCGGCACTGAGCATCAGCCCATCGGCCGTGACGATCTCGGCCGCCAGCAGGGAATCGATGGCGAGGCCCCATTTGCGCGACAGATAGCCCACCCCGCCGCCCAGCGTGATGCCGCCGACACCGACCGATCCCGTATCGCCGAAACCGGCAACGAGGCCGTATTTGCCGGCGGCAGCGACGACTTCGGCGGCGGTTGCGCCGGTCTCGACCCAGGCGGCGCGCTCGTCGGCGTCGATCGTGATCGCCTTCATATCGCGCAGATCGAGGACGATACCGCCCTCGCTGGTCGAGTGGCCGGCACTGGAATGGCCGCCGCTCCTGACGGCGAGTTCGACGTCGTTATCGCGGGCGGCATCCACCGTGCGCTGCACATCGGCAGCCGTCTTCACCCGCACGATCGCGCCCGGCCGCTTATCGATGCCGCCGGCAAAAACCCCACGGGCCTTGTCATAGTCGGCATCACCGGGGCGGATCACCCGGCCATCGAGCCCGTTGCCCAGTTCAGCCATGGCGCTCTCGATTCTGGTCGTCATTTCGTCGTCCTTTTCGTTGCTTCACCGTCAAGACGAGCGAGCGCGGCCGGATTCGACATGAGCGCGGAAAAAACCGCGGCGCTGTTCAGCGACAAGTGGATGAATCGCCGCCGGCATTTGATCTCGATGCCCGGTAGTGACAATCTGCCGACAGAGATCGGCCGGGGGAGAGGAAGTCATGGCTGGCGATGCAAGGCCGGGCCGGCAGGGCTGGAGCTGGTGGTATCTGCTGTTCGTGGTCGAGTTTGCGCTGATCCTCTGGCCGCCGCTCTACAACAGCGTCGAGCCGTCATTGATCGGCATCCCGTTTTTCTACTGGTACCAGTTGTTGGTCGTGGTTATCGGCGCGGTGCTCACCGCAATCGTCTATTTCGCGACCAAAGACAAATTGGGTACCGACTAGTCGGTTCGCTGTCGGGGGAGAGCGAAATGCAGAATGTTGATTGGGTGGCGACGACCATCTTCGTCGTGCTGTTCCTGTTCATCACCGGACTCGGCTTCTGGGCGGCACGCTGGCGCCGCGGCGACCTCGACCAATTGCACGAATGGGGCCTGGGCGGCCGCCGCTTCGGCACGATGGTCTCGTGGTTCCTGATCGGCGGCGATCTCTACACCGCCTACACGTTCATCGCGGTCCCGGCGCTGGCCTTTGGCGCAGGCGCGGTGGCGTTCTACGCCGTGCCCTATACGATCCTGATCTACCCGATCCTGTTCCTCGTCTTCCCCCGGCTCTGGCACGTCTGCAAGAAGCACGGCTACATCACGGCGGGCGATTTCGTGCGCGGCCGCTTCGGCAACCGCTGGCTGGCGCTGGCAATCGCGGTGACCGGCATCGTCGCCACCCTGCCCTACATCGCGCTGCAACTGGTCGGCATTCAGGTGGTGGTGGGAGGCCTTGGCATCGGCGGCGCGGGCTGGGTCGGCGACCTGCCGCTGATCATCGCTTTCGTGATTCTCGCCGCGTTCACTTATTCGAGCGGCTTGCGCGCGCCCGCCTCAATCGCCATCGTCAAGGACATTCTGATCTACGTCACCGCCATCGCGGCGGTGATCATTATCCCGATGCAGCTTGGCGGCTTCGACAAGATTTTTGCGGCCGTTCCGGCGGCCAAGGTGCTGCTCGCGACGCCCCCGCCCAATTCCACCGGCTCGTTCAGCAACTACGCGACGCTGGCCCTCGGCTCGGCGTTGGCGCTGTTCCTCTACCCCCATTCGCTGACCGGCATTCTGAGCGCCAGCAGCGGCGGCGCCATCCGGCGAAACGCCGCGTTGCTGCCCGGCTATTCCTTCATGCTGGGCCTCCTGACCCTGCTCGGCCTCTTCGCCATCGCCGCGGGCGTCGCGACGCTTCCCGAATTCGCCGCCGGCTTCAAACATTACGGCGCGAGCTTTGCCGTGCCGGCCCTCTTCATTCACAGCTTCCCCTCGTGGTTCGTCGGCATCGCCTTCGCCGCTATCGGCATCGGCGCGCTGGTGCCGGCGGCCATCATGTCGATCGCCGCCGCCAACCTCTACACGCGCAACATCCACCGCGAGTTCATCAACAACGACCCCACCGACAAGGCCGAAGCGCGGATGGCAAAATGGGTATCGCTAATCGTCAAGCTCGGTGCGCTGGTGTTCATCCTGTTCCTCGCCCCGACCTATGCCGTGCAGCTTCAGCTGCTTGGCGGCGTATGGATCATCCAGACGCTGCCGGCGGTGATGTTGGGCGTTTACACCCGCCGGTTCAACGACTGGGCGCTGCTGATCGGCTGGCTGGTCGGCATCGTCGCCGGCACCTGGATGGCCTTTGCCGTCAACCTCGTCTCGACCTTCCCGCTATCGATCGGGGGCTTCAATATACCGGGCTATGCGGCATTCTACGGCCTGATCCTCAACCTGGTCGTGGCGGTGGTGCTGACGCCGGTCTTCAATGCGATGGCCAGGCGCCCCCCGGCGGATGAAACCGTCGCCGCGGACTACGCCGCCTGACGACATTCTTGATGGGAGAGATTTCCCCGCCGCTGAAAGAACCGTTATGATCCTCGGCAATTGAATTGATGCGATAGACCGGAGGATCGTTTCGAGCTTGGCAACACCAGAAATCAGCTTTTCGCCGCCCGATCAGGCGAAAGGCGCCAATGCAGGTCTGTCGCCGGCAATGCTCGACCAGGCAGTGGCGCGGGCGCTGCAATTGCATCAGCGCGGCCGCCTGCAGGAAGCCTGCGATGGCTACACCCACGTGCTCGCTGCCGACCCCGATCACGCCGAGGCCAATCACCTGCTGGGGCTGATCTGGCACCAGGCCGGGCGCCACGCGGAAGCGGCCGAACTGATCGGCAAGGCCGTTGCGCGTGAACCGGGCAACGCGATCTACCGCACCAATTTCGGCGTCGTCCTCAAGGAACTCGGACGGCTCGACGAGGCGGTCGTGAGCTATGATCGGGCGTTGGCGATCGATCCCTCCATCACTCAGCTCCATTCCAACCGGGGCGTGGCGCTGCTCGGGCTTGGCCGCGCCGGTGACGCCGTGGCCGCGCAGCAGCAGGCCCTTTCGCTCGATCCGAACTATGCCGAGGCGCACGCCAACCTGGGGTTAGCGCTAATGGAACTCGGCCAGCGGGACGACGCTATCGAGAGCTATCGCCGGGCCATCGCCCTGAAGCCCGACTATGCCAACGCACATAGCCAGCTCGCCCTCGCGCTCGCCGCGACCGGCCGCCTCGATGAGGCGCTGGAGAGCGCGCAGCGGGCGGTTCTGCTCCGGCCGATGAGCGCCGCCGCGCAGCACACGCTGGGCGGCGTACAGATGGAACTGGGACGGCTCGAAGAAGCGGTGGAGAGCTTTCGCAAAGCCGTGCAGATCAGGCCCGATCCGGCCGCCTACCGCAATCTCGGCAATGTGCTCGCCGGGCTCGGCCGGCACCGCGATGCGGCGTCGGCGCTCGAGGCCGCCATTGCCGGCAATCCCAGGGACGCGACCGCGCACCTCGCCCTCGGGCGGGTGCTCTATGACCTGTCGACCTTTGAACGGGCCACCGACAGCTTTCGTCGGGCCGCGGCGCTGCGGCCCGACGACGTAGATATCCAGATGTTCCTCGGCTCCGCATTGCTGGCGGCGGGCCGCATCGAGGCCGCCGAGGCCGAATGGCGCGCGGCCCTTCCGCAGGCAGCCGACCCGCGGGCGATTCGGGCGGCCCTCATGTTCGCCTCGAATTACCGCGCCACCACCACGCCTGCCGAGATTGCCGCGGACGCCCGCGCCTACGGCGAATCGGTGGCGCGCCGGACACCGGCACGGAGCACCCTGCGCAATATCCCCGATCCGCAAAGGCGGCTCAGGATCGGCCTCGTCTCGGGCGATTTTCGCGACCATCCCGTGGCCAAATTCCTCGAAGGCGTGCTGGCTGCCTTCGCCCATGAAAAATTCGAACTTTTCGCCTATTCGACCGGCTCGCACGGCGACGAGACAACCGAGCGGTTCAAGGCCATCGTCGAGCATTGGCGGCCGGTGGCGTTCCGCACCAACGATCAGCTCGAAGCCGCTATCCTCGCCGACGGCATCGACATCCTGATCGACCTCGCCGGGCACACCGGCGGCAATCGTCTGCTGGTGTTCGGCCGGAAGCCCGCGCCGGTCACCGCCACCTGGCTCGGCTATTCCGGCACCACCGGCATCGAGACCATGGATTACATCATTGCCGACCGTTTCGTGGCGCCGCCCGGCTCGGAAGACCAGTTCACCGAATCGGTCTGGCGGATGCCGGACAGCTATCTGTGCTTCGGTCCGCCCGCCGATGCGCCCGAAGTCGCGCCGCTGCCGGCCCTCGCCAACGGTTTTGTCACGTTCGGCAGCTTCAACAATCTCAACAAGATCAATCCGGCGACCTTGAAACTCTGGGCGCGGGTGCTGGAAGCAGTGCCCAACAGCCGCCTCGTCATCAAGAACAAGCCGCTCGACAAGCCCGACGTCGCTGACGGAATCCGTCGCGAACTCGCGGCGGCAGGGGCGGATCTGTCGCGCGTCGACCTGCTCGGCTTTATCCGGGACGAGGGCGGGCATCTTGGCACCTATAACCGTATCGATATCGGCCTCGACCCCTTCCCCTATAACGGCACCACGACGACCTGTGAGGCGCTGTGGATGGGCGTGCCGGTGCTGACGTTGGCCGGCGACCGGTTTATCGCGCGGGTCGGGGAAAGCTTGCTCAACTCCGTCAGCCTGCCAGATTGGGTCGCGGCAACCAGCGAGGACTATGTCGCAAAGGCCGCCTCGGCAGCGCACGATCTACAGGCGCTGGCACAACTGCGCTCCCGGCTCCGCGCTCAGATGGCAACATCCCCGCTCTGCGACGCACCGCGTTTTGCTCGCAACCTCGAAGCCGCCTTCCGCGAAATGTGGATACGCTGGTGTGCCGATCACGCCGAGGTTCCGGCTGCGGATCGACTCGCATAGCGTGATCGCCATGTTGCATCTCAGATATTCCGGTCAACCCGAGGCCGTGCAGCGCGCCGCGCTCGAAACCATCGTTCGTGCCGATCCCTTGTTGATGTCGGTGCTCAACGAGTTACGTGACATCGCCCTGCCCGATTGGCTACTAGTCTCCGGCGTCATCTACAACAGCGTCTGGAACGAGTTGACCGGCCGGCCACCGCTGACGGGCATCAATGACATCGACGTGGTTTATTTCGACGATTCCGACCTGAGCTACGAGGCCGAAGATCGGGTCATCAAACAACTGGCCGAGCGTTTCGCCGGATCGCCCCTGCCGGTGCAGGTGAGAAACCAGGCGCGGGTGCATCTTTGGTTCCCCAAAAAATTCGGGCTGCCCTTTGCCGCGCTCGGATCATCGGCTGAAATGCTGAGCCTTTATGCATCGAAGACCCATGCGGTTGCCTTGCGGCTGGAGGCGGACGATCGGCTCACCATTCTCGCTCCCTTCGGCCTCGACGACGTTTTCTCGCTCCGCATCGTGCCAAATCCGGTCCTCGATAACCGGCCGGCTCACGAGGCCAAGGCGGCTCGGGCGAAATCGGTGTGGCCGGAGATAACCGTGGTGCCCTGGCCCGACACATGATTCCCGAAATCGTCACAATATCATCCGGTTGTTGTGCAAACGAGGCCGCGCCCGCCACTCTGGACCGACCCTGCCGATGACTCGTCCCTCCCCGTTCGCCGCGTTCCGGCTGATCGCGTTGCTCATTGCCTTTGCCGTCATGGCGCCCGCCAACGCAATGGCGCTTGGCATCATGGACCCGTTCAATGTCGGCCCCGCGATGGACAGCGGCGCGACCAAGGCGGGCGACGGCATCGCTTATGCCGATGGGCCGCGCAAAAAACTCGACGTTTATGTGCCCAAAGACCTCAAGGGCAAGGCGCCGGTACTGTTCTTCATTTACGGCGGCGGCTGGGATCATGGCGACCGTGGCGACTACCAGTTCGTCGGCAACGCCTTTGCCTCGCGCGGTTTCGTCGTGGTCATCGCCGACTACCGGCTTTTCCCGGAGGTCAAATATCCCGATTTCCTCGAGGACAATGCGCAGGCGCTGCGCTGGGTGCAGGACAATATCGGCACTTATGGCGGCGATACCAACCGGTTGTTCCTCGCCGGGCACTCGGCCGGCGCCTACAACGCCGTGATGCTTGCCCTCGATGGCTCGTTCCTCCACGATTATGGGGTGACGATGACGATAAAGGGTGTCGCGGCGCTCTCTGGCCCTTATGATTTCTACCCGTTCGAATACGACGAGGTGCGCAACAGCTTTGGCAGTGCGCCAAACCCCGAGGGCACGCAGCCGGTCAACCTCATTACCGCCGGCGATCCGCCGTTCTTTTTGGCTTCGGGCACCCATGATCCGATCGTGCGGATACAAAATACCCAGACGCTCGCGGGCAAGCTCCGCGATGCCGGCGACTGGGTGACCGAAAAATATTACGATGGCTTTGGCCACATGGAGCCGGTGCTGGCAATCGGCGCGCTGTGGCGCTGGCGTGCCCCCGTGCTCGATGACATGGTGACGTTCTTCCAGCGTTTTGGCGCGTTCCCGGGCGGCGTGGCCCGGGTGGCGCCGCCGGTGACGCCCGGTAGTCAGGACCAGCAGCAGATGGAGGACGTCATCGCCAAGCTCGATTCGCTCATGGAGCCGATCGGCGGAGGCCGTCGCAATGAGTGAACCGCGGCGTAATGGAGTGACCTCAACACCTGATTCCAGCCGCCGGCACGCCGGCTGTCCCTCGCTTTCGGAGTCCTGAAAATGAAATACGCCCGTCTCGGTAAAACCGGTCTCGAAGTCTCCCGTATCTGCATCGGCTGCATGTCCTTCGGCGATCCGAAGCGCGGCAATCATGAGTGGTCGCTGCCGGAAGAAGACAGCCGGCCGATCATTCGCAAGGCCTGGGAAGCCGGGATCAATTTCTACGACACCGCCAACGTCTATTCCGCCGGCTCGAGCGAGGAGATCACCGGCAAGGTATTGAAGGAACTGGCGCCCCGCGACCAATGGGTGCTGGCGACCAAAGTGCATGGCAAGATGCATGAGGGACCGAACGGCGCCGGCCTCAGCCGCAAGGCAATCCTGAGCGAAATCGACAATTCGTTGCGCCGGCTCGGCACCGACTATGTCGACCTCTACCAGATCCACCGCTGGGACTACAAAACCCCGATCGAGGAGACGCTTGAGGCCCTCAACGACGTAGTCAAAGCGGGTAAGGCCCGCTACATCGGCGCCTCCTCGATGTACGCTTGGCAGTTCGCCAAGGCGCTCTCCACCAGCGAAAAGCACGGCTGGGCGAAGTTCGTATCGATGCAGGATTACGTGAACCTGATCTACCGCGAGGAAGAGCGGGAAATGCTGCCGCTCTGTGCCGCCGAAGGCATCGGCGTGATCCCCTGGAGCCCGTTGGCACGGGGCCGGCTGACACGCCCCTGGGGCACCGAAACCGCCCGCACCGAGACCGACGAATTCGGCAAGACGCTCTACAAGGACGATGCCGCCGACAAGGCCATCGTCGAAGCCGTGGCGCAAGTGGCCGAAAAGCGCGGCGTAACGAGGGCGCAGGTCGCGACGGCCTGGGTATTGCAAAAGCCGGTGGTGGCCGCCCCGATTATCGGCGCGACCAAGCCCGCCCATCTCGACGACGCGATCGCCGCGGTCGATCTGGTGCTCACCAGCGACGAAATCGCCAGCCTCGAAGCGCCCTACCAGCCCAAGCGCGTGGCGGGTTTCCAATAACACGTGCCGTCAAGAAACTGTCGCGATCCGGTCGTTTTGCGCTTGAGTAGTGCCGTTGACCTCCCTATATAGGCGCCAGCGTTGCGGTGATGGCCGCGGCCTTTTGAACGCAAAAACTGAAATGGTTGGCGCGGGGTGGAGCAGCCCGGTAGCTCGTCAGGCTCATAACCTGAAGGTCACAGGTTCAAATCCTGTCCCCGCAACCAGTTTTCCTCAGTAAAATCAATGAAATAGCCCGCTCCGGCGGGCTTTTTGATTTGTTGCGGGAGAAGCAGCAGGACGGTCACCACCTCTGCGCGGTTCGTCGGCGTATCCAGGTGAGAAGGGGGCCGAGCCAGCCCAGATGCTTGATCAGCAGAACAAGGATCAACATGCCGGCAAGGCCACCGGCCGAGGCCGTGAGGTGGGACACGGCGAACTGAATCAAGAATGCATGAGCAGCAAGCAGCACAATAACCCCAACTGCCAGCAAGACCCAAAATGCCGCATTAAAGCGGTGCCGGCCTTCGCCCGTTGCGGCACGCCGCCAGGAGTGACGAAGCATCACGGCACCGTCGCCAGCACAAAATGCAGATCGCTTCTCCGGGCGGCCTCGCCGCTGTGAACCGGCATCATGCCGGCCGATCTGACCATTGCCAGGATATCGTCGCGATCGACATGGCCGTGCCGGTGGAAAGGCCCCAGCAGGCCCTTCGAGGCAGAGAACTCGACGATCAGGGCTCGACCGCCTGGCCTTAACACTCGGCGCATCTCGGCGATCGCCTGCTCGCGCCCTTTGCGCGGTAGATGATGCAGCATGATGGTACTGAACGTCACATCGAAGCTGCCGTCAGGAAAGGGCAGCGCCTGCGCAGGCGCTTCGACGAAGCTGACATGCAGCCTCGCTTTGCGTGCCTTCCCTTGGGCGCGTGCGATCATTTCAACGGAGGCGTCGATGCCGCTGACTGCGCCGGTCGAACCCACCAGCCGCCTTGCCGCGATCGCAAGCGTACCGGAGCCGCAGCCGACATCGAGCACCCGCTCTCCCGGTTCGAGATTGGCGAGCGCCAGAATGTCGTCACGGAATCCGCGCTCGTGGCCGAGCGTCATCAGCCAGACCGTAAGGTCGTAGCGGCCGGCGCCGTGGAGCACGAGGCCGGGTGGTCCTTTGCTGCCCCGCGGAGCACCGTGTTCAGCGTGCGACACCATGACTAAATCTCCAGTTGAGAAACTGGACACATCGTCCACTATGATGGAGGGGACGCAACAGCGGTTGCTGGACGACTTGAGCGTCGGTGTCCGGTTCTGGTTCAGCGATGCCGGATCGTCTGGGAAAAGAGAAAGCCATGCCTAAACGCATCGACCGGCGTGTCGCACGGACCAGGCAGCAGCTTCAGGCCGCGCTGATCGGCTTGATGCAGGAGCGCGCCTTCGACCAAATCACGGTCGAAGAGATATGTGCAGCGGCCAATGTCGGACGGTCGACCTTCTATACCCACTATACGGGGCGCGACGACCTGTTGCGCAAGGGGCTGAAAGACTTCGAGGCTGAGCTAACAGACGGCTCGACCAACCGCGGAACATTGCCCTCCGACACTGCAAGTCGCTTCGCGTTTGTTCTGCCAATGCTTGCCCATGCGCAGGGCCACGCGGACCATTACCGAGCCCACCTGACGCCGTCCGGGGGCGGCGGAGTCGCACTTGAGACGATCCACGACATCGTCCTTGGCCTGGTACGCCGCGAAATCCGCTCCGAAGACGCGATCGCTCCTGGCGACAAGCTTGCCAGTCAGGTCGGTGAACAGTTCATGGCAGGAGGCTTTGTCGCCATCCTGACCTGGTGGCTGGCCAGTGGGGGAAAGCCCAGTCCTGAGCGAGTTGCAGCACTTGCCGCCAGTCTTCTCGAGGGCAGCTTCGAAGCCCTTAAAGCCCGTGCTTAGGCGGGCTTTACATTTATCTGGGCCCTACCTCGCCTCATCTGGTGGTATCGCGCACCACCAAATGCGTCTCGAGTACATAGCGCGCATCGCGCACGCCGCCCGTGTTCAGCATGTCGAGCAGCAGCGAAATTGCGACCTTGCCCGCCTCGCTGGAGCGGTTGGAGACGGTGGTGAGGGGCGGATCGGTCGCCGCTCCGAGCACGTCGTCGCAACCGACCACGGCGATATCGGCCGGCGCACGCAGCCCCTGCGCCCTGAGACCGGCAAGAATACCTTGCGCAATAAGGTCGTCGAACGCCACCACGCCCGTGGCCTTCGTCGCCAGCAGCTGCGGCACGACGCGCCGCCCCGCCTCGAAGCTCGGCACCTGCGCCGGAACAACAGTCATTTCCAAGCCGAGTTCCGCCGCCGACTTTTTCACGGCCGCACGGCGTTCCTTGTTCGACCACGATGCCGCCGGGCCGCTCACATAGACGATGCGCGAGTGGCCGAGTTCGGCCAGATGCGCCACCGCTTCCGCCACACCCGAACCGCTGTCGATCAGCACGCGCGGAATGCCTTTGACATCGCGGTTGATCAGCACCAGCGGCTTGCGTGCCGCGTGTGCGCGGATACGCTCCTCCGGCAGACGCGGGGAGGCGAGCAGCATGCCTTCAACTTGCCCAGAGAGCCGCTCGAGCAGCTTTTCCTCCTGCCGCCCTCCCTCATCGGTGTTGCCCAGAAAGACGCAGAAATCGTAGCGCTCGGCTTCGTTTTGCACGGCCCGGATCAACGGCGGAAAGAACGGGTTCGCCACGTCGGGCACGATCAGCGCCACATTGCCGTGCCGGCCGGTGCTCAGTGCTCGCGCGCTGTGGTTGGGCACGTAACCGAGCTTGAGGGCCACCGCCTTGACGTGGGCGACCGTCTCTGGACGCAGCAGTTCCGGCCGGCTGAAGGCGCGCGACACGCTCGACCGGTCGACGCCGGCCGCAGCAGCGACCTGGCTGATGGTCGGCGGTCCGGTTCTCTCCTTGCGGTGTGCCAAACTCGCTTCTCCCTCGGCCTTACAACACGACCTGCCACGGCGCAGTGTCCCCATCAAGCACGCCGGTACGTCCCATCGCAATGGGTTGACTTGCAACCGGTTGCATTGAATAGTCCGTCGGTTCTTGCGACGACGTCGTCGCACCTTCCTGTGGGAGTTCGTTTGTGACTTTGGTATCCCCTCGACCGCGGCCTCCCGGTACGGCGCGCACGGCGGGACGGCTCGCCGTCGAAAGCTTCGATTCGCGCGCTGAAATGGGCAACGCCGCCGCTGCGGCGGTGGCCGATGCGATGCACGCGCGGCTGCGCACGCAAAAGCAGGTACGCATGATCTTCGCCGCGGCACCCAGCCAGGCCGAAATGCTCGATGCCCTCTGCCGCGAGCCCGGCATCGATTGGTCGCGCGTCACCGCCTTTCACATGGACGAATACATCGGGCTCAGGCCTGAGGCGCCGGAGCGCTTCGCCATCTGGCTGGACCGTCATGTGTTCGATCGCGTGCCGTTCGGCGAGGTACATCGCATCGTTCCCGAGCCCGATGCGGATCTCGCGGCGCGGGCCTATGCGACGGAACTTGCCGCCGCGCCGATCGACATCGTCTGCCTCGGCATCGGCATCAATGGCCATATCGCCTTCAACGACCCCCCGGTCGCCGATTTCGCTGACCCGCTCGATGTCAAAGTCGTGCCGCTCGATGAGATTTGCCGCCGCCAGCAGGTCGATGACGACTGCTTTGCGCGTCTAGACGACGTGCCCCACACCGCGCTGACGCTGACCGTGCCGCGGCTGCTGCGTGCCGGGCAATTGTTCTGTGTCGCGCCGGGGGCTGCCAAGCGCGACGCAGTACGGCGCACCCTCTATGGGCCGCTCAGTACTGAATGCCCCGCCAGTATCCTGCGGGAAGCCAACTGCACCCTTTATCTCGACAGAGAGTCCGATCCCGATGTCCAAGATTGACGCCGATGCACTGACGCTGGGCTACTACGAGGCGACAACGACGCTGATGCGCCGCATCCTCGACGAGGAGAAAGAGCCGCTCGATCGCGCGGCGGAGCGGCTTGCTGACCAGGTGGCCGCCGATCGGCTGATCCATATCTTCGGGCCCGGCGGGCACTCCAATCTCGCGACGCAGGAAGTATTCTTCCGCGCCGGCGGCCTCATGCACATCAGCGCCATTCTAGACGAGGGAACGTTGCTGTCGAATGGCGCCCTGCGCTCCATGGCCATCGAGCGCCTGCCCGGCTATGGCCGCATCGTCATCGAACGCCAGCGGCTCGGCGACACAGATGTGCTGATCCTCGCCAACTCGTACGGTATCAACGCCGCGCTGATTGACGCGGCGCTCGAAGCCAGGCGCAACGGCGTCTTCGTCATTGGCGTCAGCTCACGCGAGCATGCGGCGAAAACATCGCCGAACCATCCGGCGCGCCATCCGACCAAGCAGAACCTGCACGACGTGGTCGATATCGCCATCGACACGAAAGTGCCGATCGGCGACGCCGTCGTGAAGATCGAGGGTTTTGGCGATCCGATTGCTGCGGTCTCGACTTTCGCCAACGCCTTTGCCCTGAACTGCCTCGTCATTCGCACGGTGGCGAAACTGGTGGAACGCGGCGTCGAGCCGCCGGTCTGGCGAAGCGGCAATGCGCCGGGTGGTGACGAGGCGAACGCCCGCTTCATCGCGCGCTTCCAGGACCGCGTGCGCGCCTTGTGAGTGCGCGGCGCACCATCCTCGGGCGTGACCCGGCGAGCGGCGCCGGCATCGCCGTTGACGTCGACGAAGGTCGTATCGCCGACATCCGTCCCGCCGCTGCCGGGGGCTTGCCGTTCATCGCGCCGGGCCTCGTCGACCTGCAGGTCAACGGCTATGGCGGCCTTGATCTTAACGGCCCCGATCTGTCGGTCGATCTCATCGTGGCGCTGACGCGGAAACTCGCGAGCCTTGGCACCACGACCTATCTGCCGACGCTGATTACGGCCGCCGAAAGCACCATTGTTGCAGCCTTGCGAACCATCGCCGAGGCGCGGCGCCGGGTGCCGGAAGTTTTTCGAGCTATCCCGGCGGTGCATGTCGAGGGGCCGCATATCTCGCCGCTCGATGGCCCCCGCGGCGCTCATCCCGCTGCTTATCTGCGTCCGCCGGATCTGGTCGAATTCGAGCGTTGGCAGGCGGCAGTCGAAGGTTTAGTCGGTCTCGTAACGCTCGCCCCCGAATATCCGGAGGCGCCGACCTATATCGCGGCGCTCGCCGCACGAGGCGTGCTGGTCTCGATCGGCCACACCGCAGCCACGGCGGAGCAAATTCGCCGCGCCGTGGACGCCGGGGCCAGACTCTCTACGCATCTCGGAAACGGCGCCGCCAGCATGCTGCCGCGCCATCCCAACTTCATCTGGGCGCAGTTGGCCGACGACCGGCTGACAGCGATGTTTATCGCCGATGGTCACCACCTGCCGGCCGATGCGCTCTCTGTCATGCTGCGCGCCAAGACGCTAGCTCGCGCCGTATTGGTCTCCGACAGCGTAGCGCTCGCCGGTATGCCTCCGGGTCGCTACCGGTCGCCGGTAGGCGGCGACGTGGTGGTCGAGCCGAACGGCAGGATAGGCGTTGCCGACACGCCGTACCTGGCAGGCGCTGGCCTCCCGCTGATCGCGGATCTCGGCATCGCGATGCATATGGCCGGGCTGCCACTGGCGGAAGGTCTTCAGGTCGCGGCCGGCAACCCGGCGCGACTGCTCGGCCGCACTGCGGCCCTCAAGGTTGGAGCCCCCGCCAATCTCCTGCTGCTGCGCCACGAACCAGAGGCGCCGGAAATTGCCCTGCAAGCAGTATTCGTTGGCGGTGAAGAACAAGAGGTCGCGGGATGAAAGCGGGCGTCGCCAAGATTGATGTCACGCCACCCGCCGGCCTGCTAATGTCCGGCTTTGCCGCCCGCACTCTGCCGGCGGAAGGGACGCATGATCCCTTGACGGTCCGGGCAATCGCCGTCGACGATACTGCCCTCGCGGTCGTTGACGTGCTGGGCTTCGATGCTGATTTCAGCGCTCACGTTCGCGCCCGCTGCAAACTGCCAGCTGAGCGGGTGGTTTTGACGGCGCTACACAATCACGGCGGCCCGGTGACCATCGCCGGTCTGCGCGACGGCGTCAATGCGGCCTATCTGCAGCGGCTGGAAGACGCCTGCGTGGCAGCGATCGACGACGCCGTCGCAGCGCAGCAGCCGGCAACGCTGACGATCGGCATGGGCGGCGATCCCGACGTAGCGCGCAATCGGCGGCATACAGAAGGCATTACGGAGCCCGCTTTGCCGGTGCTGCGTGTGCGCAGCGCCGACGGCCGGATGCTCGCGGTCCTTACCTCCTATGCCTGCCACCCCGTGGTGCTTGGCGCCGACAACCGGCTCTGGACCGCCGATTACCCGCACTTTGTGAGGGTGGCGATCGAAGAAGCCCACCCCGGTGCACTCGCCATCTTTGCTACCGGTTGCTGCGGGGACGCCAATACCGGTCATAGTGCCTACGCCTCGCAAAGGCTCGGCGCGTCAGCCGATCGCAGCTTCGAAACCGCGGAGCGGTTGGGGCGTCGCATTGCCGCCAAGGCCCTCGTGGCCCCCGAGCAACCTCTGCAGCAAACGGTCCATGCCACCGATTGCATGGTCGACTTGAATTTCGAGCGTCGTGAGCAGCGTTCCCTCCCCGAGCTTGCCGACGCATGGCGAGCCGAGGCCAGTGCCGATCCGACCCGCAAGGTACTGCTGGATCATTGGATCAAATGGGCAGACCAATGGGCAGCCGTGCCGACCCCTGACAACTGGCCGGCGCGGGTCTCGGTCCTGGATTGGGGCGGCCTGCCTCTGGTGGCGCTTCCCGGTGAAATCTTTGCAGAAACATCATGTTCGCTGCGATCGGCGCTGCACCAGAGGCCGGCCTTCATCCTCTCCTACGCCGATTCCGACCCCGGCTACATTCCACCGCGGAGCGAATTTCCGTTCGGCGGCTACGAGGTCGACGAGGCGCATCGCTATATGGGCATGCCTGCCAGTTTCGCGCCGGGATCGGCGGAAGCGCTGGCCGATGCAGCGGGCGACTGCCTACGGAAGTTGAACTTCAACCTCGCCTAAAGACGAATGAGACGGCCGCCGTCGCATGCTTGACAACGCAACCGGTTGCATAGAAGACTTTTAGCTGGGCGGGGAACGGGCCGCCACGATCAAAGCTCAGGGGACGAATGATGGAAACAGATCAGAATTTTCGATTGTCTTCGACTGCGCGCCGTCTGGGTCAGGCGGGCCTGACGGTTGCGGCGCTGCTGCTGGGCACCGCGGCTGTCCGCGCCGAACAGATCACCGTCTGGAGCGGCTACCCGGAGATGGCGCCATTCTATCAGCACGTCGCCGACGGGCTGAAGGCGCAGTATCCGGACCTCACAGTCAGCGTCCAGGCGATCCAGTTGCGCGACCACGAGAAGCGCGTCGCTTTGGGTCTAAGCTCGAACAGCGCGGCGGATGTCCTCGAACTCGAGATCGGCACGGCCACCCGCTACATGCAGAACGACCTGTTGGCCCACGCACCGGCCGACGTCGTGTCGTTCGTGCAGGACCCAAAGAACTTCAACAAGTTCTTCGGCGACGCCGGCACGATGAACGGCACCGTTTATGGCGTGCCGCTGTTCCGTGGCCAGAGCGCGCTTTACTACAACACCGACATGTTCAAGGCAGCCGGCATCGCCGCCCCGCCCAAAACTATGGACGATTTCACCACCGATGCTGCAAAGCTCGCGCAGCGCGATGCGAGCGGCAATCTGAAGACCTCCGGCTGGAGCCTCAGGCTCTCCGGCGGGGGCCAGGGCATCGCCGAAAAATTCTGGATCAACATGTTCCAGTATGGCGGCAACGTCGCGGTCGAACAGCCAAACGGCAAATGGAAGATGACGCTTGATACCCCGGAGGGCATCAAGACGCTCAGCCAGTACCTGCAGGTGGTGTGGGGCGACAAGGCCGACAGCGTCGAGTTCCCCGCCGATTCCGACGCCTTCGAGCGCGGCCAGACCGCCATGTTTATCCGCGAATCCTGGGTTATCGGCGACATCGCGCAGAAGGCGCCGAACCTCCACTATGCGACCTCGACGCTGCCGATGGGTTCGATCGTGTCGCCGGTCGATCTGTTCGTGACCGGCCAGGGCAAGAAGGCGGATGAAGCCTGGGCCTTCGCCAAGGCAGCCGCCAGCCCCGAGAACCAGCTCTGGATGCTCGATCATGTCGGCTGGCTGCCCAACCGTGCCGGCCTCGACTACAGCGCCCTGCTTGCCAAGACACCGCAACTCGCCGCCTTCGTGCAACTTCCGGCGGACTACAAGTTCTTCTCGCTGCCCAACATCGCGCCGGAAGACGAGTTCATGACGGGTATCGCTGACCGGCTGACCAACGCCTTCGCGGATTCCTCGCTCCAGGGGCATCCCGACAAGATCGAAAATGTGCTCAAACAGACGTCGGACGCGGCCGCGGATGTACTCAAGCAGAACGATCTGCTCGACGAGTAGCCGACCGGCCCCGAAAGCGTCCCCGCGCCAGCGTCGCGGGGACAGATGCCTGGAGGCATATTCACATGCTTGAGCGCCGGCGATGGCTGTTTGCGGTGGCGGCGCTCACGCCGACCCTCGCAATCTTCGCCTGGGTCAGGCTCTACCCGATCATCGAGACGCTTCGGCTCAGCCTCTTCAAGTGGGACCTTATCTCGAAGAAGCAGCCGTTCATCGGCTTCGCCAATTTCAGCCAGCTCGCCGGCGACCAGCGCTTCCAGCAGGCGCTGCTCAACACCACCGTGATTGCCTTCGGCGTGCTGATCATCACCGTCCCGCTGGGCATGGCGATCGCGGGCCTGATCCACTATCGGATGGGCTCCCGCCTCGCCAGCATCTTCGAGACCACCACCTTCATCCCCTACGTCGTATCGCTGGTGCCGGCGGCGATGGCCTGGAAATGGATCTTCGATGCCCGGCTGGGGCCGCTCAACGCCTTTCTCGGGCTGTTCGGCATCTCGCCCCTGCCCTGGCTCTTCGATCCCATGCTGTCGGTCGTCTGCGTCATCGTGCTCTGCTCGTGGCAGGCGCTCGGCTATGCCGTTCTGATTTACATCGTCGGCTTTCGCAACCTGCCGGTCAGCCTGTTCGAGGCGGCAAGGCTCGACGGCGCCAGTGGCCTGCAGGCGTTCTGGCATGTGGCGATTCCGCTGCTGAAGCCGATCACGCTCTACGTCTCGGTAGTGACGCTGGTTTCCGGCTTCAACGTCTATGCGCAGGCATATGTGCTCGCCTCGGACTCGCAAGGGGCGCCCGGCCGGCAGGTGCGCGTGCTGGTCATGGACATTCTCGACAACGCCTTCCGCAACTACAAGGTGGGCTATGCCGCCTCCGAAGCGGTGGTGATGCTGGCGATCGTCTTGCTGCTAACGCTGGTGCAGTTCTCGCTGCTGCGCGAGCGAGGCGCCAAATGACGCTGTCGATCAGCAAGGCCGCCGCCGTCGGAACCGAGGCCCGCGCCGCGCCGCGCCGGCGCACCCTCAATATTGCCATCGACGCCTTCCTGCTGCTGTTTTGCGTGTTGATGATCCTGCCGCTGCTGTTCCTTGTGGCGAACGCCTTCAAGACGCCGCAGGAAATACTGGCTTGGCCGCCGACCATCATTCCGCAGCACCCGACGCTCAACAACTTCTTCGCCGTCATCGGCTCGACCCCACTGCTGCGCTGGATCGGCAACAGCATCGCCTTTGCGTGCCTGTCGAGCCTCTGCATCGTGGCGACCTCTTCGATCGCCGGCTACATCCTCGCGAAGTTCAAGTTTCGCTCACTCCACATCGTCTTTTTGATCGTGCTCGCGACGGCCATCGTGCCGTTCGAAGTCTATATGATCCCGCTCTACTTCCAGGCCCAGAAGCTTGGCCTCCTCAACTCGACCTGGGGGCTGCTGCTCGGCTATCTGGTGATGAGCTTTGGCATTTTTCTCATCCGCCAAAACGTCGTGCACGCCATCCCCGACGAACTGCTCGAAGCGGCGCGCATCGACGGTGCGGGCGAGTTCTGGATATTCCTGCGCATCGTGCTGCCGCTACTGCGCGGCGCGCTGGCGGCACTCGCCGTGCTCGCCTTCTTTCAGGCATGGACCGCCTTTGCCTGGCCGCTGACCGTCGCCACCACACAGGACAGCTACACGGTCGAGGTGGGACTGGCTCTGTTCCAAACCGGCTACACCGTCGATCTGGGCCGGCTCAGCGCCGCTTCGGCGCTGGTGCTTGTGCCGAGCGTGACGCTGTTCGTATTCATGCGGCGCCACTTCGTGCAGGGCATTTCCAATTCGGGCCTCAAGGAATGACTGACAGCGACTTCATCGCCGAGGCGCGGCAGACGTACGCCGCCGCCAACGCCGCCGCGCTGCGATGGATGCTTGGCCGCCCGCCACTGCACGGCGCCTTCCTCAACACCAAGATGAACAGCCTGACGCTCAACGACTACGGTGCCGCCGATGGCGTGCGCGGGCCAGGCTATCTCTATGGCTGGATCCAGGGACGCGGCCTCGAGGCAATCGTTACCCACGCGGCTTTCTTCGCGAATACGGACTCCGAACTGGCTGCGGCGCTCGACGTCTGCGGGCGACGGCTTTATGCCGCACTCAAGGCGCTCGTGGCCTCCGATGGCCACGGCTATTTCTGCTACGATGCCAGCCTTCGGCCGATCGGCTTCGACGCCACCGGAACTGCAAAGCCGCAATTGGCGGGCGGCGACATTTTCACCTATTCCGACGCCTTCATCGCCAAAGGGCTGGTTGCGGCTGCCGCGCGTTATGCGCCCGAAGAACTGCAGCGCCGGCTCGACTATCTCGCGGTGGTGATCGACTCCATTCCGGCCGGCCGCTTCCAGATGGACGAAAAGCTGCCGCTTGCCGCCAACACGGTCGGCCAGCAGGCGCCAGACTACGGCCCGCGAATGATCCTCCTCGGCGCCAGCGGGCTATTGCGCCGCATCGGCCGACCTGACCGGGCCGGCTTTGCCGAGCCATTCATCGAGCATGTGCTGGCCAATCATCTTAGCGCCGCGAGCGGCCTGCTGATCGACGTGCCGGGAACCGACGCTGCCAATATCGGCCACGCCATCGAGTTCGTCGGCTTTGCTCTTGAGCATTACGGCGAAGCGGTAGGCGACGGGCGGCTGGCCCAGCTCGAGGCCATCTTGCTGGCGTCGTTCCACGCAGGCTTCGTGGGTCCGGGCATTGCGTTGGCGATTTCGCCCGCGACGGGCCGGCCGCTCAGCCCTAACTGCCCGTGGTGGTCGCTTCCCGAGACCATCCGTGCCGCCTCGCTGTGCCATGCGCGCACCAACAATCCTCACACGCTTGCGGTCTGGCGGAAAGCCCATGAGGCGTTCTTCAGCCACTATTGGCGTAGCGAGCCGGCGATCGCCTACCAGACCATGACTGCCACCGGCCCGGTGGACTTCGTGCCCGCCACCCCCGATCTCGATCCCGGCTACCATACCGGGCTCAGCCTTCTTGCCGCCATCGAAGCCTGACGGTTGCATCCGCCCGATTATGGGCGAGATGCCAATAACGCACGATGACGCTCGCTCCGCTTGTCCGCGAGGATTTTGCCGCTATGGTTCGCCGTCGAGTGCTTCTGAAGGCGAACGATGGTCTGGAAGGTCCTGTCCATAAGCGGTGACGCGCTAATTTCGGCGGTTTGCTCATCGCCCGCCGGCTCCGGCGCACCGGGAATATCCCGCGCGGCCCTCGACCAGGCGGTGCAGCGCGCCCTCCATCAGCATCAGCGCGGCAAGTTGCAGGAAGCGAGCGACGGCTATCGTTGGGTGCTGGCGGTCGATCCGGATCACGCAGAGGCCAATCATCTCCTCGGCCTCGCACTCCATCAGACCGGCCACAACAGCGAAGCGGCGGCGCTGATCGCCAAAGCCGTCCGCCAATCGCCAAAAAATGCCGCCTATCATGCCAATCTTGGTGTCGTCCTGAAGGTACTGAACCGGCTCGATGAGGCAGCCGGTAGCTATAGCCGCTCGCTTGCCATCGATCCGAAGCCCGCGCAGGTACATTCCAATCTGGGCGTCGCCCTGCTTGAGCTTGATCGTCCCGCCGAGGCTGCCACGGCTCACCGGCAGGCCATTGCCAGGGATCGGAATTACGCCGAAGCGCATGCCGGTCTCGGCATGGCACTCGACAGGCTCGGGCAGCGGCCAGAGGCGATTGCGTCCTATCGGCGCGCGATCGCTCTGCGGCCGAACTATGCCAATGCCCACCTGTTGCTGGCGGTCGCGCTCGGCACACAGGGAAGTTTCGAGGAAGCGCTGCAGAGCGCTCGGCGGGCCGTGACGCTTCAGCCGGCCAACGCCGACGCCCATCACACGCTGGGTGGCATTTTCCTCGAGATGCACCGGCTCGACGACGCCGCCGCCAGCCTGCGCCGAGCGGTCGAAATCAAGCCGACCAGCCTGTTGCATCGCAAGCTCGGGGGCGTCCTTGTTGATCTCAGCCGAAGCAAGGAAGCAGCCGGGGAATTTCTTGCCGCCATCAACGCCGACCCGCAGAATGCGGACGCCTATGTGGCGCTTGGCAACGCGCTCTTCGATCTCGGCAACCGCCAGGGTGCGCTGGAGAGCTACAGTCAAGCCGGCGCCCTCAAGCCCGGCGATCCGCAGATGCACGTGCTGGCCGCCAGGACGCTGCTCGCCATGGAGCGGATAGCGGAAGGGCAAGCAGCAGCGCGCACAGCGCTCGCGCTCGACGACGACAGCCTCGGCGCACGAAGTCTGCTGCTGTTCACCTCGAATTATGAGGCAGGTTCGACCGTCGAAGGCGTATCGGCCGACGCCAGGGCCTACGGCAGGGCCGCGCAACGGGGCCGGCTCCGCACCACGCACGCCAACGCCCGCGATCCCGGAAAGCGCCTCAAGGTCGGGTTCGTCTCCGGCGACCTCTACGATCATCCAGTCGCGCAGTTTCTCAAATCAGTGCTTTTGGCCCTCGATCGCACCAGTCTCGAATTGTTTGCCTACGCCACCGGCCCGATCAGCGACCCGACGACCGAGATGCTGAAAACACGGTTCGATCATTGGCAGGCGGTCCGGTATCGCACCGACGAGCAACTCGAGGCCCTGATTCTTGAAGACGGCATCGATATCCTGGTCGATCTTTCCGGCCACACGGGCGCCAGCCGCCTGACCCTTTTTGCCCGCAAGCCAGCGCCTGTGACGGTCACCTGGCTCGGCTATTCCGGCACCACGGGCCTCGATGCCATCGACTATATCCTTGCCGACCGGTTCGTCGCACCGCCGGGGTCGGAAGGCCAGTTCACCGAAAGGGTCTGGCGCATGCCCGATTCCTACCTCAGCTTTACCATCGCCGAGCAGGCGCCCGAAGTGGCGCCCCTGCCCGCTCTGGTGAACGGCTACGTCACCTTCGGCAGCTTCAACAACAGCAACAAGCTCAGTGCCGCGACGCTCACGCTCTGGGCCAGGGTGATTGACGCCGTGCCGAACAGCCGGCTGCTGCTCAAGAGCAAGGTGCTGGAAAAACGCGAGGTCGCCGCAAGGGTGCTCGCGGGACTGACGGCGGCCGGAGCGGATACGAGCCGGGTGGACCTGGTGGGCTTTGTCAGCGGCGCCAGCGGCCATCTTGGAACCTATGGCCGCGTTGATATCGGGCTCGATCCGTTTCCTTATAATGGCACCACGACGACTTGCGAGGCGCTGTGGATGGGCGTGCCGGTGATCGCCCTGGCTGGCGATCGTTTTATCGCCCGGGTCGGCGAGAGCCTCCTCAATTCGACCGGCCTGGGTGATTGGCTGGCCAAAACCGAGGACGAGTACATCGCCAGAGCCGTCGCTGCCGCGGCGGATTTGCCTGCGCTGGCGGCGCTTCGCCAGGGGCTGCGTGCGCAAGTGGCCGCGTCGCCGCTTTGTGATGCGCCGCGGTTTGCCCGGAACCTCGAGGCCGCATTCAGGGAAATGTGGACGCTTTGGTGCAGTCGCCAGGGTGCGCAGGGGGTCGCCGCCCCCGGCTAGTTGCGAATATGACCGCGCGGCGACCGATGCGGGCTTCATGTGGCTTGAAAATCCCGGCGTCTCTTTCTAGGAAACAACGGAGATCGCGCCGTCGTGGATCGCGGCCCGCCGCGTTTGCCGCGCCTTCAAAAACTGGAGCAGAGTGCCTTGTCCGAGCAGTTCACCGAATTTGCCGATATCGTCATCGTGGGCAGCGGACCAACCGGCGCCGCCTATGCGCGGACCCTGACCGACCAGTTGCCGGGCGCAAAAATCCTGATGCTTGAAGGCGGCCCGGTTATCGCCGAGTTTCCCGCCCATCACGTCGCCAATATCCGCGACCTCAAGAAGCGTGACGCCGCCCAGCTTGAAACGCAGGGACCGCGCCGCGGCATCCCCTACGAGCCGATGACCGAGGAAGAGCGGCTGTTGCGCCACCAGGGCGGCCCCGACACCGCAATGCTGCGCCGGCCCGGCCTCTTCACGGTCTGGAACACCGACGTCAGCGGCGACGGCTTCCCGGCGGCGCACGCCGCTTCGGGCGTCGGCGGCATGGGCATTCACTGGTTCGGCGCCTGCCCAACCCCGTCGCGCACCGAGCGCATCCCGTTCATCCCCCCCGATGTGCTGGACGAGGCGCTCGACACGGCGCGCGCTCTGCTCCACGTCTCGCAGAGCCAGTTCCCGGATTCCGAGATCGCCCCCAAGCTCGAACAGGTGCTGGGAGGCATGTTCAACGCCGGCCGCCCCGCCGACCGAGTGGTGCAGCCCATGCCGATGGCAATGGTGCGCACGCCCGACGGCGTGCTGCGCTCCGGTCCCGACGAGATCCTCGGCAACCTCCTGACTGGGAGCAGCAAGGATTTTGAGCTCCGGCCCGAAACGGTCGTCCGCCGCATTATCCTCGAGGGCAGCCGCGCCGTCGGCATCGAAACCTGGAGCCCGGAGACCAAAGAGACGAGCCGCATCGGCGCCGATACGGTCGTCGTCGCGGCCGATTCGCTCCACACTCCGCAATTACTTTTTGCCTCGGGCATCCGCCCCAGGGCGCTCGGCCATTACCTCAACGAACACCCGCAGGTCTCGGTCACAGCCGAACTCGACGGCGTCGTGACCGATCCCAACGCTTCGGTGACAGGTGGCATCGGTGGCGTGCTGGCCGACAATACCGTGGTCTCGCGCATCACCAATGGCGTGACCTGGATTCCCTATCTGGACGAGGAATTCCCCTTCCACGTGCAGGTCACCCAGGTCGAAGCCGCCTCGCTGTCGCTCGCTGAGCGTACTGTCGCGGAGCAGAAAACGCTGGTCAACGTCTCGTTCTTCCTGCCCTCCGACATCAGCTACGACAACTACGTCGCGTTCTCGGAAACAGAGAAAGACTGGTACGGCCGCCCGGCGATGAATCTCCGTTTCAAGCTCTCCGGCAATGACCTCGCTCGCATGGAGCGCGCCCGCCAGTCGCTGCTGAAAATCTGCGATCAGATCGGCCGCCCGGCGCAGGGCCATAAGCCGCGTACCCCGCCCAACGGCTCCTCCCTCCACTACCAGGGCACGATTCGCATGGGTGAAAAAGACGACGGTCTTTCGGTCTGCGACCACAACAGCCGGGTCTGGGGTTTTGACAACGTCTATGTCGCCGGGAACGGCCTGATCCCCACGATGACCGCCGGCAATCCGACATTGACGTCGGTAGCGCTCGCCGTTCTCGGCGCTCGCGACATTGCCGCCCGCCGCGTGTCGCAAGCGGCCTGACAGGGTGCTGTAGTGGCCGGCCTTTTTTGAGCCGGGCGGCTATTCCTGCCTGCAAATTCTGCCATCGCCAAGCCGCCGGACGCATAACCTGCGTCCGGCGGTCATATCCTTTTGTCGGCTTGACAGGCCCGGACCACCAGCGTTAGCGTTCAGATAACGGGACAGCAGTTCCATATATAGAACAGAGGGAAACGGCGGATGGCCGAGGAGCAGGTTTTGCCCGTGCTCGAAGCGCGGCATATTACCCGCAATTTCGGCGCCGTCGTCGCGCTCGCCGATGCATCGGTCACCCTCAACCGTGGAGAGGTCCTGGGGCTGGTCGGCGACAACGGCGCCGGCAAATCGACGCTGCTGAAGATCCTCTCGGGCGTCATCGCCCCGACCAGCGGCGAAATCCTGATGGAAGGCCGTGAGATCAAGATGCGGCGTGCCCAGGATGCTCTCGAAGCCGGGATCGAGACGGTCTATCAGGACCTCGCCCTCGTCGACACGATGAGCGCCTACCAGAACGTCTATCTCGGCCGCGAGGAGCGCTCGAAGAACCCGCTACTGCGCTTCTTCGACCTCGTCGACGACCGCGAGATGCGCCGCAAGTCTCGCGAAGTGCTTGATGCGCTGAAGGTCAAGGTGCCCTCGATCAACGTTTCGGTCAAAGGCATGTCGGGCGGCCAGCGGCAGTGCCTCGCCATCGCCCGCGCCTTGCTGTGGGGCCGCCGCATCGTGATTCTCGACGAACCCACCGCGGCACTTGGCGTGCGCGAATCCGGCCAGGTTCTCGAAGTCATCCGCGACCTCAGGAAGCATGATGTCGCGGTGATCGTGGTAACCCACAACATGCAACAGTTGATGGAGGTGGCCGATCGGGTCACCGTCATGCGGCTGGGCCGCTCGATTGCCACCCGCACCATCAAGGACACCTCGGTCGAGGAGGTTGTCGGCCTCATTACTGGCGCCGTCCGCGGCGACGGCGAAGAGGAGAAATCGCGCGCCGCCTGAGGTGTGCGGCACCAACGGCGTGGGAAAGACCCTGCCGTCTGAACGTGCGAATTCCGGCGCTGGAGAGATGCCGGTTTCGATCAAGAGCAATCCAAGGGAGGAGACTGAAATGAGAATGACCTTGCGTCGCACCCTTGCGACGATGACGCCGGCGCTGCTGGCACTGGCTATCGCCGGCGCTTCCGCCGGCCCGGCCGCCGCATTCAAACTCGGCATGGCCGTCGGCGGCGATACCTGCTGCGACTGGATGAAGGCACAGGGCGATGTCGCCGCTGCCCTAGCCAAGCAGCGTGGCTGGGACTATGTCGAGCTCTCCAACAATGCCGACCCGGCGATCGCCACCAAGAACGCCGACATCTTCATACAGGACAAGGTCGACGCCGTCATCGAATTCAACGGCCGCTCCGAGGTGAACCCGGTGCTTGCCGCCAAGTTCGCGGCGGCAAAAATCCCGGTCGTTACCTATGACATCTCGCAGAAGGGCTTTTACTTCGTCGGTATCGACAACCAGGCGGCCGGCATCGCCGGCGGCGAAGCACTGGGCGAAATCGCCAAGGCAAAATGGAATTGCCAACCCGACCTTGTGCTATCCTCGGAAGGCGCTGGCGCCGGCATCGTCAACACGTGGCGGACCGGCGGCATGCGGGATGGCTTGAAGAAGGTCTGCCCTGATATCCCGGCCGAAAAGTGGATTTCGTTCGAAGGCAACGGCCAGGCCGTCGTCGCCCTGCCGGCTGCCCGCGACGTACTTGCCGCGCACCCGGATGCCAAGAAAATCCTTGTCGTCGGCCTCAATGACGGTGGCGTGCTCGGCGCCCTGCAGGCGGCCGAGCAGCTTGGCCGGGCCGATGACATCATCGGCTGGGGCCAGGATGGCTCGTTCATCACCGGCAACAATGTCGATCCGCACCTTGCCGGTTCGGTGTTCTATTTCCTCGAAGGCTATGCGGTTTACGCGTTGCGCGACGTGATCGACAAGATCGCGGCCGGCAGCCCGCCGCCGGTCAAGGATGACGCCGGCGATCCCGCCTCCCGCGTCCAGCCCTGCCCGGTGTCGGCTGCAGAAGCCGCCAAGATCCCCGGCACCGCCGATCGCGTGAAGGCCCTGCTCGCAGCGCCTGCCGGTACCACCGAATACGACCTCTTCTGCCCCAAGAAGAGCTGATCGGCGATATCGCGATGACCGACGCGACGACCATAGCGCAATCCACTTCCGTGCAGCCCGAGGGGTTTCGAGCAAAACTCCCCTCCGGCTGGGGCACCGCAGCGACCGTCGCCGCGGCATGGATCGTGCTCATCGTCGCGTCGGGCATTCACCGGCCAGACTTCCTCTCGCACCAGACGGTGCTCGCGGTCTCCTTCACCATGGCGATCGTGGGCATCTTGGCCGTCGCGCAAGCGCTCGTCGGCATGTCGGGCGCGATCCTCGACCTGAGCCAGCCCACTGCCCTCATTCTTTCCGCGGCCGTAGTCGCCTGGCTGCTCGAATGCGGTGTGCCCGTCCCGGTCGTCGCTATTGCCGGCATTCTGGTCGGTGCCGCATGGGGAATCGCGAACGCCACGATCATTGTCTTCGGCAAGCTCAATCCGATCATCGTTACGCTGGCCACCAATTTCATCGGCGGCGCCGTAATGTTCCTGATCTTCCAGAACGCCCAGGCGCCGCTCAAATCGGGCTTCTCCGATTTCGGCCGCAGCTATTTTCTCGGACTGCCCAATATCTGGTGGCCGATGGCCGTCCTCGTTCTGTTGGCAGGCTATCTCGTGCCGCGCACCCGCTATGGCCGGCACATGATCGCGGTCGGCGGCAATCGCTTCGCCGCGCAAGCCCGCGGCATTTCGCTGCGCAAAACGCGCTTCGCCGTGTTCGGCATTTCCGGCGCAATTGTCGGCGCGGCCGGCATTCTCTTTGCCGCGTCGAACGGCCCCTTCGCACCGGCCGTCGGCTCGACCTACCAGTTGCCGGTGATCGCCGGTGTCATCCTCGCCGGCGTGTCCCTCGCTGGTGGCCGGGGTAGCATCTGGCTCATCCTGCTCAGCGTCGGGTTTCTGTCCACAGTGCCGACCTCGCTGGTCTTTTTCGGCTTCTCGTCGAACTGGCAGGCGGTATTTCAGGGGCTCATTCTCATCGTCGCCGTAGCAATCGACGGTTTCCGCGCCAAGAGGCTGCAGCGATGACCGTCGAAACCTCTACGGCCAATACGTCCGGATTTGACCGGCAGCACTTGCGCGATCTTGCAACAGGCTCGGTCACCAGCATTGCCGTGACGCTGATCGCCGTCATCGTCGTTGGCCTGAGCTGGGTCGGCCCGAACTTCGTCCAGGCCAGCAACATCACGATCATCGGCACCTTCGTCGCTGTGCCGATGCTGGTCGCCGCCTTCGCCGGCTTCGCGCTACTGGGCGGCGTAGTCGACCTCTCGATCGGCTCGATGGTGGGCTTCAGCTCGTGCCTTTGTGCGACGTTGCTCGGCTGGGGTTGGCCGCTGGCTACTGCAATCCCCGTCACGCTCGTCGCCTGCATGGCCTTCGGCGCGATCAACGCCACCGCGGTCGTGATCTTCGGCGCTGACACAATCGCGGCAACGCTTGGCATGCTCGTCGCCCTGCGCGGCGTCTGCTACCTGATGGCCCAGCCGACCGGCTCGCTGACCGCCTTCGACACCAATTTCTATACCTTCACCAACCTCACGGTCGGGCCGCTGCCGCTGCTGTTCGTCATTGCGCTCGCGGTGATCGTCATTGCGGCGTTCATCGTCACCCGCACCCGGCTCGGCCGGCATGTGCAGGCAGCCGGCGGTGACGACCGCGCCGCAACGCGCGCCGGCATTTCGGTGACCCGCGTCCGCTTCGGCGCCCTGCTGCTGTCGGCGCTCGGCGCGGGCATCGGCGGCATACTCTACGTCGGCCAGCTCGGCAGCGCCTCCAACCTCACCGGCACCGGCCTCGAATTCCAGGTTTATGCTGCCATGATGATCGGCGGCTATTCGATCCTGCGCGGCGGCGTCGGCAATCCGATCGGCGCGGCGCTTGGTCTGCTGGTCGTCGCCGGCACGTCGAACATCCTCGATGTGCAGGCGATCAGCCCCTACTTCACCAACATCATCGTCGGCCTGCTGCTGCTCGCCGCGGTGCTGCTCGACCGCCTGCGCGGCGGCGACGCTTACGAATAACCAACCTTCGGCAGGATCATTTCGTGAAAATCTCCGACATCAAGATCACCTCGTTCAAGACCTATGCCGACCGCTGGGACACCGGCCATGCCAAGCCCCTGCCCAACACGCAACTGCTGCAGACGGTGCTGGCCATCGAGACCTATGAAGGCGTCACCGGCTATTATCTTGGCGGCGGCTCGCACGGCGATGCCGAGGGGCTGAATATCGTTGACCAGAACCTGATCCTGACCGGCGTGAAAAAGCTGCTCCTCGGCCAGGACCCGTTTGACCGCGAGATGATCTGGAAGTGGCTGTGGGTCGCCAACGTGCCCGAGAACATCCAGAGCGTCATCGACAACGCCCTCTGGGATCTCGCTGGCCAGGCGGCCGGCCTGCCGGTCTATAAGCTGATGGGGGGGGCCCGGGACAAGGTGAAGGCCTACGCCTCGACCTACCCGAACATCGGCGTGCCTCGCGTCTATGCCGAGCATGCGCTCGCCTGCAAGAATGAGGGCTATCAGGCCTACAAGATCCATCCGCACTATTTCTGGAATCCGGAGACCGGCCAGCCGACCCCCGGCCGCCCCTCCAACATCAAAGCGGACATCGAAACAATCCATCTCGTCCGTGAGGCCGTCGGCCCGGACTATGTGCTGATGTACGACCCCTGGGGCACCTATATGTCGCTCGAAGAGGCGATCAAGGTCGGCCGCGAGCTCGAAAAGCTCGACTACTACTGGTACGAGCACCCGATGCCGGAATATCGCGTCGAGAGCTATGTGCGTCTCAGCCGCGAACTGACGATCCCAATCCTTTCGCCAGAGATCGTGGCCGGCGGCGTGTTCTCACGCGCCGAATGGATTTTGCGCGGCGCCGGCGATATGAGCCGCATCGACGTGGTCCGTGGCGGCATCACCGGGGCACGGAAAACCGCGATCGTTGCCGAAGCCTATGGCCTGCGCTGTGAAATGCACATGGCCGGCTGGGGCAACCTGCAGGTCATCGGGGCAACCTCCGAGGACACCAGCGAATACTACGAAAAGGGCCTGCTCGCGCCCGGCGTCGACTATGACGCCAAGCACCCCTACCTGAAGAATACCTGCGATCGGATCGATGCCGAAGGCTATGTCCATCTCCCCAAGGGGCCGGGCATGGGTTACGAGATCGAGTGGGACTACATCAACGACAACATCGTCGATCCGTCCCCGACGGAAAAGAAGCATTGGTGAGGAGCAGCTCCCGTAGATGTCGAGCATCAGGCGAAGCGTGCAGGTGATGGAACTGCTGGCGCGGAAAGGTCCGCTCGGCGTGCGCGCTGTCGCCCAGCAGTTGAAGCTGCCGGTCGGCTCGGTGCATCGCCTGCTGCTCGACCTCGAAGCCGAAACCGTCGCTGAGCGCACCGCCGACAATGAGTGGGAGTTGTCCTACCGATTGCTCGAGATCACCGGCATCCAGCTCGATCGCGTCGAGCTGCCGCGGCTCGCCCGGCCCTTCGCCGAACGTATCGCCGAGGCGACGCGCGAGACCGTCAATATCAATGCCCTCCACAACATGATGGGCGTTACCGTCGACAAAGTGCGCGGCAACGAGGGCATGCAGCTCGATATGCGCATCGGCTCGCGGGGACCGCTGCATTGCGGCGGCGCGGGCAAGGCGATGCTGGCCTTCATGACGCCCGAGGAACAGCGGCAGATTTACCAGCAGCCGCTCCAGCGCCTGACGGACTACACGATTGTCGATCCCGCGGTGCTGGAGCGGGAAATCGGCCGCATTCGCGCGCGGGGTTATTCACTGGATCATGACGAGGTGGTGGTGGGCGTCAGATGTGTCGCAATGCCGATCCTCGATCGCGCCAGCCGGCCAGTGGGCGCGATCAGCATTTCGGGCACGTCGCCGAAGCAGGCGGGTCCTGAACTTGACCGCTTCGTCGAAATGCTGAGCGAGGCCTGCGGCCATGTCAGCCGCCGCATCGGCTACACCGGCCAATGGCCGCCCGTCGAGGCCGAAACAGCGCAGCGTAAGCTCGCGTGACGACGCAAAATATCCGCCCCGTTGGGGCACCGAGGAGAAAACATGGCTCGCAACGCCTTCGTCATGAAGCTCAAGCCCGGCAACGAGGCGATCTACAAGCAGAAGCACGATGAGATCTGGCCGGAAATGCTGGAACTCATGCAGCGTAACGGCACGCACAATTACAGCATCTACCGCTACGGCCTGCTGCTCTTCGCCTATCAGGAAGTCGACAATCCGGCGGCCGGCGGCCCGCCCTACGACCCCATCGTCCTCAAGTGGTGGAAGATGATGGAGCCGTACATGGAATACAACGCCGACGGCACGCCCTGGGTCGAGACGATCGACGAGATGTTCCACGCCGATTGAGGTTTGACGGGCCGCCGGTCCGCCGTTTCGAGAGATATTATGCAAGGCAAGATCAAAGGCGTCGTTCCCATCCTCGTCACACCGTTCGATGAAGGCGGCGGCATCGATCGGGTGAGTCTCAAGAGCCTCATCGAGTTCAATATTTCCGGTGGTGTGCATGGGCTCGGCGTCGCGCTCGGCAGCGAGGTTTTCAAACTCACCGAGGCGGAGCGCGCCGAGGTCATCGGCTGCGTGGTCGAGACCGTGAACCACCGCGTGCCGGTGGTGATCAACACGGGCGCGGCGGGCACAGACCTCGCCGTCCATTACAGCCGGCAGGCCGAAGAGCTGGGCGCCGACGCCCTGATGGTCATTCCGCCGAGCTTCATGCCGGCCGGTGCAGACGAAATCGCCGACTACTATCGCCAGATATCGGCAGCGGTCGGCACCCCGATTTTCCTCCAGGATGTGCCGCAAGCGCCGATTTCGCCGGGCCTCGCGCTGCGCCTCGCCACGGAATGCCAACACGTCCGCTACATCAAGGTCGAGACGCAGCCGATCACCGCCAAGGTCGCCGACATGGCGGCGATGGCCGGTGACCGCCTGACAATCTTCGGTGGTGCCGGCGGCGGTTATTTCATCGAAGAGATGCGGCGCGGCTCGCAGGGGACCATGCCGTTCTGCAGCCAGCCGGCCGCTTTCGTCGAGGTATGGGACCGCTTCCAGCGCGGCGACGAAGACGGTGCCCGAACCGTCTTCGACAGCAATATCATGTCGATCCTCCGATTGGGCCAGCAGGGCGGCGACCTGTTCTATCATCTGCACAAACAGCTTCTGGTGCGGCTGGGCGTGATCCGGACGGCTGTGGTTCGCAGCCCGACCATCTGCATCGACGCCATCACCCAGCGCGAGATCGACGCGGTGCTCGCCCAGCTCGTGCCGGCGCCAAAGGCGTTTGAAGCCGCCTAAGTCAGGACTTTCCGCATGGACCCTTTTGCGCTTCGCCGGCTCGGCAAATCGTCGCTCAGCCTGCCGCATCTGGGCTTCGGGGGCGCGGCGCTCGGCAACATCGTCGAGGAGATTCCCGAGGCGCAGGCCGAGGCCACGCTCGATGCCGCCTGGCAGGCCGGCGTGCGCTATTTCGATACCTCGCCCTGGTATGGCCGCGGCCTGAGCGAGCGCCGCATCGGCAGCTATCTCTACCGGCAACCGGCCCGGGAACGGATCATCTCGACAAAAGTTGGCCGGCTTTTCACCTCACCGGCGGATCCGGCGGCGTTTTCGCGATCAGAACGTTCATGGCCAAAGGGCCTCCATTTCGAGCATCGTCACGACTACTCCTATGATGCCATCATGCGCAGCTACGAGGATAGTTTGCAGCGGCTCGCCGTGAACCGCGTCGATGCGCTGATCATCCACGACCTCGATCTGGGCAACCTGGGCTCCGAGGAACGCGTCCGGCATCACCTCGATGAGTTGTCGGGGGGAGGCCTGCGGGCACTGGAATCGCTGAAGGCTCAGGGCGTGATCAAAACGATCGGCGCCGGCGTCAACCGCCTGGGCACCATTTCCCTGTTCCTCGAGCGATTCGATCTCGACTTCTTCCTCGTGGCGACGCCCTACACGCTCGTCGAGCAGGGCGTCCTCGATGCAGAATTTCCGCTCTGCGAAGCGCGCGGTGTCGGCATCGTCATCGGCGCGGTGTTTGCGACTGGCATCCTCGCGACCGGGGCGGTCCCCGGCGCCCGCTACAATTACCACCCCGCTACCACGGACGAACTGGAGCGCGTGCGCAAAATGGAGGCCGTCTGCAACCGTCACGGCGTGCCGCTGGCCACGGCCGCGCTGCAGTTCCCGCTGCACCATCCGCTTGTTGCCTCGGTGATTCCCGGCGCGTTCAGTCCGGAGCAGGTCAGGCAAAACGTCGCGAACATGCGGCACGATATTCCTGACGCCCTCTGGGTGGAGCTCAAGGCCGAGAAGCTGATTCGCGCCGACGCACCGACGCCGTAAGGAGGAAGACAATGGCGACTCTTCAAGTTGTCGATCCGCACATTCACCTCTGGGACCTTTCGACCGGACTCTATCCCGGCCTCGAAAAGCCCAGCACCGGCTTCGGCGGCGACAACACCGCGATTGCGAAGAGCTATCTTCTCGCGGACTTGCTCGCTGACGCCGGCGATGTGGAAATTCTCAAGGCGGTCCATGTCGAAGCCTTCCCGAACGATGCGCTGGCCGAGGCCCGGCATGTTCAGGCAATGGCCGACGCCGCCGGTAATCGCATCCCGCAGGGCATCGTCGCCAATGCCAATCTCGCCGACAGGAACGTGTCTCGCCTGCTCGAACAACTGGCCGACGTGCCGAACGTCCGCGGCATCCGGCAGGTGATCAACCGGCACAGCAATCCGCTTTTCAACTATGTGCAACGCGACTTCCTCGACGAACCCGCCTGGCACGACGGCTTTGCGCTGCTGAAGCGCCACAACCTCTCCTTCGACCTGCAGCTCTATCCGCATCAGATGGTGCAGGCCGCGCAACTCGCGGCTGCTCACCCCGAAACGCCGATCGTCGTGAACCACGCCGGCATGTGGGCCGACCGAACGCTCGATGGGTGGCGGCAATGGCGCGATGGCATGAGACTGCTGGCTCGCGAACCGAACGTCTCGGTCAAGCTGTCGGGCTTCGTGATGTTCGACCACCCATGGACACTCGACAGCCTGCGCCCGCTGGTATTCGAAACGCTCGATGCCTTCGGTACCGATCGGGCGATGTTCGCCTCGAACTTCCCGGTCGACAAGCTTCATGCGGCCTATCCCGGATTGTGGCACGCCTATACCGGCATGGTCGCCGACCTGACGCCGGACGAACGGGCGAAGCTTTTGCGCGGTAACGCCGAGCGCTTCTACCGCATCTGAACGGCGGCTCGGCTCCCCGGCGTCGGCCGCTGTTCGCCTCTGCCACGTGCGGCATCAATTGCGCCCAAAAACAAAACCCCCGCGGCCTTGCGGCAGCGGGGGTTTTGAATTTCGTTCTTTCGACTTCGTACAGAGATCAGATGTTTTTGGCAGACCTGGCAGCTACCTACTCTCCCAAGTCTTGAGACTTAGTACCATCGGCACAAAAGGATTTAACGGTCGAGTTCGGGATGGGATCGGGTTCTGGGCCCTTCGTAATTACCACCAGATCGGCGAAAAACATCTGAGTGAATTCTGGTTTTGATTTATGCGCGCTGCGTATCCCATGCAAGTTACACAGTCGCTGGTGTCTGAGCCGATCGTTTCGTTCAAAGCCGTAACATACGGACATTGATTAATGAGAACGATCAAGCCAATCGAGCTATTAGTACCGGTCAGCTTCACACATTGCTGCGCTTCCACATCCGGCCTATCAACGTGGTGGTCTTCCACGGCTCTCAAGGGAATACTAGTTTTGAAGGAGGCTTCCCGCTTAGATGCTTTCAGCGGTTATCCCGTCCGAACGTAGCTAC
>Ga0134128_10001172_pt1 | contig 34690 bp, 32 predicted proteins | sample KB31754_FD_96462 | JGI IMG/M metagenome (GOLD analysis project Ga0134128, IMG submission 96462) | Terrestrial soil microbial communities with excess Nitrogen fertilizer from Kellogg Biological Station, Michigan, USA - KB3-175-4 | ecosystem: Environmental > Terrestrial > Soil > Unclassified ...
ATGATCGCGACATCCAGCTTGCGCGAATTGGAGTAACGCGCCGACGCATCCGCCGCCACATCGTCGTCGCGCTTGAAACCCTGCGGCGTGAATTCGTAGAACCACGCGAACCCGAACCAGAACGGAAAGCCGATCAATGCCGCGATCAGGAACCAGCGGGTGGCGTAATCCGGCAGACCGATGGCAGACGCCAGTTGCGAGATTCCCTGCGCCAGCGCCCACACGGCGCCGGCGTACAGCACCGCCGCGCGCAGCACGTTGCGCCGCTTCAGTTCCGCGAAGAAGGAAGGACGAACCGCCATGACGATGCGAAGTTCCCCGCCGACGGTCGCCGGCCTCCGATGAAGTCCAGTGTAAGTGCTCCGACCGCGACACGCAGGTGGCGCGGTGAGGTGCGGAGTCCCGGCAGATTGCACCTGGCTCTCAGGCCGGGCGTTAACCAAGGCGATGCTGCATTGGCCATTCGGCGTTGCCGGATCGACCGAAGCTGCCGGTCACGAAGGACGGCTCAGGGTCGCAAGCAGTCCCACACCTTTTAATACGCGAACTCGCGAAACACCGGATCCACGCTGCCGTTCCATTCGGTGTGGAACAGTTCCAGCTTGCGCTCCGCCGGAGTCTGGTTGGCTTGCGCGAATTCGATAAGCGGTTGCAGGAACATGGTTTCATCCGCGCCGCTGATATTGACGCGCGCGCGCCGCTGCAACCCGTTGCCGGCAATTTCCAGCGCGCGCAACGCGAGCTCGCGCACCGTCGCGCCACGGAACGGCAGTTTCAGCGCGTGTTTCGGTACTCCGTCGCGCAAGGCGTGGCGCTCGGCCAGCGAAAAATCCTTGACCATATCCCACGCCGCGTCGAGCGCAGTGTCGTCGTACAACAAGCCGACCCAGAACGCCGGCAACGCGCACAGCCGATTCCACGGCCCACCGTCGGCGCCACGCATTTCCAGGTATTGCTTCAGGCGCACTTCCGGAAACGCGGTGGTCATGTGATCGGACCAGTCGCGCAACGTGGGCTTTTCGCCCGGCAGCACCGAAAGTTTCCCGTCCAGAAAATCGCGGAAGGAAAGACCCGCCGCATCAATGTATTCGCCCTTGCGATAGACGAAATACATCGGCACGTCGAGCAGATAATCCACGTAGCGCTCGAAACTGAAGCCGTCGGCGAATACGAAATCGAGCATGCCGGTGCGGTGCGGATCGGTGTCGGTCCAGATGTGCGAGCGATAGGAGAGATAACCGTTGGGCTTGCCTTCGGTGAACGGCGAATCGGCGAACAGCGCGGTGGCGATCGGCTGCAACGCGAGCGAGACGCGGAACTTCTTCACCATGTCCGCTTCGTTGGCGAAATCCAGATTCACCTGCACCGTACACGTGCGCGTCATCATGTCGAGGCCGAGCGAGCCGACCTTGGGCATGTAATCGCGCATGATCTGGTAACGGCCTTTCGGCATCCACGGCATTTCGTCGCGGCGCCATTTCGGCTGGAAGCCCATGCCGAGGATGCCAAGGCCAAGCGGCTCGGCGACCGAGCGCACGTCTTCCAGATGCTCGTGCACTTCGCAGCAGGTGTCGTGGATGGTCGCGACCGGCGCACCGGAGAGCTCCAGTTGCCCGGCCGGTTCCAGCGTCACCGAAGCCATGCCTCGCGACAACGCGATCGTGCGATCGTGTTCGCGCACTTGCTGCCAGCCGCAATGCGCCATGCCTTCCAGCAACGCGCGGATGCCGCGCTCGCCTTCGTACGACGGCGGACGCAGATCATCGGTACGGAACACGAACTTCTCGTGCTCGGTGCCGATCCGCCATTGCTCGCGCGGCTTGCCGCCGGCCGCAAGATATTCGACCAGCCGTGCGCGCTGCTCGATCGGGCCACCGCTAATGGGAATGTCTTCGACGTGACTGGGGCCGGACACGGGTCGTTCCTTGTGTTTTGCTCGCCCGAGAATGGGGATGTGCAAGGCGCTTTGCAATGTGGAACATGGGTCGCCGGCAGGCCGGCCCGGTTTTCCCGTCGTGTGCGCTCCGCACGCGTCCTTCCATCAACCCGATATGCGCCAAGCGCACGCTACGCGCGGGCCAGCAGCGCCGCCGCCGCCGCGCGCGCTTCGGCCACACCGGTACCCGCGGTGGCGGAAAACAGCAACGTACGCGCATTCCACCGTGCCTGCTCGATTTCGCCCTGCACCTTGCGTTGCGAGGCTTGCGCCTGCGCGCGCGCAAGCTTGTCGGCCTTGCTCAACAACAGCACGCACGGCAACTCGATTGCCGCGCAGAAGGTCAGCATCTGCCGATCGTAATCCTTCAGGGCATGGCGCAGATCCGCAATCAGCACCAACCCGCGCAGCGAACGCCGCGTGCGCAGATAGCCGTCGATCGCGGTTCGCCAGTGCTCGCGCATCGCCGCCGGCACCTTGGCATAGCCGTAACCCGGCAGATCGATCAATCGCCCGCCGTTGGGCAACTCGAACACCACGATCTGCTGGGTACGACCGGGCGTCTTGCTGGTGCGCGCCAGCGCGCCATGGCCGACCAGCGCATTCAAGGCGCTGGACTTGCCGGCATTGGAAACGCCGGCAAACGCGATCTCGGCCCCTGCATCGGCGGGCAATTGGTGTGTTTCGTGCGCGGCGAGCACGAACCGCGCGTCGCGCAAGGGGTTTTCGATATTGGGCATGTGAGTGGTTCGCAAAGCGTCGCGAGCGAAGACCCGATGTTGTCTGGAATCAGGCGCATCGCGGGGGCAGGAACCTCAGTGTATAGGTCAAAGGCCTGGGGATTCCGAAGCCCCGCCCGCTCATCCCAGGTGCTGTCGTTGAAAGTGCAGCCAGGCCTAGCTGCTTTCACGCGCGGGGATATCGCATAGCGGGACGCGGCAGCGTTGCGGCCGCTCATCAGTTTGACCGGTCGAGGGGGCGCGGCGATAATCCCGCGATTGCAGCCGGCGCTCGCCGGCGTGGCGGAGAATGATTGTATGAGTTTCCGGCAAGTGCTTGCCCCGGTCGCCGTGCTCGCCCTCGCCGGCGTGGCTTTCGCCCAGACTCCGGCGAAACCCAACCCGCCGCAGCCATCGAGAACCACCAGTTCCAAAGCCCTGGCACCAAAAACGCCGGTGGCGCCCAACCCGGCCTCCGCCGGGCCGGTGAAGACACCGATGAACACGACCGCCGCCAGTCCCGCCGCGCCGTCGAGCAGCGCAACTGCGGCCACCGCATCGAACGCGAGCGCCGCCGAGCAACTGGCGGCGCTGCAAGCGGCGCCGACCAAACCGGGCGACGCGACCGCCGGGCAAACCAAGGCCGGCGCATGTGCCGCCTGTCACGGCATGGACGGCAACTCTTCCGATGCGCAATATCCCAAACTCGCCGGACAGAATGAGAGCTACATCGTCCGCCAGTTGATGAATTTCAAGAGCGGCTCGCGCGTCAACGCGATCATGCAGGGCATGGCCGCACCACTGTCGCCGCAGGACATGCACGACATCGGCGCGTATTTCGCCAAGCAGAAATCGCTGCCGGGCGTCACCGATGCCACGCTGGCCGCGGCTGGCGGCAAACTGTTCCGCGAGGGCGACCCCGCGCGCAACATTCCCGCCTGCATGTCCTGCCACGGACCGGACGGTCACGGCAACCCGGGTGCGGTATATCCGCAACTCGCCGGCCAGCATGCCGATTACGTGCAGAAACAGTTGCAGGCCTGGCACGACGGCGGAAGCTGGGGCGCTGATGCGCACGCGCAGATCATGCCCGCGATCGCCACGCGACTGACCACGGAGGATATCGCCGCGGTGTCGAGTTATGTCGAGGGCCTGCACACCGCGCAGCCCGGCGAACAGGTGAGCGGCCCCGAAGCGCAGGCGCCGAAACCCGCGCCGGCGAGTGCGGCGAGCGCCGCCAGCGGCTCGAGCACGGCTTCACCGGCGACAGAGTCCAGCGCGGGCAACCCCGCGCACGCCGCGAGCAGCGGCAAGCATTGAAGACATCATCGGTCGCGATGCGTGGGCCGTGAGCGCAACAGGATTGAGTCGTCACCTTTCGGTACGTCGAACAGTTTCGATGATGCTGCAGCTTCGATAGCCGTTCAGCCGCGCACGTCGACACTGCGCGTTCGAGAATTCAATGGAGCAAAGTCGCGATGATCAAGCGCATGATCTTGGGCCTGTCGTTGCTCGCCTTCGCCGGCGTCGCCGCTGCGCAGGCACCCGCCACCTCCACCGATGCGAAGTGGGTGGAAGGCAAGAACTACTTTCGCGTCGAGCCACAGCAGCCGACATCGGTGCCGGCCGGAAAGATCGAAGTGATGGAGGTGTTCTCCTACGCGTGTCCGGTGTGCTGGCGCTTTCTTCCCTATGCCAACCAGATCGTCAAGAATCTGCCGCCGGACGCGCAGATGGTGTACCTGCCGGTGTCTTTCAACCCGGTGGAGGACTTCCCGGTGTTCCAGCGCGCGTTCTTCGCCGCGCAGGCGCTGGGCGTGGAGGCCAAGACGCATGAGGCCATCTTCAAGGCGATCCACGCGCCGGGCGGTGAGTTGGCAACCTATGATGCCAGCACCGGCCGCCTGAAGAACCCGCTGCCCGACATCAACGACATCGCCAAGTTCTACGCAAAGTACGGGGTGAAGCCGGACGTGTTCGTCGCCACCGCCAACTCGTTCACGGTCAACCTGAAGATGAAGCGCGCAGACGCTGAAGTGAAGGCATTGGGCGTGACCGGCACGCCGACCATGGTGGTGGATGGCAAATGGCGCTACGACCTCTCGACCGCGGGCGGCGTCGAACAGATGGTCGAGCTGACAAAGTACCTGGTCGGCCTGGAAGAACAGGCGAAGAAGCAATGAATACACCTCGCGCACGCCTCCTTACGCTTGCGCTTCTCGCCGTCGGTTTGCTGCTGACCGCGGCATGCTCGGCGCATAACGACACCGATGGCGCCTCGGTTTCGGCACCGGCATCCGCAGGCACGGCGGCAACCAAATCGAACAAGCCCGGCGCGTTCACCGAAGGCAAGCAGTATGTGCGCATCGGCACCACCGGACAGCCGGCGGTCAGTGGCCCGGTGGTAATCGTGGAAGTGTTCTCCTACGCCTGCCCGCACTGTGCGGAGTTCGCGCCATTCTTCGACAAATTGCGCGAGAAGCTGCCGAAAGACGTGCAGGTGCGCTACATGCCGGCGATTTTCAGCGCGGCGTGGGAGCCCTATGCGCGTGCGTTCTATGCGGCCAGACAACTCGGGGTGTTGAGCCAGACCCACGATGCGCTGTTTCAGGCGATGCAACAGAATTATCCGCTGAACTCACTGGACGATCTCGCCGCCTTTTACGCGCGGCATGGCGCCGACCAGCAGAAGTTCCTGGATGCCGCCAATTCCAAACAGACCGACGCGCAGATCGCCGCCGACCAGGCTCTTGAGAAGAGCTGGGGTATCGATGCCACGCCGATGCTGGTGGTCGGGCACCTGCAAGACAATGCGCCGGACGCGCCGGTGGTGGCCGACTATCGCAGCGCCGACGTGAGCAGTTACGCTGAACTTGGCGAACTCGGCGGCTGGCTGGTGAAGCGCGAAGAAGCGCAGGCAGCGAAGCACTGAATGGACGCGAAGCATCGGCGCTTTCACCCGCACGATGCTAGGCTTGAGAGCGATGAATGCTCCCGCCGTACCTCACGCTGATGCGCCGGCATTGCGCCTGTTGAGTTGCAATATCCTCGCCGGCGCCAGCATCGGCCGCTATCACGAATACGTGACGCGCAGTTGGAGTGCGATCCTTCCCAGCCGACACAAGCGCAGCAATCTCGACAAGCTCGCGCGCACCATCGCCGAGTTCGACGTCATCGGCCTGCAGGAAGCGGATGCCGGCAGCATGCGCTCGGGATTTCTCAACCAGACGCAGTACCTGGCTGAAGCTTCCGGGCTGCCGTTCTGGAGCCACCAGCCGAACCGGCGCGTGTCGCACGTGGCGCATTCGGCCAACGGCCTGATCAGTCGCGCGCAACCGAGCGAGGTGCTGGATTATCCGCTGCCAGGTCGCGGGCGCGGTGTGCTGCTGGCGCGTTACGGCAACGATCGCGATGCGCTGCTGGTAGCGGTGGCGCATCTGTCCCTTGGCCCGCAGGCGCGGCTGCGGCAACTGGCTTTCATCGCCGAACTGCTGCACGGGCATCCGCACGCCGTGCTGATGGGCGACCTCAATTGCGACCCGGACAGTCTGGAACTGCGCGTGCTGTTCGCGCGCACCGCATTGGCCGAACCGCTGCAGGTGCGGCCCACGTTCCCGAGCTGGCGGCCGCAACGCGCGATCGACCACATCCTGGTGTCATCGGACATCGCAATCGAACGGATATGGACATTGCCCGTTGCCTTTTCCGATCACCTGCCGCTGGCCGCGCAGATCCGCCTGCCCGTGAAAGTGCAGCCCGTTTGAGCAAGGGCTGTCGCGGGCCTGAACCGCCCGCGCAGGCGGGTCAACCCGCCGGGGGCGAACACGTTTTCTCCGCACGAGGCGGCATTCGCCGCCGACCAGAAAGGGAGAACGTCATGCAACGCCTTCATCCTCGTGGTCTTCTGCTCGCCGGTGCGGTCGCGCTGAGCCTGGGTTTCGCGGCTGTGGCGCAGGCGCAGAGCACGGGTTCGGAAACCGAGCGCAACGTGGATCAGCAGCAACGCATCGAGCAGGGACTGCAATCGGGTCAACTCACCTCGGGCGAATCCCGCAAGCTTGAACAGGGCGAAGCGCGCATCGATCGCACCGAACAGCGCGATCTCGCCAACGGGTCGCTGTCGGCTTCGGAAAAGGCGCAGATCCAGCGCGAGCAGAACCACGAAAGCGCCGCGATCTACCACCAGAAGCATGATGCGCAAACCGGCAATCCCGATTCGCTGAAATCCAACCTTGCGCAGGCCAACGTGCAACGCGACGTCAACCAGGAGCAGCGCATCCACAACGGCGTCGCCAACGGTTCGCTCACCAATCGCGAAGTGGGCCACCTGCAGGGCCGCGAAGCGCATGTGGACCACATGGAAGCGCACTCGGACACCTTGCGCCAGACCGGCCGCATCCAGCGCGCCGACAATCGCGACAGCCGCCGCATCTATCGGCAGAAACACGATAGCCAGCGCCGACATTGATCGGCTCCAGTGCGCGATGACGGAGGGCCGCACACGCGGCCCTCCGCACGTGCACCGTGGCTGAAGCCCGCGCGATATGCGTGTTGCGCGCGAGAACGGTCGCGCGTGCCGGATCGTTTACAATCCCGGCTGATGAATGCTGCAACCCTCCTGTCCATTCTGCGGCGGATCGCTGGATCGCCGCGGCGCCTCGCCTTGCTGCTTGGTCTGCTGTTGCCCGTTCCACTGCTTGCCAACGCGCAGGCGATGACGCTGCAACAGCAGCGCGATGCGTTTCGCGCCGCCTATGCCGCGGCTTACAACGGTCAGGATTGGCAACCCCTGGCACGCGGGCTGGAAAATTATCCGCTGTACCCGTATCTGCAAGCTGCCGCACTGGAACACGATCTGGCCCACGCTGACCGCGCGGAGGTCGCGGCGTATCTTGCGCGTTATCCCGACCAGATTCCGGCGCAGGATTTGCGTCGCGATGAACTGACCCTGCTTGCCAAACAGCGGGACTGGAACGGATTTCTCACGTTCTATCAGCCGGGCCTGGGCGATGCGCTGACTTGCGACGCGCTGCAGGCAAAGCTCGCGCAAGCCGGGAAGCTGGATTTCCAGCGCGACCTCGCCGCGCTATGGGATAAATCCAGTCTTCCGGACGAGTGCGCCAGCGTGCTGGACGCGGCGAACGCGCAAGGCCTGCTGACGGAGCAATACATCTGGCAGCGCATCGATCGCGCCGCCGAAGCGGGCCACGCTTCCACCATCGCGCAATCGGCGGCATGGCTGCCGCCCACCGAGGCCGCAATCGCGTTGCGATTGGCTGACGCGTTGCGCACGCCGGCCACGTTGTTGAAGAGCGCCGACGCGCTGCCCGACAGCACGCGGACGCGGCAGGCGCTCGCGATCGCGCTCACCCGCTACGCGCGCAGCCATGACGATTTGGCGCAAGCGGCGTGGCAACGCATCTCGCGCAGATTCGCCTTCGACGTCGCGCAGCGCGATCGCATCCTCGCCGCACTCGCGCTTTACAGTGCCGCCGATTACGAAGACGACGCGCTGACCAAGCTGATCGCGCTGCCGCCCTCGGCGCAGACCGACGCCACCCGCGAATGGCGCGTGCGCGCGGCGTTGGCGAATCAGGACTGGAATGCCGCCCAGGCCGCGATCGATGCGCTGACGCCGCAGCAGATGGAGCACGACGAGTGGCGCTACTGGCGCGCGCGGATCGCCCAGAAGCTCGGACGCGAACAATCGGCCCAGGCCGGTTATGCGGCCCTGGCGCAACAAGCGACGTACTACGGCTTTCTCGCCGCAGATCGCGCGGATTTGCCGTACACGATCTGCCCGGCACAACTCGCCAACGACACCGCCGACCAACAGCGGCTGCTGGCGATGCCGGGTTTCATGCGCGCATTCGAGCTGTTTGCGCTGAATATGTTGCAGCCGGCGCGGCGCGAATGGAATCGCGTGTTTGATGACTTGCCGCAAGCCGATCGCCGGCAAGCAGCGGCGCTTGCCTACGCGCGCGGTTGGTACGATCGCGCGGTGTTCGCGCTCGCCAATGACGACGACGCGCATCTGTATGAACAACGCTTTCCGCTGGCCGATGAAACGCGCGTGCTCGCCTCCGCGCAGGCCGCCGGCATTGACCCGGCCTGGGCTTACGCGATCATCCGCGCGGAAAGCGCCTGGCAGACCGATGCCCATTCGGGCGCAGACGCTTACGGTCTGATGCAACTGCTGCCGGGCACCGCGTCAAAAGTCGCGCGCGAAAACGGCCTTCCTTATGGCAACGCACAGGATCTCTACGATCCGGCTGTCAATATTCCGCTCGGCACCCGTTATCTGGCCGCAATGGCGATGCGTTACGATGGCAACCCGTGGCTGGCGAGCGCGGCTTACAACGCCGGCCCGATCCCGCTGCAGCGCTGGCTGGATGCGCGCGGCGCACTGGCGCCGGATATGTTCATCGCCACCATTCCCTACAAGGAAACACGCGATTACGTCGGCCGCGTGCTGTCATTCGCAACGATGTACGACTGGCGCCTGCATGGCGATGTGCTGCCGATGTCGGCACGCATGCCGCCGATCGGCACGGCCTTCTCGCTGTCGGTCGGGGTCACGCGCAAGCCGGTCGTCTGCAACACCAACAGCGAGTCCCAAACCGCGGCCGCGAGCAGTATCACGCCGGCCAGCGCCCGCAGCGCAATGCCTGCCGCAAAGCAAAGGCCATGAGATGCACGCGCAAAAAATCGTGATGCTGGGCGGCACCGGTTTTATCGGCAGTCATCTTGTGCCGCGGCTTGCCGCCGATGGACACACCATCACGGTGCTGTCGCGCAATCGCGAAAGACGCCGCGGCCTGCTGGTATTGCCTTCGGTGCGTGTGATCAGCGTGGATCCTTATGACCGCGCGTCACTTGCGCGGCAATTCGCCGGTCACGATATGGCGATCAATCTGGTCGGTATCTTGAATGAGACCGGCGGCGCCCGTTTCGCGCGCGCGCATGTCGATCTCACCGCAACCGTGATCGCCGCCTGCCGCGAGGCCAGCGTCGCGCGCCTGCAGCAGATGAGCTCGTTGAATGCCGGCAACAGCGCGTCGAAGTACCTGAAGACACGCGGCGAAGCCGAGACGCTGGTCAAGAACTCCGGCCTGGAGTGGACCATCCATCGGCCGAGCGTCGTGTACGGACGCGGCGACGGGCTGGTCTCGCGCTTTCATCAGCTGTTGAAACTCTCGCCGGTGCTGCCGCTGGCGCGCCCCAAGGCAAAGATCGCGCCGGTGCATGTGGGCGACGTCTGCGCGGCGATCGCAAATTGCATGAGCCGCCGCGAAAGCCACGGCCGCGTCTACGAGTTGTACGGTCCGGATGTATATACGCTGCTCGCGATCGTGCGCATGATCCGCGACGCGGCACATCTGCGTCGCCTGATCCTGCCATTGCCGGATGCGCTGGGCTGGCTGCAGGCGCGGGTGTTCGATTTCGTGCCGGGCCGTCCGTTTTCCTCGGACAACTTCAAATCATTGAAACTGGATTCCGTCGGCACCCGCGACGGCCTGGCGGAGCTCGGCATCGCGCCGCGCCGCTTCGCGACACTGCTGCCGGAGCTGCTGCGACGCTCGCCCCACGAACGTCGAATGGACGAGGCGCGCGCCAGCCAGCGGGATTCCAGCCGGCATGCGTACGAGCGTTGAGCTGTACGCAAAAAAGCCGGCGGATTGCTCCGCCGGCTTTAGCTGCGTTACGTGCTTTCGGGTCAGAACTTCAAGTTGGCTTCCACATACCAGAACCGCCCCGGCAGATCGTAGTTGGATGCATCGTAGCCATTAAGCGAGCACGACAAGCAGGTCGGCGGATTGCGATCAAGGAAGTTGTTGACACCCGCCGAGACAGTCAACGGCGTGCGGACCGGTAACGCCCAGCTCGCGCGCAAATCGTTGTAGGCGGTGGCGCCAAGCCGATGCGAACCATCCGGGAACTGGGCGCTCGCCGGACCGTTGCACACCGGAAATCCGCCGGCTGCCGCGCAGTCCTCGGTGAAGCCGGTGATGTAGCGTACCGCATAGGACACCGACCACGGGCCCATTGCCCAGTTCACGCGCACTGTCGAGCGCAACCGCGGGATCCCGCTGTCGTGCACCTCGATGCCAGGCGAATCCGGTTCGGCAAGGCCGGTGCTGGTGTCGACGATGCGGTAATTCTTGATATAGGTGTTTTCCCAGCTTCCGCTCAGCTGGCCCCAGTTCGTTTCGTTGCCGAGCCAGTTGACCGCGAAGTCGAACCCGTTGGTGTCGACGCGCCCCAGGTTTTCCAGCGTGTCATTGAGGAACGTGACGAACCCGGCCCCGTTACGCGATTGCAAGCTGCAGAACACGGGATCCAATGTTTCCGCGCAGCGATTCAGCAGCGTCTGCGCATCCTTGGCCTGGATCGCGTCCTTGATGGAGATCTTGTAGTAGGTCAGCTCGAAGTCCAGCTTTTTCGACCAGGCGGTATTTTCCGCCCACGACGGGCTGTACACCGTACCCAGCGAGATGTTGCGAGACTTCTCGGGTTGCAAATGGGAGTTGCCGCCGGTGAGCACCGAAATCTGCGAATTGGATTGTTCGAATGTCGCCGGGTTCGGCACCCCCAAAGTCGCGCAGTTGGCCGCAACCTGCGGACTGGCGATCGGGCTGTCGAAGTTGCATGGATCGGTCAGGGTGGCATCGAAGCGCGAGAATGTGCCGAACAATTCGCCGATGGATGGCGCGCGGAAGCCTTGGCCCCAAGTGCCGCGGAAAGTCAGGTCGTCATTGACCTGCCAGTGGAATCCGAATTTGCTGTTGGTGGTGCTGCCGAACGTGGAATAGTTGGAATAACGCGAAGCAAGGTCGATGTCCAGGTGCTTGGCGAATGCCACATCGGACAGCAAGGGCGCATTCGCTTCCACGTAGAACTCGTCCACGTTGTAGCTGCCGGCAGTCGGTTTGGACGGTACGCCATTGGATTCGCCCGCGACGATGATCGCGTCCGGCTGATAGTTGCCGGACAGGTCGCGGTGCTCGTACCCGGTTGCGAAGGACAACCACCCCGCGGGCAACTTGAACAGATCGCCGGACAGGTTGGCGGTCACGTCGCCCAGCGACTGATGGCTGGTGTCGTGCTCGTTGAACAGGATGTAATTGAGCATCTCAGGGGTGATCGTGCCGGGGCCGCCGAACAGGTTCAGCGGAACGCAGGCAGGATCCGCCTGGCAGTCGGCAAGCGGCCCGACCGCCTTCTGGATATGCGCGATGTTGTAGGTGCCGGTAACGTCCTGGGTCGCATCGTTGTCGGAGCGTACGAAGTTCACGTCCCAGTTGAAGTCGCGGTCGTCCCAGCCGAAGTTGCCGACCAAGCCGGTTGCGAAATAACGCGTGTGCACGTTCTCGGTGAAGATGCGCGGGCCGCCTTCAACCGGCCGCCGACCGAGACCGAAGTCCGGACTGCTGGAGTCCAGTGTGAAGCCGAAAGGATTGAACGGATTGGTGGCATCCACGCTGACGTTGAAGCAGCGATCAATCAGGAAGCAGAAAGCCTGGCCAAGGAAGATCGGCTCCGGCGCCGCCTGGTTCACCGACTTGCGGGTGTTGTATAACCCGCGCATATACCAATCAATGTTGCTGCTGACGTTGTAGTCGGTTTGCGCGAAGAACCCGCTGCGCTCGGACGGTGTCAGCAGCAGGTTGAAGGGCGCAAAGTTGAAACGATCCGCGGTCGTGAAGTGGTGGTAACCGTCCGGGAAATCCTGCACACCGCTCGGGCCGGCGACGCCGTTCGCCGTAATGCTGCAGAAGCCGTCGCTGCAGATGGTCGTACCGTCCGAGCGAGTCACGTCGCCGCCACCGGGAACATCGAACAGCACGCGCGTAAACGGGGTGGCCGAGGAGCAATTCGCAAGTCCCGTGCCCGGCACGCAAATGCTCGAGCGAGCCGTGGCCGACGAGCTGATCGCATCCTGCTTGTAGTGGCTGACATCCACGAAGAAGCTGTAGCGGTCGCCTTTGCCGCCAAACGATGCGTCACCGTTCCAGGTTTTGCCGCCCGAAAGCGAATAGTCGCCGTAATAGGCGTGCAGCGCCGCGCCGTCCTGCGATTTCTTGGTGATGATGTTCACCACGCCCGCGATCGCGTCGGAGCCGTACAGGGCTGAAGCGCCGTCGGTCAGAATATCGATGTGATCGATGATGCTGGCCGGAAGCGTATTGAGGTCGACGGCAGCCGAAACACCCGAGGCCGAGGATTCGTTGACCCAGCGCAGACCGTCCACCAGGATCAGGGTGCGCTTGGGGTTCAAGCTGCGCAGCGAAATCGTGGTAGAGCCGGAACCCACGCCCGAGCCGTCCGGCGCAAACCCGAAGTTGCCGGCCGAGTTGAACTTGGTATTCAGCGACGAGCCGCTGACCGACAACTGCTGGATGACGTCGCCGATGGAAGCCAGGCCCGTTTGCTGGATTTCCTTCGCCGTGATCGTGAGTACCGGCGTCTGACCCACAATAGCCGCTTTCTTGATTCGCGAGCCCAGCACCTCGATGGCTTGGAGCTGCTGGATGTTGCCCTGGTCGGCCGAACCGGCCTGGGCTGCGGGATTGGCGGCTTGTGTGTCTTGCGCCCAGGCGATCATTGGCGCAAAAACAAATGCGATCAGCAGGCCAGCCACGAGGGCCGGCCGCAACACCTGCGACGACTTCATGCGACGTCTCCCGAAATGGTTTTGTTCCCCAAGCCGACCCCTGCCCCCGCCGGCGTGCGCCGCCTTTGTAATCAATTGTCGCGGTTGCGACAAGTGCCTGCGGCTTTGCGCGTCTCTGCGCAGGGAAGCGCGCCATCCATGGCCGCACTTTCCTACGACAGCGGTTCATCACGTCATCTCGAATTTCGCTGGCACAATGCCGGCATGGACGTCTATCTAGTCGGCGGCGCGGTCCGCGACCAACTGCTCGGCCGAGCACACGGCGACCGTGATCACGTGGTGGTCGGCGCCACGCCGGATCAGTTGATCGCGCAAGGCTTCGTGGCCGTGGGCCGGGATTTCCCGGTGTTCCTGCATCCGCAGACAAAAGAGGAATACGCGCTGGCGCGTACCGAGCGCAAGTCCGGTCGCGGTTATCGCGGTTTCGTGGTGGATGCCGATCCCGACGTCACGCTGGAGCAGGATCTGGCCCGGCGCGATCTCACCATCAATGCGATGGCCCGCGATCAACAAGGCGCGCTGGTCGATCCGTTCCACGGCGCGCGCGATCTGCAGGCGCGCGTACTCAGGCATGTGTCGCCGGCGTTCGTGGAAGATCCGGTGCGCGTGTTGCGCGTGGCACGCTTCCTGGCACGCTTCGCGCCGCTGGGCTTCACCATCGCCGACGAAACGCTGGCACTGATGCGCGAGATGGTCGGGAACGGCGAAGTGGAACACCTGGTGCCCGAGCGGGTGTGGGCGGAAACCCGCAAGGCACTCACCGAACCTCAGCCCTCCGCATTCCTGCGCGCCTTGCGCGACTGCGGCGCGCTGCGCGTGCTGTTTCCGGAAGTCGACGCGCTGTACGGCGTACCGCAGAGCGCGCAACATCATCCGGAAATCGATTGCGGCGTGCATCTGCAACTGGTGCTGGACCAGGCCGCGCAGCTCGCACCAGGCGACGACCTGATCGGCTTCTGCGCGCTCACCCACGATCTTGGCAAGGCGCTGACGCCCGCGGATGTGCTGCCCAGGCACATCGCGCACGAGCACCGCGGCGTCAAGCCGTTGCAAGCACTATGCGAACGTTTGCGCGTGCCGGGCGAGTACGCGGCGTTGGCAGAACTCACCTGCCGCTATCACCTGCACGCGCATCGCGCGCTGGAACTGAAACCCTCCACCGTGCTGGAACTGCTGCTGGCGTTCGCTGCCTTGCGCCGGCCGCAGCGGCTGGAAACTTTTCTGATCACCTGCATGGCCGACAAGCGCGGCCGGCTCGGCCATGAAAACGACGCCTATCCGCAAGCCGATTTCCTGCGTGCCGCGCGCGCCGCGGCCGCGACGGTCAGCGCGCAGCCGTTCATCGAGGAAGGCTTGCAGGGCGAGGAAATCGGTGAGGCGATGCGGCGCGCACAAGTCGCGGCGATAGCGGGGGTTCCACGTTGACGATGCCGCTGGTTTGCCTGTCGCTCCGAGGCGCCCCGGATCAAAAGGATTTTCGGAGCAGGCTGCGCGGCAATCGCGGCCGGCGACTTCGCTCTTTCACACGATCAGTGCAACGAGTCCGGGCTTACACTTTCGCCGGGGCTGACGAGAATGGTCGCTTTCGCTCCTACAACCGTTCGCTGCGATCCACCGCGAGCAGCGGCGCGAACAATTCTTCCGTCTCCAAACCGCGCGCCCACGACATCGTCTGAAAGCGTTCGCCCATTTCGCCCGGCAATGTGAGTTTTTTGACCTGTTGGGACAGCGCGTAGCGCGCCGGTTCGTCCTTTGCATCCGCGTACGCTTGCGCGAATGCCGCATCCAAGCCATTCGCCATCAGCAATTGTGCCTGGCTCGCGTAGCTGACGAATTCGAAACCCGCCGCAATGCCCGCTTCGGCGAGCGCGGTGAAATCCACGAATGCCGTGATGTCCTGCAGACCCGGATACCACAACGGATCGGCGTGCGCGCGGTGGCGGTAGTGACACACCAAGGTGCCGTCGCGGCGTTCCGGCAGATAGAACTCGCGACGCGGATACCCATAATCCACGAACAGCGCGGCGCCTTGCCGCAACGTGCCGGCGATCGCCTCGATCCACCACGGCAATTGCGGCAGCACCTCGGAGCGATAGCCGTCCGCGAACGGCACGCCGAGCTGGCGCTGCAGATGGCGCACCGCACCGGAGACCAGCGCGTCGGCCGGTCGATCCACGCGTGCGAAAGCGCCGCTCGCGTCCAGTGCAACGTACTCTTCCGACACTTCATCGGCAGCCATGACAAAGCGTGTCACCGGCAGCGCATCCAGCACTTCGTTGGCGAACAACACACCGCACCATGGCGTTTGCGGCGGGCGCTCCAGCCATTCGACGCGCGCGAACAGCTGCGGCGCAAGCGTTTCGTGCAACAAGGTGCACTGACGTTCGCGCAAGTCCGCGCTGGGTTCCAGCAACCAATAACGATGTGGCAACGCGTCCAATGCTTGCAATGCGAGCAGGCAATCGCGCGCGAACGCGCCGCTGCCGCCGCCGAGCTCGAAAAAGATCGCATCCTCTCCGCACGCGCGCAGCGCGGGTGCCAGGGTATTGGCGACGCAGCGCGTGAACAGCGCGCCCAATTCCGGCGCGGTGATGAAATCGCCTTGCACGCCGAACTTCAGCCGCCCGGCGCTGTAATAACCCAGTCCGGGCGCATACAGGCAACGCTCCATGAAGCGCGCGAACGGCATCGGGCCGGCGGCGGAGATTTCGGCGCGGATCGCATCGGTAAGCCGCTGCGAATGCGCGCGCTCGTCGGCGCCTGGTTCGGGTAATTCGATGCTCAATGTTGCCCCGCGATTGCGGCAAGTGCGCGAATCCCGCAGGATAGCGCGGGCGCCATGTTCGTACCGTTTGCGGTGAGGTATCGAACCCGGGAACGCTACAAAGTATTCGCCCTTCGATACCTCGGGGCGAACGGAGTTCGAGTGCCACAAGGATCATCACGATGCCGCGATCCGAAGCACAACGCCCGGTTGCCCTGATCACCGGCGCGGCCAGGCGCGTTGGCGCGGTGATCGCGCGCACGCTGCACGGGGCGGGTTACGATGTGGCCCTGCACTGCCGGCATTCGCGCGCGGAACTGGATGCCCTGATCGGAGAACTGGAGGTCGCGCGCGCCCGTTCGACGCTGGCCTTGCAAGCCGATCTCGCGGATGCCGAACACCTCCCGGAACTGATCGGGCAAACCATCGCGCGCTTCGGCCGGCTGGATGCACTGGTCAACAACGCCTCGGCCTTCTATCCAACCGCGTTCGGCAACATCAGCGCCCAACAGTGCGACGAATTTTTCGCCGCCAATGCGCGCGCGCCATTGCTGCTGGCGCAGGCGGCCGCGCCACATCTGCAAGATACGCGCGGCGCGATCGTCAACATCGTGGATATCCACGCGCAGCGGCCACTGGCCGGGCACGCCGCGTATTGCATCAGCAAGGCCGCGCTGGCGATGGCGACGCTTGCGCTCGCGCAGGAACTGGGGCCGCACGTGCGCGTCAACGGCGTGTCGCCTGGCGCGGTGTTGTGGCCGGAAACCGGCAAGGATGATGCCGGCCGACAGGAAATTCTCACGCGAACCCCGCTGCACCGCATCGGCGCGCCGCAGGACATCGCCGGCGCGGTACTGTGGCTGTTGCGGGATGCGGGCTACGTCACGGGCGAGATCATCCGGGTAGATGGCGGGCGCGCATTGTCCCTCTGAGCAAGGTCGATAGAACTCGTTCTTCGCTCTCATCCACATTGTCCGATTTCCGCAACCGCGCAACCGTCGCTGCGCATCGTTTTCGCCTCCAATCGTTTGGGCCCACCCTCTGACGCGGCGTTCATGCATTCTTGAACTCCGGTCTGTCACGCTGTGCGGGTCGCACCCACCACTGCCACCCGATGAATGCCATTACCTCGACTGCACCCGTTTCCGCGCCGCCCGCCTCGCGCGTCGCCCGCACCATCCTGGACTTTCTCGGTGACATTCCGCGCAGTTCGGAGCCGACCAGCGTTTCACCGCGGGTGCGCGCCGAAACCATCGCCATCAATGCGCGACGTCGCGCTTTCGTCGCCTCCGCCTCGTTGTCGCTGCCGCCCGGTCCGCTGGGCTGGCTTACCGTGCTGCCGGAGCTCGTGACGATCTGGAGAATCCAGGCGAAGATGGTCGCCGACATTGCCGGTGCCTTCGGCCAGCGCTCCACCCTCACGCGCGAGCAGATGCTGTACTGCCTGTTTCGGCACACCGCGGCACAGGCCGTACGCGATCTGGTGGTGCGCGCCGGCGAACGCTTCGTGGTGCGCCACGCCACCGCGCACGCGCTGCGCTCGATTGCCGAGCGCATTGGCGTGAAGCTTTCGCAGCGCGCGTTGCGCAATGGCCTTTCGCGAATGCTGCCCGTCATCGGTGCGGCCGGGGTCGGCGCTTATGCGTGGATGGATACGCGCCAGGTGGCGCGCACCGCAATTGCGATGTTCTCGCGCGAAATCGCCTTCGAGGGCGCGCGCAGCACCGAAATTCCCGCGCGCCGAATGGATCAGCTGGCGCGCGAAGCGGGGCTCTAACTCACGTTCGCCGCCACCCTGGCCGGGCCACGCCGGCGGATCGCCACAGGCGGGTCTCGACCCGCGGAGTTTCGATTCCGGGTGACAGGTTGCAACCCGCCTTCAGGGTTCATGACGGCTTGAGCGAGTCGACGCATCCCGGCGCATGGCCGTTGCTATTCGCCATCAACCCGAACATCGAGCTTTCGTAACGATGCATTCGCCACTTGTGATCGCAGCTCGCCGACCGTCAGCCCGCTGCGCGGCTCGACGATCTCCGGTGCGATTTCCGCCAGCGGCACCAGCACGAAGGCGTGTTGCAGTTCGGGCCGGTCGGTCGCGCGGCCATTGATGGCGACGATGTCCAGATCCAGCGTGCGATCCGCGTAGCGCGGCGTATCGCGGCGGCGACCTTGCGAATTTTCCAATTCGTGCAACCAGGCGTTCAGCGCCTTCGCATCGAGATCGCTGTCCAGGCCGACCACCAGGTTCCAGAACGGCGGGCCGTCGAAGCCGACCGCCGCACTTTCATATACGGGGGAAACATCCAGCGCACCGAAACGCGCGCGCAGTTCGCGTAGCGCCACGCGCAGATGCGCTTCCGGCCCGAGATTGGAGCCGAGGCTGAGAAAGAAACGGGTCATGAGTTCTCGCAAGTAACCATTCCTCGCCGCGACGATCCGCCCGATCGGAACCGCCCTCCGCGGCCTGCGCGCTCGCACCCCGGTCGGCGGGAGATGCGATCCCGTGCGACTGGCGTGTCACCCCCCGACGCGCCCACGCTCGATGATCACGCCGACAGCTTTTGCGCCGCGCACCGCGCCAGGCTTGGATAATTTCAGGCGCAACCATGCCACGCCGAATTCCTGGCGCAGGATTTGCGCGCACCGCTCGGCCAGGGTTTCGACCAACTGGAATTCGGAAGCCTCGACGAAAGCGATCAGCCGCTTGGAAACACGCTTGTAATCAAATGTGTCCTCGATGCGTTCACTGGCCGCGGGCTTGGTGTTATCGAAGCCCATCTCGATGTCCAGCGTGACCGGCTGACGCACGCGTCGCTCCCAATCATAGATGCCAATGACGGTTTCGATGCGCAGAGCTTCGATGAAGACGATATCCATGAGGGTGCGTCAGGCGCGAGTAGCGAGGGCTCGAAAGCCGATTGTCACAGCAATCATGCAGCCGTCCAAACCGGAAACTCGGCGGCAAGCGCCACGCGCGCGTGGGTGCGATTTTTTGTTCTCACGACTCGCTCCTGCTCAAATTGCCGGCAGCGTCTGCAGATCCCATCTCGGCCGGACCTGGATTTCGGCGCCCTCCACTTGCCCGGCAGCCAGCCGCAGCGCGCCGGCCAGCGCGATCATCGCGCCATTGTCGGTGCAAAACGCCAGCCGTGGGAAATAGGTCCGGAAGCCCTCGCGCGCTCCTGCTTCCGCCAGTTGCGTGCGCAATCGGCGGTTGGCGCCGACTCCACCGGCGACCACCAGTCGCTTGAATCCGGTCGCGGCCAGCGCGCGGCGACATTTGATCGCGAGCGTCTCGACAATCGCATCTTCGAAGCCGCGCGCGATGTCGGCACGGGTGGATTCGCTCTGGTCCGAATCGCGCCAGGCCAGCAACACCTGGGTTTTCAGCCCGGAGAAACTGAAGTCCAGCCCCGGCCGGTCGGTCATGGGTCGCGAGAATTTGTACGCGCCGGGCCGCCCCCCCTCGGCCAGTTTTGCCAAGGCCGGGCCGCCCGGATACGGCAGGCCCATGAGCTTGGCGGTCTTGTCGAAGGCTTCACCGGCGGCGTCGTCCAGCGTGTCGCCGAGGATTCGATAGCGGCCGATGGCCGCCACGCCGACCAGCATCGAGTGCCCTCCGGAAACCAGCAGCGCCACGAATGGCGGTTGCAGGGGCTCGGTTCCAATCGGTGGCTCCTCCAGCAAGGGGGCTAACAGATGCCCTTCCATGTGATGCACGCCGATCGCCGGCACTTCCAGTGCCCAGGCCAGTGCCCGGGCCAGCGAGGCGCCGACCAGCAGGGCGCCGATCAGGCCCGGGCCGGAGGTATACGCCACCCCGCCGAGGTCGCGAACCGCGAGCCCGGCTTCGTCCAGGGTCTGGTGCAGCAAGGGCAACAGCTTGCGGACGTGGTCGCGGCTGGCCAATTCCGGCACCACGCCGCCGTATTCTGCGTGCAGATCCACCTGCGAATACAGCGCGTGCGCCAACAGCCCGCGGCCGTGGGCATACACGGCCACCCCGGTTTCATCGCAGGAGGATTCGATGCCCAGCACGGGCTTTGAAACGGCAGATGAAATCACGCTATACTTCGCGGCTCGCCCGATCGAGACGGGCAGTTTAGCAAGTGGAGCCGATATGCCCAGCGTCAAGGTTCGCGAGAACGAACCCTTCGAAATTGCCCTGCGCCGTTTCAAGCGCACCTGCGAGAAGGCCGGCGTGCTCGCCGAGACCCGCAAGCGCGAGTTTTACGAAAAGCCGACCCAGGAACGCAAGCGCAAACGCGCTGCGGCGGTCAAGCGCCACCTGCGCCGGCTGTCGCGCGAGACCACCCGCCGCGTGCGGATGTATTGATCGCGCTTTGCGGAGCGAGCCTGCTCGCGATTGCAGGCAGGCTCCTGGCGAAGTTCTGAACGGGCTGGCATCACTGCCGGCCCTTTTTCATTTTTTGCGCGCGTCCATTCGCGCGAGAATCAAAACCCCGGCCATCGGTGGCCGCACTGTTCGGGCAGGCACACACCAATGAGCGCACTCAAGCTACGCCTCACCGACGACATGAAAGCCGCAATGAAGTCCGGCGACAAGCCGCGGCTTGGAGTAATCCGGCTGGTGCTGGCGGCGATCAAGCAGCGCGAAGTGGATGAGCGCGTGCAGTTGGACGATGCACAGGTGCTGCACGTGCTGGAAAAGATGCTCAAGCAGCGCCGCGATTCGGTCACCCAGTATGAAGCGGCTGCGCGCGAGGATCTGGCGAGCCAGGAACGCTACGAAATCGGCGTGATCGAGTCGTACCTGCCGGCGCAATTGTCCGAAACCGAACTCGATGCATTGATCGCATCCGCCATTGCGGATGCCGGCGCGGCCTCGCCGCGCGACATGGGCAAGGTCATGGCGCTGCTGAAGGAACGCGCTGCCGGACGCGCGGATTTCGGCGCGTTGTCGCAGCGGGTGAAGGCGAAGCTGGCCGGTTGAAGACCGGGGATATTGGCGTTCGGCATCAGCTCGCGACGCCAATGCAACCCGCCGCCACTCGTCCTGAACCCTTGCTCCAAAGCGAACACCAATCCTTTCGGGCCTAAGATTCGCGCATGCCTGCCGCGCACTTGCGAATTCTCGACACCGACGCCAGCGTCGATACCGAAGCGTTGCGTGACGTCGCGCCGTGGAAATCGATAACCGAAATCGATCTGCGCGATCTCGGCCCGGCATTGCGGCTGTGGAGCCGGCGTAAAACCATGGAGGCCGCGCGCGCGCGGCTCGCGGCCGGCGAAGAGCGGCACCCTTCAATCACCTTCCTGGGCTCGGGGGATTATCACCATCTCGCGGCGTTGTTGATCGGGCGCTTGCGCGAACCGGTCAGCGTGTTGCATATCGACAATCATCCCGATTGGGTAAGGCTGGCACCGCGCTGGCACTGCGGTTCCTGGATCAACCGCTTGCTTGAGCTGCCCGTTGTGAAGCGCGTCGTCACGGTCGGACCGTGCAGCGAGGATCTCACCCACCCGGCGCGCAAGGGTGGCAATCTCGCCGCGCTGGATAACGGCAAGCTGGCGTTGTTCCCGTGGCAGCACGCGCCGTCGCGCGTGCGACGGCGCATCGCCGACGGCCCCGGCCATCACTGGTCGAACGGCTATTTGCAGTGGCGAAACCTCGCCGAAAGGCAGTTGGCCGATGCTTGCGACGCGGTGGTGGCGGCACTCCCCGGTGAAGCGGTATGGATTACGCTGGACAAGGATGTGCTGCCCGAACGCGAGGCGTTGACCAACTGGGATCAGGGCCGGATGCCTTTGCACGCAGTGGTGGAGATGATCGGCGCGGTCGGCGCGCGCAAGTGCGTGGTCGGCGCGGATGTCTGCGGCGAGTATTCGCCACCCGCGCACCGGAATATTTTCAAGCGCATCGAATCGCGCATGGATCAACCGCGGCATGCAAGCGTGGATCCCGCGCGCGTGCAGCACAATCGCCAGGTCAACCGCACGCTGGCGGCGGCGCTGTTCGCCGCTTGCAATCGAAGTGTATTGTCGTAGCTTGTCATGATGTCCCTTACTCTCCTGCTGCTGTTCGGTTCCATTGTCTGCGACGTGATCGGGCAGGTGTGTTTCAAGCTTGGCGTCGGCCGCGGCCTGGTCAGCGCCAGGACCGGCGCGCGCGCGGCGCTGCGGCGGCTGATCGGCTCGCCGTGGATCGCGCTGGGCGTGGCGGTGTACGTAGTGGAATTCCTGCTGTGGTTCGCGGCATTGAGCCGCGCCCCGCTGAGCTTCGCGTTCCCCGTTGCCGCGCTGTCTTACGTCGGCGTGGTGCTGGCCAGCCGATTGGTGCTGCGCGAACGCGTGTCGCTGCAGCGCTGGCTGGGCACCGTCGCGATCGTGATCGGGGTGGCGCTGGTGTGTGGGCAACAAATCGGGTAACAACGGAAACCTCATGACCCATTCCATGATCAAACAGGCCGATTTCCTGCTGCGCGGCGGGCGCGCCGGCGTGTTGCTGATCCATGGCCTCACCGGCACGCCCGCGGAGATGCGCTTCGTCGGCAAAGGCCTGCACCGCGCCGGTTACACGGTGTATGGCATGCAACTGGCCGGGCATTGCGGCAGCGAGTCTGACCTGCTGAAGACCGGCTGGCGCGACTGGCGGCGCAGCGTGCACGCCGCCGCCGACAAGCTGCTGCAGGATGTCGATCACCTGTTCGTGGCCGGCCTCTCGATGGGCGCGGTCCTGGCGTTGCAACTGGCGATCGATCGCCCGCACCAGGTCGAGGGACTCGGTCTTTACGGCAGCACTTTTTTCTACGACGGTTGGACGATCCCGAAACTGGCGCGCTTGTCTTTCATGTTGCCGCTGGTGTGCGGCATGGGTTTGTTCAAGCAGCGCCGCTTCATGGAAAGCTTTCCGTATGGCATCAAGGACGAACGCGTGCGCCAGCGCATCGCCGGCGCGATGCTGGATGGCCAAAGCGAGGCCGGCGGCCTGCCCGGCAATCCGTGGCCGTCGCTGGCGGAGTTCCACAAGTTGGTCTGGAGCGTGCGCCCGCGCCTCCACAAGGTGCGCGCGCCGTGCCTGATCATGCACTCTGCCGACGACGATATCGCCAGCGTGCGCAACGCGCAACTGATCGAACGACGGGTGGCTGCGCCGACGGAAACCGTGTTGCTCACCGACAGCTATCACATGATCACGGTGGACGGCGAACGTGATCAGGTGATCGCGCGCTCGGCGGATTTCTTCGCTCGCGCGCTGCGCGAGCGCGTCGACCAACCGCTCGCGCCGGCGATCGCCGCGCCGGTCGCATGATCGAGACGCTCGCGCTCGAATCCATCGAAGCGATCGAACCGTCGCACTGGAACCGCCTGCACTTTGCAGACGACAGCCCCGGCGAAATCGAGGACTGGTCCTACCTGCGTGCGATCGAACGCGCGCATTTGCCCGGCTTTCGCCTGGTCTATTTCGTGGTGCGCGAAGGTGCGCGGCTGCTTGCCGCCGCTCCCGGCTTTTTCACCGATTACCGCATCGACACCACGGTATCGGGAGCGCTGAAGCGCGTCACCGAAGCCGCTGCGAAACTGCTGCCGCGGCTGCTGCGCATTCCGATGCTGGCCCTGGGTTCGCCAGCCACCGAGAGCTGCCGGGTCGGTTTCGACCCGGCGGCCAGCGAACCACAACGCAAACAATGGCTGCACGCGATCGCCATGGAAATGGAAGCACTGGCCGCGCGCGAGCACGCACAGATGCTGGCGATCAAGGATGCCGCCGAACCGCAGGCGGCGCTGTGGCGGCAGGTGCTGCCGCAGCACGGCCTGCGCCCGCTGCCGGGCCTGCCTGGCGCGACGCTTGCCCTGCCGTTCGACGATCTCGACGGCTACCTGGACTCGCTGGGTTCGGCCACCCGCAAGGATCTGCGCCGCAAGTGGCGCGCGGCTACCGGCCTGGCGATCGAGTGGCGCGCGGATCTCGGCGGCATTCGCGAGGAAGTGCTGCGGCTGTATCGCGCCACCCTGGCGCATGCGCAGTTCCGATTCGAGGAATTGAACCTTGCCTATTTCGAGAACGTGCTGCGCGAAATGCCGGGTCGCGCGTTCTGCGTGACCTATGCCGAACGCGGCAAGCTGCTGGCGTTCAATCTCGTGCTGCAGGACCGCGCGCGCCTGCTCGACAAGTTTTTCGGCATGGATTATCAGGCGATGGAGCGCTACAACCTCTATCAGGTGAGCTGGCTGGAAAACGTCCGCTATTGCATCGCGCAACGCATTCGGGTTTACGAAAGCGGCCAGGGATTGCACCAGGAGAAGGTCCGGCTGGGCAGCGAGCTCCACGCGAACACGTTGTGGTATCGGCATCGCAACCGCTTTCTGGACGGTGTGTTCGCGCGCGTGGACGGCCTCGCGCGGCTGGATCGGTCCGATCCGGGCGCGCAGTGCGCATGAACGCCCCGGCGCGCGCGCGGCGGCGGTTGTGGCCGGTGCTGCTGGCTTGGCTGGCGTTGCTGTCGCTGGAAACCCTGTGCCAGATTTCGTTGAAATTCACGGGGGATGCGATCGGCGCGTTCGATCTGAGCCGCGCGTCGGTGCTCGCGGCGTTGTCCACGCCATGGCTGTGGGTGGCCATCGGCTGCTACCTCGGCGCATTCCTGGCGTGGATGACTATCCTGGACAAATCCGCGTTGTCGGCGGCGTTCCCGACCAGCGCGCTGGTGTTTGTCAGTGTGATGATTGCCTCGGCCGCGGTTTTCGGCGAGCCGGTGCACTGGGAAAAGGCGCTCGGTTCCGCGATCATCGTCGCCGGCATCCTGCTGCTGGGCGGCGAACGCGCGGAGCATCAGGCCGTCCACGCATCCGTGCAGACCCAGACGCCACCCGAATAGCCAGAGGTTCCCCCATGAGCGACGAAGTGCAAGCAACCGTATTCGGCATCATCGCCAAGGAAGCCAATATCGACGTGGCGAAGATCACGCCGGATTCGACCTTGAAGGATCTGGAAATCCAGTCTCTGGACGCGATCCAGATCATTTTCGAGATCGAGGATCACTACAAGATCCAGATGCCCGACCGCGACCCCAACTTCGATACCGAATCGGTGCGCGGGCTGGTCGAGACCGTGCGCAAATTGCTGGCCGACCAGGCCGCCGCGCCACCGCCGGCGCCTCCCGCGGCGTAAGCGCGGTGCTGCGACCGATCTCATGAGCATGGATCGCCGCGTCGTCATCACCGGCATGGGCGCGATCACCGCGCTCGGTCATGACGCGCGCGCGACCTGGGAGGCGATGCGCGAAGGTCGCAGCGCGATCGCGCCGCTCGCGGGTTTCGATGATCCCACCCTGCGCGTGCGGGTGGCCGCACAGGTGCGCGATTACGATCCGCTCAAACATTTCGACGAAAAAAAGCTGCTGCTGCTCGATCGCGTGTCGCAGTTCGCGCTGGTCGCCGCGCGCGAAGCGGTGGCGCAGTCGGGTCTGGATTTCACCGCCGATGAAAAGCTGCGGCACCGCACCGCATGCGTGATCGGCACCGGCACCGGCGGCGAACAGACCAATGATGAAGGTTCGCGGCGACTGTACAAGGAAGGCAACCCGCGCCTGCATCCGCTGTCGATCGTGCGGCGCATGGTGAATGCACCGGCAAGCCAAGTCTCGATCGAGTTCGGCGTCACCGGCCCGAGCTTCGCGGTCTCCAGTGCCTGCGCGTCGGCCAATCACGCGCTGGCGCAAGCTTTCGCACTGGTGCGCGGCGGCACGAGCGACGTCGCGCTGGCCGGCGGCACCGAGGCGTGCATCACCCTGGGCGTGTTGCGCGCCTGGGAAGCGATGCGCGTGCTGGCCGACGACACCTGCCGGCCGTTTTGCAAACAGCGCCGCGGGCTGGTGCTGGCCGAAGGCGCCGGGATGTTCGTGCTGGAGGATTTCGATCACGCGCGTGCGCGTGGCGCGGAAATCCTGGCGGATTTCGCGGGCGCCGGCATGAGCGCCGACGCCAGCGACATCGTGTTGCCTTCCGATCTCGGCGCGGCGCGCGCGATCTCCGCGTCATTGGCGGATGCGCGCCTGAATGCGACGGATGTGGATTACATCAACGCGCACGGCACCGGCACGCCGGCCAATGACCCCACCGAAACCCGCGCGATCCGCAAAGTCTTCGGCGTGCACGCGGATGCGCTCAGCGTATCCTCGACCAAATCCATGCACGGCCACGCGCTCGGCGCCGCCGGCGCGATCGAACTGCTCGCCGCGATCGGGAGCTTGCGCGAAAACGTGATCCCGCCGACCGCCAATTTCCTCGATCCGGATCCCGAATGCGATCTGGATTACGTGCCGAACACCCCACGCGAGCGCGCGGTGCGCGCGGTGCTGTCAAACGCATTCGCGTTCGGCGGGCTCAACGCGGTGGTGGCTTTGAAACGCGCCTCTTAAATCGCCGGGCCGGCGCGGATCGATACGAGGGCTCCGTGCACAGCATCACTGCTGCGCAAGCCATTCGTCGTCCGATCCCTCGTTCACGCCTTCGAACAGGAACGTCGAGAGATAGCGTTCGCCGGTGTCGGGCAGCATCGCCAGCAGCACCGAACCTTGCGACGCCTGTTTTGCAACGTCTAGTGCGGCGGCCACGGTGGCACCCGAGGAAATGCCGCAGAAAATGCCTTCTTCCTGCGCGAGGCGCCGCGCGGTGTCGCGCGCCAGCACCTCGTCCACGGCCACGATTTCATCGGCGATGGTGCGGCTCAACACGTCCGGCAGGAAGTCCGGCGTCCAGCCCTGGATCTTGTGCGGATGCCACTCGCCACCGGCGAGCAGGGACGCATTCGCGGGCTCCGTGGCGATTACCTTCAATTGCGGACGCGCGAGTTTCAGCATCTCGCCCGCACCGGTAATGGTGCCGCCGGTGCCCCAGCCGCTGACGAAATAATCCAGGCGTGAACCTGCAAAATCGCGCAGGATTTCCGGCCCGGTGGTGTTGCGGTGGTAGGCCGGATTGGCTTCGTTGTCGAATTGCCGCGTCAGGAACCAGCCGTGCTTTTTTGCCAACTCCTCGGCTTTGCGCACCATGCCGCCGCTGCGCTCGGCCGCGGGCGTCAGAATGACTTTCGCGCCATAGGCGCGCATCAACTTGCGTCGCTCGATCGAGAATGAGTCGGCCATCACCGCCACGAACGGATAGCCGCGCGCCGCGCAGACCATCGCCAGCGCCACCCCGGTGTTGCCGGAGGTCGCCTCGATCACGGTCTGACCCGGCTTCAGCAGGCCGCGCTGTTCGGCGTCCAGAATCACCGCGATCGCCAGGCGATCCTTGACCGAACCGCCGGGATTGAACGACTCGACTTTCGCATACAAGATGACGTGCGCAGGCGCGATCCGATGCAGCTTCACGATCGGTGTGCCACCGATGGTATCCAGAATGCTGTTGTGCAGGGACATGGCGAACTCCAGGTGTCGAGAGCGCGGGTCAGGCGGCGCGCATAGGCACCGTTGGCACATCGTGTGAAATCAGCGGCGCGGCGCCGAACCAGTGCAGCTTGTGGGAAAGCGCCGCAACCTCGCCGACGATCAGTAATGCCGGCGAGCAGATAGCGTACTCCTGCGCGCGTGCGGGCAGTTGCGCGAGGGTGCCGGCGATCACCCGCTGCCGCGCCGAGCCGCCGTTTTCCACAATCGCGAAAGGCGTCTCCAAGGCGCGTCCATGCTGCAACAACCGCGTTGAGATGGATTCCAGCATGGCCGCGCCCATGTAGATCGCCAGCGTCTGGCGCGGGCTCGCCAGTGCGCACCAATCCAGCGTGTCCAGCGATTCCTTGCAATGGGCAGTCGCAAACACCACCGCTTGCGCGTGATCGCGATGGGTCAATGGCACGCCGGCGTGCGCGGCGCAGGCGAGCGCCGCGGTGACACCGGGGATCACCTCGTAATCTATGGTGTGCGCGCGCAGGAATTCCAGCTCCTCGCCGCCGCGCGCGAACACCAGCGGATCACCACCTTTCAGGCGCACCACGCGGCGACCGGCGCGCGCGTGCTGCAGCATCAGCGCGTGAATGCGCGACTGCGTGCGCGCGTGATCCTCGCCGACGCGCTTGCCGACATCAATCCGTTCGGCATCGCGGCGCGCGAGCTCCAGCACGCCCTCGTCGATCAGGCGATCATGCAGGATCACATCCGCCTCGCTCAGCGCGCGCAGACCTTTGAGCGTGAGCAGCCCTGGATCGCCGACGCCGGCACCGACCAGCGTGACGCCACCATGCGCGGGATGCGATGCCTCGGCCAGCGTTCGCTCGAACAAGCTCTGCGCCTCGGCAGGCCGCGCACGCCGCAGCAGGCGCGGCAATTCACCTTCCAGCACACGCGCGAAAAAATGGCGCCGCGCGCGCGGATGTGGAAAGCGCGCACGAATGCACGCACGCTCACGCGCGAACAGTTCGGCCAGATCGGCAAACGAATCATCCAGCAGAGCTTCCCATTGCGCGCGCAGGTGCGTGGCAAGCGCCGGCGCCGCGCCGCCGCTGGAAATGGCAACCTGCAGACGCCCGCGCCGCACCCGCGCGGGCATGTGGAAACTCGATCGCTCGCCGTCATCCACCACATTGACGAAGACACGGCGCGCCTGCGCCGTTTGCGCGACGGCGCCGTTGACCTGCGCGTCGTCGCTCGCCGCAATGACCAGCCATGCGTCATCCAGCCAGGCTGGATCGAACTCGCCATCGCGATACGCGATCCTTCCAGCGGCGGCCAGATGGTTCAAAGCCGGATCGAGCGCCAGCGCGCCGACCGTGACGCGCGCGCCGGCTTCAAGCAGCGCTTCGACCTTGCGCAAAGCCACGCGCCCGCCGCCCACCACCAGCGCCGTGCGGCCTTGCAGGTTCGCGAACAGCGGAAATAGCGGCACCGGGGATTCACTCATGCACCGATCGTGCACGCTGCGGCGCAGGTACGGAAATGAGCATCCCGACCCGGCTCATGCCTTGCGGTTATCAGTGCGGGTTGGACGTTTAGACGTCCATCTGTTAGCCTCTCCACCCGGTCATGTGATGCGAAGTCCCCGATGCCGCTGCAACGTCGCTCGATGTGTTGGCGCAAACCCGTGATGAAACGCGTGCAATACGCGTGTCACGCCGCTTTGCGCCATCACATTCGGAACGACCGTCATGACCCTTACCCAGCTTCGCTATCTTGTTGCCATTGCTGATTCCGGCCTCAACATCACGCAGGCCGCCGGGCGCGTGCATGCCACCCAGCCGGGACTTTCCAAGCAGCTCAAGCGACTCGAGGATGAACTCGGCTTCCTGCTGTTCGCGCGCCGCGGGCGCAGCCTCGAAACGCTGACCGCGGCCGGCGCGCAAGTGCTTGGTTACGCGCGGCGCGTGTTGAACGAGGCCGGCAATATCCGCGCGCTGGCGGCCAACCAGCGTGGCGATCGGCGCGGCCGGCTGACCGTCGTGACGACCCACACCCAGGCACGGCATGTATTGCCGCGCGCGATCGCGGCGATCAAGCGCGAGTTCCCGGAAATCGGCGTGCATTTGCAGCCCGCCGACGAGGGCGAAATCCTGCCGCAACTCGCGCGCGGCGACGCCGATCTCGCGGTCATCAGCAGCAGTGGCGCGGCGCCCGACGCCGGCATCGCGGTGCCGTTGTTCCGCTGGAAACGCGTGGTGCTGGTCCCCCGCGCGCATGCACTGGCGCGCCGCACGCGCGCGCCGAGCCTGCGCGAACTCTCCGCGTATCCGCTGGTGAGCTATGCCTCCTCGCAGCAGCCAGGCTCGTCGCTGCGCCGCGCGTTCGCGGAAAGCGGTGTGGACGTGCACCTGGCGATGACCGCGATCGATGCCGATCTGATCAAAACCTATGTGCGTGAAGGGGTGGGTATCGGCGTGCTTGCCGAAATGGCGGTGGACGCGCACACCACCGACCTGCGCGTTTTACCGGCGCCCGATGCGCTGCCCGAATGCGTGACCTGGGCGGTACTGCCGCGCGAGCGCGTGCTGCGCGATTACGCGCTGGCGTTGCTGCATGCGCTGGCGCCACAACTGGATCGCCACGATTTGCGCCGCGCGGTGGCCGGCCATGCGCAACCTCAATGGCCGCAACCGCCGAGTTGGAGCGAGTTGCGGCGGCACAGCACGGCGTAACTTCGCGGGCGCCCGCGCGGAGTGACGCGCGCAAAAACGCCACTACAGGATTGCGACCGGATACGACCCGAGCACCGTCACCTGCGCGGCGAAATCACCGAGCTCCGCCAGCGCATCGCGCAACGGCGCTTCCTCCACATGGCCGCCGACATCAATGAAGAACGCGTACTGCCAGAGGCCGGTGTGCGCCGGCCGCGACTCGATGCGGTTCATGCTGATGCCGCGTCGCGCCAGTGGTTCCAGCACGCGGTAGAGCGCACCCGGCTGGTCATGCACGAAGACCAGCAACGAAGTCCGATCGTGTCCGGAGGGCGGAAAAAGCGCGCGGCCGAGCACCAGGAATCGCGTGGTGTTGTCGGGCCGATCCTCGATCGGGCCGGCCACGATCTTCAAGCCGTACACATGCGCCGCGCTCATGCCGGCGATCGCCGCGGCATCTTCGGCGCCGCGTGCGCGCCGCGCGGCTTCGGCGTTGCTGGCCAGCGCCTGCAGCTCGGCTTTCGGCAGATGCTGGCGCAACCAGCCACGGCATTGCGCCAGCGACTGTGCGTGTGAGTACACGCGTTCGATGTCCTCGATGTGGCCGCCGCGCGAGAGCAGGTATTGATGCACATGCAATTCCACCTCGCCGCAAATTTTCAGCGGCGAGGAAAGGAACATGTCGAGCGTGGACTGGATCGTGCCCTGGCCGGAATTCTCCACCGGCACCACGCCGAAGTCGGCGTGTCCAGCCGCGACTTCGTCGAACACTTCCTCGATGCTGGCAAGTGGGTAACCTTTCGCCGAGTGGCCGAAATGCTTGAGTACGGCCTGTTGCGAAAACGTGCCTTCGGGGCCGAGATAGCCGACCTTCAGCGGTTCCTGTTGCGCCAGGCAGGCCGACATGATTTCGCGGAACAGCCGCACCAGCACTTCGTCCGCCAGCGGGCCATCGTTGCGATCCACCACCCGCCGCAGCACCTGCGCCTCACGCTCGGGCCGGTAATAATCCACCGCCGCGGCGAGCTTGCCCTTGGCCTTCCCGACCTGGTGCGCCCACTGCGCCCGCTGCGCGATCAGCGTCTGGATTTCGTGGTCGATGCCGTCGATTTGCGCGCGCACGGCAGCGAGATCGGGCTTGGCCGGATCTGGGGAATTCGAAGCGCCCTCGACTTGCGATTTTGCCGCCGGCGATTTGCGCGCACGCTTGCGTACCATGTCGTGTTTCTCCCGTAGCATCCTGGCAAAAGCTTACCTGCTCAGCCGTTGCTTGCCGCGCGTGGCGTTGCCAGGCTCGCGTGTTCTGCATTCGTCAGGCACCCTCTGCTCGGCTTCTGCGTCGAAGATCCGCCAGCGCGGCCGATGCGCTCGCGCATGCATGACGCTCCCCCTCGGGCCAGCTTCGCCGTTCGCGCGCGCGCAGAAGGCTTGGGTCAAGCGCGCTGGCTCACATCCTCGTAATGCAATCCGCACTCGCGTTTCAGGCCGAAGAAGCGGGTATCTTCCGCGCGCATGCCGGGGTGCTGGCGGCGCGTGCTGTGGCGATCACCGATCGATGGATAGCCCTGGTGCCACAACGGATGCCACGGCAAATCGTGGCGCTGCAGGTACTCGGCGACGTCGTTGTCGCTCCAGTCGGCCAGGGGGTGCAGTTTCCAGCGGCCCTCGCGCAGTTCGAGGAATGGCGTATCGGCGCGACTGCGCGACTGCGCGCGGCGAATGCCGGCGATCCAGGTGCGCACGCCGAGTTGCTCGAATGCGCGCTGCATCGGTTCCAGCTTGCGCAACCGGTTGTACAACACAATGCCATCCAGGCCCTGCTCCCACAACCTGCCGTGGCGCGCTTCCATCCATGCGGTGCCGAGTTGCGGACGGAACACTTGCAGGTTCAGTTGCAATCGCGCCCGCAACGCGTCCGCGAAGCGGTAGGTTTCCGGAAACAGGTAACCGGTATCAATCAGGATTACCGCAATATCCGGCCGCACGCATGTCACCAGATGCAGCGCCAGCGCCGACTGCGCGCCGAAGCTGGTCGACAGCGCGTGTTCGCCGGCGAGCGCGGCGAGCGCCCATTCCACGCGTTGGCTCGCGCTGCGCGCGGCAAGCCAGCGATTCACCTCGTCCAGCGCACGCGGCGATTCGGCTGCGGCCAACAGATCCGGAACATTCATAGCGACACCTTTGCGTCGGTGCATCCATGCTCGAGCAGGCCGGTGCGCTGCAGGAAATCGCCGAAGCGCTCATCGGGTTCGCGCTCGCCCGCGTAGCGCGCAAGCAGTGGATCGAGCGCGGCAAGGATGTCGGACTCGGCAATGTTCTCGCGATACAGCGCGTTCATGCGTTGGCCACGATGATCTCCACCCAGCATCAGGTTGTAGCGACCCGGCGCCTTGCCGATCAGCGCTATCTCAGCCAGATACGGCCGCGAGCAGCCATTCGGGCAGCCGCTGATGCGCAAGTCGAAGGGCGCCTCGCGCAAGCCATGCTTTTCGAGCAGGGCATGCAATGCATCAAGCAGTCGTGGCAGATAGCGCTCGGCTTCCGCCATCGCCAGGCCGCAGGTGGGCAGCGCCACGCAGGCGAGCGCATTGAGGTGCAATGGCGTGGTCCTGCCGTGCAGATCGAGACGATGCTTCGCGAGGATCGCGTCGATCTCCGCCCGCAAACTTGGCGGCACGCCGGCCACCATGACGTTCTGATTGGGTGTGAGGCGAAACTGCGCCTCCGGCGCGCACGCCTGCAGCAGCGATGCCAGTTCGCGCAAGCCGGTTTGATACGCGGCACGTCCATCGTCGCGCACGCGTCCCGCCGGGATGCGCAGGCACAGCTGCATGTGGCCGTCTTCGCTTTCGCTCCAGCCGAAGGCATCGCCGCGCTCGATGAATTCAAATCCGCGTGCCGCTTGTAATGCGAAGCCCGCGCGCCGTTCCAATTCGGACTTGAACCACGCGATGCCGCGGTCGGCAAGCGTGTACTTCAACCGCGCGTGCTTGCGCTCGCCACGGTCGCCGAAATCGCGTTGGGTTTCGATCACCGCGCGTGCCAGCGCTTGCACCTGCCGCGGCTCGACGAAGCCGATGACCTCCGCCACGCGCGGATAGGTTTTAGGGTCCCCGTGGGTCATCCCCATGCCACCGCCCGCGCACACGTCGTAACCGCGCAGCCTGCGCTCTTCGACGATGGCGACGAAGCCGAGATCCTGCGCGAACACGTCAATGTCGTTGCGCGGCGGGATGGCAAAGCCGATCTTGAACTTGCGCGGAAGATACGCCTGACCGTACAGCGGATCATTTTCGCTGCCGGCAACCCGCTCTTTGTCCAGCCATATCTCGTGATAGGCATGGGTGCGCGGCAACAGGTTTTCGGAAAGCGCGGCGGCCTGTGCATATACCTGCGCGTGCAGGAAGGATTGCCGCGGATTGACCGCGACCACCACGTTGCGGTTGACATCACCGCACGCCGCGATGGTATCCAGCAATGCGGCATCGATTGCCTGCAGCGTGGCTTTCAACTCACGTTTGATCACGCCGTGCAGCTGGAGGGTCTGGCGGGTGGTGATGCGCAGTCCGCGTTCGGCATACGTGCGTGCGATGGCATCCAGGGCCAGCCACTGCGCGGGCGTGAGCACGCCACCGGGAGCGCGCAGACGAATCATGAAAGTGTAGGCCGGTTCCAGTTTTGCCAATCGGCGCTCCTCGCGCAGATCGCGGTCATCCTGCTGATAGCCGCCATGGAATTTCAGCACTTGCGTATCGTCGTCATGCAACGCGCCGGTGACCGGATCGGCCAGACTGTCGCGCAACCTTCCGCGCAGGCCATCGCTGTCGCGTTTGATGGCCTCGATGGCCGAGAGCGTGCCCATCAGTAGACGTCCCGCGCATAGCGACCCGCACGGTGCAACTCGGCAAGATGTTCGGTTGCGTCCTCACGCGAACGCCCGTGGTGTTCGATGATCACGTCGATCAACGCGGCATGTACATCCTTGGCCATGCGCGTGTCGCCGCAGACATACAGATGCGCGCCGCTGCGCAACCACGCGTACAGCTCGCGGCCGTGTTGGCGAAGGCGGTGCTGCACATAAATCTTCTCGGCCTGATCGCGGGAGAACGCGAGGTCCAGCCGGTGCAGCGAGCCGTTCTTCAGCGCGGCCTGCCATTCGGTCTGGTAGAAAAAGTCCGAGTGGAAATGTGCGGCGCCGAACAGCAGCCAGTTGCGTCCACGCGCAGCCGTGGCCGCGCGTTCCTGCAGGAAGCCGCGGTAAGGCGCCACGCCGGTGCCGGCGCCGATCATCACGATGTCGCGAGCACCGTCCTGCGGCAGGCGGAAGCGATCGTTGCGTTGCACGCGCACTTGCACGCACTCGCCTTCCGCGCGGGTGGAGAGAAAATGCGACGCGGCGCCCCAGCGGGCGGCACCGGCGTGTTCGTACTCAAGATGCGCCACGGTGAGATGCGCCTCAGCGCCGACCGAGGTACGGCTGGACGCGATCGAATAGGCGCGCGGAGTCAGCGGTCGCAACGCAGCGATCAGC
>Ga0134128_10001175_pt1 | contig 34582 bp, 52 predicted proteins | sample KB31754_FD_96462 | JGI IMG/M metagenome (GOLD analysis project Ga0134128, IMG submission 96462) | Terrestrial soil microbial communities with excess Nitrogen fertilizer from Kellogg Biological Station, Michigan, USA - KB3-175-4 | ecosystem: Environmental > Terrestrial > Soil > Unclassified ...
GGGGTGCCGTTGACAATGTATTTATGCAGCCCGGTCGAGCCGTCGCCGCGCAGTCCAACGATGTGGAAATCGTTATTGTTCTTGAGTCCGAAGCCGACCATGGCGAGCTTGCCCTGCTGGGCGAGCTGCTGGAACTGCGGCGTGTAGCGGAAGGTGTATTGCCGGCCGGCCGCGACATTAGCCAGCGGCACGACGAATTTACCGAAGGAGCCCGGCTTAACCTTGCCCTTGATTGTCGTATTGCCCGACGCGGTTGTTGTCACAACGGGCTGGTCGACAAAGCCACCGTCGCTTGAACCGCCACCACTACCGACAACCACAGCGTTGCCCGGCCCACGTCGGCCGATCATATGAGGAAGCATCTGATGATCCTAAGCTGAGAGGGCTGGCAGCGAGCCGTCTGAGACCGGCGCGGTCACCACGCACGATTTGATAGTGAGAGCATCGCCGACGGTGTTGCCTGGATACCCACCGAAGGCCGCTGCGATTGGCGTTATGCCAAAGCTGATCGATGTGTCGGAAACCACGGAGCGCCCATCGACGGAGAAGATGACTTTTGCATCCGCTCGGGTGATCGCAATCTTGTGAACGTTGTCGCCGATTGCGCCGGAACTATCCTCTGCCTGCCGAAAGTTGATGCCGGCGAAGTCCTGCACGTTCATGAAGTGGCCGCCAAGCCCATCCTTGCGTTTGACCTGGACGGCGTTGTCATTGGAGCCGTCCGCCATCACGAAAGGCAGGATATTATTGGACGAGGTGAAGTGATCCCATGCAAGGACCATCGTCCAGTCAGCCGTGAGCAGATAGGTTAGCGCATCGCCGAGGATGCCGACCGTCGCGGCCGAGTCCGCGATCACAAGGCCTGTGCCGTCAATCCATGTAGGTTGGTCGACGATATCGGTGGCAGTCACCGTCACGCCATTGACCGAATAGACGTGGTTGATAAAATCGAAGTTGATCGGGTCACTTGGCGGAGGCGGTGAGCCTCCCGCCAATATGAACGGGTTGAGCAGCATCATGCGCGGGTGCCGAACAGGGTTAGCTTGAGGCCTTTGGCGGTGCCATCGCCGACCTGATCGATATCGATGCTCATCTCGGCATCGTCGGTCAGCGCACTGGTGCCGATCACCGCTGGCGTCGCCGCCGTAACAGAGGTTTTCTCGGTGTTGTCGATGGTCAGGAGCGTCGAGAGGACCGACGAGCCGCCCTGGTTGATGTCGACGGTGAAGATCGAGCCGGATGACTGAGCCGTCGAGAGCGACGCGCGGACGCCGGCCAGCGTGATGGCGCGCGGCATGCGGAACGTGATCTTGGCCGTCCCCGCTGTCAGCGCCGTCGTCTCATCCGACGCCGCGACAGTCATTTCCCAATTGGCGTAGAGCTCGTCGAAATTGCTTTTCGCCTTGCTGAAAGCATCGCGGATCGGATCGCCGGTTCCGTCGTTGGCAACCGTACCGATGTTGATGACTTGCTTGCTCATTAGGCTGCATCCGCTGTGAAGGCGGTGCTATCCGCCAAGATGATGGAATTGTCGGCCGTCATGGAGCCCGGATCGAGGACGACGCGCGCTCGGGCCTTGTAGCCCCTGCCGGCAACGGCGCGCGTCTGGCCCGGAACCAGAATGCTCAGCGCGCTCATCATGAAGACATCGAAGGTGATTTCCGCCGGCGGATCGGAACCAAAGTCCGTAACCACATCAGCGGTGGCATAGTGGACCGAGCCCGTTGCTGAGGTCAGGGTCCGCTTGTAGGTGACGCCATTGTAGATATCGATTTCGAAGGCCAGCGCCGCCTCACCGAAATTCGATGGATTGAGGCCGGCCGCGAGCCGGGAACGATAGTCCCAGGAGATGTCGAGACCATCGGGCGACGCCACGACAGCATTGAGATTGACCGGCGCATACGGCGTCTCCGCCGCACCAATGATGGTGTGCGGAACAACCGTTCCCGTCGCCGGGTTTTGAGTGAGGCCGATTGCCTTGTAGAATTTCGTTCCGCCGAGATCTGTTAGCGGATGCGAAACGCCCTTGAGCCAAGAGGCGTCGATCATTACGAACTGATCGCCAACCTGATGCCGATAGGCGAAAACCTCGGTGCCGCGATATCCTCGAATTGTGAAGCCCGAGAGCGTGAACGTGCCATCGCCATTGTCGACCGCAGTCTTGTAGCCGACGCCTTCCCACCGGCCCGGTGCACCGATGAAAGCAAAGTTCGCGCCGGCAAGAACCTGGTCTTCGGTCTTGTTGACGAGCAGCGTTGCGTCACCGGCCGTTTTGCGAAACGTGACCGTCGAAGTGTCGGTCAGTGCGAATGGATCGAGCGGGTTGCCGAGAACCGTCGTGCAGATGCCCAGAACGCCATTCTGAGGGGCTTGGGAGAGCAGCGCAGTCAGATCGGCCGCAGTGTCGCCCCGGAGCAGCAAGCCGCCTCCCCAGCCTGCCTGCCCGCGTGAGGCCACAACGCCATATTGGCGAAGCCCGGTCCCACCGAGATCATCGCCATAGCGGAACAGCGGCACGTCGAGATGGATGTATTGCGTCGAGAGCGTGATCGGAACCGATCCTATTCCCGTATTGGTCACGGGGTTGATAGTCGTCGCCACCGAGGTCTGGAAATCGCTGGCCTGGATGTCGATCGACATGTCGCGGTTCAATGCGACGCTGGCGATCTGGGCGCCGAATGCGATATCCCCGCTTGGAACCGAAACGACATCGCCGGGCAGCAATGTCGGCCTGCCCATCAGCGAAAAGTTGTGATCCCGCAACCGCATCTGCGCTTTGAAATATTTCTGCGTGCAGAAGGTTTTCGCGTCGAGGTCAGACATCACCATCGGCGTCGAGTATTTGTCGACCTTGATGGAGTTGTTGACCGCCGGCATCTGGAAGGAGGCGGGGCGGGAGTTGTAGTCCGTCTTGGAGAAATAGGTGAGTTCCACCCGCGAGGTCGTGCGGATGGCGGCTTCGTCCGAACTGTCGATCGCCGACTTGTCGCCAAAGACCAGATCGGCCGTGGTCAGCGTCGCATCATAGGCGAAGGCATCATCTTGACCCGGTTTCTTGAAATAGAAGCCGGAGCCGATATCGGCGAAGGAGAAGCTATAGATGTCGGCGATTGCCTGGACCGCCGTCCTGACGTTGGTGTCGGAAGCGATGACGAAGCCATAGCCGGTGATGCCACTGAATCCCTCGAAGGTCAGTTCGGACGGGCCATAGCCGGCCAGCGACATCACCTTGGTTAGGATGAAGGTGTCCAGCGCCACAAGGCGCGGCAAGGTGCTTGGAAGCCGATGCTCGACCCAGACATAGCCGCCATAGAGGAAATAGGATGCCTTGGCCTGATCGACGAATGGAACCTCAAATGTAAAGGCGGGCACGGTGAAATCGCTGATCTTGGTCGCCGTCTTCCCCGCGATATCGACACCCCAGATTTCATGCGTTCCATGGATGAAGATTGCGGTTCCAGGTTTCGGGACCGTTCGATCCGTCGTCAATGGACCCGACATGCTTTCCAGCAGCACTGAAATGGTGAAAGTATCGACAAGCCCACTATCGGGGGCAATGCGGCGCGCATTGAAGACGCCAGAATTGGTTTCCATGACCAGTAGGTATTCAGTCAGCGGGTCATAATGAATCCCTGAGACGTTCCCGGCCGGACTGTAGACGATGGCGAAAGACCAGCCATCACCGTTGAAAGTGACTTCATAGACATAGCCAGCGCTGGCCGCCGTGTTGGAGAAAAAGGACGCGGACCCTTGCCCAATCCTGCCCCTGACAAATGGACCGCTGAACGATGTCGCGTTGCGCGTGACATCCACCGTGCCGGCGACAAGATCGATGACAGCGAAGGCGGACGGATTGCCGCCGGAGCCTTCTGCATCATTGCCGGCAATCAGCCATTTGCCGCCAAACTGCTCGGCGACATACCAGACGAAATCTTCACCTGGGTCTTCAGAGAACTCAGCGACGATAGCGCCTGTCGCGGCATTGTAGACCCGTGTCGGGGAACCAAGATCAGAAGGGATGGAGAGCTTGACCCAGACATAGCCGGACCCGCGAAGGCAAAGCAGCGTCGGCGTCGTGCTGGCCGCATAAGCATCCGACCCAGCAAGCGGGATTCGATACCGCTCAAGATGCGTGTCGGCATCAAGGACGGAAAGATAGCAACTGCCAAGACCTGGAATATCAGCGGCGGTCAGCACCTGATAGATGGCGGATTCGGTCGGATCATAGCCGGCATGCTCATAGGAGTAGAGTGGCGCGCCTGTCGTTGGAGCTGTGCCGGTCCACGCAATCGGATGGGTGCCGCCATCGTCGTCGGCCGCGTTGGAAATGACGCATTTGACGGTTGGCAAGCTTGTAGTGACATAGCCGTCGATGAAGATCATGGCGAAGCGCTGCCATGCGCCAGCCTTGGCACCGATGACAGATTTCGTGATCGGATCGACGGCGGTCTGTGTCCCGCCATAGAAGCGGAAGGGTTGCGAGGCGCCTATGCCGTTTTCTGCATCGTACACAACGACATCGTTGATCTCGACGCGGATCAGCTCGTAGCCATCGCCAAACGGATCATAGGCCAGGAGATAGCCGATCTGTGCAATCTGCTGCGTGCTTGATGCCGGGTTGCTTACTGGTGTTGTGGCCGGGGTTCCCTGACCGCCTAACAAAGTTGGCCCGGCGGCGAATCCTATGAGCCCTGGCCTGCCAGAACTATCGTCGGTGGTCGAAGTAGAAACAATCGCGGTGCCACCAATGACCGGGATGCCCTCCACCTTACCCGTACCGATGACGATCGGAATTGAGCGGCCAAGAACATTTGAGGGCGTAAAGGGTGTAGCCGAAACAGGATCGATCTGCTTCGTCGTGTCAACGCTGCCGGGGATGATAGCCCCCGTTGCGAACCCGATGATACCAGCCATCAGATGCCGTCCGCGAGTTGAAAGGGCGTATAGTCCTGTCCGGGATAACGATTGATGTTGTTGAAGCTGATGCAGCCGTCGCGAGTGAGCGGACATCCGGCTGAAATGGTCAAAGTATCCCCGACATGGATATCGAAAGGAACGACTGTCACCAGTTGGACAGCGCCCGTTCCCGAGACCCAGAGCCGGACATTTTCCTTCGCGCCAACATTGGATCCCGAGGTGAAGGTAACGACGCCATGGGTAAAATCGAGATGCGCGGGATTGGTCACGGTGATGGTGAATTTGCCATTATCGGTGACGCCTGCGACGGTCGCAGTGAGCGTGTAGATGGCCAGATTGACGCCGCACTGAGGACTGCCGAACTTATAGCTGCAGTCCGGTTGCACGGTCGGCAGGATGATGTCCGCCAGCGCGTCGGCCTTGGTGATGATCTCGATCGAACCGGCCAGGCGATCGGTGAACGTGGTCTTGCCGACGAAGCCGGTGATGAGGATTTCGCGGTCGGATGGATTGGAGGAATCCGCCAGCCAAACCGTGATGGTGGCCCCGCGCCAGGCTCCGCGCTTGATGTCGTCGGACAGGATCGGGCCGACGCTATCGAATGGCAGGGCGAAATCGAGACCGGCCGGACGGCCGCCATTGGCCACCGTGAACTTGGTGACGGTGAAGCCAGGGGAATGAAGGAACGTATGGCCGCTTACGACCTGATCAGCATCGAAGTCGGTGACTCTCACAACAGGCGTGATTCCATTGTTGAGTTCGATATGGAAGCAGCGCGTGATCTCCTCGCCCGATATCTTGGCGACGAGCGTAGGCGACCAGTCCCTGCTCACGGTATGACTTCCACGGCCTGAAGGCCATCGACGCTGATGGCTGCAAGACCCTGATTAGCCAAGACGGTGGAGAATGCATCGCCCTCGAAGCGGACAGGGACGTAGAACTGCCCGTCATAGCTTGGGATGACGCCAGCTGCCGGCGCAGACACAAAGGTAATCGCCCCGGTCGAATTGACGGTATAATCCGTGGTCAAGACCTTCGGCACGCCATTCAGATAGACGACAAGCGTCCCGGCCTTGAGGTAGCGAATAATCCGCTCATAGGGATTGTTCCCCGCCGTGTAGGTCTTGATGCATTGGAAGGTAGTTTGAACGCCATCGCCGATGCCGATCTGTTCGCCGACGCACTGATAGTCGGCCCAGTCCTTGAACAGGAAGGCTTTGAAGTCGCCGCGACGATCAAACCAGAAGGCGCGCAAGGCCGTGACGACAGAAGCCGCCGCATTATCCAGCATGAAGGAATAGACATGCCGCGCGATCGACAGGTTCTGCAGGCGCCGTTCCTGCATGTTGACCGAGACAACCTTGTCGGTGGAAAAGGTCGGGCCGCCCTTGAAGCCGACCGACAGCGTCTCCGGCATGATCAGATTATCGACCATTGACGGACCTCAGAGCGTCACGAATGCCAAGCGCGGTCTGCCGGCGGATTTCCGCCTGGCTGGCTGGTGATGGCGGCGTGTTGCCGTTCCAGTTGTGGGTCTGGTTGATGACAATCGGGCGATTGTCGTTAGTACCAGATGACCCTGCGCTTCCAGACCCCGGCCGCACATCGGCAAACTGCTGCGGAGTGGCAATGATCACCTTCTCGTTTGGGTTCTTGAAGAACTCGACCTTTTGAGTGTCACTGCTATCGATGCCACCAGTGGCAAAACCCATTACCCCGTTCGTTTTGGCGAGCGCTTGCGCATAGGCTTGGGCATATTGAGTTGTGCCAGGCGTGAGCCCATTGAGCAGCGCGTTGTTTGGATCCCCGCCGTGCAGGGCTGAATAGGCGCCTCCGCTCGACAACGATCCGCCGCCGGTCGGGTTGCCAACCGATGACATGCCGCCATAGGTGACGGCATAGGCGATCTGCTCGGGAGAGGCGCCCAAGCCACTCGAGCCATAGCCAACTGGTCCGCCCCCACCGATCGCAGCATAGTTGGCCCGCGCAGTGCCGAGCGCCTGAAGGTATTGCATAAACTGCGCATCACCCTGGCTGCTGCCGCCCGCCGACGAAGACCCGCCGGACGACAGACCCGAGCTGGCGGCCAATCCTGCCGTCTTGATGTCGTCGAGCAGTTGCGCAGTCTTCTGCGTCGCCGCCTCGATGTTCATCAGGACGACCCAGTAGCGATCGTTTTCCTTGGTGGCCTCGGTGCCGGTATAGCCAGATTGCGGGTTGGCGAGCGCCGAGCGCTGCTGTGGCGTGAAGATAGCCACGGTCTCGTCCGGTGATTTGAAGAACGAGACCTGCTGCGTATCGCCAGGATGAATGACACCGCCAGTAGCGAAGCGAGTGACGTTGACGGTGCCCATTGGGCTGTCTCCGCTACCGCCCTGACTGCCATAGCCAGTGCTGGGCACCTGGTAGGCCGACATGGATGGCCCTGACTGCTGGCCAGGCACGCCACCATAACGGGTCACGCCAACGCCGCTGGTGCCGCCGGATGAATTGGGGACATCGTAAATCGACTGCGTTCCCGAGCCGACCTGCTGCGTCCTGACGGTGATCGTGACGGTCTTGTCGGGGAGATGCGCGATGCTGTTGCTAAGCGTCTGGACGTCGCCGGTAAGCTGGCGCACCTTTTCCTGACCCTGAACGATGCTGTTGATGAATTCGTTGACGCTGGCATTGTCGCCGCCAAGGGCGATCAGGCTGGCGCGTACCTGTTCAATGGCGTCATGTACGGCTCGCACCGAGGCCGTGCCCGAGTCGTATCGCTTGAAAATCTGGTCGATCGCATCGTAGGCGTTGGTGATGTCTGCCTGGGTTCCCTTGTCGCCGATGCCAAAGAGGGCATCTGGCGGCAGGTTCGAAATCGCGTCGAGTTGGTCCTTGATGTCGACGATCTGCGACTTGAACCCCTCAAGCTTCTGCGTTGCGTCATTGATCCCGATCAACTGGTCGAGCTTGGCCTGTCCGAACAACTGGGTGATGTTAATGATCGGCTCGGCGATATTGCCGATTTCGACCTTAACCCCAGCAGCTGCACTCCCCACCCGGCTGATTGCCACCCCGAACTCATTTGCGCCACCGATGGCCTGGTCAAAGCTGATGCCGCTAAGAGCTTTGAGGCTCGCTTCCTGGACGCTGAGATTTCGCGCCTGATTGAAGGTGTCGAGCGCCGCGCCGGAAGCGTGCGCCTTCACGATCATGTCGTCGAAGCGCAGGTTGATGTTGGCGATGGCACGGGCATAGGACGTCATGCCGGAAGTATCGGCGCTGTCTTGCACGTTCTTCAGCGCGTCAGCAGCAGCGTTGCCGGCTGAGACCATGTTGGCGATGATGTTAGCACCTTCATCGCCGCGCCCAACGGTGCTTCCGGCAAAGACGTTGGCCGCCGCGCCCACGCCACGCAACTTCAGTTCGAGCTCGGCCGCCTTGTTGGCCGAGTCCTGCAATGACGAGGCGAATTCATGGGCGTTTTTGTTCAACGCAGGGTCAATGCGCAACTCGCCGAGCTTCGTCTGCACATCGCCGATGCTGATAGAGCCATTTTTGATCTCATCGCCGAGCTGCATAAATGCGTCGGAGCCAGCCGAGCCAAACAGGGCGAAATCGTTGCCGGTGACCGACAACCTGCTGCTGATGTCGGTCAGATAGGATTGGATCAGGTCTTTGTTGGCCTCGATCGCCTCCTTGGTGTCGGCGGCAGCGACGACGGTGGGGATTTTCGCCGCCTGCTCTTCATAAGCCTTCGCAGCATCGCCAGCCGCTGGATAAGCAGACGTGATCTCATCTATCAGCTTTTTGTGGTTTTCAAGGACGGTGTTGACGTCAGAAATGCCGCTGCCGAACCCACTAAATGCCTTTGCCGCCAGATCAAGGCCGATCGTCAGGCCCAGGAACCCAATTACGTAAGGGTTGAAAATGACAGACGCCAGCCCGCCAAACGCCTTCATGAAATTGGAGAGGGTGAGAACGCTGGTACCGGTCGAAACCAGCCGCTCATTGAGGACGATAAGCGAGCCGGGGATGCGCGAGAAGTTGCCCCGCGCCACCTCGGCGCCCAACACTGAAAACTCACGAGTAACACCCGCGCCAAGACCTGCTGTGTGTGCAGAGGCGACGCCGAGAGATTCCATGCCTGCGGCGGCACCCCGGCTGGCACCAGCTACGCCATCTTCGGCGACGGCCAATTCCCGGAAGACGGCAGCACTATCGCGCGCCGACTTCGTGGTGTTATTAATTAGGCCAAAGCTTTCATTGAGTGAATTGCGGAAGTTCGTGCCTGCCTGCTGTGCGGCAAAGGCTTGGACTTGCGCTTCAGTCAGGCCACGAAATGCCGCCGTCGCTTCGAGCGTCGCGGCAGTCATGACGCCTTCGGATTCGGCAATGCCGAGCATGGCCGGCGTAATTCGGCTTAAATTGCCCCCCGTCGCCTCCAGAGCAGCGGCAAAATCCTTCGCCGATATTGTGCCAGCGGTAAAAGCCGCCGCGCCCGCGCCAGAGCCAATCGAAGCGATGCCGGCATTAGCCTGTGCCGCCGCCGTAGAGACGGTTTGGAGCGCTGTGGCGACCGGCTGCGTGCTCGTGACCAGCCGAGCCATGGTCGCGCCAGCCGCTGTCCCAGAGGTAGTCAGCTTGGTCAGCAGCGCGTTGATGCTATCGACCCCGGCCGCGATCTTCGCCAGACCAGAGGAAAGGCCGACGCCACTCAGCTTTGCCGAGATCTGCGCGTCAAAAGCGACGGCCTGCTCCTTGGCTCTGGCGAGCGCCGCCTCAAAGGCGGAAAGATCGCCGCCAATTGATATGACGACGCTACCTGCGATATCAGCCATGGATTTCTCCAGCGAATGCGATACGCTTGCCTCCCGTCAATGAACGGGAGGGGGAAGTGCCAAATTGGCTTACGATGTTAGTTGCCGGCGCTTGCGTAGTGGTGATCGCGGGCGGCGGCCTATTTGGTTACCGCCAGTATCAGGACTACCGGCAAAGGCAGGATTTTGCTTCCTACCAGACGACCTGCCTAAATGCTGTGTTTGATCTTGCCAAATACGTCAAGACAGAGTCGGCACTTGATGACACCGCAACGGCGATGGCGCGGAAGGTGCGCGCGTGCATGACCGATCTTCGCGGCACCGACTTCGCGGATACTGCAGAGAATATCGTTCGCGACAGCGGCTATACTTTGACGGGATCGCCCAACCTGCTGCCATTGGCGAAATGAAGGGACCGCATCAAGCCGGAGGCGGCCGAAGCACTCGCCCCGTGCTGAGAAGCGCCGCCGGCGTCAGTGGCGGCAATTCCTGTGGTTCCGGCGGCTTGTCCTTGGAATCGAATAGCCGCCGCAGGAACTCGTCCTGTCCATTGAGTGCCATGATGATGCCGATGCAGTCGGTCTTCATGGCCCTATCAAGCGGCCAGAACAAGCATCCCATGGCATCGCGCACAAGCGCGTCGACATAGTCCGCCAGGCTTACAAAGGGTTTTTCCCGCCCTCCTGATCGTGCTTCTCTTCCCGAAGCGGCCTGCCGCCGTTGGCGAGAATCCCGACGAAGTCCGAAAGCGGCTTGGCGAGAGCCATCAGGTCCGATGACGCGACGGACATCATCATGTCGCGCGCCTTTTGCCCCTCAAGGCTAAGGCCCTGGATCACGACATCAGCCATCGCGTGGACATTCAGCCGCGCCAATGCATTATGCAGCGGCTGCAGCCCATCGTACTTTGCAGAAAGGTTGAGTATCGCACTGGGTGAAGGAATGAGTTCGAAGTCGATGCCGTCGATCTCGACGGTAACGCGGGCTTTTTTCAGGTCTGCCAGAGTGGCCATGGTTCACCTTATGTTGGAAGAAAAGGCCGCCCCGATTTGGAGCGGCCCTGGTTTGACGGTTTATTCGGCCGCCGGGACTTCGATCTGGTCGGTGTTCAGGCTGACATCAGCCGAAAGCTTGATCACGTTATCTGGGCCAGTGCCAAGGATACGCTTGAAGGCCATGACCTTGCCGCGCCAGTAGACGGTCGTGGGAGACGGGACAGTCGAGATGGTATGAACGCCCGACTGAGTGCCAGTCGTATTGATGACCGAGCCACCAGCCGTCGCCGAGAGCGTGAAGGTATCCGCCGTGAGGATCGACTTCACATAGTAGGTCGTGGCGGCAGTCAGGCCAGTCGGCAGGGCGCCCGTGGTGGCGAACGACACCGCCGCATTGAGCGCAAGACCATTCGCGGTCCACGTCACCACACCGGGCGTGGCGATCGTGATGGTAGCGGTTGAGCTGCGCACCGAAGGCGTATCATTAAACACGATCTTGTGGTTGTAGTCATTCGGAGACGCGAAGGCCGCTTTCGTGGCAATCTGACCCGGATCGGTTGCATCGAAACCGAAGGTGCGCTGCTGAACGCCGCCGTCCTTCGAACCCTTGAGATGCTGGGCGCGGGAATCGCCGACGCCGAGGAATTTGACATCGGTGAATGTGTCACCGAAGTCGCCAATGGTTTCGGACGGCTTAATCTCAGTATAGCTGTCAGCGGCAAAGCCGGCGAGAGCGGTGGCATAAGAGGTGAAGTCGATTGCGGCGGTCGTACCGAGGTAGACCTTACTGCCGGCGGTGGCGTAGATACCCATTGTGGGGCTCCTGATTGAGAGGTGTCGGGATTGGTTGGGATTGGGCCATCCAGCCCGAAGCACCGCGCCTCATCCGAAGCGGCGGCAAATGGCCATGAAGGCCAGTGCGGCTTACTGAGTTAGTCGAATGGTCAGCGAGACCAGCCTGTGAACTGTCGTATCGTCATCGGTGGCGCCGACGACTGGACCTCTGCAAACGATGTCCAACACATTCCAGCTGGGCACTGAGAGGCTTGCACGCTGGCGATGGAACATCGTTCTCACCCGAAGCGCTAGCGTCTCCACGGCCCTGACATGGGCTGGCGTATCGTTCTGTCCGAAGACGGATATGTCCCTCACCAGAACCGGCAGGGGATCGTCGATGAAATCCTGATCGGTGACCGCGATGTCGCCCGCTGCCAGGATCATCGGATAGGTGGCGTCTTTCGGCACTGGACGAGCCGTGAAGACGGTAGGTGCCCCCGCGTATGTCGGCAGAGCCGCAGCGATGGTGGTGTCGCCGATCAGCGCGGCGTAGATTGGCTGAGAAAGATCGGGAGCCGACATCAGCGAACCTCAAGCAGGGCGCGGAATTCGCCCTCAAGCCATTCGCATTGCGATTTACCCACGTCGCGGGCTTCCTCTGAGTGGTTGTTGCCCGCTCCGAGATCATAATAGGTGGCAGCGCGCTGGCACATCGCTATGCATTCCTCGATGCCCTTCTTGCGGCCTTCAGCCAGTAAATGCTGCTGTCTCATTCGGCCGCCTGCAATAGCTGGACGCGTCCGCTGCCAAGCGCCTTGGCAATTTCGTCAGCAACGCCAGCCTGTATTTCCTTTGCCTTGTTTATGGCTGCTACACGCATGAATGGCCTGGGTTCCATGTAGCGGGTTCCATATTCGAGAAAAAGCGGTATCAGGCCTGCCGCCGAGACAGAGCTAAGCAGCTTGTTCCTGTCCACTTCTGAATCGATCGATGCAATAAGAGCGCCACTGTCATTTGCCGGGGCTTCTCCGGCATCGGAGGCTTGATGTGGCGTTGGGCGAAGCTTGGCCCAGAACCTATGACCTTGAGGTGCCCGCACCAGAAAGGCACGGGCCGGATCGTTCTTTGACGTTCCGATCCATGTATAGACGACGCCGGTCTTTGGCCCTTCTCTTATGAGGCGGACAGCTTCCGCTTCGACAGCCTTTGTTCCCACGTCAATGCCCTGACCGGCCGCCGCTTGCACTTTCGCAAGGACGGCAGCGCCGTTCCAAGTGACCGCCAAATGCCAGCTCCCTAGGTTTCGTCTTTTGGCTCGCGTCGGTTTAGTTCAGCGTCAACAGCTTCGCGGATGAACTTGGCCATGCCGTATGTGCCGACAAGCGTCTCGATCCGGCTCCGCTGCTCGTCTGTCAGGCGGACCTTGGTTTCCTTAACGTGAAGTGTCGGGCGACCCATCCGGGGTGGGATATCTGGTGATCTAGCTTCTGTCAATTTCGTCCCCGTTTAGTCTTGACGCGATAAACGTACCCGTTTATATAATAGGGGACGTTTAGCGGAGCAAGCCAGGAGATGGAAATGACCTACAAATGCGTTAGTTCTTCGAACGAAATTCGCACCTTCAATAGCTACGAAGCCGCCTATCGGTTTGTAATGAAAGAAGGCGACCTTTCCCGTCTCTGGACCTTGGAGCGCGTGTCGTGAGCAAAAAGCCGGAATGTCCCCACTGCGGCGCCACCGAAGGCCTCCGCATCAAGTGCGATGGCGGCGAGTTCGCCTTCGGCTATCGCATCGCCCCCGTCGAATACACCTGCGAAGGCTGCTTCACTGGTACCGACGATGGTCCTTCCTTCGACGATCTTCCCGAAGTCAGACCTTGAAACACTGACAGTCATAGGTTGCGCTCGCCGGGTCGAAGGCCACCTTGCGAACCTGGAACCAGCCGCCATTGATGTTGATGCTATCCCCGATTGCCGGCGCGGCGCCACACAGGCGGGCAATGAGAAGGAGCTTCACGTCATCGTCAGGGATACCTGCCCCGGCGCGAAAGTATGCACTATAGCTATCCTGTAGGCCCTGGACTGCATAATCCGCTGTCGATGTAACCGGATCACCCTTACTGTCCCGGCCGGTTGTGGTCACCTTGCGAAGCGTAGCCGGCAGAAGCTTGCCATTGAAACCCGCAGCAATTGCATTTGCCAACGAACCCGCGAGAAAGCTGGTCATCGTCTCTTCCCGTCAAGAGTGTACAATGCCACACACCGACAGTTCACCCAATCCTCGGGGCCAGCCCCAAGGCTCCTATCCCCAGGATGCATCATCCTGTTTCCGCGCTGCGATATGAAGGGCTCGTCAAATCTGATCACCCGGCCGTTCAAATCAACATGCGTATGTCGAACGCGGTCGTCTTCCATCGACTGCCATTGCTTGAACACCAAGCCAGGGTTGACTTTCCGCGATGCGTCAAGCTGCCTGATTGCTTCTCTGCCCCCAGCATTGACGCCCGCCAGGGCCTCGGTTCGACCAATGGCCTCTGCGCGAAAGGTAAGGGCACGGTTTTGATAAGCAGTTACCGCATTGTCGACGAGTGCCATCGGCACAGGTTTCTCGTCTGCGATGGCCGCCCTTATGGCCTTGTCGTAACGACGGTCCCGAAGGTTCCTAGTAAGCGCCCCCGCCGATCCCGACATTAGTTCGTCCCGATAGGCCGCCACCCACTGAACCTGAGTGAAAGTTAAGCCTATGATGCCACCAGTTCGGATTCCGTCTGCGCCCCTGCGACCAAGTATCCATTGCGCAATGGCGAGAGCCGAAAGCCCGCTGGCTATGCCTTTAGTAATCGCATCGCGGACAGACCGTTTTTGGTCCTCTACGATGTCCGCAACGAGCCTTGCCGAATAGGTGCGCAGCCACAGTTCCGCAGTCGGGTTCCTCGCATCGAAGAGAAGGTTGATGCGAAACCCGTCCGGATCGTTGATCGGCGGCAATGAGGAAATCGTGGAATTCCCGCCACCCGAATAAGCCTTTGCCACCTCGTCCAACACCGGATTGAACATAGCCGGTTCGAGATTTAGGGCTTCGAGCGCCCCCGCATAATCCCTCGCCTCAACGCGATTGACGAACATGCGAAGAATGATGCTTGCCCGGATATCGCGGATTGTCTGGAGGAAAGCATCCTTGATCGCTGCTGCATATTGGTCGAGAAGGATCGAGACCTTTTCGGCCGGCGAGAGCTTCTTGAGCACTTAGCCCCTCACCGCTCTGACACCCATTGCATCCGAGCGCAGTAGACCTGAAAGTGCCAAGTCGATTGCCTGGAATGCCGTAGTCGCCGAAGCGGCAGCGCCGTATTCGATCTCGACAGAACCGGCCTTCAGGCGCTTAACGGCATTGCCGCGATCAAGATCCGGCGCAAGGACACCCGGAGTAGCCAGTTCACGAACCGCCGCCTCACAGGTGGCATTGATGATCTCGATCGGGATCACATTGTCGTTGATGTAGTCATAGGCGGGGTCGTAGCCGCCTGCATATGCCATATCCGAGGAGTTGTTCGGGATGTAGACATAGGCACCAACACGCGGCCACTCCAAAGCCTGGTCTCTGCGATGCGTGCGGTAGCCGGTGAAGCGAGTGCGATAGGTATTGTCGAGATATGCCGTAGCCCGGCGCAATGCTGCTTCCGATCCTGGAACATCCGTCCCCGGAAACGTCAGCCCGCGATTGGAGGCATAGGTTACAGCATCGGCTACGCTCACGTAGCTTTCAGCGTCAGCCTTGCCTGTGCCATCTTCGACAATGAGCGTCATTAAGCGAGAGCCCAGCCGGCGCGCTTGTGCGCATCGACGGTTGCAGGATTCATGCGCAGCGTGTCGCCGTTCTTGGTCATGGCCACCAGCCCGTCATCCGAGCCGGTTGCTTCACGTGTGACCAGTTCATCGGAGATAATACGCTTGGCATCTTCGAAGGTGATTTCGATGTTGCCGGCGATTTTCTTGGCGAGGGCAACAACCTGTTTCCAGTGGAGTTCGGCCCAGCCTTCGGGGATTTCAACCGCCTGATCAACTGCGGGTTCCGCGCTGGCAACCACTGCAGGCTCATTATCGGCGACGGTGGACTGATCAGACATGGAAGCTCCTATCGGTTAGGCCGCGCCCTGGAAGCCTTCGGCGGTCGGTGTGAAGGTGGACGCAGAAAGCGGGGTGAAGGCGTCTAGTGCCTGCAATTGCCAATAGATGGTGCGAGCGCCAGAGGTGGGAGAGCAGATGATCCGAGAACCTTCATCCGGGACGCAGACCGCGACCGAGCCGTCCTGCATAGCGCGGAAGTTGCCGCTCATCGTGCCGATGAAACCAGCTCGCTTGTTGGAGAAAGCTGCGCCGTCACCAGCCTGCACGCCCGAATTGGCTGTGGGATCGGAGTTATATAGCCAGACGCGAACCGAATGGGTGGCAATGCCCGTATCTGTCGATGTGATACGAAACCGCTCCAAAGTGATCGTGTCGTCGTTGACATCGGACACGGTGATCGAATTGGCAGTGACGGAGCCGGCGGTCGTGCTATTGGAAATTGAATAGCCTGCCACATAGGCCGTTGTATTGGCAAAGCGCGTCATTGCCGAGCCGGCAGCGGCGATGAACTTGGTCTTGACCTTGCCCAAAAGGCTCGTGCCGGCCGGCAAACCAACATCGGAAGCGAGGACGACTGGGCGTGAATTGGCAGCGGTAGCCTGGCCTGGAGTGAGCGGCTTTTCAACCGCGACGGTTGCCCCAGAGGAGTCCTTGACGTTCATTGTAGTCATGTCAAATATCCTCTAGCAGGATCAAGAGGCCGCCATTCTGGGCTTTGGAGAAATCCATCGTGCCTGGAGGCGACGCGGCGCTATTGCTGTCGCCGGCAATCTGAGAAACGACAGGTTCAACGACTGGCTCGACATTCTGGGGCATCAGGTGCCCTTCATCTCGACAAGGATCGAACCGGACGTGTAAGCAGAGCAATTCAGACGCGTATAGCACCCCACGCCATTGTTGATGCGGTATACGCCCGGTGCGGTGATGGCGATGGCCGAACCGCTGGAATCCAGGCAGTTGTTATAGGTGCCGTCGCCCGTCGCATCGACCTGGATATTGATCGTGCCAACAAACGTGCCGCCGACCTCCACGACGCCGGTCTGCATGAAGATGGCGCCGGTCGCACCGGTCGCAACAAGCGTTGCGCTTACCTGAGTTGTCATGATGCCGAACCTTTATGCAGGAGAAAGTACCGGGCGAGCCGTTGAGCCCGCCCGGTAGGACGACATCAGCCCATCAGGGCGGCGATGTGGTTCGGCTTGATCGCCTGCGCGCCCCATGCGAGGCGAATGTGGTAGACCAACTGCATGAATTGGCGATACACGGCGACATCGAAGGTGATGCCCGAGTTCGGATCGGTGATCTGCATCACGTCATCCGCCATATCCATCGGCCGGCCATCCGGGCCGATCGGCATAGCCGGGGCGCGGGTGATGAGCTGCACTGCCGACTTGGAGAAGGCCATGTTCGGGGTGTAGCTGTTGCCGATGGTCATTGCATTGGCCGTGGCGATGGTCACCATGGCGCCCGGAGTGCCCAAGACGATGGTGCCGGGAGCCGCGACGCCAGTGTTGACCACGTATTTGTTGTTCGTATCAGCAGCGAACGTCACGACATCGCCAGCGAGCACTGTGCCCGAGCCGGTGACGAGAGCGATCGAGGACACGCCAGCAGCGGTCGAGCCCGAAGTGACATAGGACGTGCCTGTGCCCTTCGTGACCTGAACAGCCGAGTTCGAGTTGTGGATGTCGAACCCTTCAAGACGGCCCAAGACGCCATCGCGCAGAAGCTGGTCAGAACCGGCTTCATTGACCTTGAACAGCACCGACTGCTTGCCGCGAACGTTGGCGATAGCCGCCGAGCCGAGGACAAGCTGCAGATCGGTCTGCGGAGCGCCGTTGTCATCGAGGATCTTGCGAACCTGGGCGATGTCAGACAGATCGCCAGCGGTGCCGAACGGAGCCGTGCCAGCCGTACCATAGGCGCGCGAGGCGTTCTGATAGGTGGTGTTGAACAGATCGGTCTCAACCAGGTTCACCAGGGTACGGAAGCCCTGAACGAACTGGTTGCGCAGGATGCCAGCATAGGAGCCGGCATTGATAAGGCCGCGCTGTTCCTCGCCGTTCCAACGGATCGGAACGTGCTTGGACTTGTTGATGGTCATCGCGACGTTGTTGACGGTCTGATCGCCCGTATTCGGGGCGGTCGTTGCCGGGGTGTTGTCAGCTGCGGTCTGAGCGGTCGTGATCGGAACCAGGATGGTCTGGTCCTTCGCGGCGCGTTCGGCCGAGGAGTTACGAGAAACGGCAGGAATGAAGCCGACCATTTCGCGGGAGACGATATCCAACGCTTCGTAGAGCGTCGGGGTGAGCGACGTGAGGGTGTTAGCCACTTGAGTGACCTTTCAATGATGGGGGTTGGGGGTGCTTGGCTGCGCAAAGGCGCAATCGCGGGCTATCCGGCCCAAACACCGCTCCCCATCCAGGTCACGGCACGTAGTCAGGGTATCTTGTAGGTCTCAGGCCTCAGTAAGAGTGAAGCCGTCTTTCATCTTCGCCATCTGTTCCGCAGGGGCGAGCTTTTCGAACTGTGAGCGGGGCATGGCTTTCGCGCCATTGCCGCTATTACCGCCACCAGGTCGAGCGCCCGAGCCGCTGGAGCCCGTGCCCTTCATGATGGAATCCTTCTGGGGATAGGCATCCACAAGCATCTCAATCGCTTCCTCGAAGTCAGCGACCTCACCAGGTTTGGCGCGGCTGTAGATGGCATTCCCAGCGTGATCCTTGGCGACAATCTTGCCGTCCTTGATCTCGAAATTGTTGCCGAACCGAGCCTGCAGCAGGTCGGACGGAATGGCGATCTTGTCGGCGATGAACTTCGACCGGGCAAAGCTGCCGCCGATCTTCTCGCCGTAGAGTTCGCCTTTGAGGCTGTCGCGCTCCTTGACGATCGGCTCGAATTCGGCTCGAACGGCCTTGATCGCTTCTGCCTTCACCTTCTCGACTTCGCCGGCATCGACAAGCTTCTTGTCGTCCAGGTTCTTGAGGGTGGTCATGGCCCGTAGCGCGGCTTCCGGATCGGAGATGCCCTCGAACGCCTTCAGCGCCTTCTCAGCGGTCTCCTTGGCCTCACGATGGCCCTTGGCTTCGGAGTTGAGCCGCGCAATGGTAGAAATTGTAGTGGCGGCATCGAAGGCGACTTCCTTGCCGTCGTCATGCACGTAGACAGGCTTGCCGTCCTGAACGACCACGTGGCCGTCAGCATCAAGTTTGAGTTTCATGAGTTCCTCTGGGCATCCGCCCGGCTAGTGGGCGATCCCGCCCGATGCACCAACTGACATCCGCCAGATGGCTAATTACGCGACCGCTCCAGTCACAGCGACAGAGCCGCCCTTGCCGCCAATATTGGCGCCTGCATTCGACTGCGGGCCGATGATTTCCTGACCGGTAACCGGGTCAATTGGCACGTCAGGCTCGAGACCGGCCAACTCGTCAGCCAAGTCCGTCTCTTCCTGATCTGGATCGAAATCGGCCGGCAGAACATCGAACCTGCGAAGCCCATCCCAATACGTGCGAAGCGTGATATCCTTGGCGTTGCGGGCTGCCTGGAGCGTCTGAAGTGGTGCCGGAGCATAAGGTTCGATCGAGAAATCAACGTCGACAGTGACCTCAACGTTCTCGGGTTCTCTCAGCCATTGGGCGGTATAGACAAACGCTTGCTCAAGAGCGTCCTGAAGGTCCAGAGCCCACGCCTGCACGGAGGAATGAGCCTTGGCAGCTTCAATTGATTGGCCGGTAGCCGTAGGCGTGCCAGACTTCGGTGTAAGCGGCTGCATGCCCAAACGACGGATGTCATCGATTACCGATTGAACGTGATCGCGGACTTCCTTGATGTTTGCGGCGTCGGGCTGGACGAAAGACCAGCTTGTCGCGCTCTCACCAGGAGGCGCCACCAGGACACGCTTAGGTCCCACGGCAACGCTAACGCCTTTTTCGAGTGCAAACCCATTCGCGGACAGCATCGGCGAGCCGGCAAACGTCAGAATTTCATCCAGCCTGCTCAATGAGCGATAAAGCTCAATCTGCATGTCAGCCAGATCGATCAGGGGCGGGATAACCTGATGCTCGCCCTGCCTATCTCCTGTGTAGAACAAAACCAGCGGGATGGAATCGAGCGTAATTTGTCCATCCGCGATCATCACATAGGCTGGCTTTTCGACCGTCTCCGTCTTTTGCTGCTGCTCCCAAAGCTGCCAGTTAGGCTTGCCCGTCTCATCGAGGAATAACACACGGACGCGGTTGACTTCCTTCGCTCCGAACCCCTCGGGAATGACAGCGCATTCCTTGATGCGCACATGGGTGACGCGCTCAACGCCGTTGATGAAGTCGGTATAGAGCGCGATGATGTCCTTGGCGTCGATCTGGACCCAATAAGGGCGAACGCCAGCCGCCTTTTCTTCGGCAACTGTGGCCGTCTTCGTCATTGTCGGGAAGTCAACGAGGATGGCATGCATCCCGTTGGCAACGCCGTTCTTGAATGTGGCTCGGGCAAAGGCTGTCAGGCTGTTGCCGCGAGAATCGATGTCTTCGACGAGATCCTTGATCCGCGAGCTTGCGCCCTCGTCTATCGAAACATCCTTGCTGAACGGCTTCGATGCCAGGGACCGTAGAACGTCGACGAACTCAGGCCGCCACGGTGCCGCCTTGTTGCGGCGGTCGTATTCGGCTCTGGATTCATCCTCATACTTTGGCAGATAATGGTCGATCTTCTTGCGGATTGCACTTGCACCTGCAAGGATGTCGGCGATCAGCGTCCAGCTTTCAATCATCCCCTGATAGGCTTGGGATGGTTGGTCTACTGTCTTGGCAGTGGAAGCATCAGCCATCAGCCGGTCCTGAAGCTAACAGAGTAAGCGGTTGGCGCTTCTGGGTTGAGCATCAGATCAGTCAACGCCCAGACCAGCGCATCAACGCGATCAGGCGAGCCTTCGCCGACATACCCTGAAGGTGTGAAGTTGCACATCTGGTCCTCAAGATCTGGAAACTCGCCCACATGATGCACCTTGCCTTGCTAGTAGAGGGCGCTAACCGGTTCAGCCCGAACGACCTTGCCACGACTTGCGACAACCTCTTTGAACGCTGCCTTCTTGTCCGCCGTCGCGATCGTGAAGCGAACCATGTCGCCGCCAAAGTTGCGTTCTGCTACGATCCTGTCCGCACCGTGCAAACGGTAGAGGTCAACAGCTCGCCTACCCCAGCCTTCGGGGGATAACTGGCAAGTGCCGTCCTGTAGAACGTAGCCGTGGCCATCTATTCCAAGTCCGGCCACCACGATGCCGATATCGTCGCCGCCGCCATCGCCGCGAGTGCCCGATGGATCGATCGCAACGACAATCCGACGCATCTGTGGGGCTGCAGAGACGCGCAGGCTATCGATGCCTGGCATGACCTTGCCGTCTGGCGCTTCTCGATCTTCCTGAGACCACAAAGCACCGCTGACTTCGCTGGCCCATTCGCCAGCCTCGAACCTCAGCCTCTTGGCTGCAGACATCGAAGCCAGAACATCGAAATATTCAGGCGGAAGGTTTTCTGCGTTGTCGGTTGGGTTTACCCTCATCTCGACATATTCATCGGGATTGGGGAGCGCTTCCTTGGTGCCAGGCTTCAATTTTGCCCGGAAAAGCTGGTAGCTCCAATGCAGTTTTGACGGCGGGTTGCAGTCGAAGTAAGCTTTGAGCGACAGAAATGCCCGTCCTGCTGCTTTGGCTATTTCGGGCGCCAACGCTACTTTCTGCGCCAGTCGAGACATTGCAGTTTCAACGGAAGCCCAAGGAATCTGGCTACTTTCGTTGAAATAGAGGGTCGCGTACTCTTGACCTAGGATCTTCTCGACCCGATCCTTATCGTCCAGACCGCCTATCCAGACCTGGGAACCGTTCGGTAGCTCAACGAAGAAATCCGTCTTGTCGAACCTGACGAGCAGTGCCGGAAAACAGAGCTTCAATACCCTTGGGAGCGTATCAGACCAAACCGATGTCTTGGCGTGGTTGAAGCGGAACCGGAAAATCACATGCCGCGATCCCGGCGCATTTAAAGCGCGCTGGATCAACGCTCTGATGAGGATGAAGGTTTTGCCGGATCTTGACCCACCTCGCAGCATAACGTTGCGTGCCGGACCGGCCAGAAGGCGATTAGCCTCCCGTTGCTTCTCCGTCAGTTGAACCATGCGTCACAGTTGTGCATCCTCGGAGGAAACGGTCAGGTTCACCCCGCCGCTATGCTCTACGCGCTCGATGAACATGCCCAGATGCTTGGCGATCTTTTCGAGAGCTGAGTTCTTGTCCCAGACCTTGATCTTATGAACGTGCTCAATTTGGGTATTGCCGTCCGCGTCCTTACCGGTATTGCGCGATGTCACCTCGATCGAAGCGACAGTGGCCGCAAAGGCGTCAGACCAATCCTTTGGCGGCTTTAGCTGCCCAGCCTCAGTGAAAGCGTCCCGAATGTCTGATGTACCAAGACGCACAAGCTCCTTGAGCACACGCGCTATGTCGATCTCTGCCCGATCGGCACTCTTGCCCTGAATCTCAGCGACGCGCTCGGCAATGCTTTCATTTGCTTTCAAGCGTGTGGCATTGCCGCGATTGGCCTTGAATCCTGCAGTTCGGTAAGCTTCGTCGCTGGTCTGTCCCTTCGCCAAAGCTTGAGCGAAGGCTTCATGCCTTGTGTTTTTCAGGACGGGCATTTAGGCAGCGGCGGGCGTCTCGACTGGCGCAGCCATTGCATCGAGCGTAACCTGTAGCTTGGTCTCTGCGGCTGCCTCCGCAGCCTGTGATGTCGCAAGATCTGCGTTCGCGGCATCCAGCGCGCTCTGGAGCTGCGCGGCCTTATCGGCGTTCGAAGCGGCGGTGGCCAGTTCGTCTTTCATTGCGGCGACATAGATATCCAGCTTGTCGAGCTTTGCGGACATGCCAGTGAAATCAACGGCTGCCATGGACTTGTTCCCTTTGAAGAGTTTGCAGAGGAAGGAGAGAATGCTCATGCGTTTAATCCCCAAATGCAAAAGGGCGGCCTGAATACCGCCCTAGTCTGGGATTTCTGATTATAGTCCGGGCTATCGGCTCATATATGGGCGAACATCGCGGTTCCAGTCGCCATTTCTGATATCGGCATTTGGAAAGTCTGCCTTGATTTTGGAGAGAATGTCTGTGGCGCGACCTTGATATTCAGGAACTTGGTTGCCTGCAGCATCGAAGGATGAGACCATCCCGTTTGTCCAGACTACAGCTCTAACGACGGCTATGCTCATGGTCCGATGCTCGCTCTTGCGATAACCAGCCCAACCCACAAACCACCACCAAGCGCTACGCCTAAGAGGAACTTGCCTAGCAATGTCGCTAGTATCTTGAGGACGCCGCCGGAAATCGTCATGCTGGGCGAGCGAACTGCTTCCGTGAGACTGTCGAAGGTTCTATCCATTCCTTCAACATAATCCTTCCATGGTGGTATTTGAATCCCGGCCATGAAATATTCACCGGCAATTTGGATCGACTAGGAACCTTTGATAGCTGCATGGCTGTTGAGAAGCGCATGCTGTGAGGCAAAGAAGAAGGGCCAGGAGTGCAAACTGCATTAACCGAACTCCTTGAGCATCTCCGCCTGGCGCTCAAGCCACTCGATGACCTGGGCGATTGGCATGGAAGCCGCCATCAGGTTCACCGCGCATTCCCCGAACTGCTTGGACTGCTCTGCAACGAAGCGGGCTGTCGCCTGTCTTGCAATTCGGTCAATGTCGCTGGGTTCAGCCATTTAGACGCTAACTTCATCGCCGCGCATTGGATGGCTCCTGTTGGGCTTTGCCGGCGGCAGACGCTTAACGACCGCGCTTAATCGACCCGATGCGTTTCGACGCGACGGGCAATGCCGGCAAACTCTGAATTTTGGCAAATTGAGGGTGAGCGCTGGGACGGTGAGTTTCCCGCTGATGAGCCGTGACGTGTCCCAGTCGCCCAAATCACCTGCGGAAAATATACAGGCGCTTTCTTTCTATTGCAAGTGGCTATGCAACCAGCTTTACCGCATCGAACGGCACAGAGATTTCCTCGACCACACCAGTCCGGAGATTTTCCAATATCGCCTTGAGGTGCTGGTTATCCTCCCAGCCTGTAAGCGTGGCCTCGTGGCCTATGCCCTGCCCCCAGAGGATCTTGACCGTCTGGCCTGCATTGAGCTTTCGCTTGGCCGCAGCAAGCGCTTTCTGAGCCGTTTTGGTGAGGGTTGCGCGCTCTGATGAGTTGAGCGCCGCGACTTCCTTATCCGCCTTCGTGTGGCTGTTGGCCTCGATTGTGCGCATAGTGATGATGTCGACCACTGAGACGTTGATAGGTATCCGCTGGTCACCAATGTGCGAGACGAGCAGACCAGCCACACCAGGCACGCCGCGAAGTCTCTCAAAGTCCGTCACGCCGTGGACGAACATATACCCCTGCAGAAGCGGAAACCGGCGCAGCTCGTAGACGCCAGTTTTCTTGCGGTTGCGGATCACTTTGAACTCTGCCGGCATGTAGTGCTGATAGCCGGCCTCAGATAGCGCACGCTCAACTGCTGAGACATTGGCGCATAGGCTCGTGACAATACGGTACCCCTTCCCGCGCGTAGTTAGCTCGGTCTCAAATTGCCTTTGAGGCATCTGGGCACCTGGGGTTGTGCGAATTGCTAGCCACATGTGTTGTCCCCGCAAGTTAGAGCATCAGCACAGCAAGAAAAATCAGCCATCCCCAACCGTCGTGCCCGGAATAAGCCACAGCAGCAGCACCGATCACGCATATCGCGATGAGATGGTTACGCGTGAGGCTCATTGCCTGCCTCCGTTCATCGTGTTGGTCTGAGATCGAGCGCAGAACGGCCCGGAATAGGGTCGCCGCACACGCGAGCGGTGAGGTTTCTGGTATTGGGCGGTATTTCAGCCAACCTGGCCGCGACATCGGCCGGATTCGGAAAGACTTCGCGCTCGGAAAGGCCCGCCTGGCGACGCAGCCGCGTCATTTCCCGCATATCGGCGCGGCGTTGAATTTTGCATTTCGCGTGCGTAGATTTACTCACAGTGTCTCTCCGTAAGGATGGGGCAGCCCAAGCCGCCGGCTTCGCTCGTAGGTTATCCAGCGCAGAATGGTGGCCTCTTGAACGTCAAGCCGCACCGCAAGGTCCGCCGTGTCATTTCCCAAGCGAAAGAGGTCGTAAGCCATCTGAGATCGAGTGCGGCGGCGCCTTGTCGGCGCCCTTTTGACAAGCGGCTGCTTCCATCTCTCCATGCCGGCATAGGGAACTAGGTTCATGCGCGCCTCGCTATTTCCATCGCGGGAGGTCCGTAGACCGTGCCGACGCCAACGATAAACGCATGCCCGTCTGGAAACTCATTGACGCGCCTGCGGTACTCATCAAGACCGATGTTTTCGGCTAGCTTTTCGCAGTCCTGGTATTTCGTGCGCATTTTCTCCTGCCTGATGTAGAAGGGGGTTCCAGTATGCGTTCGATAGACCGGGATGCGCGGCTTGGCCTTGAGGTCGATATATTCCTGACGCTGGCGAGCTTCCGTGACGAATTCCGCGATCGACGGCGCGAAGGTCTTCGATGCGCCAGCTACATTCCCCATGATGAAGCGCTGAGCTGCTTCAATGACGGCTGTTGATGACAGGTCCTGCGTAGCCAATTCGTAGGTGTCTAGCGTCAGATCCGGGTTCGTATTGCTCATCGGAAAAGCATTGAGCATCCGGGTGACTTCCGTTAGCGTTGCGTCGTCCATTGATCTTGTCCCGTGCTGCATCTGCGAAGGTTCGTTTTCCGGTGCGCGCTTGCGGTCTTTGCATCCAGTCGGACTTGAACCCCGTCCAGCCGCGAAGGATCATCTCCTCGGCCGCTGCATTAGGGTCGGGGCAAAGTGCGAACTGCTTCGCTAGAAGCTTGGCCGCGAAGGCTGTCAGAGGGCTTTTTTTGCCCCTCCGGTGTTCGATGACCGCCGAAGCGTGATCCTCATCAAGGACGACCAAAAGGGCGTCTAGGATGGCGTGTCTGTGCTCAAGTGTCATACGAGCTGTATCTCCCGGCCATAGAGGGCGTGGAAAAGCTTGGCTTTGTTGATGAAGTCGCGGGTGCGAACACCCTTGCTGTCTTCGGTGACAGTGCGACCGGTACTTGACTCGATGTACTCAAAATCACCGACGTAGGTTGCTACGTGCAGGCTGTTCACTGTGAGCGGGTAACGAGGCTGCAGCTTGAGGCCGCTGATCTCCCCTGCCCGCTCTAATAGCTTCAGGTCGCAATACCGCTTGGCTTCACGCTTCGATGCAAAGCGGATGCCGTCTATTATCGTAGGAACGTTCTTGTATTTGCGGGCACCGTTCACAGGAACGCCTCCTGCTTTGGCTCAGGAGCGCGTTCAACGAAAAAGTCAGGCTGCGCATAGGCCTTGCGGATGCGCTCGCATGCGATGTCGAAGTAAGGTTCGTGCCGCTCAATGCCCGTAAACGCCAGCCCACGCTTTGCACAGGCAACACCTGTCGATCCCGAGCCCATGAATGGGTCAACCACTGTCTTGGCGCTAGGAACGTGCGTGAGGCACCATTCCATGACGCCCACCGGCTTCTGCGTAGGGTGCTCGCGAATGTCGGAGCCTTTGCGGATCATGCCATGCCAGCGCCAGTAAAGGCGCCTGACTGCTTTCGGCATATTGGTCCACGCCATCTCGCAGTCGGCGAAGTCATTGTCGCCGTTTTGCTTGTCCCAGATCAGCCAACAGGAGGTTGGCGGAAGCTCGAAATAGTTGCCGCCAAATATAATCTGCCACTTACCGGCAGCGCGCATGGCTGCGATCTGCGCCGGAGAACACGGTTGATCGTCCCACGCTGACTTGCCATAGTCCTTGGATGCTGCAAGCATGGATCGGCTAGCGTTGTCATTGCGCGCCTCGCCGATCCCATAAGGAGGGTCCGTCAGGCATAGGTCGAACTGCCCGATCGCGGGCAAAACCTCGCCCATGTCGCCCAACAGCAGCCGGCAATCGCCTATCTGGACCTCGCGGCGGATCATCCAGCCAGCGCCCTCCACGCCATCATGAGGCACTGCCCTGCTCCGTAGAGAGCAAGGAGGCTGACGAGTGTTGCTACTGTCCATGCTGCTCCTGATGCCCATGGTGGGAGCTTTGGATCTGGTTCTTCTATCCAGGGCTCTGGAATGCGAGAGTGATCGAGGGGAGCGTTCATGGCGGTTACCTCGCCGCCTTTTTGCGATCTTCGTCCGACCACGACATTGAAGCGCCAGTTACAGCATAGGCGGTCGTCTGGGACGCCATGGAGCGCATCGTTCCAGCATAGTTGCCGGCTGACATCTTGATGGTCTGGCCCGCATTGGTCCCGACGCTGGCGGCTTGGCCGAATGCATCGAAATCAGCACCGAGAAACACAACCTGGTAGCCTTTGCCGCGAAGCGTATCGAGAGCCGCCTTCGCCCCGTCGCGCGTCACTTCCTTGCTATCGTTCTCTGCGCCATCGGTGACCACCGCAATGACGGCCTTGGACGGTGCCTCGTCATTGACCATTGTGCGTAGCCTGCCGATTGCATCGAAAAGTGGCGTCATTCCGCGAGGAAGCGCTTCGTCAGCCGAAATCGGCTTCCACGACGCCACATCATCGCTCCTGCGAAGAACGTCGAAATTCAGGCTATGAGAGCCATCAAACACAGCCACGGTTGCCTTGGCCGACTTGGTGGCTTTCTCGGTCGCGAGAGACTCCACATATGTGTTGATCGCGCCCATGGTTTCATCCCAGCGCGACGCCATCGAGCCGGAACGGTCGATCAGCAGATAAACGCTCAATGCAGACTTCTTGCTCAAGGTCATTCTCCTTTGGGTTGATCGTCGTCTAAATTCTCAAGTTCTGGTGCGATCCAAGTCGCGAGACTGGCCGCGAAGTCCCTCAATCTGAGAGCTAAAAAAATCCTCGTCCGTACGCTCAAGAAGCGCACGAAGAGAGGCGGTTTTCTCGATGAATGCGGCATGTTCTTTCCTCGCTTTCTGGAGCAATTCGCGCTCTTCTTTTGCCTTTGCCGCAGCCGCGTGAAGCTCGCGCATTTCGCGGAACTCCACGATGGCGGCATCGCGCCACCAGAACGATTTCACCCGCCGTTCGGTCCACTGGCTCTTTGGGTCACCCTCGTGCGGAAACATCTCGGCCAGTATCTTGTAGGCTCGCGCCAACATCACTTGGACGCTCGTCTTGCCGCCGATATCCAACACGTACCCACGTGCCATTTCTACATCTGACAACATCTGCTTTTTACTCGTATTCTCGTGTGCATTGCTCATGACTTCGTGCGTCCTTCCGCTGCATGGTTTGACCATGAGCAACGGACGAACGAAGGGCTGGAGAGAACTGGAAAGCTTCGAAGAGGCTGCCGCTCGACTGATTGGCGTCATGGACGAGCGGAAACGAAAAAGGCTTGCCGGGAGCCTTAATGCCCCGGCAGAAATCATGGATCAGCAGCGGTCCCCTGCTGAAAATGCGGCTGGCGAGAAGCTTGAGGGTTCGGGTAGCTTCGATCGCCAGCCGCAGCGGCCCGCCGCTCGGGAGGATGCGTGCAGCGGATTGGGTAGCGGGCAGGTTTACTCTAATCGACCAAATGCCGGCCCGAGTGGAGGGGTTAACTCGGTCGTCACTACCCCCTGCCCGCGCACTGACGCGAATGAGGTATCCGGCGGGTTTACGGTGCCGGTTCTGAACAGCAACGCGCGTCGGTGATTGGGATGTCATGGGAGCGGCCCCCACGCGGCGAGCAGGGCAACCCAAAGGACTTTGCAGGCGACGTGAAGGGCTTGATCTGTGTTGTAGGAGATGCGGCCCATGCATTTGGCGTCATCAATGAAGCAGTGGGCTACGAACTCGGCTACACCGAGCGTGAGGCTTCCTGTGATGAGGCCGACCATGCCGCCGTGGATTGCAGCGTGCGGGAGCAAGCCGTGGTACCACGGTACACCCGGTATTGGATTGGCGCGGTTCTTTGCCTTCGCCAGGAAGTCACCTTGAAGCGGATAATCCGCGACCGCGTGACCGGCGAGCAAAAGCGCGAATGTTTGCAGTGTGCTCACGGCTTCTGCTCCTGGGAATTGGTGGGTGCGTGTCTCTCCACGCTGTCACCGCCTGCATCTTCCTTTCCCTGCGGTTGGGAGGAGCCTGGGATGCTCAGGCTTTCGGACGCCGTTGCCGGCGAATGGGAATTGGTGGTGGTAGAGTTGGCTTGGGAGAGAGCGGCGTGAATGAATGCGCGATGGCACACTTTGATATCGTCGCAGTCGCGGTCGAAGTTGTCTTCCGCGAATTCCGCCATCGCGTCCGTGGGTTCACGCATAGCCTCGATGGCGGTGCGGGCTTGGTCCTGGAATGACCACCAGTTGCCATTAACGTTGAAGCGGACATGCGGGTCGTCAGACAGTTTACCGAAGCGTGCGCAGTAGTGCTGCTCACAAAGGGCGCGCGCGACTTTGTCGATCATCTCGCTCATGGCGTCTGGCCCTCTGGTTGAGTGGGTAGAGGGGCTCGGATGGCTTCGATGACGTGATCGATAGCGAGATTGTAGCTGATGTCCTCGGGGAAGCCGGTGTCGCCAACCTTTTCATCAAGCGCCACTGCGCAAGCTCGGTCGCGCTCAGCAAGGATGGCAAGAGCTATGTCACGAATGGAGTCTTGCCGCACGTCTCCAGCCTCCCGGCAATTGCAGAGCATCAAATCGAGCGCATTCTCGGCAGATGCCAAAATGTCAGCAGGGATAGCGCTCATTGGTGGCCACCTACGATTGCTGGCGACACGCGGATAATCATGCCGCGCTCCGATCAAAAACCGGAGTGTCAATCAATTCACGGAAGCGCTGGCGGGCGGCTGGACATGCTTGCTCCCAAAGATGAAGCATCGTTTCTAGCCACGCGAATTGCTTCAATTCTTCCGTCGCGTGAAACCATTCGCCGTGCGACCGAAGATGCTCGAATTGGGCGTGGATTTCGCGTTCGCGCTCAGCAAAGCCGGGGATCATCCCGACGATTTCTAGGGAAACCGGCGATAAGAGACGAAGTGCCTTCAAACGCTCTTCGGGAGCGGAAGAGAAGCCAATTTTGATGAGGTTTACTGGTGCGGCGCCAAGGAAGTAAATCATGTGCCGAAACTCCGGTCCATGATCGGCGCGTCTTTCCACGCATCGAACTCTTCTCTCCATTCCTGGGGGGCGCGATTCCACCAAGCCTGACCGGCGGCCATCCATTTGGCTTTTGTCTCGGCGTCACTCAGGGGCTCATCAGCCAGACTCACGACGCGGCGGGCGATGCCACCTTGTGCACGGTCACGCTCACGTTCCCTGGCCTTTTGCTTGGCCGTGGCGAGGTCGCGCTTGGCCATCGTCATTTGATCGCCAGACCGCGTCTTGCGCAGCTTATCGAGATATTCTCCGGTATCGATAAGCGTGCCGGTAATGAACTGAAGAACCGAGGGAACGATAGCCTGTCCACGCTGGGCATCACGTTGCACGGATCGTTGCGAGAGACCCGTCAGTTTTGCCGTCTCGGAACTGAACGCATCCGCCAAGTTGGCGTTTGCGTCATTGCCCATTACGGCATTGGCAGCGGCGGCACCGATCGCCTTGGCTTTGCCGTTCAACTCCTCATAGATTTCTTTCCGGCGGAAAGTCTGCCGCGCCCTATCGGCCGGCGACAATTCTGCCCGGCAGAGATTTTCATCGATCATCGCCAGTTCGGCATGAAGGTCGTCGTCATCAACGATGATGCTTTCGATCTCAACCAGACCGAGTTTGCGGCATGCAGCCAAGCGGTGCGACCCGGCGATGACTTCCCACCGACCATTGCTTGCGCGAACGCGGATAGGATTGATCAGGCCGACCGCTCCTATGCTGTCTGCAAGCGCATCGACAGACGCCAGATCGATAGCCCTAGCATCGGCCCGCATGTCGATTTGATCGGTGGGAAGTTCGCGGCTCATGATTTATTGCTCCAAAACAGGGAGAAGGCCTCCGGTAATGATCATGCGGGAGAGACTTTCGCCCCGTCGCCAAGCGTTCCAGCCCTTGAAGATCACCTCTGCCTTACCGTTGGCCCGAATGCGTCCGCGTTCGCCGATGAGGCGATTGCGGGCATAAAGTATTGGACTTCCAGCCTTCAGGCCGGCGCCGGTAAGAATGGAGTGGATGAAGTAGTCGGCATCTTCAGGATGATCGGTCGTCCTGAATGTGAAGTGCGCGAAAGCAAGAACGGATTGTCCGCCGACAGCCGCAGCAGCGGCGACTTGCACCATCGCGACAGAACGCGTGAGGCCGGGATTTTCAGCGACGATTTCCAGGACTTCCGATTTCGTGGCCTTGTCGCGGCCGGCAGTCGAAAGAAGTCCCTTGTTTCGGTATTGCCAAACCATATTGGCGGCAGCAGCAAGAACGTTGGTGTTTGTGTTGCCCTCCATGGAGAGATAGTCAGCGGAAGTGCGCGCTCTTCCCTGGTCGAGCGTGGTCCTCGTTTCCCGTTTGATACCGACGATCAACACGGTTTCGATTGGCCTGCCAGCCTCAATAACGGCCCGGCAACGATGTTGGCCGTCGTTGAGTTCTCCGGTATTGGAGACAATGATCGGCTCGCCATTGAATACCCACGCGCCGCGCGCAATCTCATGGGTGTACGCTTCGACTGTCCCTTCGGAGACTTTTCGGTTTGCGGGATTTCGGTCGAGCAGCATTTCGGCCATTTCTGGCGTGAGCTGGATGATCTGCGAGATCGGCTTGGCTTTGGATTTCTCGATGAGGCTATCGAGCCAAATGCCAAGTTTCTTTCGCGAGCTTTCGATGTGCAATCCGGCAGTGACGGCTTGCACGGGCAGCGCCTTTTCGACTACACTGAGCATAAGTTGATTTCCTTGGCGGGCACCTTCGGGTGTGCCGCCTTTTTTGTTGGCGACGCCCGAAGCCGTCGTTCTGGAAAGAACACTCGACGTCCTCATGCTGCGCGCCCTGGAGTCGGACCGAAAATATCGGGGCGCAAAGTGTGGCGAGAAATGCCTGTGGCCTTCTCGACCTCAAGAACCTTTTCCGGCGCAACCGCACGCGTCCCGTTCTCGATACGAGACCACTGGACGCCGCTGACAGCGATCAAAGCGCCAGCCTCGGAAGCTGAGAGACCTAGGGATTTTCGCCAGTTGCGTAACATGTCCATGCGCTCTTGTACCATCATGGTATTTTACGCGCAAGCCAAAAATTACCATCATGGATGAATACGAATTTTGGCCATGTTGGTAGACTTCTAGCTATGGTTGCTAGGTTCAAATTTGAGGACGCGCCGGAGGCTAAGGCCTACCTGCAGGAATGGCGGGAAACCAAGTTCCCGACGCAGCAGGCGCTCTCCGATAAAATCGGCCTCAAGGCCGCCACCATATCGCGCATCGAGACCGGTGAACGTGAATGGGGTAAAGGCTACCTGGAAGCTCTAGCCTTCGCGGTTGAGTGCAGAGTCGGCGACCTCTTTTCACTGCCGACTTCCGCCAAGCCGGTTTCGCCAGAGGCTCAACTCCGCTCAGCTCTCCTGGCCTTTGGAGTGGACGGAAGCGACCTGGGCCGAGCCATGGGTATGATCAGAGGTTTCGTGACTGGCCACGACGAGCAACCACCAGAAACCCCTCCTGATGATCAATCTGCACCCGCCAGTCGCCGCCGTGAAGAAGTGCCATCGCGATAGCGATTTCGGCGGCTTTTCTTTTGATGACTATTTCTGGGTCTAGTGGCGCGTTGGCGCCGGCAGAATTGCGCAATTGAGCAATAATTTCTTCATTCCGCGTCCTGTAACGCGGCACGTAATGTATCATTTCCACGCCCCCACGCGACTTCCAATAGGGATAGTCGTTCCCTGCGCCTTCCATTGCTCTACTTCGGATCGCGCCCTCATTCGTGGTCCTACCACATTGGATTCTGATTAACGGAATATATCAAGCTGTAATAATTAGCTTCGATGCCTGTGGATAACAGGTAGCACACGGTGATACATTTATAGCACAAGGTGCACCGATTACAGGTTGCAAAGCTTTCCGCCATAAGTCGCAGCCATGCCTGCGCAAGATCGCCTCATCATCCACATCCGTATCACGCCCGAGCTTTTGAAGCGGCTCAAGGTTGCCGCTGCGAAGGGCGAACGCAGTCTCAATGCGGAAGTGGTGACCAGGCTTGAGCGATCGTTCTCCCTCGATAGCTCTGATCGCGATGAAGCCATCCGGCTCCTGGCCGAAGTGTCCGCGATCATCGATAGAGGGAAATCCGGTTAACATTTTCGCCCCGCTTTGAGCGAGTAGGAAATCAGTCCTAGAGAGCGAAGTCAACGCGAGCGTGCGGTGTTTACTCAGTGAGCATCCTGACAAGTACCTTCAGGAAGTCTCTACCTTTCGTTGCCCTGAAACCGGTTCAGACCTCGTATCTGCCATAAGACCCCCAAACCCCCATTCGCCAATCAGGCCAATGGAAGCCGGAGATCTCATAGCGCTCTGAAACTCGGACGAGCCTCTGTAGAGCTGCCTCCCGCCTTTCGGTTGGGGAAGTCCTCAATTCCCTGACGTGCCGCTAGGACTTTCGACCCCGCACATCGCGAATCTTGTCAGGCGAGCCATGACGGCCAGCGCAATCGCGACCGCTTAGGATTCGCATAGCCTCCGCGTCTATGCAAGAAAAATCGTACCATCATGGTATTTTGCCTCTTGTATGTTCCTACCAACATGGTAATGTGTATCTCAAGAGACCACGAAGAAGCCCAGCCCATCCAGGCCGATCTGGTCTCACCAAAGGAGATCGACATGACCACCGCAGCCTACACCGTCCGCGAAATCACCGACGCCCGCGCTATGGCTAATGCCGGCATGGCTTCGTTCGCCTCGATGGAAGCCGCAGTCGCCTGGGTGAATGAGAACTTCGACGTTCTGGCCGGCGAGGAATTCGATGGCGAGTACGACGGGATCATTCGCCCCAAGGGCAAACCCTTCTCCATCCCCACGCAGATCAATATCGCGGCCATCTAAGGGAGGCGACGGTGTTCTACCGCTACGCAATCGCTGAATACGAAACCAAAGCCGAGGCTGAACAGGCGCTCGAAGACATGTGCGCCGAGGGCGAGGTTTCCGAGCTTGAAGCCCCGCGAGTAGAGCGCAGCCCGTCCAAGCAATACCCCTTCGCCATTGTCGTTGAGGCGGTGCCGTAGGCGATACAAACCGCCCGATACCGACACAACACAACCGACAATTTGCATCAAGGAGAACACAGATGAAGCCCCGTGGATGGCAGATCACCGAAGCCCTGGTTGATGTTCTCAAGGACTTCGATTGCTCGCTGGAGGAAGCCAAGGGTCTGCTGCAGGACACCGTTGGCGAGTTTGAGAACTACCTCGAAGAGGCTTACCAGCGCCAGCAGGACGAACTGACTGAAAGCGGCGGAAGCGACGACAGCAGCTATCGCAGGTCGCTGATTGACGCCGGGCGCGGACATTTGGTGAAGCCGTGATTGGTGCCGTTCTCATGTTCGCGTTTATCGCGCTGCTGGCTCTTTCTCGGAGACGGAAATGAACCCTCCCAGCCAATCTACCCTCTCAGCAAACAAGGAATAGGGACGATGAACGCCGAAGAATTTCTGACACTGCCAACCGTAAAGCTTTCAGAACTGGACGTTGCCGACGCTCTCATTGCTGATGACGGGTTCGACTGCATCAAACATTGGGCCTGCGTATCGGTCCTGAAGGATGAGCGGGGCGAACTGTATGTTCCCTGCAAGTGCGGTCAGCATTTTCTAGAGGGGCAACTGGACCACGACGATAACGACACCCTCGTCGGCTTACGGCGCTCGGTGCCGTCATGAGACACTTCTCCCCCAAGCAGCGCACCCCTCTACGCGAGATCGTCGGGAACGTAGGATCAGACTTCCACATCGTCTGCCGGATGTTCGGCGGCGTTACAGGCCCGGAA
>Ga0134128_10001176_pt1 | contig 34549 bp, 37 predicted proteins | sample KB31754_FD_96462 | JGI IMG/M metagenome (GOLD analysis project Ga0134128, IMG submission 96462) | Terrestrial soil microbial communities with excess Nitrogen fertilizer from Kellogg Biological Station, Michigan, USA - KB3-175-4 | ecosystem: Environmental > Terrestrial > Soil > Unclassified ...
CGGGTCGGGTCGTTCAGCAGCAGAATGCGCGGCTCCATCAGCAGCCACTTGCCGATGACGAGCTTCTGCTGGTTGCCGCCGGACAATGACGCGGCCGGCATGCCGAGGCCGCCGGCCCGCACGGCGAGCAGACGCACGATCCGCTGCACGGCCGCACGCTCCGCGGCCGCGTCGATGACGCCTGCGCGGGAGAGCAGCGGCAGCGCCGCGAACGAGAGGTTGTCCCGGACGGACATCGCCAGCATCAGGCCCTCCGTCTTGCGGTCCTCGGGAATCAGCGCCATGCGGATGTCCCGGCGCTTGGCCACGCTTGGGCCGCTGACTCGAACAGCACGCGAATCGACAAGCACGTCGCCCGTGATGCCGTGCAGCACGCCGAACAGCGCGAGCAGGAGCTCGCGCTGGCCTTGGCCGTCCAGGCCGCCGAGACCGACGACTTCTCCGGGATGCAGCGCGAACGAGATGTCGTGCAGGCGCGTCCCGAAGCAGAGACGCCGCACCTCGAGGAGCGGCTTGCCGTGCGGAGCGCGCGGCTTGCGCGGCGGAAATACCGCGTCGTATTCGCGGCCGATCATCAGCTCGACGATCTCCTGATCGGTCTTCGTGCCTGCGGCGAATGTCGCCACGGTCTTGCCGTTGCAGAACACCGTGCACTCATCGGCGAGCTCGGCGATCTCGTGCATCCGGTGCGAGATGTAGACGAGGGCGAGCCCCTCCTTACGCAGCCGGCGCAGGACCGCGTAGACCTTCGTCACGTCGGCCGCCGTGAGCGCCGACGTCGCTTCGTCGAGGATCAGGATCCGGGGCTTCCGCGCGAGCGCCTTCGCAATCTCGACCATCTGGCGCCGCGACAGCGACAGGTCCTTGACGAGCGCGAGCGGATGGATGTTCTCCGCACCCGCATGCGCAAGCGCCTCCTCGGCAAGGCGGCGCTGCGCGCGCCGGTCGATCAGGCCGAAGCGTCGCGGCGGATTGGCGATCGCGATGTTGTCGGCGACCGATAGATCGGGGATCAGCGACAACTCCTGGAACACGCAGGCGATCCCGGCCGCGTTCGCCGCCGCGGGTGACGCAAACGACACCCGTTCACCATCGAGCAGCAGCTCGCCGCCGTCTGGCGCGACGACACCGGCCATGATCTTGATCAGCGTCGACTTGCCCGCGCCGTTCTCGCCGAGCACCGCGTGAATGCGTGACGCTTCGACGACGAGCTTCGCGTCCTGCAGCGCGCGAACGCCGCCGTAGCGCTTGGACACGCCTCGCATCTCGAACAGACTCACGGGTTTAGCCTTCGCGCCCATGCGCTCGACCCGCGGGTGATCTGCAGCGGTTCGACGTACGGGAGGCGAGCGCCGATGCGCGAAACGTGCGGCGCGACGAAGACCGTGCCGCGCCGCATCGCGCTACTTGTTCGCTTCGGTCTGCCCCATGATCTCCTGCGCCGTGAAGTTGATGCCGCAGGTGGGAAACGAGTTGCCGACGAAGAAGTTGTCGCTCTGCGCGACGTAGTAGTCGGTGCCGTCCTTCATGTTCGGCGTCTCGGCCTTCGCGAGAGGAAGCTTGATCGACTGCGGCACGACCTTGCCCTCGAGCGCCGCGATCGCCGTCTTGATCGCGACCGCGACCTGGGCGGGCCCGGTACCGGCCGAGGCGCACTTCAGGCCTTGCTCGCCGTACTTGCCGCAGAACTTCCGAAAGCCATTCTCCGTCTCGCCACCGAACGGCACGAACGGATGCTTCGCGTCGATCATCGCCTGCACGACGCCGGTGTCGCCGCCCTGCGCGGTGATGCCGTCGAATTTCTTGTGCACGGCGATCGCGTCGGCGGTCACCTTCTGCGCCGTCGGATCGTCCCACTTGCCGATCACCTCGACGACGTCCCACTTCTTGCCCGACGCCCTGAACACCTCCTGGATGCCTTCGTGGCGGTCGCGGTCGACGGACGTTCCGGACACGCCGCGTACCTCGAGCACCTTGCCGCCGTTCGGCACGTTCTTCACGAGCCACTCGGCCCAGTACTTGCCGAGGCCCTTCTGGTCGACATCGACGTTGATCGCCTCTTCCGTGTCGAGAATGTTGTCGAACGCGACCAGCACGACGCCGGCATCATTTGCGCGCTTGATCACCGGCTTGAAGGCGGCCGGATTCTGCGCATTGACGATGATCGCGTCGTAGCCCGAATCGATGAAGTTGTTGATCGCGGCGATCTGCGCGGCCACGTCCTCGCCGGTCGACACGACCTTGAACTCCCTGAGCTTCGCCGCGACCTCGGGCTGCGCTGCGTACGCCTTCGCCGTCTTGATCATCTGGATGCGCCAGGTGTTTGCGATGAAGCCGTTCGCGAGCGCGATCCGGTAAGGTCCCTTCTTCGCCGGGTACTGGAAGAGCTTCGTCGTGCTGGCCCACGGTACGAAGCATTGCGGATCCGAGTTGGCGGCGGTGACGACCTTCGGTGGCGCGGCCGTCGCCAGTCCGGCGGCGAACAGGGCCATCGCCATGGCGGAAATGCGGTAGAGCATGAGAGCCTCCTTGGGCAAGAGCTGCGGCTGCGCGGTGCGCAGCCGGCGAACGGTCGTCGTTCCTGCACGGCCTCCGCGCCGCGGCAGGCGGGGGGCCGGCAAGCGCGGAATTATGGGCCGAAAGACGGGAAATACAACCGCCTGCAACCGCCGTGAGGACACGACCGGCGCCGGCGACTCCGATCAGCCCGTTTCGTCGGCAGCTTCAAACGGGCGAAGCAGCCACACGCGCCGGCATGCGAATTGCGCCCCGCCGTCGATGTTGCGCAGGTTGCGCGTGACCTTGTTAACGCGATGCGGCTTCGTTTGCGCAAAACAGGCGCGGTAGACGGACTCGGACATCAACGCACTGTAAGCGGGCGAGCCGCCCTTGTCCTTCAACGCCGCCTGGAGCCGGCATGCGACATTGATGGACCGGCCCACGTATTCCTGTTGACCGTGAAGCGTGATCGGGATCAGCTCGCCCCTTTCGATCCCGAACGTGAGACCCACCAGCGCGGGCTTGCGCGATAGACTCGGCAACAGCGAGCGGCGGAACTCGACGGCGAATGACAGGCACATGCCTTCGAGGAAGCGAAGCAGCTTCGCGCCGTCGGTTCGATCGGGGAACAGAAGGACCCACCCGTCGCCGGTGAACTTGTATGGATGGAACGGCACGGCATCGATCTGCCGCGCGGCGAGATAGCGCTCGATCGCCGTGAAGAAGACCGGCAGCCGGCCGACGTTTCCGCTCTTCGTGAGGTCGTCGATGATGTTGGACGACGAGCACATGTCGAACGCGACGACGATTGCCTGCCGGTCGATGACCGCACGTCGAGATGCCATGATCTGCTCGCCTTCCGGCGATCCGCCGCTACGGTTGGCTCATGTCGCGCTGCCGAGGCGTGCTCGGCGCAGGCGGCAATCGTCCGCGGCGCCGACCACCGGGAGACGGCGCATTCGCGACGGCTTCGTCGACGTAGCGCTCACGCGGCGGATAGACGCCGGCGAGGCGCGCGATCAGGATCGCGACGAATAGCGCGCCGGTGATCTGCTCGATCATGCAGACGCCGCGCGCTTCGCGCGTGAGCGGGGTGACGTCGCCGAACCCGGTGCTCGTGAGGACGGTCACGCTGAGGTAGAGCGCGTCCGCGAATACGAGTCGCCCCGGTTGGCCCACGACCATGTAGGACTGCGGATAGAAGAAGCCGACGATCGCGTAGTTGTAGGCCCAGAGGACCCCGATTAGCAGGTACGCGGCGGCGGCGCCGAACAGCTTGTCCTGCGTCATGACCGTCGGCTGGAAAACGTAACGCAGCAGATAGACGATCGTCGCGAAGTAGAGCGCCGCGCTGAAGATCCAGGACAGCGCGAGTCGCGCATCGTCGTCGCGCCATAGACCCTCGTACTGGAACCAGACGGCCGGAACGGCAAGCAGCAGCGCGATGACGAACGACAGCGTCGAGCGGGCCACCGCCGAGACGGTCGCGATGAGCAGGAACGCGTTGGTCGCATTCAGCACGAGCCTGCCCCGGTCCGTGTGCGGAGCGAACGACACGGCGCCGATCAGCAGCATCAAGACGACGAAAAGCCAGAAGCAGCGCTGGTAGAAGATGCGCGACAGTGCGTCGCGCGTGGTGACGATTGCCATGGCGACTCTCCCGGATGCCGCGCCCGATGTCCCCGTTGCCGCGTCGAGCGCCGCGCATAGTGTGGCGCATATTCGTTTGAATTCGGGACGGTCTCGATTAGCTCCTTACGCGGGGCGGCGCATGTCGAGAATTGTCAATACGGCTTGCGGGCGCACGGGTTAGATACTGTCATCGATCGCGATTCCCGGTAGAGTGCGGCTGCGTTGCATGCGCGAGCAGCGCCAACGGGAGCCTTGCCATGCGTTTTCACGCGCGCTTGTCGGGCCTGCGCAACCTGCGCCTGCCGCTGACGCTTTGCCTTGCGCTGCTACTGGTCGGTGTCGTTCTCGCCGTCGGGACCGCGCTCGTGCTGTACAACTACCGGCAGACGACCCGTGTCGTCGACAGCGCCGCGCAGATGCTCTTCGACGACACGGCGCGCGAAGTCGCACTCGAGCTTGATCGCGACCTCATGCCTGCGCAGCTACTGGTGCAGGTCGTCTCGACGCAGTCGATCACGCGCGCGACGTCGCTCGAAAGCCGCCTGCGCGAGCTGGCGACGCTCGCGCGCGCGCTCGAGCAGGATCCGGCGCTGACGGCCGTCTATGTCGGTTATGGCGACGGCAGCTTCTTTCTCGTCCGCGCGCTTCGCGACGACGCGACCCGCGCGGCCGTGCGGGCGCCTCCGGCTGCCCGCTTCGCCGTGCAAAGCGTCGAGCGTCGTCCCGACAGGTCGGCCGCCGACGTCCGTTTCCTTTATTTTCGCGACGACCTCGCCCCGATCGAGGCCGCCGATCGATCCGACTTCACGTTCGACCCGCGAACGCGCGACTGGTATCGCGCGGCGATCGCGCGCGACGGCCCGGTGCTGATCGGTCCTTACGCGTTTTTCACGACGCGAGAGCCGGGCATCACCTATGCGCGCAGGGCGATGGCCGAGCAAGCGGTCGTCGGCGCCGACATCACGCTCGCGAGCCTTTCCCGGCTCCTCGCGCGCCAGCATGTGACGCCGTCGAGCGCGTTGTTGCTCGTCACGGCCGATGGCAGCATCGTCGCGCGAAACGATGCAGGCACGGCGCGCACGGCCGACGCCGCCGGCGACCACCTGCCATTGCTTGCAGAGCTGCCGCTCGCGGTCGCGCCCGCGCTGGCACAGCACATGGCCTCGGACGCTGTCGAGCGCCGTTTCGAGGTCACGGCGAGCGGCCGCGCATGGATCGGCAGCGTCGCGCGTGCTGCGGATGGCGCAGGGACGTCGCTTTATCTTGCCGTCGCTTCGCCGGTCGACGAGCTGATGGCCGATGCGAACAGGATCCGCGATCGATCGCTGCTCGTCACGGTCGCGATGCTGGCCATTGCGGCTTTGCTCGCGTGGCTCGTCGCGTCGCGTGTGTCGAGAACGCTGCGCAGGCTCGCCGCCGACGCCGACCGGATCCAGTCGCTCGATTTCGGGGACACGCCGCGGGCGCGCTCGATCGTCCGCGAAATCGATCGCCTCGACGCCGCGATGCGGACCGGGCGCACGAGCGTGCGCCGCTTTCTCGAGATCACGAGCGCGCTCGCCGTCGAACGGCACGTCGATCGTCTCGTCGAGCGGGTGCTGGTCGAGACCATTGCGCTCGCGCACGCCGAAGCGGGCGCGATCCATCTCGTCGACCGCAAGCAGCGGATGCTCGAGCCTGCGCAATACGTCCGCGACGCGGGCGCCTCGCCGCGTTCGATCGAACCCATCGCGCTCACCGCCGATCCGAGCCATCCGCAGCCGATTGCCCGGGCCGCGCTCGAGAGGGAAACGGTTCTCGTGGAGCTGGCGCCGGGCAACGTCGCGCACCGCGAATGGCTCGGCCCCGAAGCGGCGCACTTCGGAAACACCGCGCTCGCGCTCCTCGCGATTCCGTTGCACGACCGCGCCGGCGACGTCATCGGGGTGCTGAGCCTTCTGAGCGACAAGGTACGCGCCGCCGACGTTCGCCCGCAGCTCGTGGCCTTCATCGAGAAGATCTCCGGCGTGGCGGCGATCGCGCTCGAGACGCAACGCCTCATCGCCGAGCAGAAAGCGCTGCTCGAGGCGTTCATCGAGCTCGTCGCGGCCGCCATTGACGCGAAGTCGCCGTATACCGGCGGCCACTGCCAGCGCGTGCCGGACCTCACGAAAATGCTCGCGCAGGCCGCGTGCGACGCGCAGGACGGACCTTTCCGTGATTTCCGGTTGAACGACGACGAGTGGGAGGCGGTGCGCATCGCGAGCTGGCTGCATGATTGCGGGAAGGTGACGACGCCGGAATACGTCGTCGACAAGGCGACGAAGCTCGAGACGCTCTACGATCGCATCCATGAGGTGCGGATGCGCTTCGAGGTACTCAAGCGCGACGCCAAGATCGCGTACTGGAAGGCGCGCTGCGCCGGCGGCGACGAGGCGCGGCTCGCCGATGCGCTCGCGGCCGAATGGCGCGCGCTCGACGCGGATTTCGCGTTCGTCGCGAGCTGCAACGAAGGCGGCGAGTCGATGGACCGGGAACGCCGCGAACGGATCATCCAGATCGCCGGCCGCACATGGCAACGCACGCTCGACGACCGGCTCGGAACGTCGTGGGAGGAGCGCGCGCGCCGCAGCGCCGAGCCGGCGCGTTCGGTTCCCGCGACGGAGCCGCTCCTCTGCGACGCTGCGCACCACGTCATCGAGCGCACGCCTGCGGAGCGAATGCCCGAATCGAATCGCTGGGGTTTCAGGCTCGACGTTCCCGAGTATCGATACAACCGAGGCGAGATCCACAGCCTGCTGGTTGCGCGTGGAACGCTGACCGACGAGGAGCGCTACAAGATCAACGATCACATCGTGCAGACGATCGTCATGCTCGACAAGCTGCCGTTCCCGCGACATCTCGCGGAGGTGCCGGAGATCGCCGGCGGCCATCACGAACGCATGGATGGCCGCGGTTACCCGCGCCGGCTCACGCGCGAGCAGATGAGCCCCGTCGCGCGCATGATGGCGATCGCCGACATCTTCGAGGCGCTCACCGCGGTGGATCGACCCTACAAGAAGGGCAAGACGCTGTCAGAGGCCATCGGCATCATGGCCCGCATGCGCGACGAGCAGCACATTGATGCCGACCTCTTCGACCTGTTCCTGACCTCCGGCGTCTTTCGCCGTTACGCCGAGCGCTACCTCCGCTCCGAACAGATCGACGCGATCGACGTCGCCGCGTTCACGCAGCAGGGATCCGATCGTGTTCCGGTAAGCGAGGAAACGCCATGAAGAACGACATGCCGACGACCGTGCTTCCGGGCTCGACCGACATCGCGCGCACGGTCCTTTCGGTACTGCTGATCATCGTCCTGATCGGCGTCTCGCTCTGGGTGTTGCGGCCGTTCCTGCTGGCGGCGATCTGGGGAACGATGATCGTCGTCGCTACCTGGCCGCTGATGCTCAAGGTCCAGGCCGGCCTGCGCAAGCGCGCATTCGCGGTAGCCGTAATGACCGTAGCCATGCTGATGGTGTTCGTCGTGCCGATGTTCCTCGCCATCCGCGCGTTCGTCATCAACCTCGACACGATCACGGTATGGCTGCGCGCCCTGCCCGGCCTTGCGATTCCTCCGCCGCCCTACTGGGTCGCGCGCATTCCGCTCGCGGGCGAGAAGATCGCGCAGGAATGGGCGCAGGTCGCCGCGGCCGGGACGAGCCAGCTCTTCACGCAACTGCGCCCGTTCGTCGATGATGCGGCGCGATGGGCCGGCGTCGCGTTCGGAAGCATCGGCCTGCTGACGATCCAATTCCTGCTGACCGCGGTGATCGCGGCGATCGTGTATGCGCAAGGCGAGACGGCAAGGCGCGGACTCGTCCGCTTCGGTCGCCGCCTTGCCGGTGACCGGGGCGAAGCCGTCGTGCTGCTCGCGGGTCAGTCGATTCGCGCCGTCGCCCTCGGCGTCGTCGTCACGGCGCTCGTGCAAACCGTGCTCGCGGGCCTCGGCCTCGCGATCGCCGGCATCCCGTTCGCGCCGCTGCTGACGGCAGTCGTGCTGATCCTTTGCATTGCGCAGGTCGGGCCGCTGCTCGTGCTGATTCCGGCGGTCGTCTGGCTGTTCTGGAAGGACGCGACGTTCGCGGGCGTCGCGCTGCTCGTCTGGACGATCATCGTCGGCATGCTCGACAACATCCTGCGGCCGCTGCTGATCCGGCGCGGTGCCGACCTGCCGTTGCTGCTCATCTTCGCGGGCGTCATCGGGGGCCTGCTCGCGTTCGGCATCATCGGACTCTTCGTCGGTCCGGTCGCCCTCGCGGTCGCTTACACGCTGCTCAAGGACTGGGTCGCGGATCAGGACCCGACCTAGCGCGACGCGCGGTTCAATCGGGCTCGCCCGCCGACTTAGCGGCAAGCCGCTCCGCAAACTTCACGAGGTCGATCACGGCGCGCTCGTGGGTGCCGCGCCCGATCTCTTCCGGCCCGTCCGTCGCGTGCACGGCGAATTCGATGTGCCGGCCCGCGACGGCGGTGACTTCCGCAAAGGCGACGATACGACGGCCGACCGGCGTCGCCGCAAGATGGCGCACGTCGACACGCGTGCCGACCGCGCTCTCGCCGGGTGCGAAGTACGGTTTGATCGCATTGAGCGCCGCGTTCTCCATCGCCATGATCATCACCGGCGTCGACAATACTTCGGGAAGCGTCGCATCCTTGAAACGGTTGGCCAGGTGTTCCGGCGAAACGACGAGGGCGAAGGAACCTCGCGCCCCCGCGGGTATCGTGCGCATGCGGACCTCCAGATGGCGATGGCTGATCGTTCGCGGCCAGTATAGAGCGGTGTCTTTCGGCGACCGATGTGTATGATGCCCGTCCATGCCGGTGCGCTGAAAGGCGCCGACCCATTCAACGCAATCCGCCTGACGAAACGCGATACTCATGGCGGCATCCGCGCCCATCTCGCGCCGTAAGCAACTCGCCGCGGCCGCGTGCAGCATCGCAGCCGGCCTGCTCGTCGCCGGTATGGTGCACGGGCACCCGGAAGGGCTGCGCACGCCCGCGTGGATCGCCTATGTCGCCGGTGCGGCGTTCGTCCTTGCCGGCGCCTGCCTCGCGAGCGCGGCGCTCGCGATCGCATGGCTTCAGGGCTGGCTCGTCCTCGGCGTCGTCGGATGCCTGTTCGCCGTCACCGCGTGGATCGCGTTCGGGCCCGGGGCGCGCGAATGCTCGGTGTCGTTCGGATTCCTTGCGGGCGTCGCGCCCGAGGCGCTCTGCCGCGGCGCATTCGGCGGCGGCGCACTCCTGCTGGCGGTCGTGCTCGCGCTCGTTTTGCGCCGTCTTGCGCTGCCCGTGCGGCAGGCCGGCCAACGCGCACCATAGCCTGCGTGGCCCAATCGGCACTCGCGGTGAACGTGCCGGAAGCGGAGCCGTTCGTGTCGGCGCCGCGGGAACGCTTCGACCCTTCCGCGGATGCCGGCGCACCGGCCCACATCACGCTGCTCCACCCGTTCGTCGATCCGGTCGACATCGGCGCGGCGATTCTGCGAACGCTCGACGAGATCTTTCTCGGCGCGACGGCCTTCGTCTTTCGACTCGGCGCCGTTCGCCGCTTTCTGGACACGCCGTATCTCACGCCCGAACCGGCCGAACCGTTCGTCGCGCTGACCGGTCGCATCGTGACGCGATTCCCCGGCCACCCGCCGCACGGCGGCCGCCACGCGACCGTCATTCCACATCTGACCGTGTCGCTAAAGGCGATGAAGCGACCCTCGGATGACTTCAAGGACAGGAACGCATGGAACTCACGCAGGCACAGCAACTCCTCGCGCCGCTCTTTCCAGGCTCGATGGGCATCACGCTGCTCGAACTCTCGCCGGAGCGCGTCGTCGCCGAAATGCAGGTGCGCGCCGACCTCTGCACGACCGGCGGCGTGCTGCACGGCGGTGCGAGCATGGCGTTCGCCGACACGCTGGGCGCTCTCGGCACGATGCAGAACCTGCCGTCCGGAGCGACGACGACGACGACCGATTCCAGCACCAAGTTCATCGCGCCGGCGAAAGTGGGCAGCACGGTGCGAGGTGAAAGCGTGGCGCTGCATCGTGGCCGCACGACGATGGTATGGCAGACGTCGGTGCGCAACGAGAACGGACGGCTCTGCGCGCTCGTGACGCAGACGCAACTCGTGCTCGCACCGCGTGCGGCGAGTCCCGATGAGGCGACGTCGTCGCGATGACGACCACCGATACGCTCGGCGACGCGATCGGTCTCGAGCGCCGCAAGGTGCGCATCGCGGCGCACGACCCGCGCTGGCCCGGCCTCTTCGCGCAGGAGGCCGCCCGCATTCTCGATCGGCTCGGGCCGGGCGACTGGGCGATCGAGCACATCGGAAGCACGGCGGTTCCGGATCTCGCCGCCAAGCCGGTCATCGACATCCTGCTCGGCGTTGCGTCGCTTCGGGCCCCGATCGCGATCTACGACGCGCTCGCGGACCTCGGCTACGCGCACCGTCCGCTCGACGACCTGCCCGACCGCCTCTTCTTCGTCAGGGAGTCGGAAGCCGGCCGCACGCACAACCTTTCGGTCTGCGAAGCGGAATCGCCGTTCTGGTCCGATCACCTGCGATTCCACGACCGCCTGCGCGCCGATGTCGGCCTGGCACGCACGTATGAAGCACTGAAGCGCGCGCTCGCAGCGCAATTCCCCGACGATCGCGTCCGCTACACCTGGGCCAAGGACGCGTTCGTGGCGGACGCCCTTCGCTCACAGGGCATTCACTCGGGACGGTAGACGATGAAGACACGCACGCTTCAAACCTACCGAGGAAGCTGCCATTGCGGCGCCGTCCGCTTCGAAATCGAGACGGACTTTCCCGAGCTGACCACATGCGACTGCTCGATCTGTCGGCGCCGGAACGCGTTGATGGTCAAGGTCCACGAGAGCCGGTTCCGGCTGCTCGCCGGCATGGACGCGCTCACCGAATACCGCTTCCACACGATGACCGCCCGCCATTACTTCTGCAAGACGTGCGGCATTTACCCGTTCCATCGCAAGCGCGTCACGCCGGATCACTACGGCGTCAATGTATTCTGTCTCGAAGACTTCGACCCCGCCGGAATACCCGTTCGGCAGACGGTCGGCGCAGGCATGGCGTGAACGGTTCGCGGCGCAAAATACGGCCGCTTCGCAACGAAGGAATGCGAGCGATGACGATCGACGTGTGCCTCGCGGGCGCCACCGGATGGGCGGGTTCCGAACTCGCGCGCGGAATCGCACGAACCGACGACATCACGCTCGTCGCCGCGGTGTCGCGCAAGGCCGCCGGCCGGACGCTCGGCGACGTGCTCGGGGAGTCGCGCCTCGCCTGTCCGGTCTATGCGTCGGCCGACGAGGCGCTCGCCTCGCCCTGCGACGTCTTCGTCGAGTACACGAAGCCCGACACCGCGCGCGCCAACGCGCTCGCCGCGCTCGACCGTGGTCCGCACGTCGTGATCGGAACGTCCGGTCTCGCCGACACCGATTTCGCCGCGATCGACGCGGTTGCGCGCCGTCAGCGGCGCGGCGCGCTCGCATGCGGCAATTTCGCGCTGACCGTCGTGCTGCTCCAGAAGTTCGCCGAAGCGGCGGCACGCGTGATTGGGCAATGGGAGATCATCGACTACGCGCACGACGACAAGGTCGACGCGCCGAGCGGCACGGCGCGCGAGCTGGCAGCGCTGCTCGTGAAGGTACGCTCACCCGAGCCGACGATCCCGCTCGAGCGCACGGTCGGTCCGCGCGAAGCACGCGGCGCGACGCTCGCCGGCACACAGGTGCATTCGATCCGCCTCCCCGGCTACGTCATCGGCGCCGAGGTGATCTTCGGCATGGCCGACCAGCGGCTCACGATTCGCCACGACGCAGGCAGCAGCGCGCGTCCATACGTCGACGGCGCGCTGCTCGCCATCCGCAAGGTCGCAACGCTCGTCGGCGTGCATCGCGGACTCGGCTCCGTGCTCGACGTCTGATGGCACGCGCGACGACATGCCGCTGAAGCGGATCGTCTCCGGCGGCCAGACCGGCGTCGATCGCGGTGCGCTCGACGCGGCGCTCGCCGCCGGTTTTCCCTGCGGCGGATGGTGTCCGGCGGATCGGGCCGCCGAGGACGGCACGATCGCCAACCGGTATCCGGTCGTCGAGCTCGCCGATGCCGGCTATCGGGAGCGCACGATCCGGAACGTCGTCGACAGCGATGCGACGCTGATCGTCTACTTCGGCGACCTGCACGGCGGCACCGAGCTCACGATGCTCGCGTGCATCCGGCGTGAAAGGCCGTACAGACTCGTCGATGGCGCGGAGATTGGCGCCGCGCGCGCCGCCGAGATCGCGCTCGCGTTCGTCGCGAAGCATGCTGCGTCGATCCTCAACGTCGCGGGACCTCGCGCAAGTCACGCTCCGGGCGCGCATGCCTATGCACTTGAAGCCGTTACGCGGCTGATCGCGCTCGCGCGCGACAGCTCGCTGACGGCCGGGCAGCGATGAGGCGCGGCTGACATGCGCCTGACCGACTGCCACAACTTCCACGACTTTCGCACGCTCGCACGGCGACGATTGCCGGGACCGATCTTCGACTACATCGACGGCGCCGCCGACGACGAAGTGACGTATCGGCGGAACACGGCGAGCTTCGAGCGTTGCGATCTCGTGCCGAACGTGCTGCGCGGCGTCGACGAGGTCGACCTGTCGGTGACCGTGATGGGCCAGAAGCTCGGGCTGCCGGTCTACTGCTCGCCCACCGCGCTGCAACGGCTTTTCCATCACGACGGCGAGCGGGCCGTCGCAGCGGCCGCCGCGAAATTCGGCACGATGTTCGGCGTCTCGTCGCTCGGCACCGCGAGCATCGAGGACGTGCGCCGGGCGTACTCGACGCCGCAGGTGTTCCAGTTCTATTTCCACAAGGACCGCGGCCTCAACCGGGCGATGATGCAGCGCGCGAAGGACGCCGGCGTCGACGTGATGATGCTGACGGTCGACAGCATCACCGGCGGGAACCGCGAGCGCGACCTTCGCACGGGCTTCTCGATTCCGTTCCGCCTGACGCTCGGTGGCATGCTGCAATTCGCGCTCAAGCCGCGTTGGGCGTTGAACTACCTGATGCACGAGCGCTTCGCGCTACCCCAGCTTCAGCAGCATGTCGACTTCGGCGGCAGCGCGCTGTCGATCGGTCGGTACTTCACCGAGATGCTGGACGCGTCGATGACGTGGGACGACGTTGCGCAGATGGTTCGCGAGTGGAACGGCCCGTTTTGCCTGAAGGGCGTGATGTCCGTCGACGACGCGAAGCGCGCGGTCGGGATCGGCTGCACGGGCCTCGTGCTGTCGAATCACGGTGGCCGGCAACTGGACGGCTCGCGCGCCGCGTTCGACCAGCTTGCCGAAGTCGTCGATGCCGTCGGCGACCGGATCGACGTGATGATGGACGGCGGCGTGCAGCGCGGCACGCACGTGCTGAAGGCGCTGTCGCTCGGTGCGAAGGCCGTCGGCGTCGGCCGCTATTACTTGTTCCCGCTCGCGGCCGCCGGACGTGCCGGCGTCGAGCGCGCGCTCGAGCTGATGCGACTCGAGCTCGTCCGCGACCTTCGACTCATGGGCTGCCGATCGACGGCCGAGCTTTCGCGCGCGAACCTTCGCTTTCGCTGATTGCAAAAAAAGGGGCGCATTGCGTTGCGCCCCCCTTTTGCATCGAAACGAGGCGACGCGCCCGCGCCGCCCGTTACGGCCGTTACTTCCCCGGCTTGTATGCGCGCTGCGGTCCGATGTTGCGCGGATCGAACGGATCGTGGTGCTCGACGCACGCGAAGCTCGACGCATCGTCCGGATCGCCCGAGCCGGCGTATTCCGCACGTTGCGGGAACGGGCAAAGCGGCCGCTCGAACTGCACGCCCTGCTTCGCGTCGTTGTTCACGTAATGCGTCGCGACGATCCGATCCGGCGCGACGCCGTTCTCGACCCAGCGCTCGAGCGCCTTGACGAGATCGTGGTCGGCGTCGATCGCGGATCCGTTGCTCGTGCCGTTACCGAACGCGTTCGGACCGGCGCCGCCGCTGCAATGCGCCATGCCCGGCACCATGAAGACCCGATAGAAGTCGTGCGGATCGCCGATCCTGTGCGTGACGGCCTCGTAATAGTTGAGTCCGTTCTGCGGCGCGATCGCGGTGTCCGCCCAGCCCGCGTACTGGATCATCTTGCCGCCGTGCGCCCTGAATTTGCTCAGGTCCGGATTCACCGAGCTCAGGATCGGCTGCAGATGCTGCCTGGCCCATTCGTCCTGCTGCACGACGTCGACGGCGAGGTAATCGCAGGTCTGCACGCCTTGCACCAGGCTGCACGCAAAGCCCAGGCCGAGACCGTATTGGCTGCCGGGGCTCGCCGGCGACGATCCGGTGATCCAGCTTTGCCAGTCGCCGGTGGCCGCCTCGCCGCCCGGTTCATAGCCCGGGAACAGCAGGATGCCGTGATCGTGCGGGCCTTGGTAGATTTTCCGCGCCGCTTCGACCTGCGCGGGCGTCAGGCACGTGTTCGGATCCTGACCGCGCTCGCATTGCACGACGCCCGGATCGAAACGGCATTGCCGCGGATCGCTCAGGAACGCATCGGATGCTACGCCGCCATCCCTCCCGACGCACGTGCTCAACGCGGCGTTGCTCAGGATGGGGAGTTTCGCCGGTGGAATGTACGCGTCGGGAACGCCGTTCGTCTGCGGTCCACCGAGCGTTGCCTGCATGTCATAGAGATACGACGCGCCGAATTCGCCGACCTGGTCGTTGACCGGCGAGCCGACGATGATTCCGTCGAAATCGTCGGGATAGTTTTGCGCTTCCTTGAGCGCCTCGCGACCCCCATCGGAGCAGCCGACGAAGTACGAATGACTGGGCGCCTGCCCCGTCAGTGCCTCGACGACCGCCTTCGAATCGTCGGCCGTCGCCGTGACTGCGCGATAGCCGTAGTCGAGCAGCACGTCGGTGTTGCCGATGAATGCGGGCGCTCCGCGTGGAACGTCGGGCGGCGAGCCCGACGTGCCGTCGTCGGTGCCGGCCGCCGCATAGCCGCGCGACACCGCGTTCGCGATAGCGGACGCCGAAATGGCGCCGGCGAAGCCTCCATTGCCGACCTGCTGGTACTTGCCGTTCCAGCTTCCGTCCGTCGGGATCCAGACTTCGAAATGGACGTTCGACTGTGGCCCGGGCTTGATGGTCCCCGCGACGCGACAGAGGTCGACGGGTGCCGTGGTGCTGCCGGAAACCGTCTGGCCAGCCGTATAGGTCTGCGCGAGCGTGATCGTCGTTTTCGGCAGCGCGAGATTGACGAGATCGCCGCATGTCGTTGCGGCTGCGGGCGCCATACAGAAGACGGAAGCCGCCACCGCGAACGGCGCAGCCCCGATGATCGTTCTCGTTTGCCGCATTTCGCATCGGTCGGATTGCAACGAGCGGTGTCGCATCGATTCCTCCTTTGCTCGCCGCCAAAGCGAAAATGGCCCGGCCGGCGAGCGAACGGGTGTGCTGGTTGGATGTATTTCGCTGCGGAACACTGGCGCCGGGCACGATGTTGCCCGACGGACGAAGGTTCATCCCAAGGTACTCGCGTGTCAAGACGCGAAACCTTCCCCGGTTGCGGGTAGAGTTGTAACCAGTCATTTCGCTGCGCTCACCGAACGGAGGTATCGAACATGCGCGAAGTCGTCTCGCCGAAAGCCGCCGCCGCAAAACTCACCGAGCTATGGTCGCCGCGCGTGATCGCCGCGCTCGACGATTCGTTCGTGAAGGTCGCGAAGGTGCGCGACTCGCTCGCGTGGCACGGTCACGACGGCGAGGACGAGCTCTTCCTCGCAGGGATCGCTGCGAATCGAAATGGAAGAGCGCAGCGTTCTGCGCGAAGGCGAGCTTTTCGTCGTGCCGAACGGCGTGCGTCTGGATCGGCGGCGGTGCCGGCGGGATAATGGTCGCGATCCACGCCGGCCGGCCCTGGCTCGTGCTGCTTTCGCTGTTCGCGCTCGGCTACGGCATCGCGTCGTGGCGCGTGTTCGCGCAGTCGCGCCTTTTGACATGGGCCGAAATTGCGATGCCTTGGCGGCGCCTTTCGCGGCATGCCCGCCGCTCGCGCGCCAGCGGCGATCGCTGAGGAACCGGAGGGATCGATGCCGGCTGAGAAGCGGTACTGGTTTCCTGCGAAGCGCTATGGCTGGGGCTGGGGCTTTCCCGGTACCTGGCAGGGCTGGGTCGTGCTGGCCGTTTACGTGGCGTCGATCGCCGTCGCAGCGGCCGTGTTCCCACCCTCGCACGTGCCCGGTCGCTTTGCGGCATGTCTCGTCGCGCTGACGTGCGTGCTCGTCGCGGTATGCTGGGCGACGGGCGAGCCGCCGCGGTGGCGCTGGGGCAATCGCGGACCGTGACAGTCTCGCGAACAAGGGCAGATGAATCATGAAGCTCGGCGTAGGGATCGTGATCGGCATCGCAATCGGAACGGCGATCGGCACCGCGATGAACCAGCCCGCGATCGGCGTCGCGCTGGGCGTTGCGTTCGGCGTCGCGATCGGCGTTTTCGCGGATCGGGCGCGTCGCTGAGTTGATCGCGCACGCCGCCTGAAGGAAATCATGCGCTCCGACGGTGGTTGACATTCGACGATGACGCCGATGCATTCGGTGCTCCTGACGATCGGCCTCTTCGGCCTGACGTTCCTGAGTCCCGGCCCCAACCTGCTGATCGTCGTGCAATCGAGCCTGTCGTCGGGCCGCGCGGCGGGCATCGCCGCCGGCTGCGGCGTCGCGGCCGGCGATGCGATCTACGCGGCGCTCGGTCTGTTCGGGATGGCCGCGCTGATCGCCGAAAGCGGCGATCTCTTCGCCGTCGTCAAGATCGTCGGCGGCCTGTACCTGCTTTGGCTCGCATGGAAGATGATGAAAGGCGGCAGTGCAGTCATCGTCGAAGACGCTTGCGCGGGATCGGGCTTCCCATCGGCGAACCTGTTCGTACGCGGTCTCGTCACCGATCTCGCAAATCCGCAAACCGTGCTCTTCTTCGCGAGCATCTTCGCGGTCACCCTCACGGCGACGACGCCGGCATGGGCGAAGGCCGTGTCGTGGCTCGGCATCGTCGTGGTGTCCGCGACGTGGCGCTGCCTGCTGAGCTTTGCATTCTCGCGGCGGCGCATCCGCGCGTTGTACGGGCGCTGGCAGCGCGCGATCGAGCGCCTCGCCGGCGCCGCGTTCGCGACGTTCGGCGCGAAGCTGATCGTCGAAGGGATTTCGGCGAAGTAGTTTTCGATGCTGACGCACGACGACATTCGCGCGATCCCGCTGTTCGCGTCGCTCGCCGCCGCCGAGCTCGAGCATCTCGCGCAAACGGCTGCGGACCTGCATCTTCGTAGCGGCGAGCCGGCCGTCTCGGAAGGCGCCGAGCGCGCGCTCTTCGCGGTGCTCGAAGGCAAGCTGGAGGTCGTGAAGCTCGTCGACGGCATCGAACGGCGACTCGGCTTTCGGGCTGCCGGCGCAATCTTCGGCGAAGTGCCGATGACGCTCGGCACCGTGTTTCCCGCCGCGTATCGCGCCGTCGAGGCATCCCGCGTGATCCGCATCGAGCCGCGCGACTACCATGCGCTCGCCGCGGCCGCACCGGCCGTGGCCACGAAGGTCGGCGCGCTCGCGCGCGAGCGGATCGGCGGCCTCGCGGGCATCGCGGCCGAGGCGCCGAAGCCGCGCGTCACGATGATCGGTCACCGCTGGGATGCGGCATGCACCGAGCTGCGGCAGTTCCTTTCGCGCAACCAGATCACGTTCGACTGGATCACGCCCGACGCGCCGGACGTTTCCGCGCACTGGAGCGGCGCGCCTCCGGCCGACGACGAATGTCCGTCAGTCCGGCTGATGGACGGCACGACGCTCGCGCATCCGGCGCCGCGCGAGCTTGCCGAGCGCCTTGGGTTGCCGACGCAGCCCGCGCGTTCGGAATACGACACGGTCATCATCGGCGGTGGCCCGGGTGGTCTCGCAGCCGCCGTGTATGGCGCCTCCGAAGGTTTGTCGACGCTCGTCATCGAGCGTGAAGCGCCCGGCGGCCAGGCCGGCACCTCGTCGCGAATCGAGAACTATCTCGGTTTTCCGAGCGGCGTCTCGGGCGACGAGCTCGCGACGCGCGCACTCCAGCAGGCGAAGCGGCTCGGTGCGGAGATCGTCGTCACGCGCTCGGTCGCGCGGCTCGACGCGACGGCGCGCCACATTCATCTCGACGGCGGCGACGTCGTCCGCGCGCGCACGGTGATCCTCGCGACCGGCGTCGCGTGGCGACACCTCGCGATCGACGGCTTCGACCGCCTGATCGGCAAGGGCGTCTACTATGGCGCCGCGCGGAGCGAGGCCGGCGCGACGCAAGGGCTCGACGTGCACCTGATCGGCGGCGGCAATTCCGCCGGCCAGGCCGCGCTTTACTTTGCCAATCACGCGCGCAACGTGACGCTCGTCGTTCGCGGCGACTCGCTCGCGAAAAGCATGTCGCGCTATCTGATCGAGCAGCTTTCGGCGCAGCCCAACATCGATGTGCGTTTTCAATCCGAGGTCGTCGCGGCGCACGGCGATACGCATCTGTCGGCGGTCGACATTCGCGACGCGGCGGGCGCTGCCATCCGGCGACATGCATGCGGCGGGCTCTTCGTTTTCATCGGCGCCGATGCGCAGACCGACTGGCTGCCGCCCGCCATCGCGCGCGACGCGCGCGGCTACGTGCTCACCGGCGAGGACGTCGTCAGGGCCGATCGCTGGACGCTCGGGCGCGACCCGTATCTGCTCGAAACCAGCGTGCCGGGCATATTCGCCTGCGGCGACGTGCGGCTCTCCCCCGTCAAGCGCGTCGCCTCGGCAGTCGGCGAAGGCAGCATGGCGATTGCATTCGTCCACAGGTACCTGCAGCAGCAGGCATGACGGAGGGACGCGATGACAGCGAGCGCGAGGATCGTGACTGCGGCGGTCGTGCAAGCGGGCGCGATACCGTTCGACGCCGACGCCTGCGTCGACAAGGCGTGCCGGCTGATCGGCGACGCGGCCCATGCCGGCGGAACGGTCATCTGCTGGGAGAACTACATGCCGATGCTGCGAATGGCGATGTATGCGAAAAGGATCGAGCTCTACTGTGCGCCGACCGCCGACGACCGCGACACGTGGCTTCCGTCGATGCGGCACGTGGCGCTCGAAGGTCGCTGCTTCGGGCTCTCGGCGTGCCAGTTTTTGCGCAAGGACGCCTTTCCCGCCGGCGTGCGGGTATCGCTCGGCGACTCGCCGGACGCCGTCCTGATGCGCGGTGGCAGCGCCATCGTGAGCCCGCTCGGCAAGGTGCTCGCCGGTCCGCACTTCGATGCAGAGACGATCCTGACCGCCGAGCTCGACCTCGGCGACATCGGCCGCGCGAAGTTCGATTTCGACGTCAGCGGCCACTATGCGCGTCCGCACGTGTTCCAGTCGACGGTGAACGAAGCGCCGATGGCGCCGGTCGTTATCGCGAGCAGCAAATCCTGACGAGGCCACGGAGACATTGCCTGAGTGCACCGACGAAGCGCGCGCTCCGCAGCACGTCGAGTTCGGCTGACGATTGGACTTCGCAGCCGTCGCGGCTCGATCTCGTCGTCCCCGACGCGCGGCTTCGCGATTCGTACCGCGGTCTCGTCACCGAGTTCGCGGCGGCCGGCGAGACGTTCGTTCCGTTCGTCCTCGCGTTCGACCACGGCGACTTCGACGCGATGCTCGCGCGTCTCGACGGATGCTCGCGCGGCGTCGGTCTCCCGGACGGTTTCGTGCCGCACTCGACGTTCTGGCTTGTGCTGGACGGCGCGCGCGTCGTTGGCGTTTCGAACATTCGTCATGCGCTGACGCCGTCGCTTTTGCGGGAGGGCGGCCACATCGGCTACGGCATCCGGCCGAGCATGCGGGGTCGCCGCCTCGGCAGCGAAATCCTGCGCCGGTCGCTGCACCGCACGCGCGAGCTCGGCATTCGCGACGTGCTCGTCACCTGCGGAGCGGCCAACGTCGCATCGGCCAGCGTAATCCGGCGCAACGGCGGCGTCCTCGAATCGGAGGCGTTCCTGCCCGAGCGCAATGAAGTCGTGCAACGCTACTGGATCCGCGGCGTTTGACGCGGAATCCGAAAGGAACGGGCAACGCGATGTCGAAACTTCGCTTCAGGATCGCCATGTCGCTCGACGGATTCGTCGCCGGCCCGAACCAAAGCACCGACAATCCGCTCGGTGTCGGCGGCATGCGCCTGCACGAATGGGCGTTCGGGCTCGCGGCCTTTCGACGCCCGCACGGCCTCGAAGGCGGCGAGACCAACGCGAGCACCCCGGTGATCGAGGAAGCGCTCGCGAACCTCGGCGCGACGATCATGGGCCGCAACATGTTCGGCGGCCATCCGGGACCCTGGGATCCGCGACGGCCGTGGAATGGATGGTGGGGCGCGAATCCGCCGTTCCACCATCCGGTGTTCGTGTTGACCCATCATCCGCGCGAGCCGCTCGTGCTCGAGGGTGGCACGACGTTCACGTTCGTGACCGATGGCATCGAGTCGGCGCTCGCGCAGGCGCGGCACGCCGCGGGCGGCAAGGACGTCGCGCTCGGCGGCGGCGCCGAGGCCGCGCAGCAGTATCTCGCCGCGGGGCTCGTCGACGAAATGACGCTCTCCGTCGTGCCCTTCCTGCTCGGCGGCGGCGAGCGGCTGTTCGAGCGCGTCGGCGACGACCTGCACGGACTTTCGCTGGTGCGTACGGTCGCGGCGCCCGGCGTGACGCATCTCAAGTTCGCGCGCGTATGACAGGGCTGTGGTGGTGACGACCGAGCGGCGCAAAATGCTCGCGGGTGAGCTATACGACCCACGCGACCCGGAGCTCGTCGCCGCGCGCGAGCGCGCACGCGACCTTTGCCGCTTGCTCAACGCCACCCACGGCGCGCAGCGCGACGAGCGGCGCCGCTTGTGCCGCGACTTGTTCGGAACCGGTGGCGACAGCGTATCGATCGAGCCGCCGTTTCACTGTGACTACGGCGCGCACATTCATCTCGGCGCGAACGTGTTCTTCAATTTCAACTGTATCGTGCTCGACGTTTGCGAGGTGCGGATCGGCGCGCACACGTTGTTCGGCCCGGGCGCGCAGATCGTGACGCCGCTGCATCCCCTCGATGCCGCGCTGCGACGAACGCGCGAATCCGGAAAGCCGGTTAACATCGGAGCCGACGTCTGGGTCGGCGCGGGTGCGCTGGTCCTGGCGGGCGTAGCCGTCGGGTCGCGCACGGTGATCGGAGCCGGCAGCGTCGTCACGCGCGACCTGCCCGACGGCGTGTTCGCCGCGGGCAATCCGTGCCGCGTCATCAAAGCGATCGGCTAGGATGAATCGACCCCCACGCTCGCTGCGCTCGCTGCCCCCCGAGGGGGCGCGTGAGTCGCTCGGGGCGGCCCTTCGCGACTGACATGCTCGAACTGCGACCCACCTGCGAGAACTGCAACACGCCGCTTCCGCCCGATTCGCGCGACGCGCGGATCTGCTCGTACGAATGCACGTTCTGCGCGCATTGCGTCGACACCGTCCTGCACGACGTCTGCCCGAACTGCGGCGGCGGCTTCGTCCCGCGGCCGATACGCCCGTCGCGCGACTGGCGCGACGGCAACTTTCTCGGCAAGGATCCGGCGAGCACGCGTATTCGGCACAAGCCCGTCGACCCGCGCGCGCACGACGAGTTCGCCGCCGCGATCCGTTCGATTCCCTCGCATCGGCGCTGACCCGTGCAGTTCAAGAGCCGGCGTCATCGCGAAGGCCATCGCACCAATCGCATCGGGTGGCTCCGGGCGGCGGTGCTCGGCGCGAACGACGGCATCGTGTCGACGGCGAGCCTCGTCGCCGGCGTCGCCGCCGCGCGTGCGACGCACGCGGATGTGGTCGCGGCAGCCGTCGCGGCCCTCGTCGGCGGCGCGATGTCGATGGCCGCCGGCGAATACGTCTCGGTGCATTCGCAAGCCGACACCGAGCGCGCCGACCTCGAGCGCGAGCGGCGCGAGCTCAAGACCGACCTCGAAGGCGAGCGCAACGAGCTCACCGCGATCTACATCCGACGGGGGCTCGACCAGCACCTCGCGCGGCAGGTCTCCGATCAGCTCATGGCGCACGACGCGCTCGGCGCGCACGCGCGCGACGAGCTCGGCATCACGGAAGCCGCGAAGGCACGCCCGATCCAGGCGGCGCTCGCGTCGGCGGCCAGCTTCGCGTCGGGCGCTGCGCTGCCGCTGATCGTCACCGCACTCGCGCCGACGCGGCTTTTGATTCCGCTGGTGTCGGCGACGTCGCTCGTGTTCCTCGCCGTTCTCGGGAGCATCGCCGCGCGCGCCGGCGGCGCGTCGGTCGTCGCCGGCGCCACGCGGGTGACGTTCTGGGGCGCGCTGGCGATGGCCGTCACCGCCGGCATCGGCGCATTGCTCGGGACCACGCCGTGACGGCGCGGCCGCCGCTCGACGAAGCGCTGCGCGCACTGGGCGCGGGCGCGTTCCCGCACGTGAACGGGACGCTCGAGCGGCACCTGCACGGCACCGAACGTCTGCTGCGCGAATGGGGCAACCGCGAGGCGGTATGCATCGCCGGGCTCTATCACGCGGTGTATGGAACCGATGGCATCGAAGGCTGCCTCACCGGACTCGACGCCCGCGAGGCGGTCGCCCGCGTCATCGGCGTCGAAGCCGAGTCGCTCGTCTACCTCTACGGCGCCTGTGACCGCGAACGTTTCCATCCGCGCATCGGAACGCAGGCGCAGCACGCGTTCGTCGACCGCTTCGCCGGCCGCGAGTACCCGATCGGCGATGACGAGCTGCGCGATTTCTGCGAGATCACGGTCGCCAACGAGCTCGACCTCGTGCTCGGCAACGTCGGCTTCGCGCGACGTCACGGCGACGAACTGCTCGAGCTCTTCGGGCGCATGCGCGGTGCGATCAGCGTCGCGGCCGAGCGCGCGGCGTTCGAGGCGCTGGCAGCGTCACGAGGTTAGCGATGCCGATGTCCGATTACATCCGGCACCTGCGCAGCATGATCGGCACGACGGTGCTCGAAGTGCCGACGGTGAGCGTGCTGACCTTCGACGAGCGCGATCGCGTGCTGCTCGTCCGCCATGTCGAAGGCGACGACTGGACGACGCCGGGCGGCATGATCGAACCGTACGAACTGCCGGCGGACGCCGCCGTGCGCGAGGCGTGGGAGGAGACCGGGCTCGTCGTCGAGCTGACGCGGCTCGTCGGCGTCTTCGGCGGACCGCTTTGCACGAGCACCTACGCGAACGGCGACAAGTTGTCGTGGGTGTCGACGGTGTTCGAGGGCCGGCGCATCGGCGGCGAGCTGCGGCCGGACGGTGTCGAGACGCTCGACGTACGTTACTTCGCGGCCGACGAAACGCGCGCGCTCCGCTGCAAGCCGCACGTTCCGATGGTCCTCGAAGCCGGCTGGTCGAGGCGCGACGGCCCCCATTTCCAGCCGCCCTCGTTTCGTCCGGGCGGCTGAGGCTTCGCTGATGTCCGCGCACGTTGCCGTCGATGGCGTACTCGTTCTTCATCTCGCGTTCATCGCGTTCGTGATCGTCGGCGGCTTGCTCGCAATGCGCTGGCGCCGCCTGGTGCTGCTGCACGCGCCGGCCGTCGTGTGGGGCGTTTTCGTCGAGCTGACCGGTTCCATCTGTCCGCTGACGTTCGTCGAGAATCGACTGCGCGCCGCCGCCGGGCTGTCCGGCTACGCCGGCGATTTCGTCGGGCATTACCTGATGCGCGTCATCTATCCGGCCGGACTCACGCGCACGACGCAGGTGCTGCTCGCCGTCGCCGTCATCGTCATCAACGCGTCGATCTACGTCGCGATGCTGCGCGCGAAGCAACACGAGCGGCGAAGCGCCGGCCCGAGCCAGCGGTTCCTGATGCCGTGACGCGAGCGCGCACGACGCCGGACTTTCGCGTCGGCCTCGTCTCCGACACGCATGGTCTGCTGCGCGCGGAGGCGATCGCGGCGCTGCGCGGCAGCGATCACCTGATTCACGCCGGCGACATCGGCAACGCGGAGATCCTGCAACGGCTGTCGGCGCTCGCGCCGCTTACCGCGGTACGGGGCAACAACGACATCGGCGACTGGGCCGACGCCGTCCCCGGGACGCAGCAGATCGAGCTCCATGGCGCGCGCATCTACGTGATCCACGACCTCGCAACGCTCGCGATCGATCCAGGCGCCGCCGGCATCGACGTCGTCGTATCGGGTCACTCGCATCGGCCGCGCTGCGAGCGCCGGCAGGGCGTGCTCTACGTCAACCCCGGCAGCGCGGGCCCACGTCGCTTCCGGCTGCCGATCGGCGTCGGCATCCTGACGATCGACGCCGCGGGCATCGACGCCGAGCTCGTCACGCTCGACGTCGGTGAAGGCCATGCATCGCCATCGTCGGGCGTTCGCGCGAGTCGCGACCGGTGAGCGCTGCCGAGCCGCCTCAAAGCGCGAACTCCGCCCCCTCGGGGGGCAGCGAAGCGGCGCGGCCGCGAGCGTGGGGGGATCATACCAGCGTTGAACATCTTTTCGTGTCCCCGCATCTCGACGACGCGGTCTTCGCGTGCGGGCAATGGATCGCGTCGTCGTCATCCATCGTCGTGACGGTCTTCGCGGGTGCGCCGCCCGCCGGCGCAGCGTTGACATCGTGGGACGCCGAGTGCGGGTTCCGCGCCGGCGACGACGTGATCGCGGCGCGGCGCGCGGAGGATCGCGAGGCGTTGGCGGTGCTCGGCGCGACGCCGATCTGGCTCGACTTTCGCGACGACCAGTACGGCGAGCCGCGTACAACCGAATCGATTGCCGACGCGCTGGCGTCGGTGATCGCGAGTGAGCGCACCACGGCAATCCACTTTCCGCTCGGACTTTTTCACCGCGATCACCTGCGCGCAAGCGATGCGTCGGCGATGCTGGTCGAGCGTTTTGCCGCGCACGCGTTTCACGCATACGAAGACATGCTGTATCGGCGCATCGCCGGCGCCGTCGACGAGCGGATGAGCGCGCTTCGCGAGCGTGGACTCGACTTCGCGCACTGTTCGCCTCCGCTTGCGTGCAATGCCACCGCGCGCAAGCGCGCGGCCGTCGCGTGCTACCGCTCGCAGCTTCGGGCTTTGCGCACGCGCGAGGCGTACGACGACCTTCATGCGCCGGAAGCGCACTGGCGCGTTCGCCGGAGGAGCCGCGGATGATCGGGCAGCGCGTCAGCATCGTCGTGCTCACGTTCAACCGTCGCGACGAGCTGCGGCGAACGCTGTCGGAGCTCGCGCGGGTCGACGAAAGCGTGCGCATCGTCGTCGCCGACAATGCGTCGACCGACGGCACCGCCGAAACGGTGGCGCGATGCCATCCGCGCGTCGATGTCGTGCGCGTGCCGCGCAATCTCGGCGCCGCGGGGCGCAACGCCGGCGCGCGCGCGTGCACGACGCCGTACGTCGCGTTCTGCGACGACGACACGTGGTGGACGCCGCAATCGCTCCATTGCGCGGCGGATGTGCTGGATCGGCACCCGACGCTCGCTGCCGTGACCGCGCGCGTTCTGGTGGGTACCGAGCGGCGCGACGATCCGACGAATGCCCGGATGGCGGCGAGTCCGTTGCCGAACGCGCTCGGGGTGCCCGGGACCGAGCTCTTGGGCCTGCTCGGCGGCGCCTGCATGATCCGCCGCGACGCGTTCCTCGCGGTCGGCGGCTACGATCCGCATCTGTTCCTCGGTTGCGAGGAGGCGCTGCTCGCCGTCGACCTGATGAGCGCCGGCTGGCGGATGGCGTACGTCCCGCAGGCGATCGTCCATCACGATCCGTCCCGTGCCCGCGACGTCGCAGCACGGCGCCGCCTCGCGCTCCGCAACGCGTTGTGGCTCGCCTGGTTGCGGCGCCCGTGGCGGCGCGCGATCGCGGCCACGCGTACGTGGCTTGCGGAAAGCCTGCGCGACGGCGAGCTTTGCCGCAATGCGGCCGATGCGGTGTGCGGCGTGCCGTGGATCGTGCGCCGGCGCCGTGTCGCGCCGCCGCACGTCGAGCAGGCGCTCTGCACGATCGAGACGTTCTACGCCGCGAAGCCCCGCGTCGGTGGTGCGCGTCGAGACGTCGCCAGCCAAAGTCGCTTGATGCGACAATCGTCGACGAAAGGATGACGCGCGTGCGCACGATCGGCCTTCTGGGCGGCATGAGCTTCGAGTCGACGATCCCGTATTACCGGATCATCAACGAAACCGTTCGCGAACGGCTCGGCGGGTTGCACTCGGCGAAGATCGCGATGCTCAGCGTCGACTTCCACGACGTCGAGCAGATGCAGACGGCGGGCGACTGGAGCGCGGCCGGCGCATTCCTCGCCGACGGCGCGCGCAGTGTCGAGTCCGCCGGCGCCGACTTTCTCGTGCTGTGCACGAATACGATGCACAAGGTTGCCGCCGATATCGAGCGTGCCGTCGCGATTCCGCTGCTGCACATCGCCGATCCGACCGCCGATGCGATTCGCGCGGCCGGCCTTTCCACCGTCGCGCTGCTCGGCACGCGCTTCACGATGGAGCAGCCGTTCTACCGCGAACGCCTGCGCCTGCGCGGCATCGACGCGCGGGTGCCCGATTCGGCCGGCCGCGTCTGGATGCATCAGGTGATCTACGGCGAGCTTTGCCGCGGCGTCGTCCGCGATGCGTCGCGGGCACGACTCGCGACGCTGATCGAGGAGCTCGTCGCGGGCGGTGCAGAGGGTGTGATCCTCGGCTGCACCGAGATCGCGATGCTGATCGAGCCGCGCGAATCGAAGATCCCGATCTTCGACACCGCGCGGCTGCACGCCGAGGCGGCCGCCCTGCTCGCGCTCGGCGACGCACCGCTCGCGGGCGCACGCGCAACGTCCCGCCTGCCGGTCGCGGAGCACGGCTGAAGCGCGATGGAAATCGATCGCATCGATCACGTGGTGATGACGGTTCGCGACATCGAAGCGACGTGCGACTTCTACGCGCGCGTGCTCGGCATGCGCGTCATCACGTTCGCGGGCGGGCGCAAGGCGCTCGCGTTCGGACGCCAGAAGATCAACCTGCACCTCGCCGGCCGCGAGTTCGAGCCGAAGGCCGCGTATCCGACGCCGGGGTCGGTCGACCTGTGTCTCATCGCGAGGGGCACGATCGACGAGGTCGAAGCGCATCTTCGCGGCTGCGGCGTCGCAATCGTCGAAGGTCCGGTCGCGAAGACCGGCGCGATCGGTCCGATCCGGTCCGTCTACTTCCGCGATCCCGACGCGAACCTGATCGAAGTGTCGACGTACGACGCGGCATGACGCCGGCGATCTGCATCCGCGACATCGATCATCTGGTGCTGCGCGTCGTCGACGTCGACGCGATGCTGAACTTCTACTGCGGCGTTCTCGGCATGCGCGAGGAGCGAAGGCTCGACGGGCTCGGCCTGATCCAGCTTCGCGCGGGCCGCTCGCTCCTCGACCTCGTGCCCGTCGACGGCGAGCTCGGACGCGCGGGCGGCGCCCCGCCGGCGCGGGGCGGCCGCAACCTCGATCACTTCTGCCTGCGGCTCGACCCGTTCGACGAGACGCAAATCAGGGCGGCGCTGCGATCCGCCGGTGTCGAGCCCGGCGAAACGAAATCGCGCTACGGGGCCGAAGGCGACGGCCCGTCGATCTACGTGCGCGACCCCGACGGCAACGTCGTCGAGCTCAAGGGGCCGCCGAGCGGAAAGGAGGATCGCAAGTGAGCGACGGATACCCGATCGAAGGCGGTTGCACCTGCCGCCGTGTGCGTTACCGCATGCTGACGAAGCCGCTCTTCGTCCATTGCTGCCATTGCCGCTGGTGCCAGCGCGAGACCGGCAGTGCGTTCGTGCTGAACGCGCTGATCGAGTCGGACCGCGTCGACTTGATCCACGGCGATCCGGTGACGATCGACACGCCGTCGAACAGCGGACGCGGACAGAAGATCGTCCGCTGCCCCGAGTGTCACGTCGCGCTGTGGTCGCACTACGCGGGCGCCGGCGAGCGGCTCAAGTTCGTCCGCGTCGGCACGCTGGACGAGCCCGACCGCCTGCCGCCGGACGTCCACATCTTTACCGAGTCGAAGCAGCCGTGGGTCGTGCTGCCGCCGGAGACGCCAGCGGTGCCGGAGTATTACGACAGCCGAAAGCTCTGGCCGCCGGAGAGCCTCGAGCGGCGGCGGGCCGTCTTCCCGGCCAAGCCCGGTTCGTGACCGCTGCCCCGACGGCGCCGGGGCTCGCCGGGTGCGATCGGCTGTCATCGCGGAGCGGCGCTCGCGCGTTCTACTGCGGGTCCGATCGGCCGCGACGGATGCCGCGCCGCGCCTGCCTCACCCGATGAAACTGACGACCCTCGCCGCGGCCGCCCTGCTCGCTGCCGCGTCCCTCGACGCCGCGGCCGCCAGCGCGCCGCCGGCCCTCGTCGCGCCACCCGCGGCGCCGAGCCGCTGGCAAGCAGCCTTCGACCGTTTCGCCACGGACGACGCGCTGCATCCGCACCCGCCGGGCGGCATCCTGTTCGTCGGCAGCTCGTCGATCCGGCTCTGGAACGGACTCGAGGACCAGTTCGGCAACCTGCCGGTCGTCATCAACCGCGGGTTCGGCGGCTCGCAGCTTTCCGACTGCGTCAAGCACCTGAGCCGGCTCGTCCTCCGCTACCAGCCGAAGACCGTTCTCGTTTATGCCGGCGACAACGACCTGGCCGCCGGCACCGCGCCGCAGGAAGTGCTGCGGCGCTTCGTCGCCTTCGTCGACGGCGTACGCGCGGCACTTCCCGCCACCCGCATCGCGTACATCTCGATCAAGCCGAGCCCCGCGCGCGTGGCGCTGCTGCCGGAAATCCGCACGGCCAACGCGCTGATCCGCGATTACGCGGAGCAGGCGCCGAACGTCGATTACATCGACGTCTACACGCCGATGCTCGGCGCGAACGGCCTGCCGCGCCGCGAGCTCTTCCGCGAGGACGCGCTGCACCTGAACGCCGACGGATACGCGCTCTGGAAGCGCGTCATCGCCCCGCACCTCGACGCGCGCCAGGCGTCGCGCTAACCGTTCAGACGCGAATCCTGATCCGCGCCGCCAGTGCGCGGCTCTGCGCGCGAATCGCGCGCGGGCCGGCAAGCGCCGCTCGGGCGACGCCGTACAGCGCGACCAGCGTGCCGAGCAGAAGCACCGCCTCGAAGATGCTCAGGTGCGGCCGTGGCGCCTCGCCGATGACCGTCAGCAGCGCGAGACAGATCAGAAGGTGCGCGCTGAATACGATCAGCGACGCCCGGCCGAGCGTTGCAACCGGCGAGTCCTCGGCCCAGGCGACGATCGTCGGGCGCAACCGAACGACGATCAGCGCCAGCATAGCGAAGTTGAGCAGGCGCAAAGGGCCGAGGTGCCACTTGTCGAAGAGCGCGTTCAGGAACGCCTCGGACCCGAACGTCTGACCGACGATGTGGCGCCAGACGAAGAATACGGCGGCGATCCCGACGACGAGCGGAAACGCGAAGCGCGGCCACGGCGTCGCCGGACGCGGGTCGGGATCCGATTGCATGACGCCGATCCGCAGGCCGACGAGCCACAGCAGTTGCCACGCCATGAACGCGAACGCGCCGGTCGCGCCGTACGGAACCGGCCAGTCGACGAGCGCCGCGACCGCCCGGTAGACGTGGGCGCCGCCGTCGTACTGCGCATACAGCCAAAGCAGCGCCGAGATCGCGAACAGCAGCCCGAAACCGCGGCGCATGCCGTACGCGAGAAGCGCCGGCGACGCGAGCAGGAACAGCACGTACATCGGCAGGATGTCGAGCAGCGGCGGGTTGTACGCGAGCACGAGGCCGCTCACGAGCGCGAGCCGCGGGCGTTCGAGTGCGTACGACGCCAGGCCGGTGATCGCATCGGCGTCGCGCGAGACGGCGATCGGCACGAGGACGAGCAGCAGGAACAGCAGAAGGGCCGCGTGCGCGGCATAGACCTTGAGCGTGCGCCCCAGAAGCGCGCGGCGCATCGCGTCGAAGCCGGCCGTGCGCGCCTTGTGCCCGTAGACGGAACCGACGAGATACGCCGACAGGAACACGAAGCCCTCCGCCGCCGACACGAATCCGAACGGCTGCCCCGCGTGCGAGCTGAACCACGTGGGCAGATGCGTCATCGTCATCAGGACGAGCATCAGGCCGCGCAGCCAATCGAGTTCCGTCCGGCGTTCCATTCGGTGCGACGTCGCGTGCACCGCGTCGGCTTGCCAGCGCAAGACGCCGCGGGAGCCGTGTGCGCACGAGCTTGAGGAAGTGACTTGAGACAGGGAGCGACCTCTGGCGTTCCGCGCCACGTGTTTCCAGTCGTTTCATCCTTTCGCGTCGCCGCCGCGGGCGACCGGAACCCCGCGACTCGACTCAGCGCAGGTAGGCGAAGAGCGGCGAGCCCGGTTGGCGACGGATCAGCGCATGCTCCGCGGCGCTCGCTTCGGCCGCATCGAGCGCAACGAGCGCGCGCACCTCGCCCGCAATGAATGCAGCGATCGCGATGCCGTCGCGATAGAGCACGCGGTTGCCGGTGAATGCCGGAATCTTCGCGCCAGGCAGCAACGTGCCGACGACGTTCAGCGGATCCGCGGCGCTGACCGAGATCGTCGTGCCCGACAACGGTGCACGGCGCGTTTCGCGCAGCAGCGCGACCGCTTCGGGCAGCGCGAACTGCTCGCCGGTGACGCTCGCGACGAAGCGGCCGCCGCGAACGTCGCCGCGCGCCTCGAGGCGCCGCAGCACGCGCGCAAGCTCGCGCCACGGCGGCAGCCACGCCGCTTCGCGCTGGAGGATCTTCCACGACACGACGCCGTAGCGACGAAGGAGCGCGTGCGCGACGTGCTCGACCGTCTGCTGCGACGGATCGTCGCGGGTCCAGCCATGCACGGCCGCGTCGCCCGCCGGGCGCGGCGCGCGGCGTGCAAGCGACCAGCGGCCGGCGTCCTCGATGCCGAACAGCGCGCCACGGCGCGGGCGACGGCCGCCTCCGAGGCGCTTGCGCTTCGACGACGGCGTCAGCAGCGCGCGCAGGCCCGAAAAGCCGTCGGAGGTGACGAGGCCGAGCGCGACGAGCTCGGCAAGCGCGTCCTCGACCTCGGTTCGCAGAAGACGGGTCGCGTCGACGATCTCGTCGAAGAACGACGCGCCGTGCGCGCGCAAAGCATCGACGACGATGCGCGCGCGCGGGCTTGCCGAGGCGACCGCATCGTCGGTGGACGCCGCCGCGGCCGCCTGTATCCACACCGCCGCGTGGCGGCGCGGCAGCAGCGTCACCGGTGTCGTGCGAATCACGTTGGCACCCCCGGCGGCCGAAGGTGACGGTGGCGTAAGGCGCGACCAGACGGCACGCCCGGATAGGCACAGATCGTCGAGCCACGTGAAGTCGTAGTCGGCGAGCCGTGCGGGCAGGATCTCGGATTCCCACGCCGCGGCCGGCGCCTCGAATCCCTGGAGCTGGCCGATGATCGCGTCAAGCGCATCAGGCCCCTGGCGCGTCTCGTCCGGCGCGACGTGCTGCCAGCGGAACAGGAAGCGCACGAAATCCTGCGTCGACACCGGCTCGATCTCTTCACGCAGGCGCTTGATCGTGTAGCGATGAATCCGCGCGAGCAGCGTCCGGTCGCACCATTCGTCGCCCCTCGCGCCCGGCGTATAGCGGCCCTGCATCGCGACGCCTTCGCCGGCGAGCGTTGCAAGGGCGGCGTCGACGTCCGCGATCGGCAACGCGAACGACTCGGCGAGCGCGGCGGCGATCACCGGGCCGAGCGCCGACAGCCGCCCGCGCACGATCTCGACGATCGCCTCGTCGCGCGGCCATGCGCGCTCGGCGTATTCGTGCGGCGCATCGATCGGCGGCGTACGCGGGGCCGCGGGATGGATCGCCTCGCATTGCGGCAGACGTTCGGCGGCGACGAAGACAGAGCGGCCGTTCGCCAACGTTACCGACGTCGCGCGGCGGTCGCCGGCAAGCGCCGCGAGATGCGTGGTCCATCCGGCGTTGGCGTGGGCTTCGTCCGCCGTTGCAAAGCCGAGCGTCAGCAGCGCAGCGTGCATCTCGTCGGCGCTCGTCGCGTCGGGCCATGCTTCGACGCGAACGCGATCGATCGCCGCGACGTCGAGCGCGCCGAGCTTGCCCGCGGCGTCGTCGTCGGCCCAGCGCCGCGCCATCACTGCCTGCGTGCGGCGCTCCTCGAGCGGCGCATCGTCCAGGTACGCGTACGGACGCGCGTTCAGGATCTCCATCGCCAGCGGCGACGGCGCCGGCAGGTCGCGCGCGACGACCGCGACGTCGCCCGCTTCGATGCGGCTCAGGAGCCGCTCGAGACCGTCGACGTCCATCGCCTCGTGCAGGCAGTCGTCGACGAGCTGGCGCACGAGCGGGTGATCGGGAATCTCGCGGTCGCCGACGATGTTCTCGGCGCACGCGATCTGGTCGGGAAATACCGCCGCCATCAAATCTTCTGCGCGCATCCGCATCAGCGGCGCCGGCACCTTCTTGCCGCCGCGGAAGCGCGGCAGCGCGAGCGACGTGTTCGCGATCCAGCGCCAGCGCGCCGTGAACATCGGCGCCGTCAGCATCGCCTGCACGAGCACCGCGCGGACGCTGTTCGAATGCAGGTAGCGCGCGACGTCGGCGAGCGCGAAGCTGTGCGACGTCGAAAGCGACAGCACGATCGCGTCCTCGGTCGCCGCGGCCTGCAGCTCGAAGTTGAACTTGACGCAGAAGCGCTTGCGCAGCGCGAGCCCCCACGCGCGATTGATGCGACTGCCGAAGGGCGCGTGGATCACGAGCTGCATGCCGCCCGACTCGTCGAAGAAACGCTCGAGGACGATCGTGTCCTGCGTCGGCAGCGTGCCGAGCACCGCGCGCGCGCTGCCCAGATAGTCGACGAGCTGGCCCGAAGCACCCGCGTCGATCCCGCGTTCGGCGAGCAGGCTCATCGCCGCGGACGGTTCGTCGTCGACGTCGCGCTCGTCTGCGAACAGCTCGCTGCGAAGCCGCGACACCGCGTGCGAAAGCTCGTCGCTTCGCGCCGGGGCCTCGCCGAGCCAGAACGGAATGTTCGGCGCCTGTCCCTGCGCGTCCTCGACGCGCACGCGCCCGGCTTCGATGCGCCGGATCCGATAGGACGTGTTGCCGAGCTGGAACACGTCGCCGGCGAGACTTTCGACGGCGAAATCCTCGTTGACGGTGCCGACCATCTGCCCGGCGGGCTCCAGGATCACGTCGTAGTCGGCGGTGTCGGGAATCGCGCCGCCGGAGGTGAGCGCCGTCATCCGCGCGCCGCGGCGTCCGCGCAACATGCCGTTGACGGCGTCGCGGTGCAGCCATGCGCTGCGCGGTCCCTGCCGCGTCGAATAGCCGTCGGCGAGCGTCAGCACGACCTCGCGGTACGCGTCGTAGTCGAGCTTCGCGTACGGATAGGCGCGCGTCAGCATCGCGTAGAGCGCCTGCTCGGGCCAGTCCTGCGCGGCCACTTCGGCGACGATCTGTTGCGCGAGCACGTCGAGCGGCGCCGCCGGGATCGCGAGGCGATCGAGCTCGCCGCGCCGCACGGCGTCGAGCAGCGCCGTGCATTCGACGAGCTCGTCGCGCGACAGCGGAAAGAGGCGCGCCTTCGGCACGCCGCGCACCGAGTGGCTCGCGCGGCCCGCGCGCTGCAGGAACGTCGCGATCGATCGCGGCGAGCCCAATTGGCAGACCAGGTCGACGTCGCCGATGTCGAGGCCGAGCTCGAGCGATGCAGTCGCGACGAGCGCCGAAAGGTCGCCGCGCTTCAGCCGCTCCTCGGCCGCGAGCCGCAGCTCCTTCGCCATGCTACCGTGGTGCGTCGCCACGTGCGCGGCGCCGAGAAGCTCCGAAAGGTGTCGCGTGACGCGCTCGGACATTCGCCGCGTGTTCACGAACACGAGCGTCGTCCGGTGCTCGGCGATCAGCTCGGACAGGCGCGCGTATACCTGCAGCCACACTTCGTTCGACATCACCGCCTCGAGCGGCGACGGCGGCACCTCGAGCGCCAGGTCGCGTGGACGGACGTGGCCGGTGTCGATGACCACGCAGTCCCGATCCCTTCCCGACAGGAAGCGCGCGACCTCTTCGATCGGCTTCTGCGTCGCCGACAAGCCGATCCGCTGCAGCGCGGGCCCCGCTTCGCCGCGTTGCGCCGCTGCCGACGCGACGAGCGCCTCGAGGCGCGCGAGCGAAAGCGCGAGATGGCTGCCGCGCTTGTTCGGAGCGAGCGCGTGGATCTCGTCGACGATGATCGTGCGCGTCGTGCCGAGCATTGCGCGTCCCGACTCGGAACCGAGCAGCACGTACAGCGACTCCGGCGTCGTCACGACGATGTGCGGCGGCCGCTTGCGCATGCTCGCGCGCTCGGCCTGCGGCGTGTCGCCGGTGCGCA
>Ga0134128_10001177_pt1 | contig 34512 bp, 43 predicted proteins | sample KB31754_FD_96462 | JGI IMG/M metagenome (GOLD analysis project Ga0134128, IMG submission 96462) | Terrestrial soil microbial communities with excess Nitrogen fertilizer from Kellogg Biological Station, Michigan, USA - KB3-175-4 | ecosystem: Environmental > Terrestrial > Soil > Unclassified ...
AAATTGTTCCGTTGTCGGAATACCGATGGCGCTTTTTGGCTTGTTTTGACGTCATGTCGTCGACCTTGAGCAAGTTTAGCTGTCTGGCCGGTAACTTCGCCATAAATCGGCCTCCCGTTGCCAAAGCAGGGACGCATCACATCGCAGCCGACCATTTTGGTGGCGTCAACAATATGGTGACGGTGATGATGCCCGGTTCTGGGGCGGGCATCGGCATTCGACGTGAACAGGACGCACAGCAGCGCGCCCGCGAGAAGTCGCAGGGTCATATCGTCTCCGGGAGATGGTCAGTAAATTGACGCGGGTTAGAACATCACGCGGCCGCTACCGCCCCTTGATCGCGTCGTACCACGACGCCCCGAGGATACGCTGGGCGGATGCCGTCTAAGCATGAATCGCCAGCGCGACCGATGGGCGATGCGGCTCATAGAACGCATAGCCACATTGGTTCGTCGCGGCGTAGAGACGACCGTAGACATTCATGTCGCCACGGATGGACTGGAAGCCGGCCATCTGAGATACCGGCGGGAGATCGGCTTGCGTCCCGGTCGGCCCGAATACTGACCATTCCATCGTCGATCCATCCCATTGACCTTCGAACAGGCGTGGGGTTGTGCCATAAGCCGACCAGCACAGCAGGTAGAAGGTGGGGTATCCGCCGATATCCCTAGGAGCGCCTATAGTGAGGGCGAGAGGAATTCCGAAGCCGCTTGGCGGCGCTACCAATGAAAAGGATGCGCCGGAGTCCGTCGAGTGCCAGAGACCAATGACGCTTCCGACCGAGATGGATGTCCACCGCCCCGTCAACCACAATTCGCCGGGCCGCCCTGGGACGGAGAGAAGATAAATCCCGGTCATCGTGGTGCTGACCTCAGTAATCGGGATCAATTCAGAGAATGCCCCAAATACCGTTGATTTGAAAATGCGGATCGTTCCCGTCACGTCACCAAGTGCAGCCCATGTCGTACCGAGATCGGAACCATATCCAACAGCGAAAGGCTTCGACGTGGCCCCAAAAACCCACGACCGCATCATCCAGTTTGCATCCGGAAGTCCCGAGCAGAAATTCCACGCACAATCCAGTGACGTTGCGTTGTTGGTGAAAGCCGGAACGTAGCCTTGCTGATAGCCAGAAGGACAAGTCAGCCAGCGATCTTTATCGATAGCAACGGTCTGGCCACCTTGGATGGCTTTCGACAAGCTAAAGGTGCCAGACATGCCGTCCTTACTCGCATTGTCGAGCGTGTAGATACCTTCCTTACCCGACGTCCCACTGGTCTGTCCTGTGACCTTAGCTCCCGCGTTCTGATCCAGCCAATGATTATTCTGTATCAATTGCCCATCAGGAACCGACGTGACGGTGAAAGTGCTCCCAGATACAGAGCCGACAACGGTTGCCTGCCACAAGGATGTCGGCGTTGCCGCAGGTGCGACCCACGACCCATCTTCTCCGAGCTTTTCCGAATAGGCTGACGTATCAGCGGCGGAGCCACCTTGCCCCGTTGCCCGCACGATGCAGATCGAACCGTCAGCAGATTCGCTAACATCTTCGCAGCTATATTCGACGTAACGATCGTATACGTCTTTTGGGTACTGATCGAACGTTCCCCTGAGAGCGCCGCCGAGGTCTTGCACGCCGATAATCGGATAAGTGCCGCCGACAGGGCAGTAGACATCTTGCGCGACGGTGCATTCCATGCCGCGCCCAAATGACACCGCTGTCGAATTGCATGGGTTTTGTGAGTAGTCCGGCGGCGCGCTGAAATACCAGATGCTCTGATTGCCGCTCCACCACCACACGCCATTCGGGTCGATCAAGGCGTTGGTGGCATACGTGAACGCGCCCGCTCCCTGACCAAATATGTAATTCAGATAGCCGATGTCGTAATCTGGGGCTGTCAGCGTGCAATTCTGGCCGCTCGTCCGTCCAACCCATGTCGGCGGGGTGCCGGTGTCAGCATTCGTAGTTTTAAAGCCGATTCCGATCCCGTTGCGTCCGAACACATAAAGCGTGCCGATGTTGTTAGGATCGAGCGTCAGATGATTGTCGAAGCCGCTATCGAGCGCGGCCGATCCCGAAATGTTAGTCCACGCACCTGACTTGTAGCGCCAAATCTGCGCCACGTTTCCAAGGCTGACGTAATAGGTGCCGTTCGCATCGATGACGGCATATCTGACGTAGAAGTTTGACGAACCGTAAGCGGTGGCGAAGCCTGTGCTGGCGAAGGTCACGCCGCCGTCTGTGGTCTCAAAGATATCGTTCCCGCCAATAGCGGCGAGTACCCGGCTCGTTACTGTTGCGCCGCTAACAGTCGTTGTGCCAGAGCTTGCGTCGAAGCAAATACCGGCGCAACCGTTGCCGACCGTGCCGTCTCCGAGTGCTGTTATCGCGGCCGGGCTATCACCTCCGGTATAGCTCTGCCAAAGAGCGTAACCCTTGCCGCTACTAACTGGCAAACCAACTAGAATATGTAGCGGGTTAACCGGATCAACGGCGATCTTCGGCGAATCGACTTTTCGATCAGTGTTTGATCCGGCGTTAAGAAACTTTTGCAGCGTCGTCGATTTGGACCACTTCAAGTCGGTCTTGAGAGACGTTGAGTAGTATAGGCTGTAGTTCGTGCCGCCTTCGTCGTCGCCGGCGATCATGTAGGCAACATTGGAGTTTGACGGAGAAATTATGATTTCCCACGCCCCGAAATTTCCGCTGATTTTTGCGGCCGCACCTGCTGGAAGCGACGCATACGTGATGACCGGAATCCATGACTGCGCAGGGTCAGAGACGCTCGCGATCGTCGCAACGCCAGACCACAGATAGGCATTTCCAACGTCGGTTCGGCACACCATTGTTCCGTCGTTCGACCTTGAAAAGCCAATGACGAGACCGCCGCAGCCGAGCGGCAAGACATTCCACGCACCCTTTTGAACTGTGAGGCTCATAACGCTTTGCCCATCAGCGACCCGAGATAGGTGTTGATGTGTCCTCGCGTGGTGGCGTCGGGAATGTATGGCAAAGCGAGAACGCCGTAGACGCGGGCGGCGAAGTATGAGGATGGACTAGTTCGGTAAAAGCACCCCAAACCAAAACGATCAAGCGTCAACGCTTGGCGCGTGTAAGTTTTATTAGAGCTTGCCGCGCCATCTGTGTATCCGATGACAGATGCTCCGGTATTGTCGTCTGAGACGCCGACCACTCGGTCCGTGCCGTCAAACGCATTGGCGCTCAACTGGGTCTGCTGGAGAACAGTTAAACTCGCGCTATTACGGTAAAAAAGACCGAGGTAATTTGCAGTTTGTGTATAGATCGGGGCAAAGATAGTGCCCGCATCTGACCCGTTGGCTTGTTGGATTAGATATTTCGATGACTGCCCGGCCACGCCGCGAACAGCCACAAAAACCGAGTAGCCATTCACCGATGAGTACAACCCTAAATCGGACAGCCTTCGCAGAAACTGCGACGTGCCATCGAAGTTCACATATGGCTGACCGCCGTTCGAATACCACTGGCCTCGCGTGGTGTCGTCCGCCAGAGATGACAAGTTGAATGCGTTCGCACTCTTGTCTTGCCAGAACCCGACGTAGTCGCCATCAGCGGCGGGACGTGCGCCTGACCCCGCGTTTGACTGATAAAGGTTGGCCGCACCAGCCTCCAGCCACAGCACCGGCGGCGTAGCAAGACTGGCGGGCGTCCATGGCGGCGCTGCGGCAGCGTCCAACGCCGCCCGACCGCCCGCAATAAGCCCAGGGATGATCTGAAACATCAGGAGAACTTCCCGACTGCGATGCACGACACATTCGCGCCCGTGGTCAGCTTCCATGCACCAGACCGGCTGAAGGCGGCGATCGGAATGAAAAACGGCACGAGGTTCGAGACCGACGATGAGCCGCCCGCGAACACCGTGATCGATGTCGTGTTGTCGAGTAGGATGATGTTGCCCGGCGATGTGGTTGCCGGAATAACCAGAATGCCGGAGACGTAATCTCCAGCCGCCCCGGCCGAACTTTGAAGCACTTGCGCGGTCTGACTTGCGGCAACCGGCAGATAGTAGCCCGTGAGTGCTTTCGTCAGCACATAGTCAGAAGCCAACGCAACCGGCATACTCGCCGACATTGTCTTTTGGCCGAGCGAGACCGCATTCGAGACCAGCGCCTGCACGCTGAAACTGATTTGCTTCCAGATCGAGATCGCAGAAGCTGGCGTTGCATCGGTCGCCGCGCTTTTCGCGTCGGCCTTTGCGCCGAGAGTGGCCTGCCCGCCATCAGCCATCAGGGCGTCGATGGTCGAGACAGTGCCGGTTCCGCTGTTTGGAACGCCGTTCGAAACCCCAACTGATGTAAGATTTGCCATGATTTAGAACCCCAAGATGTAGAAGGTTGGAACCGAAGTGCCCGCGCTATGCGTCACCGTAATCAAAAACGCTCGTGTCACGACGCTGCCAGCGCCATTGTCGGCTTGAACCGTGATTGCGTCGGAGCCTGCGGTGAGCGCGGCGGCGACCTTCAACGCTGATCCGGCAATTGAAAACAGCAAGCCGGGATTGCTCGTGAGCGTGAACGTATAACTCCCCGTCCCGCCCAAGACTGATAGCACGCCAACCGTGTCACCGACCGCAGCGGTGTCGGCGATGGTGGAGGCAGAAAGGTGGATCGTGGGACCGCTTGACCCGCCCCCGCGCGCACCGAGCCTGCCGAAGCTAGCGCCAAGCCTGCCAAACGACATCATATTACGTGTTCGCTATGACGGAGAGCTTCGAACCACCTTGCACCCCGAAATATTCGGTCTGGTCAGCGGCCATGCGCGGGTAAGAGATTGTCGCGGCTGACCCATCAAAGCGGAGCGAGCAGATCGCATCTGTGTGCAGGCGAACAAACCTAGTCTGTGCGTTAAACGCTTCCGATGATACAGCACCGCCGCTGAAATCAAGCACCTGAACTGCTATTGCAGGCTCACCAGCCGCCTGCACGCTGTTGGCGGTCCCCAGATAAGATGCGAGGTTAGTGTATTCTGAAATGTAGAGCTTTGCCATTTAGTATCTCCTGGTTAGCCGACGTACTCGCCGTCAATGCCGCGATGGCCCTTAATGAAGCCGGTGCCGCGCCTCAGGTCGGATATGTCCTGTTGTGCCGACGCTATCATCTTGCCGTGGTTCGTGACGCGCTCCTCCAAAATGGAGATGCGCGTGTTGTTGTTGCTTTGCTCCTTGATCGCCTCTTCGACGGCCTTGAGGCGCTGCGCGAGCAGGTCAATCCGGCCACCGATGCGAGCGAAGGCAACCGCGAACCCGACAAGCAAAACGCCGGCATTCAGGACGGCCCCAAAGGTTATCGTTGGGTCGAAGGTCATCATGTCCCCGATTAGCGTTTGATGATCCGGGCGACATTTTCAAAGCCGCGCTTTGCGAAATAGAATCCAACGATCAGATTGGCCGTGGTCTCGATCCATCCGACCAATGGATCGGTCGCACCAAGCCCCAGCACCTTGTCGTAGATCAGAAGCTTGCCGACATAGAGCGCCACGGCGTAGCCCATGAGCTTGTCAGGCTCGTACCAGCGGCCGATTTCAGCGATGCGATATTGCGCCTGCACCTCGATCTCGCGCTGCTGTACGGCTAGTTCCCGCGTCGCCAGGTCGGCGGCGATCTTGTCGGCGTCATTGTCAGCCGCGAGCTTGGCCTTCCAGCCATCCAGCGCCTTGTTGAGCAGCGGGCCGGTGAGAAGCGATGCCAGCCAAGAGAGGATGGCGGTCATTTCTGCCAACCAAATTTCTTGGCTGCCCAATACCACCCCTCTCCCGCGAGAGCGCACAGCGCAGACCCGCCGTAGCTGATGGCTGCGACCAGATCGGGATCGTTGAACAAGCCAACGTCGCTTTGAGCGAGAAAGCCACGCGCGGCGAGATAGCCGCCGAGATACCGGAGGCCGATGCGGACGAAAGGTGCCATGTCATGCCCTCTTGAACAGGTTTGCGATCGCCATAAAAAATGCCGCCAAGATGGACGGCTGCGGGAGTGGTTTCGGCACCGGGTCTGGCGCTATGGGGTCGGGAACAGGTTCGGGAGGCGGTTTGACCGCGACCGGCGCTTTCAGCCCGAGTTCGAACAGATCGGCTTCCTTGTCGCGACGGACCAACAGCCCCCGCAGGCTGGCGTCACCAGCCCAGATCCTCTTCATCGAGCGCAGTTCGGTCGGGATGGCCGAGAACCGCCCCGCCGCCATGTGCGCTTTGATGTTGCGCATCTCCTGGTAGCGCGCGCCGGCGTTGCTGAACGACGCCCCGCGATTGTAGACGAGCGACACCAGCGCGCCCTTGCAGTCAGGCGACAGCTTGTCCCAGTTCGGCAGATTCGCAGCCAACGCCACATATTTCGGCAAAGACGTGTAGCTGAATACGGCAAGGGCAGATGCCCATGGCACGTCCACCTTGAGGCGGATAGACGCCAGCGCGGCTCCGGCCCGAGCACCCGTCACGCCGGCGACCTTGACCAGTTCGGCCACCATGTCCGCCGGAAGAAGCCCTCCCCAATCGGCTCGGATTTGAGCCGCAGTCGAGTAGCCGCAGTCATAGCCAATGCCGATCGTGATCCCGGACGCCCCACCCGGCCGCGTCGGTCGACGATAGCGCTTGTTATAAGCCGCCTCCCCTGACACTTCGAACTCGACGATCAGATCAAAAGCGGCCTGCGAGATGCCGTGCAGGCGCACGCCAGCGCTCGCGGCCAAGGCTGCGTTGGGCATTGGATTGGTCCTTTGACGGGTTGCGCGGATTGAAATTGCCCGTCTAGCGTGGTACGGGACGATTCACTTCAAGGGCTGGGTAAAATGAAAAAATTGATTTTGGCGGCGCTGGCGCTTGCCAGCGTCTCGATTGCGCGCGCTGACGAATTCACGATTTCCAAGGTCGAAAACATCGAAACCTTGCCATGCTCGATCTTCAGCGGTGAAGGCATTGTCTCTTTGAGAGAGGGCGTCACCCTATCAATCCCGCTTTCAGGGACGAACAATAGAGAACTATTTGACCGACTGGGCGAACGTTCAGCCCATTGCAGGCAAGGTGGATCATTGTCGGTCTTGTCAGACGCAGCGGCTCAATAACGCCATCCCTACCGGGTGGGCCACAAAGGGTCCTCACCTATAGTATTCTTCCACGATAACCACGCCGGCAGCGCCTACACCGCCCGTCTGAGCGGTCGTGTTCAGAGAAGCCGAGCCGCCGCCGCCTCCGCCGTATTGCTGTCCTGCGGGGCCGTTGCCGCCTAAAGTCTGGCCCGACGCGGCACCCATGAAGCTTTGGCCCCCGCGCGCCGCAATCGCTTCACTCCCGGAATAACGAAAGGCGGCTTCACCAGCTCCGCCAGGGACGTTGGCGATATTCCCGCCACTGGCGTTGCCGCCAGATCCTGCTCCAGACGCGCGGCTTGTTGAGGTTCCCGAACCCGTATTATAATTCGTGCCAACACCGCCTGACGCGACAAGCGCGCTGGAGTTGAATGTCGTGTCGCCTCCTGTCGTCTGCGGTGCGCCACCAGACCCAACAGAATAACTGTAAGAACCCGCAGCCATGATATGCTCGACATACCCGGCACCACCACCACCTGATCCGACGTTTGTTTGGCCGCTTGCTGCCGTTGCGTTCGCGCCACCCCCGCCGCCGCCGACAAGGCGAACCCTGATCCAGCGGACCCCAGCGGGGGGAGTGTACGTTCCAGACCCGGACGTAAACACTTGGACTGTCGGCAGAGTGTCGCTGATCCCGAGATTCGCCCGTGACGTTGCCGCGCTAGTGACATCAGAGAGGTTGTTCGTGGACAGCATATCGCCGCCGCCGGGAATCGAATCCCATGCCGGATTTGCTGCCGCGCCCTGCGTTTTCAGGAACTGCCCCGACGTGCCTGGGCTGAGAGCAGCCCAGCCCAACGCCCCCCGGTACAGAACGCTGCCCTGCGTCGAGCTAAATTCAGTATCGAGAGCAGAACCAACCGTCGTCGCCCCAAGCCCGCCGTTCGCCTTTGGCAGGGTTCCCGTAACACCCGTCGAGAGCGGCAGCCCCGTCGCATTGATGAGTGTGACGGAAGCTGGCGTGCCCAACACAGGCGCTACGAACGTCTGTTGGCCCGACCATGAATGCGCGGTCGAGAACACATCCGAATTAAGCATCGCTGACGTGACTTTGGTCGCGCCAATGGTAGCCGCGAACGATCCTGTCCCAGTGCCAGTAACATCGCCGGTCAATGTGATGGTCTGATCGCCGGTATTGGTGCCGCTGACGGTCGCGTTGTCAGACGCGGTGAGCGTCTTCCCGTCCACAATCGTGAGCGTGGCCCCGGTCGCGGGAGCCGTGACGGCGACCTTATTAAGCGAAGTAGCGGCAGCAACGCCCAGTGTCGGAGTGACAAGCGTCGGAGAAGTCGCAAAAACGAGCGCTCCCGACCCGGTTTCGTCAGAGATCACGCCAGCTAGTTGCGCGGATGTCGTCGCGGCAAACTGCGCCAGCGTGGATGCTGTCGCGCCAGCCCCGATATCGGCGGGCTTAACAACATTCGTCGTCTTTACCTTCTTGACGCCATCGGTCGCGCTATCGGTCAGGAGGTAATAGTCGGCGCCGGGAACAGTGGCCTCGTTTAAGTCCTTAACTCGAATATCGGTCATGAGTTAAGCCCCCGCGTAGAGAAGATAGTTGCAGATGATCGTTGGCTGCACGTTGTTGTGCGTCCCGCTGGCGCCAGCGTTGTTGACTGTGGTGGATAGAGAGAGCGCTCCGGCTGGGATTGTCACCGACGGTGTTTGAGACGTGAAGTTCGGTCTTTGGAAAAGAGTAGTCCCGCCTCCGACCGTAACGCCTTGGAAATCTGTTCGATCAACCGTCGCCTGGGCGCCGCCGATGCTCAGCGTAAAAGGTGATGTCTCGTTAGTCGTCGTGGCGGTATGCCCATGTTGGGGCATCTGATCGACAGTGAGGGTGTGTAACTGAGAGCCGCCGGCATATCCCATCGCCGTTCCTGTTACAGCGCCAGCGCTGGTCAGCCGGCCAGCGGCCGTTCCGCCCATGTCGTCTTTGGCTGCGATGACGCGCCCGCGAAGATCGCCAATGCCAAACGTCGTCGTTCCATTGCCGTTATTGTAGAAAGTGTTGCCTGCCGCGATGTCGGTTTGAGCCAGCGCCCAGAGATCGGGATACGACGCGCGCAGGAGCGTTTGACCGTAAGGAAAGACCGTCAATGCTGGAGCGGTCAGAAGCGTGTACGGGATCAACTCGCCAATGAAGCGGATGCCAGCAACCGATCCTGCAAAGGCGATGCCGGTTGCCGTCCAATAGATGCCGATCGACGGGTTGCTATTCGGATAGATGGCTGGAGTGCTGGCCGAACCAGTGACGGTCTTAAGCGGTCCCGTCATCGGAGCAACGCCGGAACGCGGCAACCGAGCCGTTATAGCCGACGCGATATCCTCCAACGGAGGGTTATGTTGTGACGGCTGGATAGTCGAGCCTGTCGCGGCAAGATAGCCGGGAACAAGACTGAAATTGCCGCTCGCGTCATCGGGCACTTTGGCGTTCTCCAAAGAAAAAGCCGCCCGAAAAGGCGGCTTGGAAGGCGTGATGGGTGGTGGTGTTTACTGTTGAAGTTGTGAGATGCCTGTGCCCAACAAGAGGCGCGCAATGGTCTCGCGCCTGGCTAGATTTTTCGCCTCTAGCGGAGAGAGCGCCAATCGTTCTTGATAAAGAGGCGAGCGCATTCGGATCAATTCATCAACACTTCCCAAGCTTTTCTTGGCGAGTGCGTTAGCTATTGTCTTTGCGGCGGCTCCAGTCGCAACCGGGATAGATGCACCGACTGCGGCACCTACAGGTCCACCGATGGCAAAACCGCCGCCGCCGCCGACAGCCCCGCCGACAATTTGACCAAGACCGCCGCCGCCTCCCGCCAAGTTCCCAATGTATCGGGCTGTATTGCGCGTGCGCGTGCCTGTCACCGCGTCGTTGAGCGCGGTGATTTCAGGCTCGGAAAATCCTGAAACTTCCTTTGGCTTCTCTAGGAGAGATGCGATTTTTTGGCGGATCGTGTTGTCAAGATTTCGACCGGAATTTGAGGCTTGTGCTCTAACTTGCGCACGCTCGAGGATACCGGTGTTAGCTCGATCAAGTTTCCCGGTGAGGTCGTTTGATCGCATGGCGGCGGCGTAGTTGCTTCGCCCGGTTTCGAATAGCTTCTGCGTGGCGGAAGGGGTTCCAGCCACAACGCTCGCCGCATCAAGAGACGGAATGAACTGATCCAATCCTCCAATAGATCGAGAAGCAGCCAACTGATCTTTGGACGCGCTCGGGTTGAAGTTTTGTGCCGTGTGCCCGAGGGATTCCCGGAGTGACTGGAGGTTTGATGCTGTGACGAACGCGCCGGGAGGTGCGCTTTCGAGTTCCTTGAGCTTTGCGTAGGTAGCTGGCGCATCGACAGGATGAATACCTTTTTCAAATAAATCTTGCTGCGCTTGTCGGCTCCAATTCGCCAGTGAATCCGACGTAACTTCGAGGCCGGAATTGCGCGCCGCAGTAATATCAGCTTTGCCGGCCGCCGCCAATTCCTCCGTCGTGGGTATTTTTGGCTCTTCACGAACAAGCGATTTAGCAGCCCCGGAGATCATCCGGTCGCCAGCGCGGACGGCGGGGTTAACGGGCGTGGCGATGGACGCCAATTCCGCAGCGCGGTTGATAACTTCCGGGTTTGTATGCCCGTCTGGACCGATAATTGATGTTTTTCCGGTATAGACATCGCCCGGCAAGGTGACCGCGCTTCCAGCGCCGGCAATCGCCCTCTTGAGCATACCGATAACGCCGGCATTGCTATCAAATGAGACATTCCCATGCGCGTCACGGCTGAGCGGGAGAACTGTTCCACTGTAAGACGGTCGTGCCTGTTGATCTGCCAACACGAAGTCGGGCGGCAAGCCGTTATCTGCGACTTTTGGCTGTTGCGCGGCTTCAAGGACAAACCCGGGAGGAAGATCGCTCATGTGAACGGCACCCACTTCCCGTTCTGACGGATCAACCGCTCGCCGGTTTGCGGGTTGATAGCGGTCAGTCCATCGACAACGCCCTGTGTCGCTGTTGGTGCGGATGTTTTGCGACTAGCCTCGAAAATCTTGTCACCTGCGGCCTTACCGTGGACAGTCTCTAATAATGTCCGCTCATAATCATTGATAGCCGCGATGACCTTATCCTTGGGCGCGGATGGATCGATAGCGCCAGACTTCGCGGCTAGTAACCTCTCCTCACCTTCTGTCACGCTGCCAAGAGCGCCGCCTGTCTTGGACATCTGGCGCATCTGGTTGAGAGTTTCAATGCTCGCGTTCGCTTTCAGAACGTCGATCTGCCTGCGAAGCTCGGCAGCGTTGGTTTCGCCCATATTGGATAGAACAGAAGTGCCCGAGCCTGCTGCGGGCAGCCCCGCAGCATTGATAGCATCGCGCGCTTGCCGGGCTGCGTTGATGACGACATTCCCGGAAATAGCTTGGGCGTCGGCTTTTGCCTGGTCCTGCTTGCTTGTGTCGGCAGGCCCACCCGGTATCGGGCGCATACTGACTGCGCCCGTAACCGGGTCTTGAATCTGCTCATAGCCCTTGGGAATGGTGCCAGTGTTGACGTTAGTAGCCCCGGAGCGTCGTCGTGCCACATCCCATTGCCCATACGGGAGTGGAGTGCGGCCTGCCTTGATCTCCTGATCTGCGTAGAAACCATACTCACCAACGGAGGTTGGTCTCTTGTCCGCAGCCGAAAGCATGGTCACTTTGCCGCTCGCGTCTTTCTGTACAAGATTCCCGTCAGTGTCGTGGTACGGCTCGCCAACCAGCTGCAAATCACGCTGCGCTTTTATGATTTGAGCATTTCGCAGCGGATCATTGGCCTTCTGTGCCGCATCAGCCCTCAGCTTATATTCCTGCGTCAATGCGGTTCGGATGTTCTCTGGCGTGAACGGGTTGACGAGGGCTTTTTGCAAGTCCTCGTCGCTGGCGTTCTTGAACAGGAAGCGGTTTTGCGTAGCCGCAGCGGGCTGTACAGCGGCCGGGGCCGCAGCGGGGCTACCAACGGCCATATCGGCAGAAGCCGCACCAGCGGGCGGCTGTGGGGCAACAGGCTGCATCGGCGCGGGCTGGCCTGCAAACGCCATCGGCCCATCGGCCTGCGCATCGATGATGTTCTTCTGGTTCGGATCGACCGTTTGAACGATGTCTCCGAACTTGCCGGCCCACTTGTTCGTAAACTGCCCCGCCGTCATGCCGGGAGTAGCGGCATTGTTGCGCGCGGCTTGCGCGCCGATCACGCTTTCAACCGGCGCATTCGGGTTTTGCAGGAGCTTGATCGCGCCGCCCGCGCCTTGCTGATGGGCAAGGTACAGTTCGCCCGGTGTTGGCTCGCGGCCCAGTGCCTGCGTCAATGCGGCTTTGTTATCGAGCGTCAACCGCGCGGCGGCGTCTGCGCTCGCGGCCGGGTCGTTCGGATTGGTCAAGCCATACTGTTTCGCAGTGCCGCTCAAAAACTGGAACGGGCCTTGCGCGCTCGATAGGGTGCTACCGCCTTCGACCTTGCCGCCGTTCTCGACCAATGCCAGCCGGGTCATATAGGCCGGATCAACGCCGCTGGATGACGCGGCTGTGCCGATCGCAGAGCTCAGGCGCGGGTCAATCTCGCCGGACGGGATCGAGGTCGAACCCATTGGCGTTGAGACAGATGGCGCGGCTGGCGCTGCTGGCTGGCCCATGATCTGCGATTTGAGGAAGTCGGGCAGAGAGGCCTCTCCTGCCTTCTGCGCGGCGTCTGCATCTCCCATCATGGAGCGGGCGATAAGCGCCTGCCCGATCGCGTTAATCCCCTCACCGACGTTCTTTGGAGCCGTGCCGAGCATCCGAGCCGCGATCAAGTTGGACATCTGACGGCGCTGCGCGATGGTTTGCGGCGTTTCGCCCTTATCTGGTGAGAAAGCATAAGAAAGGGCCATTAGATTTTGCCCCGCGCGACTGAGAATGATACAAACAGCGAACCCGCCGAGCGTTCGAGCGCTGCGACGGGTTCTAACCAAGCCAACCTTTGAAGGAGGTCGAAATGGCTAATCCCCCTGTATGCTCGATTCCAGATTGCGGCAAGCCGGCCTTTAAGCGCGGGTTCTGCCGCCCGCATTACTATCCCATGCGCGGAGGGCCTGTCTGCTCTATCGATGGCTGCAATCAACCCGCCCGTGCGCGAGGTTGGTGTAATGCCCATTGGCGCCGATGGAGCCGGCATGGAGACCCTACGAAGGGGAATAAATCGCACGGCGAACTCCCTACATTTCTTAGCGAGACGGTGCTGCCGTTTAGCGGCGATGAATGCTTGATCTGGCCGTATGGCAAGGACGGCCACGGCTACGGCATGCTGAGTGGGAAGCCCGTTAATAGACTTGTGTGTAAGGCTATTCATGGCCCCGCCCCGACGAGCAAGCATCAAGCTGCCCATTCATGTGGCAATGGTCACCTTGGCTGCTGCAATCCGCAACATCTTCGCTGGGCGACCCGTTCAGAAAATGAGTCTGACAAAATTGACCACGATACGCATCATCGCGGAACACGCCACCCGCAAGCCAAGTTGGATGAGAGCGACGTTCGCCAGATACGTTCATTGGCTGGCGTTGAACTACTTGGGACAACCGCTGCACGATTTGGAATCGCACCATCGACTGTTTGCGGTATCCAAAAGAGAAACAGATGGGCATGGCTAGAGTAGCCATTTAGGCGGCTCCCATCAGGCCGAGGGCCTTGTCGTAGTTCACCGCCTTGAACCCGCTTGGCGTGGTGATAACGGCGTTGGGGTGCTTTTTCTCGACCTCACCTGCCATCAATCCGATCTGCGGTTCGTTGCTGCCTTTGTACTTGTAGGAATACAGATTCTGACCGTCGTTCGTCTTACCGATCTTCTTGATGTCCTTTTTCAAGCGCCGATCCGAGAACTTGTAAACGCCCGCCGCGCCGAGCCCGAACAGCCCGCCCAGCAGCGCATTCTGCTGCTGTTGCGCCGTCTGATATTGCTGCTGCTGCTGCTGGAAATTCGAGTTGATGATGCCAGCCGTATCGGTGGTCGGGATCGTGGTCTGTGGCGTCGCGCCAAACGTCGGGTTACTGACCTGCGAACCGGACATGAGCGCCGTGATTTCGTTGATCGGCTGGTTGCGCGTTGTGACCGCCTGCTGGAACGCCTGCTGATTGCCGTTCAAGTAAAGCTGGTTGTAGGCGTCGTTCTTGCCCTGCTGGAATTGATCCATTTGGGCCTTCCAAGCCGCAGAGCCAGGCTGGATACCCTGGTTGGCAAGCTGTGTCGCCAAAGCATCGCCCTGCCGTGCGAACATCGGATCAAGTCGCGCTGCGCCGAGCGCGTCAATCTTGTCCTCAACCGCCTTGTTCGCCGTCGAAGCATCAAACGGCGTATTGAGCAATGAACCGATCTTGCCGGACTGCTGAACGCCGATGTTGCCGAGGTTCTGCTGCGTCTGATTGTTGAGGTCGTAAAGCTTCTGCTGATCTGGCGATAGCGTCGTGGTCTGCGTATAGTTCGGGATATCATAGGTCTGCCCCGTATAGGGATCAGTGAATTTGCTGGTCCCGCTCTGGCTATACATCAGGCTGCCGTTGGGGCCGACCTGATTGACGTTGTTCAGGCTCGCATTGGCGAGCGCGGTCGCGACGTTCGTCCCGGTCGAGGCCGCTGCGGTATCGCGCGGGTTAGGGGGAGCGGGAGCGGATGGTGCGCACATTTTAGCAGCCCTCGAAAGTGTAAATCATGGCATGAGCCGCATGTTTAAAACCCATGCGCTCCCAGATTTTTGCAACTCGCAAATCGGTAACCGCAGACACCAGAACGCGCCTCACACTGCGGGATCGAAGGTCTGCCAGAATGAATTTAGCGAACCGCCGCCCCACTCCATTGCGATGCTCTTTAAGCAGGAAGATCGTATCTTCCTGCGCGATCAATTCGCCGTTGTGCATGTCGTTGGTCAGATAGATGTTGCTGTAACCCACCGCGCCGCCGCTCTCGTCGCGGACAACGTAGTTGATGATATGGCCCGCGTTCCAGCCTGCGATGTACTGATCGAGACGTGGATTAAAGTTCGCAATAGAAATCCCGTCGCGCGCTAGACGATCCTGCATTTCCCGATAATGGGCCGCGTAGAGTGGGAATAATTCCTTCAGCGTTACAGAGCCGTGCTCGATGCTGAACTTGTATTCCATCACGTAACCAGATCGCCCGTCGTGTAGGTCACATCCATCCGCAGGATCGTTGCATCCAGCGGAACGATGCTGCCCGATGTAAGCTGCAAGGCCGGGGCCATCGCGCTTCCGGTGTTCGGCGTTGAATGCCAGTTGCCGGAAGTCGCCTTGATCAGGTTCTGGCCCCAGACGGCCGAACCCCAGAGACCGCCGCCCCACACGTTCGATGTCGGGGCGATAGAGCCTGACGGCACAGCCGGGAGATTAACGTCAAACTCGGTGTGCATCGAAAGTTGCTCGTTGAGCGGCGCGAGCGATTGCAACACGGCGCGGGTCATGCCCGCTGTTTTCGTGGTCGGCGCTCCGAAGTCGCTAAACAGTGGAACGTAAGTCCCGGTATAGGGCTGCCCCATATCGGAGCCGGTGACGTTGGCTTCGATTACTTGGGACGCGGTTGATCCGAAGAACAGCCGGTTTTGAAACACGGCCATGCAGCGGCTATCCCAGCCGGTGAACTTGCCCCACGCTCCAGTTCGCAAATTGGCGACGTACAGAACGGGAGGCAAATTGTTGACGGCAGGCGGATTAACGATCGCGATCTGGTTCGCCGACCAAATCTGGCAGCGCCAGTAAGTCCCGGATCTTGCCGAAACCTCGCTATTCCAGATCGTTTCAATGGGAGCCGACACGGCCGACGGCGACAGAACCGAAAAATCCTTTTGCAGCGCAGTCGAGAGCGGGATCAGGCCGATGTCGGTCGAAACCACGATGTCACCACCAGCGCGGAAGTGCGCCTCCGGTCCAAGCGGCTTGCCAACGCGATAGACACCGACCTTTGACCACGTTGCAGCCGTGCTGGGATCAGTACCTTGATAAACCGCAACCTCGCCTTCGGTCGTGAAGAAGGCGCAGTACTCCTGCAAGCCTCCCGCGCCGGTCTCAAGTGACCATGACGATCCGAACAGAAGCGAACCGCCCAGGTTGAACACGCCGCCGAGCGGTAATTCCGTGGCCGCACCGCTGATAGATGCGGCCGGCAGATACCATGCACTCAACGTGTCTTTTTGGATGTAGAAAAGCCGCTGCTGATGCGTCCAGTTATAGGACAGCTTGGTCAGGTCAACGCCGGTCATCGCCCCGAATAGCAGCGTTGGCGTTCCGCTCGATGTCGCAGAGCCGGGAGACGTGTTGTTGTCCGTGATGGTCTCGGCGGTCTGGAACGTGCCAGTGACGCCATCAAGCCAAAGCGTCCCGGTCGTGCCATTGTCGATGACATGGACAATGGTTCCGGTCGCTGACGATGTGCCGCCCGTCAGTGTCTTGCCTGTCGTGAATGGCGCGGTCTCGGCGGTATAGTTGAAGGCGTAGAGGCTGGTGTCGGTGATCGGATAGAACGTGGTCCCATCATAAATTTGCTTGGTATCGCTGCCGTTCACCATATCCAGGAATACGCCGCCCGGAGTCGCGAATTGCACCACGGACCAATCGCCGCTCGTCAGGCCACTTATGATGACAGAAGCCCGCGTTATCGACGGGATGAACTTAACCGCATCGTCACCGCTGCCAGACGCCACGAACCGATTACCCAACCCGTCCGTAAAATAAACCTGCGTAATTGCGGTCGAGACATCATAGATTCCGGTCGCAGTCGCGGCGAACATCTTCTCGTTGCTGCCGTTCTTGTAGGTGAACAGCGAAACGACATCCTCAACGCCGTCTGAAATCACCTGATAGAGCTGCGATCCGCGACGTAGTAACGCGTCCGTCGCGCGTGGGATGAAGTTCTCTAGGATCAACGCCCCGCCCGACGGCGGTTGCGCCGGATTAGCGTTCGCGATGATGCCGAGCGTCGGCGCCGGGATCGTATACGGCTTATAGGTAGCCGGGACTTGCGCCGTTTGTCGTGCGGTGGCGCGACCTGAGCGGATCATGGTGAGCGCAGACCTTCATCAAACTTGGCGTAATCGGCAATCGCGGCCTCGTATTCCGCAAGGTAGTCCTGAAAGTCCTGTCCAAGTTGCCGACGCCAGCGCCAGATCGTGCCCTGTGTCATGAGCCGTTCCGGGACGAGTGGCACATCGCCATCAGAACCCCATTTCGCTCCAGTCGGCCCCCATGCATTGCTTTGATAGGTCACTGTCGCCGTCGCTGCGTAAGCCAAATACGGATAGAAAGAGATCGATCCGGCTGTGAGCAGCGCAAAGCGCGGCGTCCCTTCAATCGGCGTGATGCTGTTCCATTCATCCGGCGAAAGCCCGGTGCGGATCGGTGCGCCGCTCGATGTCATGACCGACATCCCGGAAATGAGCCGCAGGAAGTCGCTTGGAAGTGACAATGCATCGGCGGCACCAGTCCCCACTAGCGTCGCAGTCTTGCGCAGCCCCGACCAATCCGCCCGCCGCGCCAGTTCGTCGCCGGCCTCAGTTGAGAATACAGCAATCTTTGTCGCGTTCTGATCGCTGGCGTTCGTCAGCACCGACAATAGCGGCTTGACGCCGACGTTCGCTGCGACGTTGTTTGCAATCGTCAAGAGGCTCATGGCGTGCAGCCTACGACACGGACAACGGAATTAGCCCAGCGCGCCCGCTCGTCACCGACGCGAAATTCCGACATCGCGCCATCGAGTAGTAGCTTCGTAGCTTGGGATAATTCCACATCCTTGAGGAATTTCGCGGCTTCCAGGCTCACGGCGTACAAATAGACGTTCGGACAGTCAGCCAGCAGCCAGTTGCTTGTGGTCGGTCCCGCCGTCAGCGTTGGCAGCTTGGCGTAATATTCAATGTCCCGGTCACCGGAATAGCCGTTGATGTAGATATTCGTCCCGTCAATCGAATACTTCGACCACATCGAACCTGGGCGCTGCGCATCAGCCAATGAACCTGCGCGCATCTGATAGCCGTTGAGGCCAAAGACGTGCAGCATTTCGAGAAAGTCAGCCGGTAGCGCAGCAGCGCCATCCGTGAATGTCAACGTGACCGCCGTAATCATCTGCCGACAGCGGAGCTCCTTGTTCAGGTATGCCTCAGCCGCCTGAACGAGGCGAGGCATGACATCGGACAGATTGCGGTTCGATACGTGGTCGCCAACAGCGAGCCGCAGATCGAGGTAGTCTTGAAGCGCAGCCACTAGACGATCCCCTCTTTGGTCCGCCAAGCCCTGTTGCTGCTATCATTCAGCCAGCGTGACAGATAAGCGTCATCGCCCTGCTCGTGAGCCTTCAGCAGACCAAGGTTCTCGTCGTGCAGGAGATTGAGCGGCACCGATGCAACGCGATGATAGTCGCCCTTCCATGCCTTGCCGGCAGCGTTACGGACTGCCTCATTCTCGGCTATGGTTGCGGTGACGGGATAATCCACTCGCCAATGCGTCTGTGCACCGTCGAACATGACCCACACCGAGCGGCCGGTCTGGTAATCGTATTCAAACAATTCCCAGTCGCCGTCCTTGATCGTCATGGTTATTCCGGCCGTGTTTTGCCGGCCTGAACGCGGCGGACCGCGCCCGATGCGATGCCGTCAACCACCTTTTCGTCGAGCGGGACTTTTACCCATGTTCCCTGACGGATGCGCTCGGCCTTGCCCGGTTCGCCGACCCAGATATCACGCAAAATCTCGATCTCGATTTCCGGCACTTGCTGTTTGTCTGCCATGCTGGCTCCATAGAAAAAGGGGCCGCACAAGGCAGCCCCTTCTTGTTGATGTTAGGCCGATTACGAAACGGCGGCGCTCACAGACGAGGTAACGGTGCCAGAGCCGATCAGTGCCGCATTCACGCGCCACAGATTCGCCGCCACGTCCTCACATTCGACATACGAGCCGGCAATGCCGCCGGTCGTGCTGCCGTTCATGGTGATCGTGTCGTCGGTGCCGGTGATTGCTTCTCCGAAGTCGGCACCTGCCGCGCCGGTCGCAAGGCTGGTCGTGATATGACCGGCCATGGTGTCGGAGGCATTGGCGACCTGTAGGATAAAGCTGTTCGACGTGATCGTGGTCCCGACCATGACGCGAAAACGAGCGCCGGAGCCGGAAGCGGCCGGAAGCGTAACGGTGCACCCGGCAGCGCGATTGACCACAACGATTCCGTCATTGTGGTGGGAGTAGTCGAGCGTCAGCGCCGAAGCAGTGACGACAGTGGGTTTAAGGGCAGTCATGCTCATGTGCGTTCTCCTTAGCTCGCCGCCGTCAGCCCAAAGAGGTCTGCGGCAACCCCGAGCCCCTTTTCGTTGCTCACCTTGAGCGTGCCCTCGCCAATGATAACGCCGGCATCCGCGTCCGCATTGACCCGAACCTTCTTGTCCTCCTGGATTTTACGCAGCCAGAGGAACGACACCATGTCAGTGTCGAGGAAGAAGGCATTACGCGCCACGCCGGCAGAAGTCGCCATGACGCGGTTGGGCTTCACCATGATCCGGCCGAACGGGCCTTCGTAAATGTCCGCGTTGGCGATGATGGTGTTGTTGCTGCCGTTATCGACCGAATACCGGAACGGCGCGACATTGCTGTCCGACATGAAGGTGACAAACACCGACTTGACGTAAGGCGACACAACAACGGAGCGGAAGTTTGCGCCGGAGTTATAGCCCTGCTGCATCACGTCATCCATGATGGTCTTGGTGAAGGCGCGCTGCGACCCATTCGTGGCCGCAACCGTCAGGCCGGTGCCAGCATTGAAGCCGCCATTCGACCCGCCCGCGTCACGGCTGACGTTGGTCGCGATCCAGGTCGGCAAGCCGCCAAACTCGCGGGTTGAGCCTCCGACGGAAGCGTTGTTGGTCACAATCGCCAACTCGACATCCTTGCGGATTTCAACGCCCTTCTTCAGCTTCTGGTGCTTGCGCTTCTGCACCTTGCCGGCCTCGTCCACAACCTCCTGAGTGTTGGAGATGATCCAGTCCTTGCGTAGAATCTGGGTGTAGTCGCCCATACGAACTGGCGGCGTGACCTGACCGAAGTTGTATTCCTCGCCTTCCGGGCGGATGTTCTCAGCGGGGGCGGCGAGCTCTTCGGTTTCCCACTCGGGATGCACCGAAACGCATTTGCCCTTGGGAATCATGGTGTAGATCGGCGTATCTTCCGGGGTAATGCGGGACACGATGTCCGAAAGTTCTTCCCGGTTGCCGACCGCAGAAGTCGTCAGGAATGTATTGGTAACAGCGGCCATTATGGCCTCCTATTGAAGATGGGTTTCACTCAAAGTCGATTGCCATGGCGTCATGGATCGACCCGGTTTTCGCCAACCTCTTCATTGCATCCTGATTTGCCCGAACTTTCGCAGGCGCTTGTCGCTTCTGCTGGGCCATCGGCGGGACATTGGCGACCTTTTGCGTCGCCTTTGCCTTCGCCTTCTCGGCATCCATGCCCAGCTTGGCGTAGTAGGCCAGCTTGAACATGCGATGATCCGTCACCCCTTCCAAATCCGCTTGCGAATAGCCGAGTTCGCCGGCGACGCGGGTTACGTCGTCAAAGAACTTCTTTCGCGTTTCGGGTTTGGCGGTCTGCGGGAATGCCTCCGCGAGCTTGGCGTTCTCCGACTGCAACAGTTCGGCGCGCTGCTCTTGGGTGAGCGTGTTCACCGCATCTTTCGGGGCTTGGGCCTGTTCTATCACAGATGCCACCTGGGCCATCATCGCGTCATGCATGGCCTTGTCCGCGACGTACTTGCCGGGGTCAGTCATGGCTAGAGTGGGGTCAGGGGCGGGCGGTATCTGTTTAACCAGGAGGTCTGCAATGGCGTTCACCGATTGGGTGACGCGGGTTGACAATGCCTCAAGATCGCGGCGCTTGTTGCCAAGCTCTTGCGTCTTGCGGGTATAGTCCGCCTGTCGCTGATAACCGGCCTTTAGCTCACTCAGCGGGAGCTTTTCGCCAGCAACATCGACAATGACATCATCCTTGACCTCGGCAGGCTGTGCGCCCTCCTCGGTCTCGGCGTTGTCTGCGGGTTCTTCGGCCTCTTGCCCATCTTCAACGGGCGCATCCGTCTCGCTGTCGGTTTCGGTCCCGCTCTGCTCAACTTCCTGGTTGGCCTGTTCTTCAGGCTCCTCGAAATTCAGGTTTTCGGGATTGTCGAGAGCGTCGGAGGGTTGAACGCTATCGCTTCCGGCATCTTCCGATGCCAGATTGGCGGCTGCTTCGCTCATGTGTGGTCCTTAGTGCTATGCCCTATGCGGGCGCTTGCTTGCGGCTGGTCGATTGGTCTTCCCGAGAGATGACTTCGACGCGCGACCGCAAGTCGCGAATAGCCTTGACCTGCGCTAGGTGCGCCTGCCGGGCCTCGTGATCGTCGTATTCGGCATAGACCGCAGCATTCACCGCGGCCTTTTCAAGCTCGTCCATAAGCTCGGAATAGAGCGGGATGGATAGAATATCGCGGGCAGCTTCGGCGCGGGTCACTGCGCCGCCCTCTGCTCACCACGTTCAAACGCCTTGCCGATCGATGCCGCTTGTGCTTGCGCTATGGCCGACTCTCGGTCCTTTTCGGCGCGCTGGTCGGCACGGTCCATCTCTTCGCGCTTCAACGCAGCATCGCTTTCCATCTTCGCCAGCGCAATGCGCTCGTTTGATGCGATCTTCTCGCGCTCAAGCTGCATCTTGTCGGCGTCAGCCTGCGCTTTAAGCTGCGCGTCGTGGACCTTGGCCTGCGTCTCTTTTTCGAGTTCCGCCTGTTTGATGACCAGATCGGCGTCGCGCTGTTCGCGTTCCTTCGATGCTTCGACCTGCATTTTCTTGTCGAACATTTGCATTTGAACCTGCCCCTTGGCCTGCTCAATCTGCAACGCGCCTTGCGTCTTTTCCTGCTCCGGCGACGGCTTATTCTGCTGCGCCTGCAACAGTGCCTGAATTTCCTGCTCGTCAGGCTTGGTGAAGAACATATCCGGAGATTTCAGCCCCGCAGCCTCAACCACCTTCGAAACCGCGTTGTAAAGCTGGTCGGGCTTGACGAACGGGTTGTTCGGGCCGAATGCCGCCAGAAGCTTTTCCTGCATCGTCAAGACGAACTGCATCATCATCAGGTCGCGCTCGCGCGTACCAGCGCCAAGCCCGGTATTGACCGTGCAGTCCATATCCGCGTTCCAGGTGCGCGGATCAAACTCAACCCACTGGTTGCGCAGACGGACCGTGCGCGGCTGATCCTGGTGCTGAATGATCAGTTTGAGCAACCCGCGAAACACCGGCTTGAGGCAGTTCGCAATGGTGCGGACCATCAATTCGGTCTGTCCGATGCCAGCCTGCTCGATCATGGCCGACGCCTTGGCTGTCATGTTCTGCAAGGCGTCCGGGGCCATGCCGCTGGAAGCGTCAGAAATGCCCGTGCGGTCGTGTTTCTCCTCATCGAGGTACGCGAGCATCTGGAACGATTTATCGGCCACAAAGGGCACGACGTTGAAACCAAGGGCCGTCCTGACATCTAGACCGGCCGTGACGCGAATGGGCAGGCCGAAAGCCGGGTTTGTCACCGCCTCCGGGTTAACGATCTTCCCTTCTTGAACGATCGGCTGCTGGTTGTTCTGCCAGTACAGGTTATCGAGGGTCTGGCGCAGCAACACCGTCTTGATACGCTGGATTTCGGCAACGTCATCCGTGACTGAATTGCCTTCCCATTGATGCGGGCGGCGCTCGCAGACAATATCGGCGTAGTTGATTTCATCCCACGGCTCGTTTTCGAGCAGATATTTTTCGTTCAAACCACCCGCGAACACCAGCCGGCGCAACTCCGCGATGCCGTCGCCATCAACGTCAATCCGCGCCAACAGTTCATAATACTCGATCTCCTCCATCGCCTTTGAGGCTGGATCGTCACGGACCCATTCCTCACGGCGGCGCGTGGTCGCCTCTGCATCCTGCTCGTTGCTGTTCGCCCCAGCCATCGGGATCAGGTCAACCTTGTCCCGATCATAACCCATCGCCACCAGATCAGAGCGGCGAATGCGGTAGTTCTCGCCAATAATGGGCGAATCCAGCATCGTCAGCGCGTCGGGATGCATCAGGAAGTTTTCAGGCGTTACCGCCGCCAGCTTCGGACAAGACTTGGTGATCTTGCGGCGAATCCGGCAGTCGTGCACCGGGACCGGCATCACGCCATGCGGCGTCTCGATCGTTTCCTGCCGCGCGGTGTGTTCCAGCACCTCTACGGCGTCATCAGACACGAGCTGCGTAAACGCCATGTCGTCAAGCCCGGAATGCTCCGAATACTTGACCTCGATCTTCTTGTCCTGCCACCACTTGATGATGCCGTTGCGAAGCCGCAGCGCGTCGTCGATCGCGTCGTGAACCGCGTTAGGGCCGTCGCTCTCTGGGAATACCAGCGAGTTGATGTAGTCCGTGGCCTGATCTGCTGCCGCCTCATCCCCCTGCTGGTTTGGCTGGTACTCGACAACCTTGTCATTGCCAAGGATGATGCGAATGACAGACGGCAGAACCTTCTTGACCTCGCCACGAACGTCACGCGAGACAACCTTCGACCGGCCGTCATCAGACGGCGTGTCCTTCATCTCGCCGTCGAAATACTCCATTGCCCGCAAACGGTCAGGCTGTTGGATCACGCGATAGGCTTCGCAGTCCCGGACAAGGCTTTGAACTACCTTGCACAGGTCCGCGTCTTGCATTTCTGGCATTGATGTTCCTTAAGCCACCTTGCGGGGCTGGAATTTCCACGACGTGTTGTCCGGCTTGACCATCGCAAAGCGCAGCATCATCAGCGCGTAGCGAGATGCTGAAATCACGTCGTCGCGCTCTTTCACGATCTTGCCATCCTTGCGGTGATAGAGTCGGCGCTCTTCAAGCCATTCGCCACAAGTCGAGAACACCTTCCAGCGTCCCGTCTGCATTCGCTGCAACATGTCCGAAATGCCAGCCTCGACACCGTTGGTGCCGTCCTCGAACGTGGCGCGCTCGGGTAGCATGGCTAAATTCTGGTCACGGTATTGCTTGGCGAGTTGGTCGCCGCTGCCTTTGTCGTGCTGTAGGCCGTCGTGCGGCCATGCCCACGGTATCCAATCGCCCCACGGCCTCAACGCAGCCGCGTGAATGATCGGCGTTGTCTGCCGCTCTCGATAATTCGAGATGACATACACCGTGTCGTTATCTCGATCCCAAGCCAGACGAACAGCGCCGAACGGATGATCGTATCCGAAGTCCACACCGCCAATCTGCGGCCAAATCTTCGGGATATCGAACGGCTGGACAATGATGCTTTCCTCAAGCACCGGGAAGATCAGGCCAGAACCAAGCGTCGGGATGCCCTTGGTCCGCGCCTCGCGTTCATGAGCCGGGTAGCCGTCAATGATCGTCTTTCGTTCTGCTTCCGTGAAGTGCGCCGCATCGTCAATGGTCATCGTGACCTTGGCGCGATCCGGGCTTTCTTCCAGGAAGAACCGGGCCACAACGCTCGACATGCCCTTGAGCGGCGTAAACGTCACCATGACGCTGCCCTTCGTGGCGTTCGTGCGCGTTATGCCCTCGAAATAGACATCCTCCGGCGGTTCTTCGTCGAACCAGACAAAATCGACCGTATTGGCCTGCCACTTCGACCGGCCCTGATCGTAGCTCTTGAGATACAGCGTCGAATAACCACCCGACACATGCTTGACCGTCACTGTGTCCAAAGCATTTGAGACGCCCATACGCCGTGTACGGTCCTTGATACACCGCTGCGGGATAAATCCTGTGCCCCATTCCTCCTCGCGATCCGGCGGCCCGACTAACAGCCGCTGCACACCGTCTCGCGTTAGCTCGGCAGATTCCGAGCCAGCAATCACGATGCCGGGCTTGTCGAAGTGCCGCCCATCCCACCAATCGGGATACTCGCCCGTCAGGTGCATCGAGGTTTCAGCCGCGCCGGCCAGCGTCTTGCCCAACTGATTGCCAGCAACGAATAGCCGCTCCCGAACCTTGAGAGCGTGGAATTCCTTTTGCTTTGGGTATGGCGCGTAGTGCTTGAGCCGATTAGTTGACAGTCGGCGCCGCTTCTCCGCTTCCAGCTTCACTATCAGCGCCGATTGCTGATCTGAGGACAGAGATTGCAGCATCGAGAGATTCGTCATCGAAATCCTCGATCTTGTTGGTGACATCAGCGGTCATGGTCAGCGGCTTGCCGTAGCCCCGGTCCAGAATTTCCTTTGCAGCAGCGATCCGAATGCGCCCATCAGGATCATCCATGCCCGCGACAAGAACCTCCACGGCCTTGTCAGCGTGTTCACGAGCCTTTGCCGCGATACCCTTCGGCCGCCCGCCAGGATTGCCAGAAACGCCCTTCTGGAACGGCCGGCCGATCTGCTGCTGATTCGCTGTTTTCAGCGCGTCGTCAGCCATTTAAGGTTTCTCTCAAAACGCTGATCGCCTGCTCTTGCGCTGGCGTCTTCGGCGTGTCGTCCACCACCTCATACGGCAACGCGACAAACCGATCCGGGCCACGTGTCGCAACAGGCCCGTCCTGCGGCTGACGAGCAATCACAGATTCAACCAGATCGGATGCGCGAGGCGCGGGCTTGCCGGGAGGGCCGAGCATGTGCGCCGTGAGCACTTCAATGTGGTTCTGCACCTCGGCCGCGAATTTGTCGGCCGGCCCGGTCTGGCTGAGTGAAAGCTGGATTGTCATGCTGTGCCCATGAAAAACCCCAACGCCATTTCTGGGTCGGGGTGTGAACTAAGCCGCCGCGATTTCTCGGGCGGGCGTTGAACCTATTTCCGCCCGTACAATTTCCGGCACGCCTGCACGATGATTTCCCGATCAGGCCAAGCGATGCGGTTATCGTTCAGATCGATAATCGCTATGTTCTGATCGTGAAAAGCCCGGGCCTTCACCGCCTCGTAATCGACAGGACGGCCAGAGAGGCGGGGGAAGTTCGTTTGCAACATCGTTCCAGAAACGCGAAATCCCGCCGAGGTGTGACCACCAGAGCGGGATTGTGCAGCTTGCCTATCGGACATGCCGTGATTTCCTAGCGTCTGTCAATCCCCAGAAATCAGCCCGCGCTTGCAATCCACTGCACAGCCGGATCAGATCTCCATGGCCCACGATGGTTTCGTTTCTCTCACAGACCGAGCGAACGATTCCCATCGCCGCGATTTCTTCGGATCGCAACGCGACAGATGCGTCCGTAAACGATTGGACCGCGCGAACGTGCCGCCTGACTTCCTTGCGCCCCTCGTAGCTGTCCGGGTCGATATCGTCACGGCCGCCTCCCGATCCGATATTGATCGCCCTCGGGTCCGGCGCGGGGCTGCACAGCGCTTGGCTGTACCGCGAAGCGTATTCCGCCCACTGCTTGCCGGCCGATAGCATCGCGAATGTGATCTTGCCAGCCAGATGCAGCCGCCCAAGCTCAGTACCCCACAGAGGGTCACGCATGCCCGCCAACGCCGCGTCACGCAGTCGCTTGGCCTCTCCCGGATTTGGCAGGCTCGGCGGACGCTGGACCTTACCACTCGCCTCACGCGCCGCCATGACTTTTCGTCGGCTCATTGGACCGCCCCTCGTTTTCGAATTGGAATGATCTCCCGCGACCAGCGGATGCCGAGGGTCATGCGAGCTCCGGCACCGGATCGTCCAGCCCAGCCTTGCTGTCGTGGAACGCGCTCAGCGGATCATCAACCGACCGCCGCACCGCCGTGACCGTCGCGCCCGGTATGACCAGCTTGGCGCGCGCCACATCCGGGTACAGCGCCAGGAAGCGGCCGATCTCCTCGAGCGTGTAGACCACGACCTTGCGACCTTCCGAGAGGACGCGATGCGCCGTGGCGTCATCCGGCACGATCGCGACCACGTAGGCGGCGCGCGTCGGATCGTCGGCCAGCACGGGATCGCTGACGGGGATTTCCCAGACCTGAGGCGACAGCGGCGTCTTGCCAGCGGCGGTGGCCGCACGGTCGAGCGCCAGCCATGCCGTGGTCATGCGGCCGGCCTCGCGGCGGACCTGCTCGAGGTCTCCTTCCCAGATTGCCTGATTGAACAGGTAGCGCTGCCGGTCGAACTTCTCGCGCAACTCCGGCGGCACCAGGAGCCGCAGCCGATCGACGCCCCACTTCGCTTCCATCTCGGAAGCGGTCTGATCGGCACCATCGACGTAGGCCCGGCCTGCGATGTACGTCCCGTTCGAGCGCGCCCAGGACCGCTCGTCCGCCATGGGGCGGATCGTGGTGTCGCCGGCGATGAGGGTTTTTGTTTTTGCCATGTCGTTACCTCGTTCCCAGGGTGCGGCGGGCGATCCTGCCGCCGCCCCGTAGGGGGACAACATCGACATTTCGACATCGCCTTGTCGGAACACAGGAATTTCGATACATCGACATGATTTGTATGACGATGTACGATCCATCGTTATTGACTAGTCCGTTCAATGGGTTGCTCCTGCTTTCGATCGTCATCAGAAAAAGATCGTCATACACATCGTCATAGATTTATCGGTATTCAGGTAACGTTGAAGCCCCGCTTTTTTGTCGTCCTTTCGACCGCGATCGCGCCGGATTTTTTGAGATTTGAGATTGCGGAAATGATGACTTCGACAGGCACTCGATCACGGAAAGCGCGTACCATTTCCCCGTCGAGAAACCGCAATCCTTCGCCCTTCTTAGCGTGGTACGGGCGGTCATCATCCCAAGCTTCAGCGACAAGATTCATGATCTGATTTTCAATCGATTTGACCGCTACAGCGTTGCTGCTTGACGCAGTTGTCAGCACTCCATCTTTCCAGATCAGATCGAGCCTTACATCGTCACCAGAGGCCGCGTAGTTCGCTTTCTTACGCGTTAGAACTCGCTGCTCCGGCAGCCCGTCTTCGGCCTTGGTGAGGTACAGCCGCGACCGTACGGCGTTATTCCAAGCCGTCGAACCGCTTTCACCTGTGCCTGTATTTCGGCCGGCTTGTGAGGGGTGAGACAATAGAACCACGGTCAGGGTGAAGCCGGCCTCCTTGGCCCGCTTGATGAGGCCGCCGCAAACCGCCTTGACGAAGTAATTGACCTGGGCTCGGATGATTTCGTTGCCACCGAATAGGTCGGCGGCGTTGTCGAGGATGAGCAACCCGACCCGCTTCTCCATGACGAAGGATTCAATCTTCTGGAAGAACGGCGATGTCGCCGGCTTCCCTTCGCGATCGAATGTGACGAGGATGTTTTCAGAGCCGACGCGCGGCCATATCCATGTGTCGGTGAACGGGTTGCCCACGGCGTGCCCGAGGTCGGCCTTGATATCGATATGGCGCCGATGCAGTTCGTCCTGATCGTCTTCACAAAACACACCAAGCCCGCGAGTGGCCGGCACTTCGATGCCAAGCCATTCGAGGCCAAGGCCTGCCGAATAGAGCAATTGCTGAGTCACGAGTGTTTTACCGACGCCGCCATCACCAGACAGGTTTGTGACCTGTCCTAGCGGTATCCATTCCTTGACCAGCCATTCGCGCGGCTTTGGCTCGCCCGATAGGTCACCAACATCGATCGGCTCGGATGGGTCGATCTCGGCCACTTGCGGCGCGGTATTTATCTGCGCCGTCGCCTCCCGCCATTCATCTCGAGCTAAAGGGCGCTTTGCGGCCTCCGCAATGTCGGTCGACCACTTGCCGATTGCGCGCCGCCACTTCTCAGCGAACATGGTCGGGCCACGCCCTTCCCGCTCGAGCTTGGCGGAATTGGCCTCAGCGCCATCCAGCCGGCTTTTGACCTTGCGCTCATAGACGGCATACGACTCTCGCATCCGCGCCTGGCTTTCGGTCTCGCTCGGCGGGATCGGGCACTCGCGGTACCAGTTGACGACCGCCGCCCAGACGAGATCGCGCATGTAATGGTCGCGGCCGTCGACGCGGCCTCCGAAAGCGTCAAATTCGGCCTCAGGACTCGCTGTGTGCGTTGTGGGCTGTGCTGCGGTCTCTCGGTGCTGGTCGCCGCCGAAGCGCTCCACGAGCTCGCTGACAGCCTGCAAGAGCCAGTCTGGAGCGACGGCAATCTCGCACTCCCACGGAGCGCAGCCCGCTTTCCATTGATAAGTCTGGCCGGATATGTGCAGGGACGGCGGCAGCACGGCAAACCCGCCCTGCCCGCGTATGTCGACGCCAATAGGAGTCTTGTTAGTTGGTGCGCGCCAGTCGGCCGGCGCGGTGAAAAATAGCTGTCGCCCGCCACCACCCGTGACCTGCTGGCAGGTGTCCGGCTCGATGCCGTTGTTATGTTCTTCAAGAACGCCATGCCACCAACGCAGCGCGTCCGGCGTCTTGTATTCATCAAGATCGATGACAAAGGTGTTGCGAGATGCGCGCCCTGAGAGGATGCCCATGTTGGGCCGGCGCATATGTTCGCCTTGCGGGCCATACCAGCGCTCGAATGTGGCGTCAGGAACCGGCTCCTCCTGGAGCGACTTCCAGTCGGCGAGTGCCGGACGCTTCCAGTTCTGGCCGGATGACGGGAGGTGTGAAGGCACGACCTGCCACCCGGCGGCGCGATACATCGCTGCCCAGTCGCCGGGTGCTGCCCAATCAGGTTCGAACGTATCGATGTGCCCCAACTTCATTCTCTATCCGGTTCGCCATCTCCATCGGGATTACGCACGCAACACATACAAAGGCGGCCGGGGCCGTAGCCCCGGCGCTGTAAGCCTCAACCAAAGTCGTCGGCGTCGGCCATTTCAGGCTGTTTTGCGGTCGCCGTTGGCGCGCTAACCTGGGTCGATCCTGTCGACGGTGCGGCAGTAACCGGCGCGGTCGACGGCGACGCCGTCTGCGTGGCGGCACCGCCCTTTGCAACGTGCACCAGGTCCACCGGGCGCGGAGCCCAGCCGGAGATTTCAAACACCGGCTGATAATTGGTCGACTTCTTCTGTCCGCTGCCGGACGTGATCGGAATTGTCGACTTGAGGACGACGACGGGCAGCTTGCCCGGGTTTGAGGTCTTGCCCGCTTCGTATGCGGTGTGAAGGTCGTCGATGCCTTTGAGGAAGGATGCTGCGTTGCTTGAGATTTCCCGGACGTCTCCACCACACGACGAATGCAGCTTCATCATCAGGCGGGCACCCTGCTTGAAACCGGCATCAGCCGGCTTGTGCGGCATCGGGTCGCCAAGCTTTACCAGCATGAACTCAGGAGCCGATCCGGCGCCGAATTTCATGTAACCGACTTCGATATTCTCGAGATCAATAACCGCCTTGAAGGTCGACGTGATGTCGACGGCATCGTTAGCGTACTGGCCGTTGCTCTCCATGCGGTCGTTGCGGAAGATGCGACCAGCTCGGGAGTCATATTTGACGAACGGGATTATATCGCCGCCAGAACCAGAACTGTAATTCAAACCAAGTGCCATATCCGTTATTCCTTCTTCCTTGCGCCTATCAGGCTAGGCGCGTTGCCACTTGCTTCCCTCTTGGGCGAAGTCGCCCTTTAGAAAGACAATCTTGGACGTTCTCTTTTTGCGTCCCCGCGAATAGATGTTCCGGGTTGACGCAAGAGCGCATATCGCACTTATGAAGGACGCTAAGTTCGCCGGGGTCACAGACAAAGACTGTGTAAGATAGCCGTGACGCGGCAAGAGTTCGTCCGCCGATAGCAGTCTTGCCGTAACCATTCTTGTCGATCATCCCGAGCCAAAACCAGCAGCCGCTATTCGGTTCGGGGATCGATAATTTCTCAATGCGCCGACGCGCATTTTCTAAGCGCCAACTTGGGTCTAGCTTTCTGCGGGAGGTTGTCGCTGCACTTTCGATGCGCAGACAACCGCACGATCGAATGTGTCCGCTGTTCAGGTCGCTTAGGCGAATTGATTTTATGTTTCCGCAATCGCATTGACATACCCATTTAGTGGGGCGCTGTGACGCCATCCGCAGTGCAGATAGTCTGCCAAACCTATGCCCCGAAACGTCCTGGAATTTTGTCATCAAATATTCCAGTGCTCATAGGCAAGCTGTCTTGCCGGGCCACCCCAGTAGAAACTCTCGAGGTCAGGAGCGATGATCCTGGTGAAAAACTGCGGATCGTCCGACAGCGCCAGGAACGCTTCGCACCGGAGCGCGATCTGATGAAGCGCTGTCAGATGATCGCGGACATTCTCAAGCTGATATGTCGCGCGCTTCTTTGGCGTGGTGTAGGTCAGGCGCGCATCGACGTTATCGCCGGTCTCTGTGGCGTAGAGGGACACCTGCCGGGCGTGCGGAATTTTGATCGATGACGGCAGCTTTTCCGTTGTCTTGAGGTCAACGAGGACGCCGTGCTGTTCCCATCGATAATCGAGATAGCCGACGATCGGATAGGCCAGTCCTTCCGGCTTCCAACTTACGAATTGCTGGCAATGGCTCGGAATGCCATAGGGGCGCAGCTCCTCGAGCGCGGACTTCACCATATCGGGGATCGTAGCGCGGTAGTCCTCCCGGCGCTTGTCGCCGGACAGAGCGGAGATGGTGTCGTACTTCTTGAACGCGACCTCATAGCAAGCCGACAGATCGGCTTTCGGGTCCATCAAGCCGTGCGTCACGCCATCCTCAACCGCCGTGCCGCGATGCGCCGGGGAGCCGACAGGCTGACGAATGCCAATGATGCGCTCGAGGATGAACATCGAAGGACAGGCGGAGAACAGGTTCAGCGACGACGGGGAATGGCGTTCGATTTTCATGTGGCACCCATCATTGAAATGTGATTCTTCGCAGCTTCGCGAAACGCTTCGCCACGCTGGTAGGCCGGCTTGAGCGCGTCGATTGAGGTGAGAAATTCCAGAGCCTCGTCGATTGATCTGGCAACGCCATAGGCGTGGCCTAGCGCCGTCACCTTTTCGCGGAACGCTTTCTGGTCGTCGGAGAGCGACCCCTTTGCGGCTTTCATCTCGAGCCATGCGACCTTCCCGGCCGGCAGACAGATGAAAATGTCAGGTGTGCCGCGACGGACGCCTTCGGCTTTGAGCCGAGACGCGACCCTGATATGGCGCTTCTCACCGTTTGGCACGGCGCGCGCTTCCAGTTCTGGGCGCAGCGCAAGCGCCAGGTAATCCATCAGCGCGACCTGCAACTTGTGTTCTGAAATCTTCAGTTTCACCCCAACACCCCCGCCCCGTCCTTGATGATGTTTGCCAACTGCTCCCGGCTGATCCGCACCCGCTCGAACCGTTCGCCGCTCACCGTCACGTCAGTGACGCGCGGCTGATCCGGGTCGAATTGCAGGTTGAGCAGATACGTGTCCGGTTCGGGCTGCGTGACGTAGCAAAGGCGGGCGAGCGGATAGGAAGTCATGCACCGCTCCTCCGATCCAAAGCAGAGTACCCCGGCAACGGGTCGTTGAAGAACGCGGCTGTCAGGTCGCGATGCTGCAAGCTGATGCGAGCATTGCGTTCCGAAAGAACGCCGTCAGGCACTCTCGATTTATGGGCCTCGAACTTGATCCCAGCAATTTTCGTGGTGTTTTCCTGAGCGCGCCGGTCGCGCTCATACTTATTTCGTCTATCGCGTTCTTCCGGCGTCATCGAAAGACGACAGATTCTCACTTTCACCGCTTTCGGAGTGCGCCCCAAGGCTTCAGCGATGCAGGCTATCGTCATCTTATCGTCGCGCATTTTCAACGCGCGGGCGGTTTCATCGGCGGTCCAGAGTTTTGTTCTCATTTACTTTCCCCCTCCCACCAAAGCTTCATCTTCAGTGTCGCTTTCCGCACCAGCGCTTTCAGAAATCGCATTCAAACTTCCCCTAAGAGCTTTCAGTCTCATTTCATCGGCCCTGTTATCTGTTTCGATGCGAGCGCAGAGCGCGTCGTAGCTCGCCTTGATATTTTCGTACAAAGTGGCGCGCGGCTCTTTGGCCTCGTAGCCTCTGACGAATTTTCTGATCCAGCCCGACGATGTCCCAACCGTCCGGGCAACTTGTTCGTAAGCCGCCATACGCGACCCGGTTGACCGTTCTGCTCGTGCGACAAGCTCATTCGCTTGAGCGCGCGTGTTTGAAATTGCCGAACTAATCATTGGCGATTTTCCGACATTCTTTGTACTCACTTGGACAATTCCTTCATGCAGATTGCTCGACATGGAAGGAGACAATAACGACGAAAACGAACTCAGTTTCATACGGCTCGCGGCGGCAACCGCGAATATTGTGAGATGGTTAGAGGCTAACAAACAGCAGGCAGAACACAGCAAAGACCAACCCGATGCCGGTGACAGAGACGAACAGAATCGCAAAGACCACCGCTGCCGCGTCGATCAACGATTGCGTGATTGATGCATGGTCGTTTCTTGCCGCGAGACCATGCGACCGCGTGACAGGGCGCAGGGAGGACCGCCCAGCAAGCTGAATGGAATCGCGCCGGTTATGTTTCGCGTCCGGCGCGTAGTGAGAGCCGGGCTGCATGTTGCTTGCCCCAAGTGCAGTCCGGCTGCTCATCTCGACACCACGGGCGGCACGGTGTCTGCCTGTTCGAAATACTTACAGGCGCGCGTGGCATGCGGAATGTTGTCGCCGCTTTGCGAAGTCATTGCGCGATACTTCTTGCACTTTGCTGGCTTCAATCCGCCGCCGCGCATACCGGTCTTTGAGTAGTAGGAATTACCATGATCGAAGAAAGTGCATTCCCGGCACGTCTTGAATTCAGGGCCGGAACCAGACCAGTGCGCCATACCGCTATGAGTTGCAGCGATCATCGCGCCAAGCTCTTTGTAGGGTTGCGTGAGGTGAGATGAAATTGCGTCACTCATGACTGAACCCCACTATGAATGATGACGATGCGAAACAGCGCGCCGAGCGCGAGGATGGCGTAGGTGATGAGGACGATTGTCTCGATGTCGCTCATGAGTTGCCCCTGTGATCAAACGGCGTGGTGGGAAGCGTGATTGGGGCTTTGCGCCGTCGGCTGTTCCGTAAATATTTTTTGAGAGGATGTTCACTGGACCGCGCGCGGCGATAGTCACCGGGGGCCGGCCGGCCATAGCGAATCCCGTCCAGCAATCCATGAGATATGAGCGGAACGCCTGTGCGAGGTTTCATCGCGCGATCTCCATTAGCTCTTGCCTTGCTCGGCAAGCACAGTGAGCTTCTCGACCATGAGGCGGGTGGCGGGGCTGGTCATGCTGCGCTCGCCGCATTGTGCGAGCGCATGAACTCCTGCACTCGATCAACCAACGCGAGGCTTGGAGAACGCACCGATCGAAGGTCGCTAACAAGGTTAGGGTCTCTGAGAGATGCTTTTCCAAAAGCTGTCGCGGTCATCCCGGTCCGCTCAAGGAAGGCATCGATCTCGGCTAGGAATAATTCTGACTGTGTCATGATTTGAGGATTTAATAGGACTATTCCTATCGTGTCAATAGGATCATTCCTCCTTCCCTAAAATATAGGTAAAGT
>Ga0134128_10001178_pt1 | contig 34490 bp, 28 predicted proteins | sample KB31754_FD_96462 | JGI IMG/M metagenome (GOLD analysis project Ga0134128, IMG submission 96462) | Terrestrial soil microbial communities with excess Nitrogen fertilizer from Kellogg Biological Station, Michigan, USA - KB3-175-4 | ecosystem: Environmental > Terrestrial > Soil > Unclassified ...
GCCGCCGGCTTCTTTTAGATTCCCCCTCGCGGCGGACACCCTTGCCTTGGGCTAACGATTCGTACTACCTCGCTCGTTCGGGACTTGCACCCTAGAGCTAATGAACATGCCTGGCACACACAATAAGGCCGCCCCGATGCAGAGGCGGCCTATTACGAAAGGGTGTCTAAATTAAGGGTGACTCTTAAGGATAAGGGGCCCCTTGGCCAATGGTAATGGAACTACTAGTGCAAACTATTCTCTGTGCTCATGTTTTTGCAGATATTCGTTGGCGATCAGCTCAAATACCTGCCTCGGGCTGATCTTGAACAAATCGCTCATCTTATAGATATCACCTACCGAAAACTTTTTGGGATCGTGCATCATCACCGTGAAGCGATCCACCTTCTTTCCCAGATCAATTGCAACGACCGTCTTTTTTATGTACTTAAAAACATCGGTAAAGGACACTATCTTACCTTGAGACATCATGGGCTCGATAAGGTCATAGCGCGTATCTCGATTCGCCATAATCAAAGAAAAAGGTTTTTTGAGTGATTTAATGCGTCGCTCATGACTTATTTTCTATCTGCCATTTAAAATTCCCGAACCTGTCATTTAGAAAATCCCGATTCGTCCATTTCTTGCTGACACTTCCAAAACCCGCACCAGCAAAGGATCATAAAGCATTTTCATCGAGACGAAATTACTAACAATTTTAGTAATTTCATACTAAAAATAGTAGCTTCTTTATAACTTTGTTTCCACAAGACCTTACAATGTATTTCACTAAGTCCTATTTTAGTTTCAAGTACGGTACCCTGTCCACGGAAGAACTGGTCACCGCAGGCGTCGACGCAGGCGCTACCACCCTGGCCCTCACCAACATCAATTCCACCTGCGACGCCTGGGATTTTGTCGACTTCTGCATCCAAAAGAACATCAAACCCATCCTCGGCGTCGAGATCCGCCGGGAGAATACTTTACTATATATCCTTCTGGCAGCCAACAACAATGGCTTCCGCCTGATCAACGAATTCCTCTCCGCCCACCTGCTGGAAAAAAAACCCTTCCCCGATAGCGACAGCCTCGGCGACCCGTTCCACCGCACGGGCGACGGCTTCGTCATCTACCCCCTCGGCGCCAAATCGCCGCAGTCCCTCCTGCAGCACGAACGCATCGGCATTCTGCCCGGCGAGACGGCCAGGTTGCTGACGCAACCCGTGACCGCCTTCCGGGATAAATGGATCATCCGTCAGCCGGTGACCTTTCAGAACAAGACCTATTACAACCTACACCGCCTGCTTCGGGCCATGGACAAGAATACCTTGCTGACCAAACTGCAGCCCGAAGACATAGCCACGGAAAAAGAATATTTCGTCCCCCAGGTGGACATGCTCACGGCCTTCCGCCAATATCCCTTCATCATTACCAACACCTACCGGCTTATCGACGCCTGCTCGATCACCATGCGCTTCGGCGAGGACAAAAACAAAAAGATCTATAGCGCCAGCCGCGAGGATGACCGCGTGCTGCTCGAAAAGCTGGCGCGTGACGGCTGCCGTAAACGCTATGGCATCAACAAAAAGGTATGGGACCGGGTGAATAAAGAGCTTCGCATCATCGACGAGATGGGCTTTACGGCCTATTTCCTCGTCGCCTGGGACATGATCCGTTATGCCCAAAGCCGGGGCTTCTATCACGTCGGCCGCGGCAGCGGCGCCAATTCCGTGGTCGCCTACTGTCTCCAGATCACCGACGTCGACCCCATCGAGCTCGACCTCTATTTCGAACGGTTCCTCAACCCCCACCGCACAAGCCCACCCGATTTCGACATCGACTTTTCCTACCGGGACCGCGACGAGATCATCGACTATATGATCAAACGCCATGGCCGCGGCCACACGACCCTGCTGGGCATGTACCCCACGTTTCAATACAATGCCATCGTTCGCGAATTGGGGAAGGTGTTCGGTCTGCCAAAAGAAGAGATCGACGGCCTCGCGGAAAAAGGCTATTATACCGTCGCCGGCCGCAACCAGAATTTTGCAAAACGTCAGGAACTCGATAAGATCCACCGCACCATCCTGCAATACGGAAAGCTGTTGCAGAACTTCCCCAGCGGCCTGAGCATCCACCCCGGCGGCATCCTCATCTCCGAAGAACCCCTCGCCTCCTGGTGCACCCTGCACATGCCGCCCAAAGGGTTTCCCACCGCCATGATGGACATGTTCGTCGCGGAAGCCATCGGGTTGTACAAGCTGGACGTGCTGAGCCAGCGCGGCCTCGGTCATATCCGCGAATGCGTAGACCTCGTCAAACGAAACCGGCGGATCGATGTCGACATCCACGATATCGGCCGCTTTAAAAAAGACCCGGCCATCCGCGACCAGCTCCGCTCCGGCAATACGATCGGCTGCTTCTATATCGAATCCCCCGCCATGCGGCAGCTGATCAAAAAACTGCATTGCGATAACTACGAGACCCTGGTCGCGGCCAGCTCCATTATCCGGCCCGGCGTAGGACGCAGCGGCATGATGCAACAATATATCTACCGGCATCACAACCCGGATAAGTTCGAATACGCCCATCCCAAACTAAAAGAGATCCTCGGTTCTACCTACGGGGTGATGATCTACCAGGAACAAGTCATACAGGTGGCGCACGAATGGGCAGGACTCGATATGGCCGACGCCGACCTGCTTCGCCGCGCAACCAGCTCGAAATACCGGGGCAAAGGGAACCTCCCTATGCTAAAGGAGAAATTCTTCGCCAGTTGCGCCGCAAACGCATACCCTACTCCGGTAGTCGAAGAGGTATGGCGTCAGATCGAGAGCTTTGCCGACTACAGCTTCTGCAAAGCCCACTCGGCCAGCTATGCCGTGGAAAGCTACCAAAGCCTTTTCCTAAAGACCCATTTCCCCATGGAATTCGCCGTGGCCGTGATCAACAACTTCGGCGGGTTCTATAGCCGCGAACTCTATTTCTATGAGCTCATGCGCGCGGGCGCCACCGTACACCGCCCCTGCGTCAACCACAGCGACTATTACACCAATATCCGCGGCAACGAGGCCCATGTAGGCTTCGTTCATATCAAAGGGCTCGAACAGGCCTTCGCCGAACGGCTGCTGGGGGAACGCGACCAGCGAGGCCCCTACGTCAGCATCGCCGACCTCATCGAACGCACCGGCGTCACACCGGAACAACTCGATCTCCTGATCCGCACAGACGCGCTTAGGTTCACGGGAAGAACAAAAAAAGAACTCCTATGGGAAGGCGATCTCCTGCAAAAGAAGACCCGGCTTTCCGTGTCGTTGCCAAACCCCCTTTTCAGGGAAGCCCCCATCTCCTTTACCCTTCCCGTCCTCCCGGTGTACCCGTTGGAGAACTACTACGACGACGTCGAGCTCCTCGGCTTCCCCGTAGGCAACCCCTTCGGCCTCGTGGACGACGACCCCTCCCGCTATCTCCCGGCCCGCGAGCTCTCCACCCACGTAGGCCGCACCGTCACGGTCTTCGGCTACCATATCACTCACAAACCGGTTCGGACCGTCAAAGGCGAGACCATGAGCTTCGGCACCTTTCTCGATAGCCGGATGGACTGGATCGACACCGTCCATTTCCCGCCGATCCACGCGGCACATCCGCCCCAGGCAGGCTTCTACCGCATCACCGGCAAAGTCCTCGAAGAGTTCGGCGTCTACAATCTCGAAGTCACCCGTATCGAAAAAGCAGGTATAAAAAAACGTATTAATGAATAACGACCGCCATATCGCCCACTTCGATCTCGACGCCTTCTTCGTGTCGGTGGAATGTCTCAAAGATGCCCGGCTCAAAGGCAAACCCCTGCTCGTCGGCGGGTCCGGCGACCGCGGCGTGGTAGCCGCCTGCAGCTATGAAGCCCGCCGCTTCGGCATCCACAGCGCCATGCCCATGCGACTCGCACGCCGGCTCTGCCCCCAGGCCATCATCCTCCGGGGCGATATGGAGTCCTACAGCAAATACTCCCGGCTCGTCACCGATATCATGCAGGACACCGTCCCCTTTTTCGAAAAAGCCTCGATCGACGAATTCTACATCGACCTCACAGGCATGGATAAGTTCATTGGCTGCAGCCTGTTCGCGGGAGAGCTCAAACAAAAGGTCCTCCGCGAAAGCGGCCTGCCGGTATCCTATGCCCTCGCCAGCAACAAGCTCATCAGCAAGGTCGCCACAAACGAGGTCAAACCTAATGGGATGCTGGAGGTCGGTTTCGGCAAAGAAAAAAGTTTCCTGGCGCCGCTCTCCATCGCCAAGCTCCCCGGTATCGGCAAAGAAACCGCCTATAAGCTCGTCCGGCGCGGCGTAGAGACCATCCGGACCCTGAGCGAGATCCCCATGGAAATGCTGGAGGCCATGCTCGGAAAGACCGGTCTCGAGCTCTGGCGCAAGGCTAACGCGCTGGACGATTCTCCCATCGTCCCCTATCGCGAACAACGCTCCATCTCCACCGAACGGACCTTCGAGACCGATACCATCAACCTGCGGTTCCTGCACGCCGAGCTAACCCGCCTCACCGAATCCATCGGCTTCGAACTGCGCCGCCAGGATAAGCTCACCGGCTGTCTCGCCGTCAAGCTCCGCTATTCGAACTTCGATACCGTGGCCCGCCAGAAGACCATCGACTTTACCAACGCCGATCACCTTCTGCTACAAACAGCCCGCGAGATCTTCGACAAACTCTACGACCGCCGTCTGCTCATCCGGCTCCTGGGCATCCGGTTCACCAGGCTCATCCCCGGCAACTACCAGATCAGCCTGTACGAAGACACCCAGGAACAGATCCGGCTATATCAGTCCATCGATTCGATCAAACGGCAATTCGGCGAACACGCCGTCTTCCGCGCCGCGGGAGCGTCTAAAACGAGTCGGTCAAATCAACGGCATTAGAAAGTAAGAATATGGGAAATAAAAAGTCAAGAAAGGGTATCAAAAAAGTCAAACACCGATTTCCGAGTGGTTTAAGCAACCGCTATCCCCGTATTTTGAGCATGACGAAGCATAAAGGGTATGACCTCGTTAGACCGATGTTTGAAAGCGGCGAGCTAAATCTATTCAGTGATATTTTCAACTTCGATCTCATACCCAAAACGCGTGTAGCCAAGGATCTGGGAAAAGAAAAAGGCCGGTTCAACGAGTTGATCGCGAACCCAAACGAATTCGTTTACCAGGAAATAAAACGTTTTGGCTTCCTATGCAATATGGCACCCTTTGAAATGGGTATGCTCATAGAAACAGAACATCCGGGAAAAGTGGTCCATAACGACGAACCCAGACCGAAAAAATATAATGCTATAAAACTAATGGTAATAGAGAAACAAATTACCCGCCTGGAAGCGATCATAGATTATTTCAACAAATCGATCATCGCCAGGGAGATCGGCAGAAAAGCTACCACATTGGATGGCTATCTGAAAAATGTAGACAGCTTTCCCATCAGGGACATTCGGGCCATTGGCGAGCTGTTTGACTTGAAATTATCCGAAATGCTGAAATTAGTCGAGGCCGAAGCGCCATAACCCGTTCCAACCCACCTTGCCTATTAGAATCAAATGGCCCTTTAGACACTCCCTCAAAAGACCTGTCCCGGCCGTCTCACCCGAGACGGCCCCCCGGTAAGCTTCGCTTACCGGACATGATGAGAAAGAGGCCGCCTACTTTTTGTTGATGGCGGCCTCTTTTGTAATTTACAACAGCAATGTACAATCCCTTTCCACTGTTGACACCGGGCCTGCTTCACGACCAGATCTCCAAGGGAAAACGCTGGTTCGTACGCCAGACCTTTCCACGCGGCGCCGACCCCCGTCTCGTCGCCGCCTTCCTGCTCCGTGCTTACGATACGGACGAACGCGAACTGGCCGGACAACACATGGCCGCACTCGCGAAAGACGGCAATGCCTTCCTTTACGACAGCGACGACCCCGCTCACCTAAAAAAACTCGAAACGGCCGCCGGCCAGCCCCATGGCTACAAGGTCTTTTACGCCGCGCACAAAGGCGTCGAATGGAAACCGCCGCCGGCCTACCAGGAAAAGATGCGCAACTATCTTCGCCGCCATCATCCCGCATGGCGATCCCAAAAAGAAGGCGACAAGATCGAAATAGGCCTCTACGAAGAATTTGGCCAGCTTTTCCTTAAATTTAGCCACGCCGGGGAAGACGACACCATCCCCTTCGACGGCATCGAAAATTACTAGCAAAACCACCGCCATGTGCCTCGATATCGCCTTTTATTCCGCGTTGCAGCTCATCGATGATTATTTTCCCAATCTCACCCACGACGGCGAGATCAGCTTCGACCTCGACATGGGCATGCACTTCATGGCCCTGGGCCATAACCGCTATCCCGTGATCACCTTCGAGAACGACGGATACCATCGCAAATATTTCGAATGGGGCATCATAGCGGAATATATGGACACCCCCGAAAAGATCAAAGCCATGCGCAGATCCATGGTCAATGCCCGCAGCGAGAAGATCCAGGGCGACAAACGCTCGTTCTGGCACCGCATAAGAGGCAAACGCTGCCTCATCCCGGTCACGGGCATCTACGAACATCGCGAGATCAAAGGCTGGAAGAACAAGGTTCCCTATCATATCCAGCTAAAAGACCGGCCGCTCTTCTGCATCCCCGGTCTCTATCACTATAATCCCAAGCTTGCCGATCCCGAGACCGGCGAAGTACGCGGCATGTTCACCCTTATCACCCGCGCCGCCAACCCGCTGATGCGCCAAATCCACAACAGCGGCGACAACGCCTTCCGCATGCCCCTCTTCCTGCCCGAAGAGCTCGAACTCAAATGGCTTCAGCCCCATCTCACGGACATGGACATTGAAAACATCCTGAGCTACGAAATGCCCGCGGATCAACTGGTCGTCGATCCCGTGTACAGCATCCGCATCCCCAAGCCCCGTCCCGACGGCCAGCCCAAGACCGCCCATTTCGATTGGGCCAACCTGCCACCCCTCGGCGACGACCAGGCCCCGGAAAAACAAAAAGCGCTGTTCTAAGTATACCGCGTATGCACACCCCCGATCTTGTCATCCTGATGACCCTGGTAGCCTGCGCCGCAGCCAGCGCCTACTGGAAAAAGCTCACCCCCGCGGCAGCCCTCACCGGCATCATCATCGGCGAAAGCATCTATAGCGGCGACGGCTACCGCGGTCTCGCGGAATTGGCGCTGTTCTTCCTCCTCGGAACAGCCGCGACGGCCTGGAAAAAGAACGAAAAGCTCGCGATAAAAGGCAACGCCGCCCATCAGCCGACCCGCAACACCGGCCAGGTCATCGCGAACGGCGGCGTAGCAGCGATCCTCGGCATCCTCGCCTTCGCTTATCCACTCCACCGCGACTTGTACACCCTCATGCTGGCAGCAAGCCTGTCCTCCGCCACCGGCGACACCCTCTCCAGTGAACTGGGCATGCTCTACGGCCGCAACCATATCAATATCCTCACCGGAAAACCGGACGAACGCGGGGCCGATGGCGTCATCAGCCTCGAAGGCCTGCTTATCGGTCTAATCGGATCGGCGATCATCGCTATGGCGTCCCTTCATTCCAGTTGGGAATCTTTTTCCATCATCACCCTCGCCGGCCTGCTCGGCAATCTCGCCGACTCCTTCCTCGGCGCTACCCTCGAAAGAAAAGGCCGGCTGTCAAACGATGTCGTAAATTTCTGCAATACCGGTATCGCCGCCCTATGCGCAGGTGCGCTCATCGGATCCCTGCCCTAAAAACAACCGTCAGACCGACAAATAATCCGCTAAAATATGCAGGACAGTACAGGATGCCACCCCTATTTCCGCCCGGGTTTTTGGGTAGTTCGCCCGTTGGACGGCATGTTAAAGAACCCGTGAAATCCGCTACCAGCAAGCATTTTATATTTTTTTTCACAGCTTTGGCATGATAGAATTCCAATGAAGATGTCTCCCACGCGCCATAAATCCGCTGTATATTTGTGTCATCAAACGGGTTCAATCTGAGGCCTGGCCAAAACCGGGCCGATCGATATAAAGAGTTTTCATATGGCAAGCAATCGTTAGAGGTCAGCTGTTTCTACAGCGGACCTTTTTTTTTGCCCCAACCTGCCGGCGCCAACGGCGCCGTTACTAACAGCCACGTATAACTGGACAGGTATAAAAACTGAAATCCGCCACAAGTGGCGGACTCAGCTTCCTATATGTAACACGCGCAGTATGCTGTATGTAGGGCCCTTCTCTAGAAGAACCAGCTCGAAAGTTGCGACCTGCTGGCCTGCAACCAGTTTTGCTTAGGCTTGGGACTATTGTCCACCAGCTCGCTTTCCTGAACCTGTACCTTTACCAGGATCACATCGGCATTCGTCAAACGCTCCCGCATCCCGGCAGACAACGTCTCACCGTTAATTTCCGTCTGCAGAAAAGCCGTACCCCGGACCTTGACAAAAAAATCTGTTCCTTTCTTGAAAAAATCCAGCTTGGCAGGTATTTCCTTATCGTAGGCCTCGATGTGCATCGAAGGCTTGGGGATCACAAACCAGATCGATCCTTCACTATCCAGCTCGACATCGGAGATCACATGCGTCGGAAGCTTTACAATGGATTTGCTCTCGTTGAAGAACAGGGCGCTCTGCAATTCCATTATCTTACTCTTCAGTGTTTGCATTTCGGTAGTGATGGTAGCGGGTGTCATAGTTTTCATGTTTGAGTACGTCTAAGTGAAAACAATCAGCATACCAGAACTTAAAAGGTTGAAAATCATACCCCGGAATTTGGCACAACCGGGGAGTGACGTCCCAGTTTGGGATTATCTTTCCAAATTTAATTCCTTAACCTTTCCCAATGGCCTTTTCATCGACCTTTGCGGCGGATTAGCTAAGCAGAAAGACACCAAATACTATGAGAGGGAGCATTTTTATCTTGATTCTATGCTGTTTTACCGTACCCGTATTCGCCTGGCAGCAAAAAAGCCTACCTATCGACACCATCCCCAGCAAAAAAGACCTCGTCCCCTATAATGCCAGGAACCTCCTCGCCTTCCCCTTCGTCGTACGGTCCCTGGAGACCAAATGGGGCTTTGGCGGTATCGCCGCCGGTTTCTTCCGCCCTGGACACGACACGACCGTCCGGACCTCGGACGTGAATATACTGGGCCTCTACACCCTCCGCTCCCAGCTGATCCTCGCGCTGACCTCCACGGTCTTCTTCCCCCACGAAGACAACATCATCCGTTTCCAGGCCTCCTATAGTTATTATCCCGATGATTTCTGGGGGCTCGGCAACCACACCGCCTATACCGCGAAAGAAGGCTTCAGCCAAAAACAGTTCTTCGTCCAACCCCAGTACCTGAAACGCATTCATGGCAATATATACGTCGGCGTGTCCTATGAATACCAGATTACCGGACCCGTGGAATATACCCCCGGCGAGCTATTCGACCGGGAGAATATCGCCGGCCGCCATGGCGGGAATACCTCGGGTATCGGCCCCATCCTTTCCTGGGATACCCGCAACAACGCCTATAGTCCCGATAAGGGCGGCTTCGCCGAGATAGAATATGAGTATTTCCGCCCCTTCCTGGGCAGCGATTTTAAATTCACCCTCCTGTCCATCGACCTCCGGAAGTTCTTTAGATTGTCGCCTAAATCGGTATTGGCGCTACAGGGACTCTCGGGTCTTACTTTCGGCAATACGCCCTTCAGGAAACTGGAAGAATTGGGCGGGACAGATATGATGCGTGGTTATTATGGAGGAAGATACACGGATAGATGTCTCATGGCCTATCAGGCGGAATACCGGCGCTTTCTCTTCTGGCGCATCGGCATGGTACTCTTCTCGGCCACAGGCGAGGTCGCCTCGACCCCCGGCCGTTTCGAATTGAACGGCCTTCATTACAGCGGCGGCGGCGGCCTCCGTTTCGCGCTGAGCAAAGAGGAAAAGCTCAACCTGCGCATCGACTACGGCGTCGCCAAACACTCCAACGCCTTTACGGTCCAGCTACGCGAGGCCTTCTAAGGCATGCGCTTCAGACCCACGATACCCACCAGGATGAAAGTGATAAAAAGGAATTGCCAGCCGTCATACGGCATCTTGAGAAAAAGGATCTCTACCAGCTTGACGCCTATGAGCGCCGTGCCCATCCAGACCGCCAGAGCCGTAGACGCCGGTATCGTTTTCATGGCTATCGAGATACAATACACATTCCCCAGACCAAAGACTACATACCCCAGAAACGGCCAGATGATCAGCCAATTAGCCGATACACTAAAAAAACCCCGCCAGTGCAGGGCTTTTAGTTTCTTTACCGACATGAACCGTAGAGAGAACGTCCATGCCATTTCGAAGATCGCAGCCGCAAAAAGGTATAACCAGGACATAATTTTATTTTACAATACTTATATAGCAGATTCCGTGCCCTCAGCAACGGACTCTAGCACCCGCTGGCCCATGCCGCCACCATTCGCCGGCTTGTCGCCAGGTCTTCCCGCCAGCCCCAGTTTGCGCGCCCAGCCCATCCTCCCGAATATCCATTTCGCCAGCCGCAATCTCGACAGATGATAGGTCCTGAACAGCGGATATTTCGCCATCAGCGCCTCCTCATCGAACCGCTTCACCGAAAACCAATGTTGCCCAAAATAATCCCTGGGATAGGCATACGGCAACCCGAAAACCCGGGGCTTCTTCCGCCCGGGCAGATAAGCCGTGCCGAAAAGCCAGTCCCAGACCGCAAATTTGGTGGAATAATTGGAATAAAAAACACTTTTATCATCGGCATGATGCCACTGATGCATCTCCGGCCCGTTGATCACATAATGCAGCTTACCGCTGCGGACATCGATATTGGAATGGATATACATGCCCCACACCGCGTCTATCAGCGCCTTGATAGCCACCACCGGCGAGTTCGGCCCCAGCAATAGTACGATCGGCGCAAATTCGATGGTCTGGTTGATAATGATCTCCACGATATGCGAACGCGTCCCAGCCAGCCAGTCCATCTCCTTGTTCGAATGATGCGCTTCATGCGTCCTCCACAGAAGCTTGCTGTGATGCTGCGCCCGGTGAAACCAGTAGATATAAAAATCATGGATCACCAGGAACAGCAATACCTGCAACGCCACCGGCCAATGATCCAGCCAGTGCATCGATTCCAGATGCCAGCTCCGCCGCATCGGCCCGATCAGATAATCAAAGATGAAGATCTTCAGGCAATAACTCTGGATGAACGTATACCAGATCAGGTCCACCCAAAACCCATCCCTGAAGACCGGCATGCCCTTGGTATACGGATACTTCCGCTCCAGCCAGATAAAGATGAATACGCTCAATACCAGCAGACCGGTGGTATAATAAACGATCGTTCCCATACAAATTATAAGGCTTGCACCCTTCTCAGCCGCTTCCTCGCGCCCAATTCACTATCATATACCCGCTTTATGCCATCTCCCATCGATTGCTCTACATCTCTGATGTCTCTTACCAGCTTCTGCATGCCCTGCGGCTCTACGGAAGCGGCATGGTCGGAGCCCCACATAGCCCGGTCCAGCGTAAAATGCCTTTCCACAAAACTGGCGCCCATGGCTACCGCGGCCACCGTCGTAGCCAGCCCCGTCTCGTGTCCCGAATAACCTATGGGTACCCCCGGATACAGCCCGGCCAGCGTGTCGATCATCTTTAGATTCAGCTCCTGCGGTGGACAAGGATAGGCGGACGTCGAATGTGCGATCAGCAGATTGTCGGTACCAAAAGTATCCACGGCAGCCCTGATCTCATCGATAGTGGACATGCCCGTAGAGAGGATATAAGGTTTACCCGTGCTCTTCACCTTCCCGATGAGCCCATGGTCGGTAAGCGAAGCGGATGCGAACTTATACACGCCCGGATCGAACTGCTCCATAAAATCTACCGACTCCTCGTCCCAGCAGGAAACGAACCAGTCGATGCCCTTTTCTGTGCAATACGCATCGATCGCCGCATACTCGTCGTACCCCAGCTCGATGATCTTCCGGTAATTGATATAGGTCATCCGGCCCCAGGGCGTGTCCCGCTCCAGATGCCATTGGTCCTTGGGCGTACAAAGCTCGGGCGTACGCTTCTGAAATTTGACGGCATCGCAACCCGCAGCGACCGCTTCATCGATCAGCTTTTTGGCGATGTCCAGCGACCCATTGTGGTTGATCCCGATCTCGGCAATGATGTAAACAGGCTGCCCCGCTCCAATGCTCCGCTTCGCGCTGACGGCGAAGGATTTACCCAGTGTGGTGTTCATAAATTAAAGTTTTATGGAAAACTCGTTTTAAGACCTTAAAAATTTCTTAATGATATAATCCACTCCGCGAATTCCCTAAACGCTCCGTCTCCCCCATGCGCGGCACATTGAAAATGGACGATCTCCCTTACCGCCGCCATCGCATTCCCCGGACACGCGCTTAGCCCTACTCGTTGCAACACCTCCAGGTCGTTGACATCGTCGCCGATGAACGCCACCTCTTCCCAGCTCCACCCGCCTGCCCGGAGGATCTCTTCTAACCGCCCCAGTTTGTCCTTGACACCCAGATGCAGCTGCGTAATCTGAAGCTTCTCCGCCCGCCGCGCCACGGAAGGCGAAACCTCGCCCGTCACGATGCCCGTATCGATACCACACAGCTTCCGCAACCGTTCCACTCCCATCCCGTCCCGGATGGAGAACCGCTTGAGCACCTCCCCGCTCTCACCATAATACACCCCGTTGTCAGTGAGCACGCCGTCTACATCCGTCAACAGCAGCTTGATCTTTTCCGCTTTTAGTTTATGTTGTTGTTCACTCATAGTCTTGCGTCGCATGCATATGCCTGCCGGCTTAAATGGCTGTCCACCCTCCATCGACCACCAGGTTGGCCCCCGTCATATAAGCCGAGGCATCACTGGCAAGAAAAACGATGGCACCTTTGTAATCCGCCGGGGCCGCCATACGCCCCAGCAAGGTCTTCTTCGAATAATTGGTTTGAAAAAAGGTATCCTGCCGGTTCTCCACTCCACCAGGCGAAAGTGCATTGACCCGCACCCCCTTGTGCCCCCAATAGGCGGCCAGAAACTTCGTGAACCCCAGCACCGCCGATTTGGTCACAGGATAGGCCGGTGATTTGTAAAAGGTCTGCTCCCCCGCCTCGTTCCGGTAAATGGACTGGTCGGGTGCGACGATCCCATAGGTGGAAGCAATGTTGATGATACTGCCCGAGCCCTGTTCGGCCATGACTCCGCCTAAAACCTGAGAACACAGAAAGACCCCGCTGACATTGACCTTCCACGAACGATCCCAAACGTCTAATGGATAGTGCTCAAACATCGACTGATGCCCCGCTAAAGCCGGGTTCTCGAACATGTCGTTGATCGCCGCATTGTTGACCAATACATCGATCCGTCCATAGACCTCCAGGATCCGCTCGCGCGCCGCCTGCAATGAATCCGTGCTTGTTACATCCATTCCTACGGCCAGCGGTCTTCCGGTGAGCCGCCCCGCAACGGCCTCACAAGTCCTTTCGTCCAGATCGGCCACGACGACATTCGCACCGGCCGCGGCAAGCGCCTCGCAATGCTGCGTCCCCAATAACCCGCACGCCCCCGTGACGATCGCGACTTTATCTTTGAGTGAGAATAGCTCCATCCGTTATTTATTTAGCCTTCGCAGGCTTCATATTGAAATTATTGATCTTTCTAAAGACCGCTTCCACCGGCTTACCCTTCAGTCGCGACGCCAGATCCCCGGCAACTACAGCTTCCTTCAACAAGCTTAATACTTCTCCGTACGCTTTAAGCGTATAGTCTACATCGTTATCGCTATGACTAAAGCTCATGTTATGAAAACCGGCCCAAAGAACACCCCGCTTGATCAATTCCTGCTGTACGAATGACTTTACCTCCAAAGGATTTCCCGCACTGGCATCGAAGCTTACCAGCGAACGGCAGTCGTATCCCGTGCAACGGGTATAACCGGCGATGCCCAGGTCTGCAGCTATCGCATTATAGCCATCCTTCAACAGCTTGCCCTTCGCCGCGAGATAGGCCGGGACATTCTTTTCGATCATTTCATGGATGGTCGCCACAGCCGCGGCCAGCGACAACGCCTCTCCCCCAAACGTCGTGAAGAAGAAGACCTCGTCCTGGAACAGCTGCATCACATCCCGCCGACCGGTGAGCAGCGAGATAGGCATCCCGTTGGCAAAGGCCTTCGAGTAACAAGCCAGGTCGGGCGTTACCCCGAAATATTCCTGCGCCCCGCCGACGGCGATCCGGAAACCGGTCCACATCTCGTCGAAGATGAGGAGCGTACCATTGGCGGCACACAATGCCTTCAACTCCTGCAGGAAGTTATTTTTCGGCGCCTCGAATACAAAAGGTTCCAGGATCACACACGCAACGTCCTCATCGAGTGCGTCGCGTACGGAATCCAGATTGTTATAGTCGAACGTCGCACTCAGGTCCTTTACGGCATCAGGAATTCCAGCACTCCTGCTGGTAACCCCAATGTACCAATCATGCCAACCATGATATCCACAACACAACACCTTGTTCCGACCGGTAAATGCCCTTGCCACCCGCACCGCGGCACTCGTCACATCCGCACCCGTTTTGCTGATGCGGATACTCTCGGCATTCGGGATGATTTTATGGATCAGCTCGGCCAGCGTAACCTCCAGCTCATGCATCATAGAGAACGTGATGCCGTCTTTCAATTGCGCGATGATCGCGTCGTCGACCCGCTTATAGGCATAGCCGAGCGACAAGGGACCGATCCCCATATTGTAATCGATAAATTCGTTACCGTCGACATCCCATACGTGAGCGCCGCTTCCTCTCTTCAGATACTTCGGGGCTATGCCGTCGATGTACTGACCAGGCCCCTTGGCCAATGTCTGCGTTACCGGCGTCATAATGGGCCTGGCCCGCTCATACAGTTGTTCCGACACCGCGATGTCGGGATAATTTTCATTAAAGGCAATCTTATTAGGCATATATCATTATTTTCTCAACCAGTTTTTCGGGCGTAAACCCTTCGGTCTCCAGCACCTGTCCCAGGAGCCCGGGTTTGAACCAGCGCTCGCCGAGCGACAACGGCGTGACATTCGCCATCATCCGATGCTTCAGCAACACCTCGGCGACGATAGAATACAACCCGCCGGTTTGAAAATGATCTTCGATCGTGACCAGCCGCTCTGATCCGCGTGCCGCTTCCACGATGGCCGCTTCATCCACCGGCTTCAACGACCGCATATTGATCAATCCTACCGACAAGCCCTCCGCTTCCAGCAGGCCCTTCGCACGCAAAGCGTTCTCAAAAAGAAATCCATAGACAAGTAAAGCGATATCCCTGCCCTTCGATACGATCTCCGCCTTCCCCGGGACATAAGGCATATGCGCATAGCTCCCTGCTTTGTGGTTGATCCGCATATAAGCAGGCGCAGGCGAGCTCCAAATGGCGGGAAGCATGCCCACAAGGTCCGCTTCATCGGCCGGTGCATACACCTCCATGCCCGGTATACCGCGCATAATGGCCACATCTTCGATGGCCTGATGCGTAGGTCCATTCCCGTCGGACAGGAAACCGGGGATATAGCCGCTCAGCTTCACCGGCAGATGTGCGATGCCCACATCCGTCCGGATGAATTCATAGGCACGCATGGTGAGAAAAGGCGCCAGCGCATGCACCACGGGGATTCGCCCCCTCAGCGCCAGACCCGCCGCCATCCCGATCATCGTCTGCTCGGTAATCCCTGTATCGATAAATCGTCCCTTCAGGGCCGCCGGTGCATTGCGGACCAGGGCCCGGTTCTCCGCCGTCATCACGACGATCCGCTCATCCGCCAATGCCGTTTGTATCAATAGTTGTTCGTAGTTCATCTTACTACCAGTGTTTCAGATTGAATAGTCGCTTTTAAATTCCCATGCAGTTCCTCCAGCAGCTGCCCTACCTCCGCCGCCGTAAAAGAACAGAACCAGCGGTCGGCCCGCGCCTCGATGCTCGGCAACCCCTTCCCACGTACCGTATCGGCGATGACGACATTAACGCCGACGTTGACCTTGCCCTTTGCCTCAACCGCGGCAAATGCCTTTTCCAACGCCTCGAAGTCATGCCCGTTAATTCGTTGCACATTACATCCAAACGCCTTGAATTTATCCTGCAGCGGCTCCAGCGGAATCAGGTCCTCCGTCCGGATATTCGCCTGGAACTGATTCCGGTCGACAACGATCGTCAGATTATCCAACCCATAAGCATTGGCAACGAGAACCGTCTCCCATACGCTCCCTTCATTGAGCTCTCCGTCACCCGTGATCACCACGACACGGTTATCCCCGCCCCGCAGTTTGCAATCCAGCGCCACGCCGGCCGCCACGCCCGGCAGATGCCCCAGCGAACCGCTATGGAACTCTACACCTGGTATATTCCGGTTCGGATGCCAGTAAATGCTGTCGGCCGTAGACAAATGATTCCCCAAACGCTCCGGCGCCAAAATCCCCATCTCTACAAACGTCCCATAGAGCGCAGGCACGTCATGCCCCTTCGATAAAAAAAGATAGTCCCGATGCAGATCCACGCGGTCCCGGCGGATCACCCGCGCATAACCATACACCAATAATTCTACACAGCTCAGCGAGGCGCCGATAAAACAGCCGCCACCTTCCGCCATACGAATAATATGCTCGCGCACCCGTACCGCCATCTCTTGAAGCTCCTCCAATTCAATTTTCTTCATATCTATACTTGTTTGGTGTGTTCTCCACTCACCGTTTTCAGTTCATCGAGATGATGCCGGTACCAGTTCACCCCCGCATAGGACGCATTGATCGCATAGATGTCCGGCCGCCGCTCGAGTAATGCCAGAATATCATCCACCCCGAACATGGGATCCCCCGGATATAATTCGTCAAAAACAGTCCGGATAAATGTGTAATCTTCCAAATAATCTACGGTGAAGCGATGGCTCATCGAATAGTCCACCCCACCCTCCATCACCACATTCCCGATGCGAAAAAGGTGCGGATTCTCCCAGATATAGGGCGTGGTATGCTCCCGCTCCATCGGCCGGCGCGCTTCAAGCCAGGCCCGCTCAAGGGTGGCAAAAGGCATGATCTCTACATCGTTACCATCAGGATAGGTCGCCGGATGCAGATTGCTTACAAAATCGAAATCGGAAAGATGGGTGAGATAAAAACCGATCACCCGGTCGATAACAGCGGGATCGACAAGCGGACAGTCGCTGGGGATCTTGATCACGGCATCGGCAGGAAACCGCAACGCGGCCTGGTAATGCCGGTCCAGCAGGTCGGTGGCATGCCCCCGGAACGAGTCCAATCCCTCCTGCCGGCATAGCTCCTCGATGACATCGTCCTGCCCGTCGGTCGTAGTGGCGACGATGATCCGCCCCGCTAAACGGGCTGCCGCAACCCGCTCGACCTGTCGAAGGAAAAGCGGCTTACCCTGCACAGGCATCAATACCTTGTCAGGCAGACGGGAAGACCCCCTCCGGGTTTGGATAACGGTGATAAATGGCGCTTTCTCGTTCATGTACACTGATTGTTGTAATAGCCGTTCTTGTCGTGCGTAAAAATTCGTCTTTTGGTCCTTTGAACTCGATATACCGGCGGCATAGCTGCGCGATCACCGCTGCCGATGTACCGCCATTCTGGATCGGAGCCAGCCGCTTCAACTGCTCCACATCGAAATAGGAATGCACCTTTTTTCCAAGCGCGATCCCGATATAGACTACCGTGGAATATTGCGTGATGAGCTCCTCGCAATTCGCGATCATCTCCTCCGTCTTCCCTTCCGTATAGACCAGGGCGGACGGAGCCCATTGCCTGATCTCTGCAATAGCCCTTTCCTTTTCTTCGTTGGGATGTAGCTTGAAGATCAGCCGCCGCCCCCCCGCGATCCGCACACACTCCCGGATAAATGCCGGCCGGTCCTCCTTCCGCATGGTCTCCCGGATATCCGAAGTGGCCACCATGACATACCCATGATACGGGAAATCATTGTTCAGCAACGCCGCTGCGTTGTCATAATTGGGAATACCGGTAACCACGATCTTCGCCGGATCGGTACCCATCCGCCCAAACTGCGCCTTGTAACCTATAGAAGCAGCACAATAGATATCACAGATATTACTGGACCCATTATAAGCCGTATTGGCAGCCCAATAACCCGGCAAACCCAGCCAATGCGTAAACCGCGCCCAGCGTGTAAGGGGATCGGTCATACCTTCCTGTACAAAAACTGTTTTGAATTGCCGCAGATCCGGAGTCACGATCAGATCACTGCACAATACCACAAGATCATAATTGTGCCCATACACCGAACGCGCATAGTCATTTCGCAAACCATGCGCTTTCAGATAAGCATCACCCTTGCGCTTGAACTCCCCTGCAAGGATCATCCTGTCCGCCCATCCCAGGGAAATGGCCAAACGGACCAACGGATGCTTCGTATACAATTGGCTGAAGTAACAATCATAGTCAGGGAGCAGAGACGCAATCTGATGCATCTGGCTCGCCTGGTTGGGAGATCCTATAATGAAAAGTATCTTTTTCCGTTGGATCATGGTTGCACTGATCCGCAAATTTCAACGTATCTGCGCTACCAAGATCACCGCCAAACAGAAATTACAATTCCTTAATATTACTTATCAAGATACGGCAGTATCGCCTGCTGCCAGATCTTATATCCCTTCTCATTCATGTGCAGCTTATCCGCAACGAAGAGACTGTCGATCGGCTGACCCTGCGCATTCAACATCAAATGATAGACATCTACAAAACTCGCATGACTCCGCTCAGCGATAAAATTCCGGATCAGATCATTGGCCTCTTCCATCTCCGGCATCAGCTTCTCTCTGCTGGGACTCGGCTTGATCGACACATACACGATATCGATATTGCCTAACCGCTTCCGGATCATGTCGTATAACTTCACAAAACGTTTGTATACCTTCTTCGCCGGTTTGCCCGCCGCGAGATCGTTGTCACCACAATAGATCACCACCTCCCTGGGATGATAAGGATAGATGATATCACCGGCATACCGGATGACATCGTCCAGCGTAGAACCGCCGAACCCCCGGTTGACGATCGGATAACCCGGGAATGCACTTTGCACGTTTGTCCATTTCCGGAACGAAGAGCTGCCCACAAAAAGGATCGCATTCACAGGCGGTCGCTGGATACTGTCCCGATGTTTGAATTCGGAAATCTCAGTCCAGAAAGCCGGTTGAGCAGTCTGCGCAGTTACCGGAACGATGTGAAAAAAAACAGTTAGCAGAAGTGTAGAGGCAAGAGTCGTTGCGGTCTTTTTCATGCTTTAAAAATACTACATTTAGCAATGCTAAGTGCAATCCTCCTGGCCGCCGGCTCCTCGACGCGGATGGCTCCCGCCAACAAGCTCCTCCTCCCCTGCCAGCAGAAACCCATCGTCTATCATACAGCAAACCACTTACTCGCCTCGGGCATCGATGAGCTCATTGTCGTCACCGGCCACGAGTCAGCCGCCATCGCCGCCGCCCTGCATCCATTCCCCGTCAAGTTCGTCCATAACCCCGAATACGCAAGGGGACTCACCGGCTCCATTCGCTCGGGTATTCATATGGCCCACGGCGAAGGCTATATGATCTGTCTCGCAGATATGTTCCTGATCACAGCGCCCGAATACGTCCTGCTGAGAACCGCGTTCGAACAGCAATATCGCCACGACGTCCAGTGCATCATGCTCCCCGATTACCAGGGACACACCGGCAACCCCGTGATCTTTTCCTCCTTTTATCGCGACGCCCTCTTGTCATTGCCCCAGGGCGAAGGCGCCAAATCGCTCGTACGCGCGCACTCCACTCATCACCGTCGCGTCCCCATGCCCACAGACCATGTTCTCCGCGACCTGGATACACCCGGCGATTACGAAGATCTCATCCACCGATCAACACAATAACTGTCATTTTTACGTGCATTGTTCCGTACCTTTATCGCACGCATCTATGTTTCGAAAAATTGCAGCCATTACCGTATTCGTTGTCTCGTGCCTCACCGGCTTCGCCCAAATGCCGGGCAGATCGATCCGCGTGATCGTGCAGGACAGCACCAGCAAACAACCCCTCGACGACGCCACCATCTCGCTCGTCAAAGCCCCCACCGGCACCCTGCTGCATCGCATCCGCAGCAGACCACAGGGCATCAGCTTTCACAACCTCACTCCCGGCGACTACCGCCTCATCACCTCTTATCTCGGCTATGCCACCGACACCACGTCCATTACCCTCGCCGGAACGGACAGCACCGAAAGAAAACTGCGCATCCTGCTCCATCACGCCGCCAACGCCCTGATGGAAGTCGTCGTCCATGCCAATATCCCCCCGGCCATCGTAAAGAACGATACCATCGCCTTTAACGCCGGCGCCTTCCCCACCCGACCCAATGCCACCGTCGAAGACCTCCTGCGCAAACTGCCGGGTATCGAGATCGATAAAAACGGCAATGTCACCATGCAAGGCCAAAAGGTCGACAAGATCTATCTCGACGGCAAAGAATTCTTTCTCGACGACCCTCGCACCGCCACCCAAAACCTACCCGCGGATATCGTGGACCAGATAGAAGCCTTCGATTCACAAACGGAAAGGGCCCGCCTCACCGGCATCCGGGAAACCACCGGCACAAAATCTCTGAACATCAAATTGAAGAAAAGCCGGAAAAAAGGCTATTTGGGAAAAGTCTACGCCGGCACCGGCTCGGGCGGCCCGGCAAGCCCCACCTCCGTGACGAGCAGCTATTCCGCGGGCGGCACGGCGACCAGCCTCGGCGACGCCTGGCTCTTCGGCACGGGGAATAGCAATAACATGAACAACCAGTTCACCGGTACCGATAACAAGAACGGCCCCGGCGCCGGCGGCGTTCAAACGCTCAACAACTTCCAGCTCAACTTCCGGAACAATAAACAAAAAGCCCTGAGCTTCACCCTGAACGCGGGCACCAACGGCACCCGCACGACATTGGATCAAACCGATCAGCGGCTCACCACCCTCACCGATTCTTCCCTGCTGGAGAATCGCCTCAGCCACCAGGTCTCCCACAACCAGAGCGTTCACGGCAACGCCTACCTGGAGTATACCATCGACAGCTTTTCGCTCATCAACCTCCGTTCCACCGTGTCCCCCTCCTGGTCCGGCAGCTCCGAGCTCGATACCGTAGCCATCCAAACCCAAAAGACAGGCCCCGGTTATCTCAGCAACCAGGGCCGCACCAATAACAGCAACCATTCCGATCAATACAACATCAACAACGTCCTCAACTTCCGCAGACGCTGGCGCAGGCCGGGCCGCACCCTTTACGCAAGCCTTTCGGAGACCTATGATCACCAGAATCAACCCCAGAACATCTTCTCCCTCGTCAGCAACTACGACAGCACCGGCAGCCGCCTGTCTCAGACCCTCACCAATCAAACCCAGTCCCAGCTGTCGAGGAACGAAACTTATGCCGGCTCCATCGCCTATACCGAACCGTTGAAACCCGGTCACCTCCTGGATTTTTCCTATCACGTGAACCGGGCCATCAGCCATTCGGACCGCCAGGCCTTTGATTTTGACACTGTCACCGGCCACTACGATCTTCCAGACACGCTTACCACTAATCACTTCGTGAATTACAATACCATCCAACGTGTTGGCGCAGGTTACAACGCCACGGATGGCAGGTATCGCTATCAAATCGGCCTCACCCTGCAATTCAGCGACCTCGACGATCACAACCTGACGGCCAAAACGGCTCTTAATCAACGACAGACGAACTGGTATCCGCGAGCTTCCCTGATCTTTACACCCTCCCAGGGAAAAAGCGTCAAGCTCGTCTATACCGCCAACACCACCAGCCCTACGATCCAACAGCTGCAACCCCTGCCCGATCTCACCAACCCCTTCCTCGTGCGGATCGGCAACCCCGGCCTCCTGCAACAGCTCACCCATACCCTCAACGCCACCTACACCCAATTCAACGGCAAAAGCTTTCAAAACCTGCAGATCGCGCTGCAAGGCAATTATACCGAACACGAGATCACGCCATCCACAACGATCCTCTCGGGCGGCATCCAGCAGATCCAATATGTAAATGTGAATGGTATTTGGCACGGCAGCTCGAACATCACCTACGGCTTCCCGCTCGGTAACCAGCGCAAGGGCAACAGCAGCCTTGGCGTCCGCATGAATTATGGCCGCGACATCAGCCTGTTGAATGGCGTGCAGGACGTCAACACCTCCCTCGGCTGGGGCGCCACCTGGAAGCTCAATTTTCATCCCGTGGAGAAACTGTTCGTGGAAGGACTGGCATCCGTGAACTACACCAATACACAATATTCCGTCAACCCCGGTCAGAATACCAATACCTGGCTGCAGAACTATTCCGTCGACGCCGCGTACGAACTGCCAGGTGCGATCACCATCGCCAGTAATTATAATTTGCAGATCACCGGACCACAGGGAACCCTGCCATCAAAATCGGTGGCGCTCTGGAACGCGAGCATCTATAAGGATTTTCTACGCGACCGAAGCGCACAGCTTCGCTTCTCCGCCTTCGGCATCCTCAATACCGTGAGCAATTTCTCCCAGACCATCGGCATCAACTATAAGGAGACCAGCCAAACCAATCTACCCGGCCGCATCCTCCTACTCAGCTTTATCTACAGGTTCCGGCACTTTCCCGGCGCGAAACCCAGGCCCCAAAGCTAACGACGCAACGCCTCGATCGCATCCGCCGTCTTCGCCAGCGGCTTACCGAGTAACCGGCTACCGGCGGAAGTGATCACAAAATCCTCTTCTATGCGAATCCCCCCAAAGTCCCGGAATTGCTCCAGCTTATCATAGTTGAAAAAGTCAACAAATTTCTTCCCGGCCTTATACTGATCCATCAATTCAGGAATAAAGTAAAGTCCCGGCTCGATAGTCACGACGAAACCGGGCTCCAATGCCCGCGCGAGCCTCAACGACTTCCACCCGAATTCCTCCCTTTTCTTTAGCGTATCGGTATATCCCACATACTCCTCTCCGAGATCCTCCATATCATGCACATCCAATCCCATCATATGCCCCAGCCCACATTGGAAGACCATCGTATGTGCACCCGCCGCAACGGCTTCCGCCGGGTCTCCCTTCGCAACACCCGCGGCCCGGAGTCCCTCCATCAATTTCTGCGCCGCCAGCGCATGCACGTCGCGGAAGAGCACACCAGGTTTCAACGCGTGTATGGCGGCCTCCTGCGCACTCAGCACGATATCGTACATCTCCCGCTGCACCGGAGTGAACCTGGCGCCCACGGGAAAGGTCCGCGTCATATCCCCGGCATAATGCATCGCATTCTCCGCCCCACTGTCACAGATGGCGATCCGACCCTCGCGCATCACCGTGGGGCCATAGTGATTGTGCAATACCTGTCCGTTGACCGTGAGGATCGTCGGAAAAGCCAGGTTACCGCCGCCCGCAATGGCAATGCCCTGCAGTCCTCCGGCCAGTTGATATTCCGTGATGCCATCCCGCGCACCGGTGATCGCCGCCAGATGCATCGCCGCCGTGATGTCTACCGCCTCTTCGATCTGTACGAGCTCTTCTTCCGTCTTGATGCTCCGCTGCGCTACGACGGCCTTGATCAGCGGTACCGAAGCACGCTGCGCCAACATCCCCGGTGCCATCCCCAACATAGCACTCAGCTTCAACAAATTCTCGGGACGGTAAGGCGGTAAAAAATGGATCGTGCGACCCGAAGTGTGCGCGGCGCTCAGATCCGCAGCCAATGATGCCACCGGCAACGTATGGCTGATACCCACCCCCGCCGCCTGCTCGGCCAGCGAAGGCTGCGGTCCCGTCCACACGATCTCATCCATCGTCAGATCACGGCCATAGACAAGATCTTTATCGTCATCGATATCGATCACGCCCGCCAGTCCGGGTTTGTCCAACCCAAAAAAGTATAAGAAGGTACTGTCCTGGCGAAACGGATAAAGATTGTCCCGATAATTCATGCTGCTCTCTTCATTGCCCAGCAAGAGGATCAAACCCTTGCCAACTTGTTCCTTCAATCGTGCCCGCCGGGCCTCGTATGTCGCCTTGTCGAAAAGATGCTTATTCATGAATGAGTTTTTGCAGATAATGCCCATTGTATCCCCCTCAGTTCCGCCAACCCACGCAGCCGCCCGATCGCGCTATAACCCGGATAGGTTTTCTTTGTGAGATCGTCCAGCATCTGATGCCCATGGTCAGGACGCATCGGCAGCGACAACTTCCGCCGCTGCTGCACGGCCAGCAGTTCCCGGACCACCGCCACCATATCCACATCCCCGCCTAAATGGTCGGCTTCGAAGAAATTGCCCTCCGCATCCCGTTTCGTGCTGCGTAAATGGATAAAATGGATATGATCCCCCAGCCGCCTGACCATACCGGGCAGATCATTGTCGGCCCGTACGCCATAGCTGCCGGTACAAAAACAAAGCCCATTGGCGGGAGACGGCGCACAGTCCAGCAACTCCCGGGCATCCTGCTCGGTGCTTACAATCCTCGGGAGCCCTAATATTGGATATGGCGGATCATCGGGGTGTATGGCCATCTTCAACCCCAACTTTTCCGCCACCGGCACTACCTGTTGAAGAAAGTAAAAGAGATGCTGTTTGAGGTTCGCAGCATCTATACCTTCATATGTTTTCAACGCCTTCAGGATCTGTTCCTCCGTAAACCGCTCTTCGCTGCCCGGCAACCCCAATAGCGTATTCCGGTACAAGGTCTCTTTCTCCTCTTCGGTCATCGCAGCCAGCCGCCGCTCGGCCTTGGCAACCTCGCCGGGCGTATAATCGGCAGCAGCTCCCGGCCGCTTGAGCAGGAACAGATCAAAGGCGATGAATGCCGCCTTCTCGAACCGCAACGCCTTGCTCCGGTCCGCCATCTCATAGGCGATATCGGTACGCATCCAGTCCAGGATCGGCATGAAGTTGTACGTCACGACCTCGAGACCGAGAGCCGCAACATTGCGCAGGCTCTCCTTGTAATTGCGGATATATCCTTGATAGTTGCCCGTTTGCTTCTTGATGTCTTCATGCACCGGAAGACTCTCGATCACCGTCCAGCGCATCCCAGCCGCCTCGACTTCCATCTTTCTCTTGTTGATCTCTTCCTTTGTCCAGACTTCGCCCACCGGGACATGATGCAGGGCCGTGACCACGCCCGTACAGCCCGCCTGACGGATATCCCAAAGACTCACGGGATCGTTAGGGCCATACCAGCGCATCGTTTCTTCCATTAAAAAAGGTCGTTCCATAGTTTATGCTTATTTAGACACTTCCACTTCCACCGTCGCCGCCTGCGGCGCTCCAAGCGCCGCGCTTCGACTCGTAGGCAAGGACCCGCCCACACTGATCCTGATCTTCCCCGCCGGTTCATATGACTTACCTGCCGCGTCCACCAACGCCAACTGCTCCGGAGTCAGGGTAAAATTCAACCGCGTGGAGGCGCCGGGGGCCAAAGATACACGCTGGAATCCTTTCAGCGCAAACAAAGGAGCGTCTTCGCCCGCATTTTCATGTGTCACATACAGCTCCGCGACCTCATCCGAGGCCATTTTCCCCGTATTGGTGAGGGTCACGGCTACGGAAACGTTTTCGTTCTTTTTTATCCTTGCCTTCGAAACCTGGATATCGCTATAGGCAAAGCTGGTGTAGCTGAGCCCAAATCCAAACGGATACAAAGGCTCGGCACTCATATACCGGTAGGTCCGCCCCTTCATCGAATAATCCTCATACGGCGGCAACTGATCGTACGAACGGGGAAAGGTCACCGGCAGCTTTCCCGAAGGCGAAAGTTTTCCAAATAGGATATCGGCCACGGCATTCCCGCCTTCTTCGCCGGGATACCATACCAGCAACACCGCGTCGGCCAACTTCTGCACCTCCTCCAGATTCATCGGGCTCCCACCGGTGATGACGGCAATCACCGGATGCGGGTTGTCCTTCTTGAGTTTCTTCAAATACTCGATCTGCGCAGCTGGAATATTGTAATCGAGCCGGTCCCCGAACGAAGGCGAAGCCAGCGACTCCCCTTCCTCCCCTTCCAGCAGACCCGAGATGCCCAGCACCGCGATCGTAGCATCCGCCGTAGCGGCTTCACCCGATGCCCAATCGATAGGATTCACATTGGGCCGGTCCAGCAACACCCCCTGCCGGTAGGTCATCTGGCTGCCCGGCTGCGCCTGACCCGCCAGGCCCTCCAGGATCGTCACCAGCCGGTCGTTGACACCATAATAGTTACCCAACAATACATCCACCGCGGCGGCATTGGGTCCCGTGATATAATATTTCTTTAACCCATTCGACAACGGCAAGGCGCCGTCGTTCTTCAACAACACCACCGACTTCTCCGCGGCCTTCCGCGCCAATGCCCGATGCTCGGGGCTATTGATCACCGACACCGGGATCTTATCATACGGATCCATCCCCGCAGGATCGAACATCCCCAGCCGGAACCGCGTCCTCAGCAGGACCGCCAGCGAACTGTCGATCTCCTTTTGCGTGACCAGGCCCTGGTGCAGGGCATCCAACAACGAAAGATAGGTATCCCCGCAATTCAGATTCACCCCGCGCTGCAAGGCCAGCACGGCTGCCCCCATCTTACTCGACACTAACTTATGCCCTTCGTAGATATCGGCGATCGCATCACAGTCCGACACGATATGTCCCTTAAAACCCCATTGCTTCCGTAGCACATCATCCAGCAGGTACGTATTCGCACAGCAGGCCTCCCCATCCGTACGATTGTACGCGCACATCACCGCCTCGACCTTGGCATTGACCAATGCATGAAAGGCCGGCAGATAGGTCTCCCACAGATCCTTGGGCGACACCTCGGCATCGAATTGATGCCGCAGCCGCTCGGGACCGCTGTGGACCGCATAATGTTTGGCACACGCCGCGACTTTTAAATAACGCGGATCATCACCCTGCAGCCCCGTGACCAACGCTACTCCCATTTTGGACGTCAGAAAAGGATCCTCGCCATATGTCTCCTGCCCCCTGCCCCAACGCGGGTCACGGAAGATATTGATGTTGGGCGTCCAGAACGTCAGCCCGCCAAACCGGGAATGATAATCCTTTTGCATGGCGGCATTGTACATCGCCCTGGCCTCATCCGAGATGGCCGTGGCCACCTGGTGTACAAGCCCATCGTCAAACGTCGCCGCCATACCTATAGGCTGCGGGAAGATCGTGGCGATGCCACTCCGGGCCACGCCATGCAACGCTTCGTTCCACCAGTCATAAGCGGGTATATGTAACCGGGGAATGGCAGGCGTACTGTTCATCATCTGATACACCTTCTCCTCCGGCGTCATCCGGGTAATAAGATCGTTGACCCGCACATCGATGGGAAGAGTGGGATTCAGATAGGCTTCTTGCTGAGCCCCGGCCCGCAGAATCATGCCGGCAACAAACACAATCGTTAAAATGTAGCGAATATGCGCTGAAAAAAAATAGCGCATATTCGCTAAAAGGCTAATGTCTGTCCTTGCGGACGAGCCGCCTCCGGCGTCTAAAAGTTTTTTCATACCGGAAAGATAAGCAAAAAATGCAACCGATTACATTTTTAGGAATGCAACGGTTTTGCCCATATGATTGTCACCCTAAAAAACAGCATTTATGGAGCCCCGCACCTTCGCCGGAGACCTGCTCGCAGGCCTTATCCTTTTTTTTGCGCTAACGTTTGCTTCCTGTCATAAAACGATCCAGGGACCCGGCGTCGACACGCCCCTCGACCTGCCAGCCGGGAGTACCGCCGTAACCGATGCCGCCAACCAGTTTGCCATCAATGCGTTTCAGCAGACCCTGAAAACGGAACCCGCCGGGCCTAACACCCTGATCTCCCCGCTGAGCATCTACCTTGCCCTGGACATGGTCTACAACGGCGCCGCCGGGTCCACCGCGGATTCGATGGCCGCGACCCTCCAGCTGTCGGGCGTCCCGCTGGGTCAGCTCAATGCCGTAAGCCACGCGCTCCTCCAACAGCTGCCCAAAGAGGACAGCAAGGTCCAGCTGCGTATCGCCAATTCCATTTGGTATGCAACGAAATTCCCCGCACCCGCACCGGCCTTCAAAGACAGCATGACCAATAGTTACCAGGGAACGGTACAACCCCTCGACTTCACCAATTCGGGATCGCTGAATACGATCAATAGCTGGGTCTCGAAGAATACAGCAGGCAAGATCCCCCAGCTGCTAAAGCAACTCGACCCCGCCCTTGTCATGCTTCTGGTAAATGCCGTTTACTTCAATGGCTCCTGGTTCCATGGCTTTCCATCCAGCGCCACCCAAAATGGACCTTTCTTTACCTCCACGGGAAGCACCGCCACCGTTCCCTTCATGAACGAGACGGCCAGGTTACGTACGCATACGGACAGCAACCTGACCATGGTCGAAATGCCCTATGGCACAGGCGAAGCATTCGATATGTACCTCGTCCTTCCGAGTAGCAGGACCCAATCTATCAACTCCTTCGTCAGCGGGTTGAACGCGACGAACCTCGACCAGGCCCTGCACAACCTCGATTCGGCGCAGATCGACCTGTCCATGCCCAAATGGGAATACAGCTATGGTATCGATAATATGCAACCCGAGCTCACGGCGCTGGGTATGGGTATCGCCTTTAGCGACAACGCGAACTTCACCTCGATGTACCCCGGCGAGCAAACGAACATCTCCCAGGTTATCCATAAGACCTATATTTCCGTATCGGAAAATGGCACGGTAGCCGCCGCCGTTACGAGTGTCGGCATGATGACCACGTCTGCACCTTTTACGCTGGCGGTGAAATTCGATCACCCCTTTGTCTATCTCATCCGGGAAAAAACCACGGGTCTGATCCTGTTCATCGGCGCGGTGAACGATCCGTCACAGCATTAATGTTGTTGATCTTCGTCCGCGGGCTTTTTCTTCTCTTTGACGCGACCAGCAAAAGGGGGCGCGGGAAGTCCGTCCTTAAATAGCAGATCGCGGTTGTATAAATTGACGCCATAAGGATTATCCGCCCAGCCGTATCGCACGGCCACAGGATGTGGAACCTGATCGCTCCATACGATCACCTTCTTTCCATCCGTCTCGGCCTTGGCCGGTACGAACTTGTTATCGGGTCCCGCAATGGCAAAACCCTTGAGCTCGCCACCATCCTTGACGACCAGCCCATTACCGGCATCAGTGAAAAGGATGTGCACCTTATCGCCATGCGCCTTCATCGATTCATAAAGCGGACCGGAAAAGATGATGTCTTTCTTTCCATAGGCAACGCCTTCGGCCGACACCATCAGCCGCCGCGCGATCTCCTCGTAATCCTTCGGTTGCAGCTTGCCGTCCGCATCGAGATCGGCGCTGACCGCCATCCCCGTCCCCGGTAACGTCAATGCCATACGCTGTGCTTCCCGCAGATCGGCCCAGGCACTCTCGCCCCGCTGCTCCTGCACCGGTCCATGGGCCTCCAGCTGCACATAGAGGAATGGCATCTCGTTCGCCACCCAATGCCGCCGCCAGTCCTGGATAACAAGCGGAAAAATAGCGGTATAATCGCCCGCCTTCGACACATTGGCCTCTCCCTGCCACCAAAGGATACCCCGTACCGTATACAGATCCGCCGGGGCCACCATGCCATTGAACAGGCCCCCCGTAGCCGTGCGATCCGCCGGGCCCGCGCCCTCCGGAAACACACTATCGGCATAACGGGTGGCAGCAGACGCATATTCGGGAAATTGCCGCAACGCATCCGGACTCAGCCAGGCCTCGGCCGGCGCATCACCCACACAGGCATTGATCAACCCCACCGCACAGTGATAGTGGTCGTAGATCTGCCGTGCAAAAAGATACCCCAGCGCAGAGAAGGTCAGCACGGAATTGGTATCAGCCGTCTCCCAATGCCCGCCGGCCACGTTGTTCCGCGGTCCCTTGTAGTCATAATGTTCACCGATATAGAACTGCCGGACCGGCACATCGCCTGCATGGGCGATCAGCTCGGCATACTGCTCCCTGACATGCCCCATCGGCAGCTGCATATTGTACTGCCCGGAACAGAACCAGACCTCCCCCACCATGATATTCTTGAGCCAGATATGATTGATGCCGTCGATGTCCATCGTATAAGGACCACCGGCTTTTTTGGGCGAAAGCTCAACGATCCATTTCCCATCATCGGCAGTGACACCGCCCGCTGTCTCGCCGTCAAATTTGACCGTCACCTTTTCTCCCGGTGAGCCAAAACCCCAGATGCGCAGCGGCATCTCCCGTTGCAGGACCATGCCGTCACTCACCATCCTGGGCACCCTGATCTGGGCAAAACAAGCGGATCCGGAAAATAGCAATAAGAACAGCCCCCATCCCTTCCTCTTTGTACTAGTCATTGGAAAACCGATTTGTACCGCAATATCGGTCTTTTGACTAAAAATGTGCCGGGGATTTGCACCGCCGTAAAACGTGCGCTATCCGTAATGACCATTGTCTCAGGGTATCGTTCCAGGCCAGCCGCCCAAACGCATACCAGTTCGCCTGCGCGTTCCTTGTCAGAAATTCACCACGGCATCATATGCCTTCTTCGGCTGCAGGTCCTTATCGAAGAGCAGCGGATAGTTCTTCCGGCCACGCCTGTCCAGCCAGCTATAACGATCCGAGACATTCCAAAACGTTACGCCCGTGATCTTCCTCCTGTATTTGCGGAAAACCTCGAAAGCCATTTTGTACTGGTCCAGCTGTTTTTGTACCATCTCCGGCGTAAAACCGGAATCCACCCCATTGCCGCCATTGCCGGTCACGATCTGCCCGCCTTGATGACCGGGATACACGGAGATATCCAATTCGGTGATCTGTACCTGCAATCCCAGTGAAGAAAAAAGCCGGATGGATTTTTCGAGCTCTTCACGCGTCGGCGTGCTGATGGACCAGTGCGCCTGCAGGCCGATGCCGTTGATCGGCACGCCTTTGGCCAGCATCTTCTTCAGCATCGTATAGATCTTTTCTCTTTTCGCGGGGTTCTCGGTGTTATAATCGTTATAGAAGAGCACCGCCTTGGGGTCCGCAGCATGGGCCCACTCGAAAGCCTTTTCAATGAATTCGTCCCCGCAGATCTGGTACCATAAGGAAGGCCGCATAACATGCGCGCTATCGTCCGCAATGGCCTCGTTTACGACATCCCATGCGTATAATTCGCCCTTGTACCTGCTGACGACCGTCGTGATATGATCCTTGAGCCGCCGCAACAATACCTCCTTCGAAACCGTGTTTCCGGCAGAATCCTTAAACATCCATCGGGGCGCCTGATTATGCCAGCATAGATTATGCCCGCGTACCCGCAGATGATGTCGCTGCGCAAAGGCGACGATCGAATCCGCATCCGCCCAGTTGTAAACATTCTCCTGCGGATGGATGGGCCCCATCTTCATCGCATTTTCCGGCGTAAGGCTGTTGAACTGTTGCAGGATCAGCCCAGCCTCATCGCCATGCAGGTCCCGCGGAGCGACGGCCACGCCGATGGGAAAATAGTCCTTATAGTAATCCTTCAGGCCTTTAGCATTTTCATCGCCAAGGAATTTACTGGCCCACGGGATAAAATACTTGAAGTTCGGCGCATCGGTATGCCCGCCGTCATGCTGCCGCCATGCCAGCACACCGCCCAGCAATCCCGAATCTACCGGCGGCATCTTCTCCCTCATATAATCATTGGAAACGCCCAGATCGCCCGCGCCCAATAATTTGAATACCGCGCCCGCCGCGATGGTGGCCCTATAGCTGCCTTCATGATCCAGCCAATGCGCATCGCCTTTTTCCGGAATGCCATAGCTGATAAAAGTGAGCCGCGGTGCACATAGCGCGATCAGCTCATGCGAGTCGACGTCGAGATCGCAACCCGTCTTGCTGCCGAAACCCGCCGCGGCCGCACCATAACGAAGAAAATTCCCCGCCATCCAATAGTATTCCCCACCCGTGAGACTCTCCACGGCTTCGCCATAATTGCGCCGCAGCAAGGTCGCGCCGCCTTTCCCGGACGACCCGATCAACCCGACCGCAAACCTTGGCTCGAAGGCCAGCGTGACCAGCGCAGCCTTGCCGTATCTGGAGACGCCTTCGATCCCCACCCTTCTCGCATCCACGGCGGGATCGGTCTCGAGGTAATCGAGGCCGCGCGCTGCCCCCCAGGCCCAGGCGCGAAGCGCTCCCCAGTCTTCCGGTTTACGCGGCTGGCCCTTATTCACCAACCCGATGATCCCCTTCGTCAGACCAGCTCCATTATCGGCCTGTATGCTGTTCGGATCGATCGTCGCATAGCCCCACCCCGCACGGATCAGCTGCTCCGTAGGCGGAAGCTCTGCCGGCCGCGGCGCGGGCGCAGGAAGTCCCGGACGGCCGAACATCATCAGCACCGGCACCGGCCCCTTTGCATTCGCGGGTACGACCACGGTCATTTTGATGTTCACGTCGACCAAAGGGTAGTCGCTATTACCCACATGTCCGACCAGTTCTTTTGCGATCACCGGCATGAACCCCACCAATTCGTGATCGGTCACCTTCACCGTCCATGTCACCCCGGGCGTATGGACAGGCATCCGCCCATATACTTCACGCTCGAGATCCCCGACGATCTCAGGACGCCGCTGGGTCCACCATATCCCGGCCGTCGTCACCTTCTGCCCGTCTTTCAAGGTCAGCGCATCCGGCAGCACTGGACAGGGATTCGCCTTTGTTTCATCATAGTTCGCATGATTGGGCGCATTGGCATCGCCGCTGGGGCCCGGCCTCAATTCAGTGATCCCCAGCTGCCGCATCATGTTGTCATGATCCTCCTGGGCGGTAAAGATCACCGGCCGCGGATACCGGGTTCCGTTTACGATGGTGTCCTGGGCCCGCCCTCTTTGGATCGAAGCCAGCACCACCAAACAGAAAAGAATTCGTTTCATGGACTTCCGTTTAATATTGATATAGTTTAACACGCTGGATGCCGTATTCATTCATCGGTATCCTGATATCCCTGCCCTGGTTGTCCTGGTCCCCATTCATGCGACGGCCAGGCACCCATCTACCATCTTCGAAATCTCCTTCATCCACGCTCAACAGCCCCGCACATTTCCCGGGATCAGCCGAAGCAAACCTGACTACCGACCCTGTGCCTGCCACATAAAATTCGTCGGGCGATACGGCGACGATAAGGCATCCCGTCAAGGGCCACTCGCCTTCCCGCGAACCGGGCGACCAGGGCAAGGTAAAATCGTGCTTTACCGTAATCCGGTAATCGCCCACGGTGACGGTCTGCGAGGAAGAATCCTTGCTCAACAAAAAACCGCTTACTTTTCCTTCCGGCCTGTATTTCACGATCAGCGGGCTGACCTCTCGCAGAACCTGGTAAGCCTTGCCGATAGGTTCGTTCTCCGGATGCTCGGCCGACTCGATCGAAAACGGCGAAAAAGACAGACAGTCATAGCGCCCGAAAGCAAAGAATGCCTTGGCGCCGTCATCCTTTTCAAAATGGATCTCGGGTATGAAGAGCGGAGCGGAAGAACGGGTATACAGATCGCACCAATGCTGAAGATCGGGGAAATAGATATCCGGTGCTAAAAGGTCGATGGCCGGCGCACCTGCCTTCCAGATGTCCCTCAAATGCGGCACGGGGCCGCCGCTGGGATATACCCCGGGTCTCCAGCCGGCGCGGTTCAAGGCCGTATTGACATACATCGGCAGGTCATAGACCGCCTTCCCGGCCGCGGCGATCTCGTTTACATACCTTGCATAGTTCCAGGCTATGAACATCTCGTCTGTCGCCAGGCCTTTGCCAAAAACAGCTTCCCAATTACCGGAGGTCTTGAACCCGTTAATTTTCCACAGCGAGTCCAGCTGCGGCGTTAAATTGTCCTTGTTCCTCTGCAGGTAAACCAGCAGTTCACGCGGAACAGGGCGGCCGAATGCCGCGTTCGCCGCCTCATCATAAGAGCGGGCGCTGCCAAGCATGCCTATTTCATTTTCTACCTGGATGGTGATCACCGTATGCTGCCGGTCATCGGCCTCCCGGATATGCCGCATCAACGCCACAAAGGCCTTTTTATCGGCGACCAGGTTGTCGCTGTTGAACGGAGACAGGATCTCCTGCGGAACGCCATCTCTATTCAGGGACCTGGGAAACCTTTTCACATCGGTCTTGACCCATGCCGGCGCATAACAGGACATGCTGTTCTTCCACGAGCCGAACCAAAGCAAGACCAGCTTCATGTCGTTCAGCCGGGCATTCGTGATCAGGCTGTCCACCAGCGAAAAATCGAACTGCCCCTCCACCGGCTCCATTAGCTCCCAATACACAGGGGCGATTACGGTGTTCAGATTCATCTGTCTGAGCTTCGGCCACACCGGTCTCATATAATCATTGCTCGACGCGCTCGAATTTCCCAGTTCGCCACCGAGGACCAGGTAAGGCTTGTTATCTACCAGCAATTGGGTGGAGAC
>Ga0134128_10001179_pt1 | contig 34475 bp, 23 predicted proteins | sample KB31754_FD_96462 | JGI IMG/M metagenome (GOLD analysis project Ga0134128, IMG submission 96462) | Terrestrial soil microbial communities with excess Nitrogen fertilizer from Kellogg Biological Station, Michigan, USA - KB3-175-4 | ecosystem: Environmental > Terrestrial > Soil > Unclassified ...
CCTAGTGGACAACGCTCCGAAGGCAGATACGCCGCCGGTCTTGATTTACAACACCGGCGAGAACCATTGGGACCGCTTCTCCTCGTGGCCGTTGAGCTGCGGCACCGCATGCATGAATAAGCCGCGCGCGCTGTATCTCGCAGGGGCAGGGAAGTTGTCATTTCAGCCTCCCGAAAGCAGTGGCAACTACGATGAGTATGTCTCGGACCCTTCGAAGCCCGTACCGTATCTGCCCCGCCCCGTATATGCCGAAGACGAGGATGCCTGGAGGACATGGTTAGTCAAAGACCAGCGCTTCGTGGACGGACGTCCCGATGTGTTGACCTACGTGACTGAGCCACTGACTACTCCCGTGCGCGTAAGCGGCCGGCCGGAGGTGAATTTGTACGCATCGACGAGCGGCACCGACAGCGACTGGGTGGTGAAGCTGATCGATGTCTATCCGGACTCCGTGCCCTCGGATAAAGGAATGGGTGGCTACCAACTGGCGATTTCGCTGGATATCTTTCGGGGACGCTACCGCAACAGCTTCGAGCATCCGGAAGCGATTACGCCCGGCAAGCCTCTGCTCTACAGGTTCAGCCTACCCACCGTGAATCACGTATTTTTGCCGGGGCATCGCATCATGGTGCAAGTGCAGTCGACCTTGTTCCCGCTGTATGATCGCAATCCGCAAACATTCGTGCCGAATATCTTCGACGCGAAGCCCGGCGACTACCAAAAAGCGACGCAGAGAATCTGGCACGAGAAGGGTGCCGCAAGCTTCATCTCTCTGCCAGTAGTGTCACAGCAATAAGTTCGGCAATGCGATCAGCGCTCGGCAAGGGCAGTCTGCCCCGGTTTCAACAAGCCGTTGCGTGGACAGTCGCTTCGGAGACGCGGCAGGACATCGCCACCGCTTGCGCAAATGTTCGACCCGGCAGCGAAGCGTGGTGAGACTAAAATGGCTCGCCGAGGTTCTTCACCAGGGCGTTCAAGTTTCCTACTAATTTGAGTCGCCAGCGTTCGACAGACTGTTTCGCGGCTTCCTCCATGCAGTGCTCGAAGGCCTGCAAGGACTTCCCCGATTCAGTGCTGAGCGAACCGGAGAATGAGACCAGCATGTCATTGCGGGTAGTCCCCATGTTTTTGCTTGCCTCGGCGACTTGATTCTCACTGGTCTTGGCGCAATTTGCGGTTAGCTGCTCTAGGACTTGAACCACCGTGCTTTCGAGATGGTCGCGGGCGTCTTTGAGGACGTTACTCGACATCTGTCCGAGGCGTTTGTCCAGCCCTGACTCCAGGGAGCGGGCGGATTCGTTCAAGGTCGCAATGCGAGCTTCGAGGCCCTCTATCTCGTGTCGTAATCGCGAAGACTCCGCCGCGGCTGATCGGCGCAGCTCCTCAAGATCTTCGCGGCGGGCGCTGTACTCCGCGTTAAGGTTGTTCTGCAGGAACTCCAGAAGCTCTTCACTTAACCTTTTGAGGGCGTTGCCTCCGTCCAACAAGTTTTGCCGAAAATCGTCTACGCTCTGTACCAATTGTTGTTCGGCTCGAGAAGAGATTTCGGCGGAAACTTGCTGCGCGCGCTTTTCTACGGCCTTCAGTTCGTCTTCGACCCTGCGCAGAAAAGATTCGTAACCCTCAGTGGTTCGCTTATCAATGCTGGACCTGGCGGCTTCGAGGACGTCGGCGTACTGCTGACGCGACTCGTGTAGAACGATGGGCTGGAGATGCTTTCGCAGCCGCTCTTCGAGTTGTTGTTCGAGTTGCGGAGGGATGCTGGAGAGCGAGACATCGAAGCGACTAGGATTCGCTTCTCGTCGCGCCACGATCTCCCTGAGGACCGCCAGCTGAGCTTCCAGTGGGCGGAGAGATTCGGCAATCAAGTTTCTTAGCGGATCTTCGAGGCGCTGAGCAACCAAGTCGAGCTTGGACTCCAAGTTCAGATCGGCTTGGCTGGGTGCCGGCTGCGCGGCCGCTCGAGGAACAATTCGCACCTGCCCAATCGAAATGGGAGAGGTAAGTGACCAGTCCCCGGGACAATTGGTCAAGCCCCAGAAATTCTCTGGCCGGTCGAGCTTGGCTGCCAATTTCCAAGAGCCGTTGCCCGACCCAAGGGGTTGGCAGGAAACCACATGTGCGGTTGTCTCGCGACCGTCATCGCTGTGAAATCGCAGCGGAATTCCGGTATCAAATCTCATTGGCGTCTGCAGTGCGCAGCCGTGTGCGTTTACCACCAGGGTCTTACACACCTCGGAGAATCGTGCACCCGACAAACTAGTGACTCTTATCGGTAATTCGGCAGGCACCCGGGAACTGCGACGAAGTGCCGTAGGGAGATTTTCGCTCTGCATGTAAGTGTGCCTCGAAAGCAGGAATTAAAGGCCTGTGTTGCCAACCCGTGCTTTCTTTCACAATAACGTCAATTTCCACTCTTGCAGACGGGTCTGAAGTGCTAAGGGGGGGGCGTCCTATGGTACGAGGAGGGCGCGGAGATAGTACATCCTACGACCGGGTTGAACTAAAGATTTAGATTTCGAGTGAATGTCTCAAAGCGAAGCGGGCTGATTGCAAAGATGAGCGAGGACTCGGGACGTTTGGCCGAGAACCGATTCGACACGGTAAGATGTATGTCATCCACATAAATCATGTCGCATCGCACTGAAGACCTAAGAATTCAGCGAACGAAAGTGGTGCTGCCCCCCGTTTTTCTCGAGGAAGAACTGCCTACGAGCGAGACGGCGGAGGAGACCGTTTACAAGGCGCGGGCCGAGGTGACCCGCATTCTGGAGGGAAAAGATCACCGGCTGGTGGTGATCGCCGGGCCGTGTTCCATCCACGACACCCAGGCAGCGATCGAATACGCAAAGCTGCTGAAACGGGCGAGCGAAAAGTATTCGCGCGATTTATGCATCATCATGCGGGTTTACTTCGAGAAGCCCCGCACCACGGTAGGATGGAAGGGACTGATCAACGATCCTCACCTGGATGGCTCATTCAAGATCAATGACGGGCTGCGAATTGCGCGACGTTTGTTGTTGGACCTTGCAGAACTTGGGATCCCCGCCGGGACCGAGTTCCTCGACATGATCATCCCGCAGTACATGGTGGGACTAGTGAGTTGGGGGGCGATCGGGGCCCGGACCACCGAAAGCCAAGGACACCGGGAGCTGGTTTCCGGGCTATCGTGTCCGGTAGGATTCAAGAATGGAACATCCGGCAATGTTCAAATCGCGGTCGAAGCGGTGCAGGCTGCAGGTCATCCGCACACGTTTCTCGGGCATACCAAAAATGGGCAGTCCGCGATTTTCTTCACCGCCGGAAATCCACACTGCCACGTAATCCTGCGGGGCGGCAGGAAAACCACCAACTACGACGCCGTCTCGATTGAACAGGCATGTTTGATACTGGACAAGGCCGGACTGCCGCGCCGCCTTATGATTGACTGCAGTCATGCGAACAGCCACAAGGACCACAAGCGGCAACCAGAAGTGTGTCGGGACGTGGCCAAACAAATTGCCGGTGGGAACCGAAATGTATTCGGAGTGATGCTGGAAAGCAACTTGGTCGAGGGCGCGCAAAAATTAACCAACGGGCGAGCCTTGACCTACGGGCAAAGCATCACCGACGCGTGCATGGATTGGAATACTACCGAAGAGCTGCTGGGAGACCTTGCGGAGGCGGTGCGGTCTAGAAACTAGGCCCGGGGAGCGATTTTCCCGGAACCGGCGGCGTTTCTTCCACGTAATCTAGGTAAGAACCGAGCAGAGGACTGTTTGAGGTCGAGCACACTGGGGAGGCTCCTATGGCTCATCTGAGAATCACCTTTATCGTAATCTCCATCCTTGCTGCGGCGCTCGTCTGCCCGGCGCAGGAGTCGTCGCAGACGCTATCGATCGTATATCGGGACGGGCACCAAAAGAGCATTGCGATGCCTAGCGGTTCGCGTATTGATTTCAATGCCGGAAACATGACGGTGAGCCACGGCAGTAGCGCCGAGACGATTCGCGTCTCCGATGTGGCCCGCATCGATTTCAGCTCCGGCAGGTCAATAGGGTTTGGGGTCAACCACTTCGTGGGGAAGTGGGAGTTTGGGACCGGTGTGGGATCACAGACGTTCTTCGTCACGCTGGATCGAGATGGCCGGGCACACAAGACCATCGGTTCTCCTCACGGAACGTGGACGGTTTCCAATGGCGAGGCCCGGATCAAATGGGACGACGGCTGGACCGATGTGATCCGTAAGGTCGGAAATAAACACCAGAAATTCGCGTATGAGAAGGGAAGATCTCTCAACGACCAACCTTCGAACGTCGCCGAGGCGAAGACGCTGAATTCCGAGCCAATCTAGCTATCACAAGGCCCGGCTTTCTCGGAGATGCCGGGCCTTTTTGGGGACTCATCCTCTCGGCTCGTGCCCAAGTCTGGGAGCCCTTCTAGCTCACCAAACTTTACAGATCTTTTCTGGAGCCTTGGTCATAGGTTGCCCCTGCTTGCAGGAAAAGGCATTTGCAAACTCCGGCATGTTTACCACTACGCCGTTAATGCGGTGTTCGGGCGGTGAGTGTGGATTCGTTACCGCGCTCACCCGCAAATCCTCGGGCCGCTGATTCGCGCAATCCCATTGGGCAAATCCGATGAAGAAGCGCTGGTCGGGTGTTAATCCATCGGTGGTTTGCAGGTTTTGGCCTTTGGTGGCGTCTTTCCAAGCCATATAGGCCAGAATCTCTCCTCCCAAATCAGCAACGTCTTCCCCGAGGGTGAGAGCGCTGTTGATGTGAATATTGTCCACGACGATGTATTGGGCGTACTGGCCCCGCACGCACTTGGTTCGCGAATCGAACTTTTCGCGATCTTCTTTTGTCCACCAATTGCGCAGATTGCCTTTTGCGTCGAACTGGCTGCCTTCGTCGTCGAAACCATGCGTGAGTTCGTGCCCAATGGTGCCGCCCGTGTTGCCATAGTTCGGCGCAGCATCCGTCTTCGGGTCGTAAAGCGGCGGTTGGAGGACCCCAGCCGGGAAGTTAATGTCGTTCATTTGAGGATCGTAGTAAGCATCGACGGTTGGCGGCGGGACCTGCCATTCGCCGTGGTCGACTGGCTTACCAATCTTGTTGATTTGGCGATGGCTCTCGAACTCCGTCGTACCCTGGATGTCTGAAAAGAAGTTGTCGCGGCTGAGCTTGATAGAGCTGTAGTCACGCCACTTGTCTGGATATCCGATTTTGTTGCGAATGCCGTGCAGCTTGGCCAGCGCCTGTTCTTTTGTTTCCGAACTCATCCAGTCAAGGCCCTGAATGCGCAACTCCATTGCGCGTTCGATTCGCTCCACCATGCCGAGGGTGCTCGCCTTAAGCTCGGGAGAGAAGACCTTAGCGACATAGGCCTGGCCCAGGGCGTCGTCGAGGTTGTGGTCGGTGTAGGAGACGCAGCGTTTCCATCGCGGCTGCTGCTCCTTAGCGCCATGGAGATACTTGCGATGGAACTCAAAATTCTCATCTACGAAGTTCGAAGACAGATAAGGCGAGGCGGCATCGATCACGTGGTAACGCAAGTAGGCTTTCCAGTTTTCGATCGGTTCCGAGGCTAGTAGAGAATTGATCTCCTTAAAAAAGTCGGGCTCTTCTACGTTCAACACCGCAAACTTGGGATAGCCCCCTTCGCGGTAAAAGGCAGTCCAATTGAAATTGGGCGCCAGTTGCGTCAGTTCTGCAGGCGACATCTTGTGCTTCAGTTTGTAGGGATCGCGTTGCTCCACGCGGGTTAAGGAAGCCTTGGCGAAGGCCGTTTCCAGCCGCATTACGGTCGCGGCGTCCTGCTTCGCTTTGGGGCTATTCTCGCCGGCAAGCTGAAGTACTTTCTGGACGTGTTGCAGGTAATGGTCCCGCGCTTCCCGCATTCTCGCCACGTCCTTGACGTAGTAGTCGCGGTCGGGAAGGCCCAAGCCCCCTTGTGAGAGTTCTGCGATTTCCTGCTCGGAACTATCGGGATCCTGCGAGGAGCCGGAAGAGAACAGAAGGTCTTCCCCGTACGCGAGTTGGAGGCGCGAAACTAGGGGCGCAATTTCCTTGGTGGATTTGAGGGATGCGATGGCGTCAAGTTGCGGCCTCACGGGCGAGATGCCACGCTGGTTGACCGCGGCTTCGTCCATGCAAGCCGCGTAGAAATCCCCGATTTCCCGCGTGACCGTGTCACGCCCGCTGGCGGGTTTCCCCGCTTCTTCCAGGATGCCACGCAGAAATTTGAGATTGTCTTCGTAAAGCTTGCCGTAGACGGACCACGAGGCCTGATCTGGCGGAATGGGGTTTTGCTTCTGCCAGCCGCCACAGGCGTAATGATAGAAGTCGACGCAGGGGTCCACGGAACGCTCCATGGATCCCAGGTTCAGGCTGGGCGAGTAGGGGAGGACAGGCTGATTTGGGTTTTGCCCCCACAATCCCGCTATCCACAACCCAGATAGCCAGACAAGAGAACACCCCCGTGACATGCGCTTCGTGAAATGGACCATGGGAAGACTCCGAACGAGTTGCGGTTTTCGGACCTTTAGCTCTCTTTGTGAACTCGAGTTTTCCTTCGGCGACCGAGTGGTGAGACGCCGGGCCTGTTACCGGTCAGACCTAGAGGCGCTGGCGAATCGCAATTCTCGGTTCGTTTCACCGCCACTCAAAACAGAGATCTTGGGAATTCTAGCTGAAAGCCAGGCCGGAACCCTCCCGGAGACCAGCTCGCGGGGAGGGGTAACGCGCAGGGAGGGCTAGGACGAAGGTATCGCGCTACGAACCCAGTTCAGCATCCCTTTGTGCACCAGGGGCGGTGCAGGCTGAACTTCAAGTTCCATTTCGGCGTATCTTTGTAGCGAAACGGTTTGGGGCTGGTCTCAGTGAAGCTGCAGGCCGTCCGCAATCCGCCGTCCGGAAACACCTTAGCCCGCCAAAAGCGCTGGTGGTTTCTGAACGGTGGGAGCTGATGGCCGACGGCTAAGCACAAATCCGAAAATTTCCGGGGAGACAACTTGGAAGACGCCCATGTGGCTGCTTTGCTGGTCCGTCGCTGCATTGCCGGCGACGCAGCCGCTTGGGAGGAGATCGTGCAGCAGTACAACCGGCGGATTTACAACATTTGTTACCGGTTTACCGGTTCGGCGAACGATGCCGAAGACCTCACGCAAGAGGTCTTCATTAAGATCTACCGCACGCTGAATACGTACGATCTGAATCGTGGGGCGTTCATGACCTGGGTGACCACCGTAACCAGAAACCTGCTGGTAGATCATTTCCGCAAGGCCCGGCAGGAACGAATGACCGACTCTCTGGACACGGTCCAATCAGATCATGAAGATGCGATCCCCCTGGGGGAGAGGATTCCCGACCAGGCGCCAGCACCCGATTCCAAGGTTCAAAGCCGGGAGACGCGCGAGGCTGTCCATGCGGCCCTGCAGAAACTCTCCCCTGAGCTTCGTGAGGCAGTGATTTTAAGGGACTTACAGGATATGGACTACCGCGACATAGCGGAAACTCTCAAGGTGCCGGAGGGAACTGTGAAATCAAGGATCAATCGAGGTCGTGGGGAACTTGCGCGCCTCCTCCAACGTACTTATAGGCAGGTGATGTGATGGCAGGCCAAGGACATAACGGAATGCAGTGCAGCGAGTTCGACGCACTGTTAAGCCAAGCCATCGATGGCACCCTGTCGGGCGAGCGACTCGAGGCTTTCGAGGCCCACGGGCGCAAGTGTCAGCTTTGCGGACCAATGCTTTTTGACGCCGAAGCTGGCCGGAGCTGGCTGAAGTCGCTGGAAGACGTCGAGCCTCCGGCGGCTCTCGTCAATAACATTTTGCTAGCAACGAGCGGGGTGCCGGCGGGCAAGGCGACAGCCCGGGCGACCTGGGGAGAGCGAATCGGACGATGGATCGATACGATCGTCTCGCCCGTTGTCGCGGTGGCACGTCAGCCTAGATTCGCGATGTCATTCGGCATGGCGTTCTTCACCTTGTCGGTCACCCTGAGTATTGCCGGGGTGCGACCGCGAGATTTGCGTCGTGTGGATTTGCGGCCGAGCGCAATTCGTCGCACGTACTACGAGACGCAAGGCCGGGTGGTGAAGTATTACGAAAACATACGGTTCGTATATGAGATCGAGTCCCGGGTGCGCCAGTTGAAGCAGGCAGCACCCGCCGAGGAGCGACCCGAGCCGCAAGGCAACAAACCGCAGAACAACAACAACAACAACAACAAGAAGAACAGCAGTGGGCAACCCGAAAAACAGGAACGCAACTACAGTCAGGAGGGGACGCAACCGGTGTTTGCCTCTCTTCCTGAAGCCGGGGACCTTCAACCAGCAGCTTTATTGCGAACGAGGATGGTTGATTCGCCTGTAGTGCATGGGGCCACTTACAGGAGGTTCGTATGAACTGCGCAAATCATCCAGACAAGGCAGTCGCCAAGTACTGTCGTACCTGCGGCAAACCGCTATGCAATGAATGCGTTCGCGAGGTTATGGGCATAGCGTATTGCGAGAACTGCCTGGCCGAGCGCGTGACGGGGAGCGCGCCGAGTTCACCTTACAGCGCGTCTGCAGCGCCGATCGCGCCGAGCTCAGGGCCAAATCCCGGGCTGGCGGGAATCCTAGGTGCGATCCCATTTGGCGTGGGCGCTGTCTACAACGGGCAGTACGCTAAGGGACTGGCGCATCTTGTCATCTTCATCTTGCTGGTGGTTGGAGCCAGCCACGGACACGAGCCGCTCGATACGATTTGCGGACTTGGCATCGCGGCATTTGTCTTCTACCAGATTATCGATGCGGTGAAGACAGCGAAGGCGATCAATGCCGGACAGGCCCCGCCCGATCCGCTCGGGTTAGGCACCATGTTCAGCCCAGGCGACCGGCGTGACATAACCCGCGGAGCTCCTGCCGGCGCGGTGATTCTGATCTTTCTCGGCGTCTTGTTTCTTTTGCAGAACACCGGGGTGTGGTTCCTGAGCGTCGATGCGCTCTGGCCGATGATTTTAATGGCACTCGGCGTGTGGTTATTCGCCAAGCGCAAGAGTGCGGCCGCACGAGGCGACGATCGCCACAGAACCCTTGTGGGGCCTGCGGTGTTGGTCACCCTGGGTGTGGTTTTTCTCCTCGACAACTTGCATGACCACTGGTACGAGGTGCCGGGCTTTGGACGCACGTGGCCTCTGATACTGCTGGTCATCGGGGTTCTGAAGCTCATGGAACGAGGGCATTTCGGAAATAATCCCTCCTTCACACAACAACCGCCGCCAGGCGCCCCTCCGGAGCAACAGCCTCCTGCTGAGGTGAATAGCGAGGTGAAAAATGGCTAGCACAATACAAGCACCGCCTCCTACACCGCCGATGCGGCCGGTGCGGCCGCCCCGCTCGTTCGCAGGACCGATCGTTCTGATCATCATTGGGATCCTAGGCCTGCTAGGAACGATGGGCATGCTCGAGTGGCACCGAGTATTCCTCTGGTTTGCTCACTTCTGGCCGGCGTTGTTGATCCTGTGGGGGATCATCAAGCTCATCGAGTATCAACAGGCGAACCGCTCCGGGGTCAGATCCGGGGGAATCGGCGCTGGCGGAGTCCTTCTCATCATCTTCCTCGTCATCGCCGGACTGACTGCGACCTCGCTTTCGCGAGTTGACTGGCAGCACGTTCGAGAAGGATTCAACATCGACGATGGCGAGCCATGGTGGGGACATAGCTACAACTACACCGACGACATTCAAAAGGCGTTCCCCGCGGACGGAACTTTGAAGGTTACAAACGAGCATGGTGCGGTCAACGTGAATGCCTCGGACGATAATCAGATCCACGTTTCCATTCACAAACGTATCAATGCGGAGCGCCAGGACCAAGCGGATCGCTGGGATAAGGACACGCGCCCGCAACTCACGGTGAACGGCCAAACCGTCACGCTTGACGCGAATACCAAAGGTGCCGGCGACCACTGGGTGAATACCGATCTCGACATAGCGCTTCCCCGCAAGGCGATGGTAACGATCTCGTCGCGGCATGGAGATATCAGCATCATGGGGCGAGATGGCAACGCCACAGTAACCAGTCAAGACGGAGATGTTTCGGTCACCGACCTGAAGGGCGGTTTGACCCTGAGCCTGGAAAGCAGTTCAGCTCACATTTCGCAGGTGAGCTCGGATGTGACCGTACAGGGCCGGGCCAAAGACGTCTCGATTGAAGATGTCAAGGGAGCGGTTCATCTTGACGGAGATTTTCGTGAAAGCCTTAAGCTGTCACAGATCGCGAAATCGGTCAGCTTCAGGACGACCCGCACCGAGATGGATATCACCAAGGTGGAAGGCTATCTCAATCTCGACTCGGGCGATCTGGAGGCGAACGCAATCTCGGGGCCGTTGCGGCTGAAGACGCGCTCGAAGGACATCATGCTCAATGGCGTGACCAACGATGTTCGGTTGACGAACGAAAACGGTGCGGTTGAAATTCACGTCACCAAACTTGGGCCGCTCGACGTATCCAATAGCCGGGGCGACATCCGGGTGTATGTGCCTGCCAAGGCCGGGTTCCAGTTGCAAGCGCAGGCACACGACGGTGAGATTCAGACAGACTTCAATTCCCTGAAGATCGAAAACGGCGACCGCGGAGGCAATGGCGCGGGATCGGCCAACGGAGGTGGTCCGCGTATGGTGTTGAACAACGAGCACGGATCGATTGAGGTGCGAACCGATACCGGTGTAGCGCCGGTGGTCCCGAATGTGCCGAAAGGTCCGAAAGCTCCGGAGACGCCGGAAACCTCGGAGAATTAAAACCTGTCCGAACCAGTCGTGCCTCAGCTCTTTGAATAGGCGCCCCGAACTTCGGGGCGCCTGTGAAGTACAACCTGACTGTGTGGTTCTTAATTTCCCTCCTCTTCATCCTCTGCAGGCAGAGACTTCAAGTACTCGACCAGATCGCTCTTCTCGCCATTGCTGAGGCCTAGCGAGAAACACGAGTCATAGTGGTTAACGACATCGGTGAGCGACGGAAAGCGTCCATCATGGAAGAAGCCACGTTTGGTGTGGGTCCATAGCCCTTCGAGCGGAGTTGTGCGATAGCGATGGTTTGGCGCCCGATCTGCCTGGAAGTTGTCGATGCAAATCTCGTTGCCTTTGTGTAGGTTCCAGCCGGGCTCCGTACCGGTTGGTTCGGTGTGGCAGGTGGCGCATTTGGCTTTGCCGCTGAAAAGCTCGTCTCCGCGTTTCGCCGCGTCCTCATCGAAACTCCCTTTTGGGGGCTTGGGAGCCGGGATCGCCAACTGGTAAAAGTGCAATGCGGGGAGCTTCGGCGAGATCAAGTCGACTTCGCTGTGTACGTGCCCGAATTTATTCGCGGCGGCGATCGGAAACTGCGCAGCGTTGTCCAGCCGAGGGTCGAAGAAGTTGCCTTTTCCGTGCATCTCCAGATTGGCGACGAAGGCATTCCAGTAGCTCACCGTCCCCCAGTCTCCGGTCCAGGTATGCAGATTGACGCCAGCTTTGCCGAATGCAGGCGGAATCAATGTCGCAGCTGAGCGCCCATTCGGCTGGAATGCTTTGCCATCGAGGAAGAGCTCGGCGTCGAACTTTCCGGGCCCCCAGCTCATGAGGACTTTCTTCACCGTAGCCACATCCGTACGCAAAAGCTTCGCCACCGGTTCGAGATTCGGAGCCAGCGCCACGATTTGACCAATATTGAGATCTTGGTTTGACCATCCATCGAGCCGATGTCCGATCACGCCTTCAGGAATTCCCGGAGCCGAAAAGGAGTTGTCGACACGGGAATGACACAACGCACACTGGATCCCCATGGTTTTGAGGGTTCCATCTGCGTTAAACACGCCACTGATACCAACCACCGCGTTGAGCTTGAGTAAGGCGAGAGTGACAGCAGGTTCATTTAGGTTCATCTGGCCCGCCTTGATGGCGGAAACGATCGGCTCCGGCAGGGCATCCACATCAATTCTCAATCCCACGGCGGCAGCTGTTGCCGGGCTCAGGCCTGGACCAACGCCTCCCAAGCGAGCGCCTTCGACGGCTTTGTGTAAGTGCAATGTTCCACCCCAGAAGTCTTCATCACCAAAGGCATCGAAGCGGAAAATCTGACGGCCGTCGGCAACAAGTTCTTTTGCATTGGCATTAACCGTGTGGTCAAACGGAGCCAATGGCGTAGAACTTTTTTCCGCCTTTAAGATCATCGTAAGGATCAGAGATCCTGAAAGCAGGATCAAGAGAGTGAGTTTCCCATGGACCTTCATTCTTTCTTTCCTCCGAGCTGGCCCTCGCGAGGTGGCAGCAAGCTGCACCACTTCTCGCCACGCAGGAAAGAGGCCTGGGGGAGGGATCGGTTACGCGAGTTTTGTCGTTAAGTTGTAAATACTTCGTGAGGAGCTAGTCTTCCTGGTTGCTGCTGGCTAGGGACTGCATCCATACTTGATATGGGCAGTTCCACGTTGCTGATATGAGACGAACAAAAACTTTTCCCATTGCGGGAATCCTGGCGTTGATGGCATTCTGCTGCACGATGTCGGCGCAAACGCGCCACGACATCGACGTAGAAAAATCGGTGCTTACCATCCGTGTATACAAATCGGGCTTATTCTCGGCCTTTGCCCATGACCATGAGATCCGTGCACCAATTCAGAGTGGAAGCTTCGACGAGCAGAAGCGCACGGTGGAATTCAAGGTCCAATCAGCCCAACTGAAGGTTCTCGATCCTGATGGTTCGGATAACGAACGCTCGCAAGTGCAGAACACGATGCTCGGTCCGAAGGTGCTCGATCCCGAGAGATTTCCGGAAATCAACTTCCATTCCACCTCCATCGACCCCGCAGGGGAAGGGAAGTGGAATGTGCAAGGGGAACTCGCGCTGCACGGGCAGACGCATCCCGTGAAAGTGGAGGTCGCAGGCGCCAACGGGATCTATCGCGGTTCAACCCGACTACGACAAACCGAGTTTGGAATCACACCGGTAAGAATTGGGGGCGGTTCGATCAAAGTGAAAGATGAAGTGCAGATCGAGTTTGAGATACGCGGAAAGTAAGCCCGGCACACCCCGTCTATAATGAGATGCTGCCAACCAAGCGGCTTTCAAAATTGACTTCCGATGGGCTGCCAGTTGTTCCTTCTGACACCGTCTCTCACCCACGGGGACTCTTTCACGACTAAGCGGCAGCGTCAACAGCAGGTAGCCCGTCGGAATTCGCGGGTGAAGCATAGCTCGCCCCCGAACCTCAAAGCAACCGCCAAGACGTGCCACCCAATTGGATCGTTCTCCATGAACTTGCGCGGAGCTAGCGGGTTCTGCGAAGCGCAGGCTCTGTCGTTGCCGGGGCAGTAGATCGCCGGAGGACAAGGTCAGTTTCCAGAACATACTCGGTCCCGTGCTCGGAGTGATTCTTGCGCTCAACGTCGTTCATCAGAGCTTTGAAGGCGAGTCTCGCGATATCGCTTTGGGACATGCGCACGGTGGTAAGCGGTGGAATCATGAATTGGGCCAGGTGAAGATCGTCAAAGCCGATGACAGAAATCTGTTGAGGAACAGAAATACCGCGCTCATAGGCTTGGCGCATCACGCCAATCGCGGTGACGTCATTTGAGCACATCACGGCCGTGGGCATAGAGTTCCCCTTTAACAGCTTCTCCAGAGAAACCATGCCGCCTTCCATCGTGTGGTCCCCCTCAATCAGAAAGTTGGGATCGACGCTCAGACCCAAATCTTTCATCGCGCCGGTGAAGGCGCTCTTTCGCGTGACGGCGGATTTTAGGCTGAGCGGCCCAGAAATAAACGCAATTCGTTCATGATTGAGCCCGGCTAAATGGTGGACAGCCTGGGCGATTCCGTGTTGATAGTTGATCTTGATATTGCTGACGCGCGGCAGGGAAGGCCCAACATCGACAAAGACCAGCGGTACCTTGCGGAAACGCAGACTGTCGAGAAGCGACTCCTCCATGCCGAACGAGAGAATCGCAACCCCCTCGACGCGGCGCTCCAGCATGCGGCGAACCGCCGATTCCATGCGTTTGGGATCGTGAATGGTCGAGGTCAGCAGAATTTCATAGCCGTGTGCAACGGCAGTATCTTCGAAAGCCTGGACGATCTCGGGAAAGAATGGATTCGTGATCTCGGAAACAATTAGCCCGAAGATGCGGGTTCGTCCCGAAACCAGCGCCCGGGCTTGCGTGTTCGGGTAATATCCAAGTTCCTCTACCACCTGCCAGACTCGCTTTGCGAGCTGGGGGTCTACGGTCGGAATGCGGTTGATCGTGCGGGAGACGGTCGCTGTAGAAACTCGGGCACGCTTTGCGATTTCTCGGATGTCCATTGGCCGGAGTGGGGCTGGCACCGGAGTCCGCCACCGCCGGACTTCCGGAAGATGGAATAGTAACTCGACCAGCCGCTTTCGTCACGCGAGAGTTTTCGGGGTAGCGGACGGCTGTTCGTTTCCCGTAGGAAAATCCTTAGCATGGCAGGCGTGAATGGGCTTCGCCATGACTCGTTCTGAACGACACCTATATAGTTACGGAGTTATGAGCGAGTCGAACTTTCCCCCCCAGGTTCGAGGCGGGAAAAGCCGCCTGCGGGGTGACGGTTTTGCGCGTTTTGCGACTCTGCGGCATTATCTATTATCTTGCGGAGGGAATCGTGGGCCGTTCGCTTTTTGTCGCTCTCCTGGTGGCTGTCTGCTGCACAACCGCGTTTTCTCAGAACGCACAACCCTCTCGCCTTCCACTGCCGACCAGCAAGGTCCTGATAGCGCCGGGGAAAGGTCGCATTGGAATGATGAATAGCTTTCCTGCAACCATAGCCCTCAGTCCCGACGGGCGCTATGCTGCGTTACTCAACGACGGCTATGGCACCGGAAGATCCAGTGGTCGCCAGTCCGTCGCAATACTAGATCTCCAATCAGACAAGTTGACTGATTTCCCCGACAAGCGTTTCCCGACAGGTGCGCAACAGTCGTTGTATCTGGGTTTGGCATTCAGCTCGGACGGGAACCATCTCTATGCGTCTGTGGGATCGCTCACAGATGCAACGGGAACAAAGAAGGGAAATCTCGGGAATGGAATCGTTGTATATAGGTCAAATAAGGGTAAAGCAAAACCTGAACGCTTCATTAGAATCGCCCCGCAAGAGCTTGCCAGCGGCAAGAAGGTGGCTTCGGGCTTCAGCAAAGTGCCGGCTGGGTCTGCGATTGCCTATCCAGCAGGGTTGGCAGTCGTCCAAGCAAACGGCAGGGATCACCTACTGGTGGCGAATAATCTTTCCGACAACGTAATCCTGCTCGATCCGGCGGATGGCCGAGTCATCCGACGGTTCGACCTCAGCACCGGCGACTTGGTTCCATCGTCATTTCCATACGCGGTTGTTGCCACCCGTGACGGACGGCGTGCGTGGTGCAGTTTGTGGAACGCCTCGCAGGTGGCAGAGCTAGACCTTTCGTCGGGGCAGGTGACGCGATGGATTTCACTGCTGCCGCCAAAGATCGCGACCGATCCGGGATCTCATCCGACTGCGTTATTGCTAAGCTCGGACGAGAAATTCCTTTATGCGACGCTTTCGAATCGCGACGTTCTTGCCGCGATTGACACAGCAACTGGAAAACTGATTCATCTCGCGTCTACGAAAGCATCCCGCCAACAATTTTCCGGAAGCTACCCCAATGCCCTCGTCCAATCAGCCGACGGCAGACGAGTGTTCGTTGCCGCCGCGGGGCTCAACGCCGTCGGTGTCTTTGACGCAGAAGCGTTGACAAAGCCAAACGCTGTGCCTTCTCAAGATGCATTGGGATTCATACCAACCGATTGGTATCCAAGCGCGCTGGCAATCGCGGGCGACCATCTGTTGGTTGCCACTGCCAAAGGGGAGGGAACAGGGACTAACAACCGGCCAAGCCAGCTCAAGAGTGACAAGAGTCGTAGACAGCATGCCTACATTGCGAGCCTGTTGTACGGGTCCTTGTCCCGTCTGAATTTCCGTGATGCGGAAAACGACATCGCCAATCTCACGCAACAGGTGGAGGAGAGCAATCTAATGCTTTCTGATCCGGGCACGGTTCACTTCAGCCGGGGTACGAATCCGATTCGTCACGTGATTTACATCTTGAAAGAAAACCGCACTTATGACCAGGTGCTCGGCGATCTTAGCGTAGATAATAAAAAGATCGGCAATGGAGATCCGTCGCTCACCATGTATGGGGCGGACATTACACCCAATGAGCACAAGTTGGCGCTCGAGTTTGGTGTCCTTGACAATTTTTACGACAGCGGAGAGGTTTCGGGCGACGGCCACGTCTGGTCCACGGCGGCGATCACGAGCGACTACAACGAGAAGACATGGCAGATCACTTATCGAGGCACGGAGCGCACCTACGACTTCGGGGGCACCGTGGCAGACGAGATTCCTCTAGAACACGGAATCTCCTATGTGGATGCGCCGGGAAGCGGATATATCTGGGACAATCTCGCGGCGCATGGAATGAGCTACCGCGATTATGGCGAGTTCGTCGCGGCGATCTGGTGCGAGCCGGCAAAGACTCCGAGCGCGCTCCCCACCGAGGGAACGCCATCCCCCTTCAGCGTGCCCTGCGAGCGAGATGTAGTCCGCAAGGGCGAGGCCCTGCCATCGAATGTAGGTGAGCCGCACGGCTCCCCAAGTCCATGGCCCTGGGCTGTGCCTTTGGCTAAGGGCGCGAAGCCGACCCTAGCATCCTTGCGAGACCACTTTGATCCAGTGTTCCCGGATTTCAACACCTCTTATCCCGACCAGCTGCGGGCGGACGAGTTTCTGAATGAGTTCGGGGAGTTCGTCCGCGCGCGGAATGAGGGCAAGGGGACGGAACTGCCGGCCTTTGTCCTCCTGTATCTGCCCAATGACCACACCAACGGGACAGCCCCGGGAAAACCTCGTCCGGCTGCCTCTGTCGCCGACAACGACCTGGCGGTCGGACGTGTGGTCGAGGCGGTGTCGCATAGCCCCTATTGGGACGACACGGCAATCTTCATTGTTGAAGACGACGCGCAGGATGGTGCCGACCACGTTGACGCTCACCGCTCAATTGCCTTCGTGATAAGTAAGTATTCGCCTTCGTCAGCAGCGCACCCGTTTGTGGACAGCCGTTTCTATACAACGGTAAATATGGTGCACACCATGGAGAGCCTGCTTGGTCTCTCGCCGATGAACCAGAACGACGCCTATGCACCGGTGATGGCTCCCCTGTTTTCCGGTTCGGGCGACCATGAGGCGTTTACCGCGGATCGGGGGAACAAGGACAACGGCCTTATCTATGAAACGAATGGAACGAAAGCGGCTGGGACAAAGCAGTCGGCCAAGATGAACTTCAGCCGGCCCGACGCGGTGAATACCGCGCTTCTCAACAAAATACTCTGGCACGAGGCAAAGGGAGATACTCCGATGCCGGAGCCGCGCTACACGGTCTTACCGCACCGCAAGACGCGAGACGACGATTAGCTTTGCCAAACAAACTCGCTCTGGCGAGTGAGCTTGGACAACTCGTGTTATCGGGAACTATGGCGGTTGCAACCAGCTGGCCGCCGAAATCGTGAAGACGATGGCGGCAACCAGTCCCGCCGGGGTGAATGGCAAAATGGAGTATCTGATTGGCTTGTTGCTGTCCTTGGCTGCGGCGGGCTTGGCCATCACTGTCGGCCTTGATCGAGATCGTGCATTTTATCCTACTGTGCTGATCGTGATGGCATCGTATTACGTGTTGTTTGCCGTGCTGGCAACTTCCGGCCGGACCCTCGTCGTTGAAATCCTCGTCGCAAGCGGCTTTTTGCTGCTTGCAACCATCGGCTTCAAGCAAAGTCTTTGGTTCGTGGCCATGGGACTGATTGGGCACGGAGTCTTCGACATCGTTCATCACTTATTTATCGAAAACCCCGGCGTCCCTCACTGGTGGCCGGGTTTCTGCTTGGTGTTTGACGTAATCCTCGGCGGTTTGTTGGCGGTACGTTTGTTAAGGCGGAGCTTGGCAGCTCGATGACAAACGCAATAAGCTTTTGCGTCATTCAATTGCTGCGCTAACATCCGGCCTGGCGCCCAGGAGTTCATACCCGCCCAGCCCTTGTATACCCCTCGTAAAGAGAACGTCTTGGGGCGATTTCAGGCGGCTGGATCGACCAAGTTCTCTGCCGATCGAGGTTCGATCGACAAGACTCGCACTCGACGACGCTTGGTCAGGAAATCAAGCCCCCATTGCAGCAGCACAAACAGGCGATTGGCAAATCCAATGAGAAAGTAAATATGCACGCTCGCCCAGACTACCCAAGCGGCAAAACCCCCAAACCGGCTGAAACGTAAATCAGCCACGGCGTAGGTTCGGCCGACGATCGCGAGATCGCCCTTATCCCAATACCAGAAGGGTTTCGGTTTTGCCTGTCCCGTCACACGCCGCCGAATGATGTCGGCAACGTATTTACCTTCCTGCATCGCGGGTTGAGCGACTCCGGGCATGAGCATGGGCGTTCGTGATTTGAAGCCAAGCAAGTTCCGGGCCGGAGCAACCACATGTGCGGTGTCGCCAATCACAAAAATTTCTGGATGATTAGGTACCGACAAGTCCGGTTCCACTAGGATCTTTCCGGACGGGTCGGTGTCCGCACCTAACCACCGCCCGGCCGGCGACGCAACCACTCCAGCCCCCCACAGTACAGTGCCGGCGGGAACTTTCTCTCCGCCGACGACAATTCCATCCGAATCCACACTGGTTACGCGAGCGTTGGTGAAGACCTCGACTCCCAAGCTCTCCAAGTGTTGGCGCGCTTTGAGGGAAAGAACTTCCGGGTAAGTGGGCAGAATTCGAGGCGCTGCCTCATAGAGAAGAATGCGCGCTGATCTGGAATCTATATGCCGAAAGTCACGCGTCAGAGCCATGCGCGACATTTCGGCGAGCGTACTGGCCATCTCAACCCCGACCGTTCCCGCGCCCACGAGTGCAAAGGTTAAAAGGCGCCGAATTTCCCCGGTCGGGACCTCTTCGGGCGCTTGGGAGGCCGAAGCCATGGCTTCCGCTTGCTCAAACGAAAGCAGGATCTTGGTTCGAATCACCTCGGCATCATCGAGGGATTCCAGCCCCGGTGCGAAAGGACGCCATTCGTCGTGCCCAAAATAGTTGTACCGAATGCCAGTCGCAAGGATGAGGAAGTCGTATGCAAGGTCTCTTTGTTCTAGATGAACGATGCGCTGCTGCGGGCTGATGCCCGTGACTTCATCGAGCAACACATCAACGTTTTCTTGGCGACTGAGGATGGAACGCAAGGGCCCTGAAATCTCATCGGCCGAAAGCAGTCCCGTCGCAACTTGGTACAGCATGGGGCGGAACAGGTGATAGTTCCTTTTATCAATCAGGGTCACGCGAACCTCAGCGCGGCGCAAGGCACGAGCTGCAGAGAGCCCTCCAAAACCACCACCGACGATGATCACCCGCGGCACCATGAAAAAAGATCCACCCACTCACTCGAACGCACTTCTTCGGATGAGACGCGACATTGCTTGGATTCCCTAATCCGTGACGATTGTGGTGAAGCTCTCTCAGACTGCGCACCCCGAGAGGCTTGGAACCGACCCCTCATCGCAGGGGTCCCCCAGGGATTCACGGCCGAGGTTTTGCTCGCAACTGGCTTTGATTAAAAGCTGCCATCTCACTCAGCAAGGGACCAGAGAGAGTTCCGCTTACCTTCCGGAGAAAATCTGCTGATGACATATGGCGTGCAAGACATTGATTGTACTAGAGATACGACTTAAGTGTGGGATGTGTTCAAAAATGGAGTATAATACATCCATAAATGGAGGAAGCGAAGCATGGCCACAATGCAGCCGGCGGTTGTCGGTTTCTCGTGGGACTCAGCGGTCGATCTTTCGAAAAAGGAAAACCGAGTCCGGCTCAGTTCTTCCGCCGTTAAGGGTCTGCTGCGGATAACAGCACGTTGGAAGCTGCGCGACGAAGATACGCGATCGCTCCTAGGAGGCATGTCCAGCGGCAGCTTCTATGCCCTGAAGAGTCGAGTTGGCAAAAACCTGGACGAAGATCAACTCACTCGAATTTCTCTTTTGATCGGCGTCTATAAGGCCCTGAACATCCTTTACAGCCAAAAACTGGCCGATGCTTGGATCTCGCTGCCTAATACCAACCCCATGTTCGGAGGCGATTCCCCGCTTGCGTACGTCAAGAAGGGCGGCATCCCCGCCTTGCTGCGTGTCCGGCAATTATTGGACGCCCGTCGCGGCGGCAGATGAAGATACCGAATCAGAGCAAGGTCCACCAGGACGGAACTCATCGCCTGATCCCATATCGCTATAGCGATCGCGGAAAGCCAATCCTCAACCGTATTGCCGAGGGGGATGACGAGTTGCTCAGCGACCTGACCGAACTTGAGGGCGCCACAAACGATCGTCTGCTCGGGGAAAGCGGCAGGTTACCTGGCATCAGTGCGATTGAGCTAGTCTCCGGCTTTGGCCTCGCCCATATTGTCAATGCTGCATTTACTCACCCACATCCGCTCGGAGGACGCTTTAACACCGCAGGCCGAGGGGCTTGGTATGCCGCTTTCCAAATGGAAACGGCCCAACGGGAGGTGGCATTTCACAGGAGTGAAGAGCTCAAAGAAATTCGATGGACAAGTGAAGAGGTCTCCCCTTACATCGATTACCTCGCCGATTTCAGACACGGATTTCATGATCTTCGCGATGATCAAGAGTTCGCAGCCTGCCTCGACCCAAATAGTTATGTAGGGTCTCAAATGCTCGGAACTCAACTGTTAAGCACGGGCTCCGCGGGGGTCGTTTATCCCAGTGTGCGTCATGCAAGTGGCACCTGCATCGGGTGTTTCCGTCCTCCCCTGGTGCTCAATGTCCAGGAGGGATCAATGGTGACCATCACGTTTATCAATGCGATGGTTTCCGCGGTGAGCATTCAAAAGTAAGTGGCGAGTACAGAAACTATGTCAAGCACCGCCGGCTGGACTGGGTTAGGCGAGGCGTGTACCGCCGATCTACGCCCAAATGCCAGGGAAGGCATGGCACGTCACCTTTACGCCCCGCCAAAGTGTTCTCAACGCGTACTCGGTGGTTGAGCAAAAGACAATGTTTGGCTGGTATGGATCTTCTGTCCTGGCAAGAGCAGATCGAGTATCAGGTCTTGCGGCCCGGGGCTACTGAACTCAACGTCGTAGGTTTCCCCAACGGTGATGGGGAGTTCCGCCTTGCTTAAGTGCAGAGAAGCCGGCGGCACGTCAGCTCCATCTTTAGCAATGATCCGCCATTCCACTGGACCCTTGGCATCGCGAAGGGAGGCTTGCATGCCTTGATTATTGGTCGAGATGTTGATCAGGCGGAAGCGGTACACCTTGCCCGCCTGTAGCTGCAGAACCTTGCTCTGCGGCGTTCCATTGATTAGCGCCATCTCGCCAAGCGTACCGAAGTTCCCGATGCTGAAAACGAACGAAATATCAGAGCTGGGATCAAATTTCCAGCCCGGGGGAAGCACGATCAACGGCCCATAGATGCCATTCGTGAGCTGATACTCGTCATGCCAATGAGTGTGGTAAATGAACGTGCCGGCACGAGGCGGAACCATACGAACCGTAAAGGATGAGCCCGGCGCAATCGCTGGCGTCACTTCTTTTCCCGCACCGCTCCATCCCGGCACTCCATCGTAGTAGCTCTCCAACTCGATTCCATGCCAGTGAATCGCAGTGGGATCTCTCAGCTTGTTAACGACTTCGATCTCTACCGGTTGGCCACGTGTCAATACGATAGGCGGGCCGATCAGCCCAGGGTCTCGCTTGCCAGCAGTTTGCTGCGAAGTATCCTTCAAGCTCAGCGAATAGCGAGGTGCTCCACTGCGTTCGCTTATTTCCAACTGCAACTTGCGATCAGCATGCCAAGTTTCGGAACGTCGTTCGCCCGTACTCGGGACGGCAATGCCCAGCACCAGCTGCCCCATGCCAATGGAATCGTCTGCCATGTGGGCATGCTGGGCAGGTCTCTCCGTAAACTCCAGGCCCGGCAGCTTAGGTACGGTAGGAGGAATCATGTGCTGGATCATGTGGCAATGGAAGAGCCACTGTCCTGCACGATCCGGTGACCAGCTCATGTCAAAGGTCTCACCCTGCGCGATCCGCTGAGTAACGACCGTCGGACGAGACTGTTCAGAGTAGCGCTCGATCTGACCGCCACGATTGAATGCATTGATGCGGAAATAGAATCCGTGCAGATGAAGGGCGTGTGGTTCATTCGTGGCGTTGATCCAACGCCAATGGACCTGCTGGCCGATTCTGTATTGGAAACGCTGCGTGAAGGGCCACGACTTGCCGTTGATCGTGGCCAGTGTTTGTCTTGCGTTCAAGCCCGCGTGCTCGGAGATCATTTCCAGGACGAAAATCTCGTCCGGGGTAGTTGAGCCGGGAGCATCCACGACCAGGGCGCCGGTCAGCTCAGAATCAATTCCATACCGGAATTTCACGTCTTGTACGTCGCTTGCACCCCAATAGAAGAAGACGCCGGGAGTCGTAGCTTTAAAATTGATCTGTTCCGTTGCTCCTGGCGCGATGTACACCGACGTGTCTTTCCCCGGTTGGGATAGACCACGTATCGTGATCGGCACTCCAAGGGAATTGTGAAGTGAGGCGCGCACGTCAACGCCCTGCGGCACGCGAATGAGTGGACCAGGGTTCTGAAGCGAATGGCCCTTTTCCCCGAAGGCATAGACGGCGAGTTGCATCCCGCCCTCTCCCTCCGGGTGCCATTCACCTTTAGCAATCTCCAGTTGGACAGACAGAACCCCGTCTCGTAGCGATCCTGCTGGGACATGATTCTGGTTGGCCAAGACGGGCGGGAGGGATGCCGCCATTGCCGTGGATGAGGCCAATAAGAGCAGTAGGAAGGTGTGGGGAGAAACCAAACGGCCCATATTTCTTGCGAGTATTCCACACCGGATCTGATTCCAAGTCAACCGTCACTAGGCGGCGGAGGTGTGAATGAACCGGTTTTATTCAGGCGGCAAACGCACGATTCCGCCGCGTCCGACTTCTTGAAGTACGAGGGGAAGATATTCGCCAGGTGGCTAGGTGCATCTTGCCGGTGTCTTCTCGCCTGCGGAATCGTCGCCTTGAGGTCCGATCTCGTGCCTGAGAATCTGGGACAAGCGCTGTTGTCTGCAGTGCTTCAGACTCGGACAATGCTCTGATTAGCGAGCAACTTCTCGAAAGTGTTCGTGATCCCCCATTGAAACCCGTGTTTCACACTGATTTTGGTTTTCTTCGCGGAAATTAACACCGGTTCGTTTTGCGATCGGCGGGTACGCATTCCGAACCGATGTCCGTCGTCCTAGTAATCACCCTGGACCAGGAAAACGACCACCCATCAGTTCGCCGTCAGCCTTCCGCGCAATACGGTTATGGATGCTTTGGGTAGAGTGTATCTGGTGTGAGGGACGGCCGTGACTTTTGACTTGAATGCCGGGCCATCGGGTTCAGCTGAGCCGCCAGTGAGGCTGGGGTGCCACTCATACTGCTCGCTTCCGAACGTAATTCTGTCGATCTCTCCAGCAAAATGCCGGGTGGCAGCACGATCTTGAAAGACAATGCGTACGTCTTGAGCGTTGAGCTGATCCTTGTTGACCAGCATGAGTGTCCACTGGCCATCAGGCCTTAACAGTGCGTACGCCGTGACCAAAATGTGTCCCGCGGGATCAGTAATATCGCTCTTGGCACGAAACACCTTCTGGACTCCAGAACCTGGCTGTACCCATTCCTGCGTGATCAACTGTGTTGCAAAGTATTGAGACGTGTATTGCTGGATGTGGAAGTCACGGTCCACGGTGAACATGCCAAACGTTCCCATTGAGCTACCACATCCTGGATGCACGCCCATGGGTAAATAATGAAAGTAGTAGAGCCCATCACCGCCGGAGGCGAAAAATTCTCCAGCGAAATCTGCCAGCCACAAGGCGCCGAAAGTATCGACGAAGGATTCTCCCGAGTTCCATGCGATGTTCAGTTCCGTAATCAACATGGGTACATCAGGCGGCACGCCATCATCCCTCCAAACCTGCATGATGTGGCTGATGAGAGTGGGTTCGTCGTAAAGGCTGCTCCACTGAATCTTGCACGGTTCGAGCGGATAGTGTTCGAATGAAAGGAATGAGAGGTCTTGCAGCCGATTGTGACTCCTCAAATAACGGATGAATCGCCCCAGCCATGAAGATTCACCCTGCGCATCGGGCCAGACCTGAATATCCTTGTTTACTCCTTGAAATACTGGGCCGCCTAGCTTCAGGGTGGGATCAACTTTGTGCAGCGCAGTCGCCCATTGCAGGTACAGCGCACCGTAATCTTCCGGAAGCATGTACTGGCCATCGGGCTCTTCCCCCATTTCAATGTATGAAATTGGATAGCCACGCGCCTTCAAGTAAGCGATCTGGTTCGCAGAGTCTTCGGGAGTGCCATAGAGCAGCGACACGGGCACCATGGCCGGCAGGCCGCGCGTATAGCCGCTGGTATAGAAGAGGTCAAAGCCAACTTGGTCGCGCTTGTCGTTAATATCTTCAGGGCGGTGCCACGGATCAACGGAGGAGCAATAAGTTGTTGTCTGATCAGGATCGGCCGTGTGGCGCACGAGATCATAGAATTTCCCGTCAGCTGCCATCGTTCCCAGGTAGATTTCACGAATGGCAAAGCCTACGCAGTTGCGTGGATCGCTGGAGCCATGGTCGTCGCAAGTGTTAGACGATTCGGTCATCCAGATGCGAAGATACCGCACCGAAATTGGCGCCGAGGAAAGCGCCACCGTTGCCGTTCTACCCCGCCCGGCATCGATGTTGCCGCCTTGAAACGTGACCCAGGCGCCTGCAGTGGGCTGTTTGATGGGATCTTCGCCCGTCCAATATTGAACCCGGTAACGCCGTGCATACGGTTCGCCCCACGAGATGCGAATCGCGTTGACTTCGTGGTTGCTGGCGAGGTCCACTACGGCCCACTGCGCATTGTTGGAATCATCCTCCCGCGTAAACGCCTTTGAGAGATATGGGTTGCTCTTCCAGTACGTCTTCTCATCGCCGTCGGTGATGCGTGAATACCCATTTGCGTCGGTACCATCGTTCCGAGTGAATCCGCGATGCGGCAGAAAATATCCGAACGAATGGCGAACCAATTCACCTGGCTTGGGATTGCCGACGAAGTAGCCCTTGTCCGCGGAATCACTCCAAGTGCCCTGCGGATTCCAGTGCCACGCTTCCCCGAACAGCTCCGTGTTCTGGCGGTAGGTGAGCGTCTGCCATCCCGCCGAGAGCACCTGCTTCATGACCGGCTCGGTAAAAAGTTTGTCCGTCGCCGTAATGTTGATGCGGTCAATGCCGGCGCCAAGCGCTTCGGTGGGAACGAATTTGTTGACTTCCTGGCTGACATCAACCTGAACGGTTTGAGCTGAGCACAGTTTGACCGAAAGAAATGCACACAGCAAACATTCTGCGAGGGTCGGGACACGCAACCTACACCAATTGAATTTCTTCATGGACTCTCGTTCGTTCTATTGTTTGGTGTCCAGCGGATGAGTCGCTCTTTGATTGAACTCTTGTTGAAGCTTGAGGCTCTCCGCGTCGGCCTTGACGGCCTTGATGGCGGCGACCAGATCGTTGATCGCGGTTTTTGTGTCGTACTCGCCAAGCTCTTTCGTGGCGACTGATCCGTCTCCGGCGTAGTGATTCGGAAAACGAGCGTACCACCAGATTCCGGTATAGAGGCTGTCCGGCAGGTGCACGCGTGCTTGGTCTTCGCCGGATTCGCTCTTGGCGCGGTCTAAGTGAACCAGATCCGGGCGGGAGACGATCGTGCGAGAGGTCTCGCCCTCGCCGGCATGATAATCAACCGCATAGCCAGAAGATTTCATTGGTGGGCGGCCAGTCTGATCTGAATGCCCCGGGCGCTCGAAAATGTACACCACATAATCGTGCGAAACGGCCAGCTGTGACTGAGCAAAATAAGGGAGGAAGTGCTCGTTTCCGCCGTGTCCGTTCACAATGATGATCTTCTTGCAACCGTTACGCCCCATTTCGTCGGTAGTCTCTTGCAGCAGGTCGAGCTGCATGCGCGCGCTGTACGCAACGGTACCGGGCTGATGACGGGCTTCGAAAATTTGGCCGAAGTAGTAATCCGGAAATACGACTGCGTACTCCTGCCCTGCGGCATGCTCTGAGAGGTAACGCACGTTGATCAGATCGTTGCCGAGCGGAAGATGCGCGCCGTGCTTTTCCAGAATGCCGATCGGCAGAAGGCACGTCGCTTGCGCCTGCTGGATGGCTTTGACGAAGTCAGGAGCGGTAAGTTCTTCCCACTTGATGGAGAGCTGAGATTGTGCGCGCGAGCTAACCGTAACAAGAAATGCAAGAGCAGCGATTGCTGCGATGCGATCAAACGCTAATTTGCGAGCCAGCCTAGAAGCCGTCGTTTTCATGATCCCGGAGTTCGACCGCGACGCACAATTTCACAGGAGCGAGCCAAAGTGGACAGACGCTAGCACAAATCTCCCACCCATGCCCAACTACGAACTCGCGGCGGCCCGCCATAAGCAGATCCCGGCACCCGCGTTCGCTCTACGCATTAGAAGTTAAACTTGAAGCCCAACTGCACCTCGCGCGGTCCGATTGCTGTGTACGAGATCGTCCCGAAGGTATCATCGCCGACACTGGTATCCGGTGTCCCGAATACCGGATGATTCAAGGCATTCTTCGCCTCGACCCGGAACTCGAAGTTCATCTGCTCACGTATCTGGAATTGCTTACCGACCGACAGGTCGGCCGTGAAGGACACCGGTGAACGAACGCTGCCCAGCGCTCGAGGAGCAGTACCCAGGGTGAAGGGTGCCGGAACCTGGAACACGCTAGAATCGACAAAATAGTTGTCCAGCCAATCCGAACCGTGGTTACGCTTGGGAGTTCCTACGAGATTGGGTCGTTGTGAGCCGTATGTCGGCAGGGGCTGGCCGCCGTCGGTAAGGAAAAAGGACAGCGGACGTCCATCCGCGATGCGCCAGATGCCATTAGTCTTCCATCCACCGATGATCGTGTCTGCCCAGCGCGGCAGATTTCCCAAGAATGGCCGCCCATGCCCAACCGGCAGATCGTAGCTGTAGCTGAACTGTAATACATAGGGAATGTCGAATGTTGACAGACTCCGTTCCAGCTGCGGCTTGTTAGGATCTTGCAAGCTGTCGAAGCTTTGCGCCCACGACACATTAGTATCGCCCGAGGAAGCGTCGTCGATCGACTTCGACCACACGAACGTTGCCAGTAATTGTAAACCGTTAGAGTACTTCTTCTCGGCGCTCAGCTGCAGTCCGTGGTAAATAGAATTGGCGATCAGCTGCGGTTCCGTAGAAACCCCAGTGAATTGAGGAAAAGGACGCAGTAACTGATAGTACAGAATGTTTGGAGAGCTGGCGCCTATAGTGCTGTTCGGGTCAGCGATGAGCGAAGCGAAGGGATTGGTTACAGGGGTGTTGAGACATGCTATGGTCAGTGCTTGACATGGGTTGGCTGCGTTGGGATCTCCGAGCGGGAGACTCTCCACCCAGGGACCCAGATAATTCCGATCTGTCGAGCCGCTGAACGGCAGGTGGGTGCCCTTCTTGCCGATATATTCTGCATTGATCACGACATGGCCCGGTAGTTCTCGCTCGACCCCAAAGCTCCAGCTCTGCTCATAGGGTGTCTGGTTCCAGGCGGGCGTACGAATCGGACCGTTGGCACCAAACCCCACATCGTTCAACAGCCCGAGCGAATTCCCCGCCGGTTGAATCAACCCGAACTTGAACGGATTGTTTAGGTTCACGAAAGGAGTTGCGAGATCGTTTGGATTCACTGTGAGGACGTTTGTGTACTGATTAAATCCTGCGCCGCCGTAGGGCATAACACCAGTGACCCCGGAGCGCGACACCCCATAGTAAATGCCATAGCCCCCACGGACGACCGTGTTTGGAATGACCTGATAGGCGAAGCCGAACCGCGGCTGGAAGTCGTGCCAGTCCGTCACGTAGTTGGTACGCTGTTTCGAAGAAGCGAATACTTCCCCCCCCTTCAAGGGAATGGTTACGGGCTGGTTGCTGATGGGATCAGTGTAGGTGAGATTTCCATTATTCAACGGACTGCTAGCATTGGGATCAAACCAGTCTTGGTGGTTATAGCGGTCGGTGCGCGGCAGTGTAACGTCAAAACGGAAGCCGAGATTCAATGTCAGTTTGGGCGTTACTTTCCAGTTATCTTGTGCAAAGAATCCATATTGATAGTTGGTAGTGGCCGGCCGGAACTGGATTTCTTCGTAGGACCCACAACCATTGCTGGCACAGCCCTGCGTCATTTGGCCCATCATGAAGCTTGCCATCGGATCGCCGCCGCAGGGGGCGATATTGCTGTTTGGATCTCCAACCCTGGAACCCGGACAGAGACTGGTGGCATCGTTATTGAAGCTGAAGAATCCAACTGGAGCGTTGGTTTGTATGTAATTGATCTGGTGAATCCGGCCGTCAAACCCGAACTTGATGTCATGATTCCCGCGTACCTTGTCGAGGGAGGCCGATAATTGTCCTGTGTTCTGGCCTAGGCGGTAATTACCATAGGGGTCCGTACCAATGTTGGCATATCCGGCGGGACTGTACTCGTCAATAAAGATCGCAGGGACTCCCTTGAACCCGTTGGCCTCTAGGTAGGACGGGAACCCCAAAGTTCCGAGCGGGTCATTCTCCCCATGCGGGTTGTAGGCATCAGTGTGCCAGACTCCACGTGTGAACCCCAAAGTCGTGGTCAGTAGCAAGGTCGGGCTGAAAGTATATGTGTCGTTGATCGCGAATGCGTGGGCATTATCCCAACCCGGACCCCCCGCGCAGGGATCGGTAAAGTTCTTGAAGCAATCAAGGCCCCCGCCTGTTGGGTTGTACTGATACGCGAATTTCACGCTCATCAAATTGCTTTCTGTAAAGCGATGGTCGACCTTAATGTCAAACTGTTTATTGGAGCTGTGGCTCGAACCAGTCCCGAACCAGTTTTGAAGAAAGCTCCCACCGGTGACGTTGGCCTCTGGAAAGTAGCTCATCATCTTCTGCGCCACAGGGTCAATCAGATTGCCGGGAGCTTGAGTGGCAGGTCCCGGGCTGGTAAATGTGGCGATATTGTTGAAGGGAATGAACTGGCTTCGTAAAACGCCCCCTGCATTGGAATTGAAAACCCCGGAGTACGGGTCCCAAATCTGACCAGCGTCCGTACTGCATCGCCCGGAGCCATTAAACGTGCCTCCTTCTGCGGCACAAAGTTCGCCGAAATCACCTGCCCGCATAGCGTCGCTAGGAAGGCCGGCATTAGCTGTGCTCAAGCCCGTCCGCGTCAAGCCGTCGTAATCGAAGAAGAAGAAAGTTCTGTTCTTGATGATAGGGCCGCCAATCGTACCGCCGTAATTGTGGCGACGAAGCGGAGGGATCGGATCTCCGAAGTGGTTTGAGAACCAGTCGTTTGCATCGAGGCTATCGTCGCGGAAGAACTCGTAAACGCTGCCGTGAAACTTGTTCGAACCGGAGCGTGACACCACATTGACCACCGAGGCCCCGGAAAATCCGTATTCCGCGCTGAAGTTGGTCTGCTGAACTTTGAATTCTTCCACTGCCTCCGGTGAGGGAAGATAAGTCACCGATGTGATTCCCCCGTTGGGCTCGGAATTCGTGGCGGAAGCGCCATCCAATAGAAAGTCGGCAGACGCCCCACGGCTGCCGTTGGAAACAAAGTTCGTGCCAATACAGGGCTCCGGGCATGAATCGTTCATCTCGGTGACGCCCGGCGCCAAGCTGGTTAGGGTCTCGATATTGCGATCAATCAAAGGTAGATCGTTGATGAACCTGCGGTTCACCACCTGACCGGTTTCCGCGTCCTCGGTTTGTAACTCGACAGCACCTGCACGTACATCTACGACTTCGGCAACAGTACCCACGGTCATCGAAAAGTCCACCGAGGAGTTTTGATTAACGTCGATTCTGACGCTGTCTTTGCGCTGAGTCTTGAATCCAGTTGCGCTTACCGTCACCGTGTAATTCGAGGGAGGGAGCTCTCGAATTACATACCGCCCAGCCGAATCACTGGTTGCTGAAAATTCAAAACCTTTCTCGGTGTCCGTGGCCTTGACCTGTGCATTGGCAAGGAAGGCGCCAGAGGGATCTTTCACGGTACCAGCAATCGAGCCGGTATAGAGCTGGGCATGAGCTGCGGGGAGCGACAGCACGGCGCAAACTGCTAGAGCCGCTCCGAGCAGGCGCTGGGCTGTTTTAGAAATCGATTGCAGACCGTACCGTGTGATGAAATTCATTTTCATACGACACTCCGAGTTCGGGCAGGTTTCGAGCGGGGCCACCGTGGGGACAGGAGATTCGCCCTATTCCCCTCATTAAAACGTTTCATTACCTTGGGTTTATTAACTGTCCTGAGAACGGTTGTCAAGACAAATCTGCTCGTATCATGGTTATAGACGAACCACGGCCAGAAAAGCTTGCAGGGTACCGAGTTAAATAATCGACACAACCTGCCAGAAACAGGAACGCAATAACAGTTCAGTTTTAGGGTTTGTTCGAAGAGACCGGGGGAGCGGGTTCAACGAGATGGTGGTATTGACGCGGGTTTAAACCCGAGAGGTGCTGGACGATTCCGCTGGGCCAGCGGATGTCCGCATTGACCGGCTTCGCGGTCGGCCCCAACCCGACGAGCACACGTTTGTCGTGTGCCGCCAGATAGCTGCCGCCGCCCGCGATCCAACGCGTCAGCGACCGGCCAGACGAATTGACAGTGATCTTGGCACCGATCGCGTCCCGGTTACTGACCGTGCCTTGAAGCGAGAATCCAACCCAGGAACTGTCGTGGCCAACGTTATTGCGCAACAGCACCGGAGGGCCATTGAGGGTCGTGAAGATCGCATCGGGGTCGCCGTCGTTGTCGAAGTCGCCGATGGCCAGGGCACGTCCCAGGTAAGAACGTTGAAACGTGGTACCTGCGAGCTCGCGCATGTCTTCAAAAACACCATCACCGTTGTTTCGCAGCAGGAGCGCAGGTTCTTTGTATTTGACATCCGCGCGGGTGGATTCGATCTCCGGATTGATGTGGCCGTTGACCAGCAGCAAATCCAGGTTGCCATCATTGTCGTAATCAAGAAACTTTGCCCCCCACCCGACAAGTGATCTAGTCAAGTTGGCCAAATGCGAGGCACTGGTACGATCAGAAAATGGCAGCGACTTCGAGCCCCCAAAGAGCGAATGATATTGGTCATTGAAGTTGGTGACGACGAAGTCCGGGATACCATCGCCATTGACATCGCCCGCATCTACCCCCATACCTGATTTTGCAGTCCCATTCTGGTCGTATGCGACGTCGGCATCCAGCGCGACGTCTTCAAATGTTCCGTCGTGTTTGTTGATCAGCAAAAGGTTAGGTGAGGCGTCCCGCGCAATGAACAGATCCGGCCAACCGTCATCATTGACGTCAATCGCAACCACGCCCAGTCCACGGCCGATGAGTTTGTCGAATCCAGAGCGCCTGCTCACGTCCGAGAACGTGCCATCGCCATTGTTGTGATACAGCGTAAGCGGCAAGCCTATGTAAGCTGTTTGCGCACAGTACGCGCGCGCTCGATTCAGTTCGCAATGCTTGGGATCTTCGAACGAAAATTGCGCGTAGTTCGTGACGATCAGATCCAGGAAGCCGTCGCGGTCGTAGTCGAACCAGGCTGCACCAGCAGCCCACTTCCCCGCGTTCTTCACGCCGGCCTTGTCGGTAACATCTGTAAAGGTCCCGTCGTGATTATTGTGATAAAGAGCGCTCGCCGGATAGCCGGTGACATAGAGGTCCTGATAACCGTCGTTGTCGAAATCCGCCGCAGCCACACCCATGCCGTAGAAGTTCAGCTTGTCGAGGCCGGCCTTGGCCGTGACGTTTTCAAACCTGCCGTTACCCAGGTTGCGATATAAGGCATTACTGAGTGGAAGCGGGCTCTTGCCATGAGGCGTTTCTCCACCGTTTACGAAAAACATGTCGAGCAGTCCGTCGTTGTCCGCATCGAAGAACGCGACACCTCCGCCCATGGTTTCGATGAGAAATCGATCGGGCGACTCACCACCGAACTGCTGCCAGGTAATTCCGGCCTGTTCCGTGATGTCCGTAAAGATTTCCTTGGAAGCTGAAGCGGTGGCAGGTATGGATGCTGTTTTCCAAACTGCGATGACGAACATCAGGAAAACTATTAGTGTGATTGTCCCTAGTCTCGGCATTAAAGTCCGGTCAAGGCTTCGCCTCATCACCCAATGAATCCTCTGGACGCTCGGGGGCTCGGCCTTTTTTTAATCGCTGGTATGTCCCCAATTCTCGTTGCGCGTCGGCGGTGCGATTCAAACGCCGGTAAACACGCGAGAGCACGTAATGCACCTGGCTGCTTTCGGGCAGCAGTTTTGCCGCCCGTTCGAGATGCTGAGACGCATCTGTCAGTCTCCCGTCGCGCGACTCGATCTTCCCCAGTTCAAAAAAAGCTTCTGGATTCGTAGCATCGTTTGCGATTGCCTGTTTCAGTAACTGCTCGGCTCGAATGCCGGCAGTGCGATCGGTTGGGTCAGCATGGTTCAGCAGCATCTCCGCATAGACAACCTTGAGTCGTGCTTCATTCGGAAAGCGCTCCATCGCGCTGGTGAGCGTGGAAGTTGCATCAGGGATCAACCCAGCAGAAACTTGGGCCCGTCCCAGACCGAGCCATCCCTCGCGGCTCGACCTTTGGGCCTCGACAGAGTGTTTATAGGACGTGATTGCATCCGTGAACTGAGAGAGCCGGCTTTCAATTGAGCCCTTCAGATTGAAAACCGCGGCAGAGCTGGGGAACAGAGCGGCTGCGTGATTTGCCGCATCGAGCGCAACTCGAAGGAAATTATGGGCCTCCAGCACTTTGATGAGATCAACGTAATTCGACTCGTCGGCCGGGGTCAGCGCGATGGCGTGCTCAAACGCCTGGGTCGCTTCTTTGGGTTTGTTAAGCCGGTGGTAGCACCAGCCCAACAGGTTGTACATCTGAGCGGTAACGCCAGGTCCTGCTAGAAGCGGCTCTAATGTGGTTTGGCATTGGGCGAAGTGGCCGGCGTGATATTGGACCGTTGCCTTTCGGAACCGAATAGCGGCTGATGTACCTCCAGGTTCACTGATTGAATCCAGTAGTCGCTCCGCTTCCATGTAGTCGCCCGCCCGATCGGCAATTTCGGCACCGAGCAATAATGACTTGGCGCTACCTGCATGCGATGACAGTCCCTGCAACGTCGCGCGGGCGTTTTCTTGCTCCCGCAATTGGTAGTACGAATGCGCGAGAGCCGCGATTGATTCGGGTCGTTTTTCGACTTCATCCGGCACAGAGCTGAGCATTTTTGCTGCAGTTGAGTAATCACCGGAGTTCTCCGACACCATTCCGAGCAGTAGGCGAGACGGTGCGTCGTTCGCATGCTCGTGCAAAATGATTTGCAGCTCCCGCTTTGCTTCAGGGTAGCGATGTAATTGCCAAAGGTTTGCCGCTAGATATCGTCGAGCCGTGGAATCTTGTGGTGCGAATTGGAGAGCCTTGCGAAACGCCGCACTGGATTCTTCTAGCTTTTTGTCCATCGCAAGGACAGTGCCGAGCGTGCTTAGGAATTCTGCATTCGTTGGAGCGAGCCTCACGGCCCGGCGCAGTTCGTCGGCAGCACGTGCCAGGTCTCCAGACCGAGCGAACTGAATTCCAGCATCAGCATGGGACTGTCCGTCTTCGGTTTGCCCGCGCCCGGGGAATGCTAAGACCAGCAATACAGGCACGAATACCCCAAGCCTGAGCAAGAGCTGCCAAATTCTCATCGAATCCACCCAAACCGTCACCGAGCACCCTAAGCGAAGAGGATCACATAATACCGCTATGGAGATTCAACGTAATACATGCGGAGGAAGCCAAGTGTAACTTGCACGGGCATGAGAGACACAGAGCTGAGGATCTGCATTGACGAGCACGAGACGGGCCGAAATTGACACTACATATTTGATGACCCATTATCGGTGCGCTATGCAAGGACATTTCTGGTCGTGCGCACGCGACTGGGGAGACTCGCTCCGAAGGAAGTGGTTGAAAAGTTTGGTTGCCCCCCAGGGATTCGAACCCCGATATGCTGATCCAGAGTTAATGGATTAATTGACGAAAATCCTGGGTTTCATGCTGATAATTCAATAACTTCCCTCAACTCAAGCCCGCACGGAAGCACTTCGCCGACGTATTGAAAAGGCTCGCTTTAGCTCGTAGCGGATCGAGGCGTACGGCACATTTACGGCACAGCTCTGTGGGGTGAACCCCTCGGGTGAGACAAATCAGATTGGCACACGTGCAGCTTTTCGTAAGATGAACCCCGCTGGTGAGACAGTTCGACATTGGCACATTGGCTCTTTCATGAAGACGTCTCGATA
>Ga0134128_10001180_pt1 | contig 34465 bp, 31 predicted proteins | sample KB31754_FD_96462 | JGI IMG/M metagenome (GOLD analysis project Ga0134128, IMG submission 96462) | Terrestrial soil microbial communities with excess Nitrogen fertilizer from Kellogg Biological Station, Michigan, USA - KB3-175-4 | ecosystem: Environmental > Terrestrial > Soil > Unclassified ...
AAGAAAGCATCGGCGCAGCCGCCCGTTGAGAGCGAAGCCGATCAGCTGCCCGTCGCCTTGGTCGTCAGCGCGAAGCGTTTGTCGACGAATTTCTCGGCCTGGACATCGCCCTTCAGCAATTGCTGCGAGCGGTACCAGGCGATCTGGCGCTCGACGTCGCCGAGATCGACGCGGCCTTTGGGATCGAAATAGGGCACGACATCGGCGAGCTGCTTTTGCGGCAGCTGCGTGAAATCGGTGAGGATGTGCCACATCTTTTCGGCGCCCGGCCCGTCGCGGCGCTCGCCCTTCGGCCCGACGAAGGCGGCGTGCAGATCCTGCAGCCCCTTGCGATACGCGGCGAGGAAGCGCTTGACGAGATCGGGCTTGCTGTTCGCGACCGCGGCCGAGGTGAAGAGCATCGAGCCGCCGAAACCGTCGCAGATCTCGCCGACATAGCCGAGCGCGTGGATCTCCTGCGTGTCGATGAGCGGCAGCACCGGGCCCGCCGGCATCAGCGCCGCATCGACCGTGCCGCCTTTCAGCGCCGAGACGACATTCGGATTCGATTGCAGCGGCTTGAGCGCGAGCTTGTCGAACGCGAAGCGCTCGCGCTTGGCGATGAGACCGAGGCTGTATTCGAGGCTGGTGCCGACTTGCGTGATGGCGACGCTGTGGCCGGGCAGATCCTTGGGCGCGCGCAAGCCGTCGTCCCAGGCCTTGTTCGAGGCGACGAGGATCAGCGTGTGGAAGCCGGGATGATCCTGCGACGCCGACGCGATGAGGCGCAGCTGGCCGTGCGCGGCGAGGGTGTAGAAGCTCGCCGACATGCCGGAGATGCCGAACTCGGTATCGCCCGAGGCGGTCGCGACGCCGATCGGCGCGGCCGAGTGGAATTCGACGAGCTCGATATCGATGCCTTGCTCTTTGAAATAGCCTTGCGCCTCGGCCACCGGCACGCCGGCATAGCCCATCAGCCGCGTGATGCCGACCTTGACGGTCTCGGCGCGCGCCGGCGCGGCGAGCGCGAGCAGCGCGACGGCGCCGAGCACGAGCATTGCGGCGGCGCGGATGTTTGCGGCGGCGCGGATGTTGCGGATGTTCATCGACATCCCTCCCGGTTCGGTTTGTTTTTGTCAGACGCCCGCCGCCGACGCGGCCCGGCGTCTGCCCTGCACCCGGTGCTTTAAGTCTTTCGCTCCGCGACCGCAAGAGCGCGGCGTTGCTCCGAAGGGAAAAACGCGCGCGCAAAAAGCGTCATGCCCGCTTGCGCGGGCATGACCATAGAAAGCATCGGCGAAGCCGTTCGTTTTACAACGCGGCGACGACGTTCGGCACGAGGCTCGCGGTCTTGCGGTTGAGCGTCTCGACCAGCGCTTGCGCGCCGCCGCGCAGCACGACGCTCGAGAATTGCGAGCGCAGATTGGCGATCTGGCTGATCGTGCCTTGCAGATAGATGTCCTCGATCTGCCACGCGCCGCCGTTCTCGCGCATCAGATAGTTGACGCCGGTCGCGCCGCCGCTCGCATCGACGATCTTCGTCTCGACGATCGTGCCATAAGGCATCGTCTTCGCGCCGGCGACTTCGAGCTTCTCGCCGGTCGGCTTGTTGAAATGCTCGCTGTATGTAGCGACGATGTAACGCGCGAAAGCCTCGGTCACCTGCTGGCGTTCCGGCTGCGAGAGTTTGGTCCAGCTCGGGCCGACCGCCTTCTGGGTCATGTCGGCGAGATTGAAATCCTTGCGCACCGCGGGCGCGAGCGTGTCGTAGCGGCCTTTGTCGCCAAGCTGCGGCCCGCGCTCCATTGTTTGCGTGAGGGTGGCGTAAAAATTCTTGACCGTCGCCGCGGGATCGCCCGCGGCGCGCGCGGGACCTTGAGGGATCGCGCTCCCTAAAAACCCGCACACTGCGAAAACGACAAGCCCCGTCCGGCTGAGAAGCCGCATCGTCCATTCTCCTTGTGTCTGCTGTTCCCCAACAGGTAGGCGCCGAGCACTTCCAATACAAGGCGGCTTATTGCCGCGTACGGCGCCGCCATCGCTACAGACAAAGAAGATTTCACAATGAAGCGGATAAAGAATGATTTAATTGTGTGCGCGCGAGGATTTCCTCGCGGTCTCAATTCCTCGTTGTGATCGTCAAACCGTCCGTCTTTCCCGCGAATTAGCGAGATGCTTTGTAGAGTCGTCTTAATCCGTCAGGCCCGCGAAAGCGGGCATCCAGCCTGTTTCTCTGGACCCCCGCTTTCGCGGAGGTGACGGCGTGCAAAAGCACGCTAACGGAAACGCGACGCCGCTAAATCGGCGCGGCGATGATGCGGGCCATGTCGGCGCTCAAGCGCCGATGCTCGGCGAGGCTTGCATGGCTCATCTCGAGTTCGCCCAAGCGGCACGAACCTTCGACGATGTCGCGGCAACGCGCGAAGCGCCGTTCCATGAATTTCTCGAACACCGTCTCGAGCGGCTCATCGCTTTGCAGCACCTCGGCGAGGATCACCGCGTCCTCGACCGCCAGTCCGGCGCCGTAAGCGCAATGCGGCGTCGTCGCATGCGCGGCGTCGCCGATCAACAAGACGCGGCCGCGATGCCAGGGCGGCGGCAAGAGCAGCATCTCGAGCGGGCGGTAATTGACTTGCGAATTCGCGCTCAGCGTCTCGCGCACCGCGGCGACGCGCCCGCCGAACGGCGCAAGCCGCTCTTTCAGCATCTCGGGCCAGCGCTCTTGCGGCATCCAGGTGTTCTCCGGCACCGTCTCCATGAAGAAGAGATACATCTCGTCGCGAGACACCGGGTTGAGCCCTGCCTTGTGATAGGGATCGATGAACATCTCCGAGCTGTGCATGTCGGCGGGGCGCGCGAACACGGCGCGCCAGCAGCCCTGGCCGGTGAAATGCGGCTTCGCGGCGTCGGGAAAGATCAGATCGCGGATGATCGAGCGCAGACCGTCGGCGCCGACGACGAGATCGTACCGCCCGCTGCGGCCGTTGCTGAAAGTGATCTCGACTCCGTCGTCGGTTTGTGTGAGCGCCGAGACCGTGACGCCGAGTTCGACGGCGATGCCGGCGGCGCGCGTCGCATCGGCGAGGAGCTTGTGCAGCACCGGGCGGAGAATGCCGCCGGATTCGCCGGCGAGACCGCCGCCGCTCGCCGGCGCGGTGGGAATCGCGACCGGATTGCCGGCGATGTCGTGCAGCTTCACGCCGGCATGCACGTCGCCATGCCGGCGGATCGCGCCGAGCACGCCGACGCGCTCGAAGGCGCGGAGACTCGCGGCATTGAGCGAGAGGCCGGCGCCGATCGCACGCCAATCGGGATCGAGATCGATCAGCTCGACGGCGCGGTTTTGCCGTGCGAAAGAGATCGCGAGCGACATGCCGCCGACGCCGCCGCCGACGATGAGCACTTTATTAATGCGCGCCATCGAGCGCCTCCGCGGTCTGGGCGATGATATCGTAGGCGTAGATCTGCTCGATGAAGCTGGCGCTGTCGGGCGCCGGCGCCGCGCCGGGTTTGTCGGCGCTCGCCATCATCGCTTGCCGCGAGCGCGCCGCGAGCTGCACCGCGGTGGCGCGCGGCCGGCGCAGTGTTTCGTATGTTTGCAGCGCCGTCGGCGCCGGTAGTTTCGCGAGCAACGTGCCGAGCGCATAGGCATCCTCGATCGCCATGACGGCGCCTTGCGCGAGGAAGGGCAGCATCGGATGCGCCGCATCGCCCATCAACGTGACGCGCTTGTCGCTCCAGCGGGGCAGCGGATCGCGCGCGAACATCGCCCATTTGTTGACGATGCCGGCCTTGTCGATGAGCTCGTGGATGAGCGGATCCCAGGCGGGATAGGCGCGATGCACTTCCTCGCGGCTCGCCTCGAGATGCCAGGATTCCTCGAACCAATGCTCGGATTCGACATAGGCGACGACGTTGACGCGCCGCCCGGCCGAGACCGGATACATCACGACATGGCCGTTCGGCCCGTGCCAGGTGAGCGGCTCGGGCACGCGCGCGAGCTTGCCGGCATCGACGACGAAGCGCCAGCAGATCTGGCCGGCGAAGCGCGGCCGGTCGTCGCCGAACAGCGCCGCGCGGACGGTCGAGTGAATGCCGTCGGCGCCGATCAGCGAATCGGCATCGTAGCGCGCGCGATCGGAGACGACCGACACGCCGGATTCGGTCTGCGCGAAGCGCGTGACGGATTCGTTCAGCTGCACGAAGTCCGCGGGCAGATCTGCTTTCAGCACGTTGAGCAGATCGGCGCGGTGAAGCTGAAAATGATCCTCGCGATAGGCGATGGTGTGGAGCTCGTGCCCGTCGCGCCAATCGACGGCGCGAAAGAATTTCGGATTGCAGGCTTGGGCACGCATCGCGTCCTCGAGGCCGAGCCAGCGCAAGACGCGCATGCCGTTGGCACTGATCTGGATGCCGGCGCCGATCTCGGTGAGCGCCGGCGCTTTCTCGACGACGCGCGCGGCGATGCCGTGCTTCCGCAGCACGAGGGCGAGGCACAGCCCGGCGATGCCGGCCCCGACGATGACGATTTTTCCTTGCTGTTTCAATGGCTTAGAAGATGCCCGAGGCGGCAGGGCGGCCGAGCATGACCGAGCCGTAGAGCGGCCCCGCGACGTCCCAGTTGTTGCCCAGATGCATGCCGATCGCATGCGCGTCGCGGAACGAGCGCAGCAGCGCATTGCCCTCGTGCAGCCCGGCGCCGCCGGTCATCTTGTAAAGCAGATCGACGGCGCGCGTGCTCGTCTCCGCCGCCCAGGCGTGATCGCGGCGATTGCGCACGCGCTCCTCGTTGGTCAAGAGCCGCGAAGCGCGCGCCGCCATGGTCTCGCGCACGTCGCGCTGCAGCAGCAGCTCGGCGGATTCGACGAGGGCGGAGGCTTCGGCCAGACGGATCTGCGAATTGTGGAAATCGGCGACGGTCTGGCCGCGGCTCTTGGTCGTGAAGCTCTTCATCAGCTCGATGTAACGCGCGACCGCGCCTTTCGCGACGCCGACGCCAGGCGCCGACAGGCAGAGCGGGAACACCGACATCATCGGCAGGTGGTAGAGCGGATAAGGATTGATCTTCGCGCCGGGCGAGACGCCGTCATAGGCGTCCTGCATCAACAGCAGGCGATGCGCGGGCACGAAGGCATCCTCGACCGCGACATCCTTGGAACCGGTGCCGGCGAGCCCCATGACGTGCCAGGAATCGTGATCGATCCTCACATCCTGTTTCGGGAGGAGAAAATAATGCGGCAGCGGTGGCTTGCCGTCGCCGCCCTCGACGAGGCCGCCGAGGATGAACCATTCGCCGATGTCGCAGCCGGAGGAGAATTTCCAATGGCCCGAGAGTCGGTAGCCGCCCGGCACGGCGCGGGTCTTGCCGCCCGGCATGTAGCTCGAGGCGAGGAGTGCGTTCGGATCCTGGCTCCAGACTTCTTCTTGCGCCTCGATGCCGAAAAGACCGAGATGGAATTGATGGATCGACACCACCGAGAAGACCCACCCGGCCGAGCCGCAGCCGGCAGCGAGCGCGATCGCGCAGTCGAGGAACGGCACGAGGCCGCGCTCGGTCCCGCCGAAGCGCTTCGGCTGCAGCAGCGTGAAGAGGCCGTCATCGAGCATCTCGCCGATGCTCTCGCGCGGCACGTGGCCAAGTGCGTTCGTTGCCTCCGAACGCTCGCGTAGCTTCGGGGTGAGGGCCAGCGCCCTGGCTACATAGTCGCCGTCGGCTATCTCGTTTCTGACGGCCCCCGCCATTGGCCTTCCTTCCGTTCCCGGTTCATCCGCGGCCGCGATCATCGCCATTCCGGCGCGCCAACGCTAGGCCGCACTCACATGTAAATCCTGCGCGCCGCTCGGCTGCTTGGTTATAGGCATGTCGTTGATATAATCAACTATAGGCACCGCCACGCATCACGGCCACGAGCGAATAGGGCAGAACAGCGAGCGCTCATGAAAGTTTTCGTCTTCGATACGATCCCCTACGACCATCACTTCGAGGAATTCAAAGCCGAGCGCTTCATCCCCTATCCGCTGCCGCGGCAATATTTCGATCCTGAGATCGCGGCGCGCACCTATGCCGGCCACCTCGAGGTGTGGCGCGAGATGGATCGCCTCGGCTATGACGGCGTCGGCCTGAACGAGCACCACACGGCGGTCCATGGCCTCATGAATTCGCCCAACATGATGGCCGCGGTCGGCGCCCAGCACACCGAAAAGCTCAAATTCCTGATGCTCGGCAATCTCCTGCCGCTGCACAACCCGGTGCGCATCGCCGAGGAGATCGCGATGGCCGATTGCCTGTCGCGCGGCCGCGTGCTCGCCGGCTTCGCGCGCGGCACCCAGCGGGAATACGGCGTCTTCGATATCAAGATGGCGGAATCGCGCGGCCGTTTCGAGGAAGCCTTCGAGATCATCCGCAAGGCCTGGACCGAGGAGTCATTCTCGCATCACGGCGAATTCTGGACCTTCAACGACGTCGCCATCTGGCCGCGTCCCTATCAGCGCCCGCATCCGCCGGTCTGGGTGCCTTTCACCGGCAGCAAGGAAACCATCGAATGGGCGGGCCGCAACAACCTCAACGCCGTGGTGACCGCGATAACGCCGGGCCTGACCGAGGACATCGCCGGCCAGTTTGCGCAGGCGCTCGCGCGTCACGGTAATCGCATGACGCCGGAGCATCTGTGCATGTTCACCGATGTGTGGGTGGCGGACAGCAAGGCGGCGGCGGTCAAAGAGTTCGCGCCCTACGTGCTCTATTTCCGCCAGACGCTCTGGCATCATGGCGTGCTCGGCTACAAGAACGCGCCGAGCCGCGAGGGTTTCGTGTCCTCGAATTCCTACGATTACATCCGGCCGGAAAACCGCGCGGCCGCGGTGCTCGACCGCGAGAAGATCCGGCAGACGACGATGGCCGATATCGAGGCCAACGTCGACAGCGGCAAGTATCACTGGGGCTCGGCCCAGGAAGTGACGGAGCAGCTCATCGAGATCGCCGAGCATGCCGGCGCCAATTCGCTCCTCATCGATATGGATCTCGGCGCCGTGCCGCACGAATTGTATCTCGAGCAGATCCGCCGCTTCGGGCGCGAGGTGCTGCCGCGGCTCCAGGCGCATGAGGTGACGCGCGCGCGGCGCTGATGGCGGCGAGCGCAAAAAAAGCCCCGCCATTTCTGGCGGGGCTCATTGTCCACGATTTCAAGTCACGTCATGCTCCGCTCAATCGCCACTCGCATCCGACTGGTCGCCGCCGTAGACGGCGACGCAAGCGTGGTCCGGGCCGCTGCAGGGGCCTGAAGCCTGGTTCGGTGGCTGGTACGCCGGCAACCAGAACGTCGCGGTCTCTGAATCTGCCGTCACGGAATGCGCGCCAGATGCGCCGGCGTTGACGCCAGCCGGTGGGGCGCCACCGAGATCTGCATCGAAGGTCAGCGTATGCGCATCGCTTAGGAGCAGATCAAATTTGCCGGCCGACGTGAAGGTAATACAAGCAGAGCCAAAATGGCCGCTGCCTGCATCGTAAGCAACTTCATCGCATGCGGGCGCGCCGGGGGCGCCCGTGATCGTGGTCAGCGTGCCCGTTTTAATATCATAGGCATGCGCGGGACCGCAGCCGAGGATCAGCGTCTCATTGGGACCAAGCGCGTTGCCCGTAGGAGCACAGCCGGGCAAGGGGATGTTGGCCACGACCTCGAGCGCAACCGGATCGACGACTGCGAGAAAACCGTCGTCACCGTCCTCCAGCGTCCCGGGAATCGCGATGTAGAACTTGCCGGTTTGCCGGACATACACCGCCTGCTCGATGCCAGCATTGGCGTTGATTGTGCCGTTTTTGCCGTCGAAGTTGATCTGCTTCAAGATCTTATGATGGCCGTGCCCCTCATTGGCATGCTCGTCGCCATCCCCATTCGCCACGGTCGAGATCAAAGTGATGAAGGAGGAATGAGCGACCGCTCGCGCGTTGTGATTGATGCCGGCAACGGTGGGCTGCTCGGACGGATTAGCGAACAACGCGACCTGATCGACCGGATCGAACGCGCCTTCGTCCGTCCGGAAGCAGCCATGCACATTGATGTGGTCGGTCTGCTGCCGCGTGAGCAGGCTGAACACGCGAACCGAGCTGTCGCACGGGTCCGTGATGTAGTCCGACGCGGAGTCGGTTTGGCCGGGAACGAAACGGCTGGGACCGTCGCCTACCCACACCTCGATGTCGTTCACCGTGAACAGCCCGTTCGGGCCGCTGATCTCGTTGCGCGACGGGTTGCCCGGCACGCCACCGAAGTCAACGTTGACGTCGCACCGTCTTCCCGCGAAGGGATCGTTCCTCGGCGGTTTGATAAAAGTCGGACCGGCGGCCGTATTGTCGGTGTGGATAAGGAGAACGTCACCGTCCGTCGCGCCTGACAACAGCCCGCCTTCGGTATCGGACGAAGGGTTACCGTGCGAGCTTTCGGCCAAAAGATATTCGCCCCGCGCTTCGTTGACCCAGCTGATGTCGAAGGTGAAGTTGCTGACGTCGTGGCCGAAGCACGTGATGGCGTGTTTGCCGACATCAACCGAGGTCACCTTTACGTAACCGTCCGTGTCGGCGGCCCGCGACACGCTCGTGAACCCAAAACTTGCGACCGCGATAGCGATCGCTCCAACCGCTAGTGACGAACCCAAGAACCTTCGCATGCGTACCTCCCTCTTTTGTAAACGTTCCAACCAAGTTCAAACCAATCTCTTGCGTCTCGCGACGCGAGAACGCGAACGCAACTCAGACCCGACACGGATTTCCTGCGACCAAGGTGGCGCCGCCCGCGCTGCCTGCTGCATTCCGCGTCCGATCGATAAAAGATAGACCAGAGACGAGCGATGCCTGCGCGGGTTCACGCGCGTTAGGGAGCAGCGGCGCTGCCCGGACGAATAAGCCCGTCGGTACCATCGGAGCCCCCTGGGTTCACCATCGAATCTTCGAATGGGCTAATTCTATTCTCAAATGAGTTAGCGTTGCCAACCCAAAAGTTTGGCGTCACGCCGGCTTTTGCCCGGCTATATGATTTTTATATGGAAACCCTTAAAACCGGGGGCGCTGGCCGCCGGTGATGGCGTGGCCAAAAAGCCCGCCGGAACCGCGCTTGGGGTAGCGCTACTTCGCAGGAGCTTGCGCTGAGTTCCACTCGTCCCGCCGGGGTGCCTCACGGCGATGTGAGAACGGCGACAGTCGAAATCCGTGCGAACCCTCGCTTTGCCGTAAACCAACTGCCCATTCGCTCGTTCTCTTGGAATGCAGGATTCACAATATTACCGCTCGCAAGCTGAGATGGCGCAGCGCTTGGCCGAGCAAATCAACAGCCCCGAAGCCGCGGCTTCTCTGTTGAAGATGGCGCAGGACTATCGCGATATCGCGGAGGATTTAGACAACGGCGCGATTGAAATTCGCCATGCGGAGCGAATGCCGCAACGGAAACAGACGTACTAGGCTGTCGCCTCTATTGGGCGCCGTTCAGTTCTCGGCGGTGCAGCGGCAGGGGCACTTGCGGAAAACGCGACGCGGCGAAAGCTCCGTGATCGGCCAGGCGGTCTCGCTCTCATCGCTACAGTTCACCGCTGACCGCAAATCGAGCGCTACCACGGGCCGCGTCCCCACATCGGAATACCGCCGGTATCGCGATGCCTCCCGCCCAATTCGGCGGTGAACCAGGCGGCAGCCGCGCCGATCAGAGCGGCCGCACCGGCGCAGAATGCCAGCACGACTGCCGCATGGCGTGCGCGTTGGATATTTTGCTTCGCACTATCGATGGTCGCCGTGACGCGATTTTGCGCCTCGGCCGCGGGCAGTCCCGTCACCTCGGAAACGCGGCGCGCGAGGTAGGCCCGATCATCGTTGCTGACACCGTTATGTCCGGTCGAGGTCAAAAGGATCCGCGCCGCTTCGGACCGCGGGTACTCCATCTCGGGCGCTGCCTGCAGGCGCGCACCGCGGAAGAGCCGATCCAGGTCGAAGGCGACGAGGTTCTCGCCGGCGACGGAGGTCGAAGGCCCGGCAGGTCCGGAACTCGGCGCCGCGAGTCGGGTGGTCGCCGGAACGATAAAGCCGATCATCACCGCAGTCAGCAGCGTGCCGAGGGCCCAGACCAAAAGCCCGTGCGTGCCGTCGCGCGTTTCCCTCTCCGGCTCGCCGCCTTCGCCAAGACGGTCGCGCATGCGGCCGGCGATGTACCCGCCGAGGCCGAACGCGGCGAGAGCGACGACGACGAGATAGATTCCGGAGAGGAACCAGAGCGCGGCCGAAGAATCACGCCAAGTCGGGGCCGTCGACGTCACGGCGAGGCCCACGGCCGCGGCGAAGGCATCGAGCACCAAGCCCAAAGCGGCGGCGGCAAAGGCGCCCGCGACGATGGGTCCCCACTGGACATAGGGGAAGTACCGGCGCGCGACACCCGTCGCGGCGCCTTCAGCAATGACCGTCGCCATCAGCGAAGACCGAAAAACGAGAGGATGGCGAGGATAACGACCACTAACCCAACCAAGTAGATCAATCCGTTCATCGGGCAGCCTTTCTCCAGATGACCGCCAAACCCGCGAAAGTTTTAGAAAGTTCCGCTGCCGCGCGATGCGGCCATCACCGGGCGGATGCAACTAAACTTCTCGCTCGTCGTTCGCGCGCGGCGAAAACTCCTAGCGGCTCAGTTCCGCGGCGACGATCTGCCGACCTAGCCCGCGAGCGATGGCGCGGTCCCTTCGGCCACCGGCTCCGCCGCTGGTACCGCCGCTCCCAAGGCGCGGGGGTCATGAAACCGCGTCCCCTAGAGGCGGCCACAAGCGCCAAAGTCCCTTCGGCCCATGACCCATTTCCAAAATTTTCATTCCGCGTTCGACGCGCTTCAAATGCGTGTGAACCTGAGTTGGTCCCGGATTTATTTTGGGTTGTGGGATGGAACGCCTCGGCCCATCGCGGTTTCGTCGAGCGCCTGTTCGACCGGGCGCCTCGAGCGCCCTTCCCCCCGCAGGCCAGCGTCTATACGACCCGGATCGCTTTAATGGATAAGCGGAGTTGACCAGCGCACTGCCGACTTGGCGCTAACCCTGACCGGACATCGCTGCTCGCGGCTTTTTACGGGTCTATCCGCGATAGTCGGCGCGACTTATCGCGAATTCCACGGGATTATTATCGAATCCGATACGATGAGGACGTCAACTGTGACCGTCAGTGTGAGCTTGTTAAGACGCGTTGCAGTACCAGTGGCAGTGTAGATCGTGCGATCGATCGCTAACCTCATGGGAGACAGCCGTGCAGATCATCGGAATTGCTTCGCAAAAGGGTGGCTCCGGGAAGACCACGCTCACGGGCCATCTCGCGGTTCAGGCCGAGCAGGCGGGGATTTCGCCGGTGGCGCTCGTCGATACCGATCCGCAAGGCAGCCTTTCCGACTGGTGGAATGCGCGCCAAGCGGAGACGCCGTGTTTTGCGCGCACCACCGCCGCGACCTTGAAGGAGGATATCGAGCAGCTGCGCGAGCTCGGCATGAAGCTGCTCTTCATCGACACGCCGCCGGCGATTGAGGCGACGATCGGCGATGTCATCGCGCTCTGCGACCTTATTCTCATCCCCGTGCGGCCGAGCCCGCATGATCTGCGTGCTGCCGGCGCCACCGTCGAGATGGTCGAGCGCGCCGGCAAGCCGCTAGTCTTCGTCATCAACGCCGCAGCGCCGCGTGCAAAGATCACCAATGAAGCCGTGATGGCCCTCTCGCAGCACGGCACGCTCGCGCCGGTCATCCTGCATCAGCGCACCGGCTTCGCCGCAAGCATGATCGACGGTCGCACGGTCGGCGAGATCCGAGGCGAAGCGCGCGGCGCCGAAGAGATCGCGCTGCTGTGGGATTACATCAGCCATCGCCTCAACCGCGATGCAGCGCCGTCCTTGGGGGATGCGCTCGGCGCGCAAGTCGACGCCGCGCAGGTGGCTTGATGAGCCCCCGGCCCACGGCCTCGCTCAGCGCCGCCTTGCTCGTTACCCGCGGCAACGCGCAGCTGAACCGCGGCCTCGCACAACCGATGACCGAGCGTTGCGGCTTCGCGATGCGCGGCATCGATACGCGCGATGCGCGCGATAATCAGTCCACGGAGCCAGTAGCGCCGGTCACCCGGCTGGGGCCGCCGAACTTCGTGCCGCCGCCGCCTCCTCCGAGCATGGTGGTCAGCCGCCTCACTTTGCGCGTCAACGAAACGCAGCGCCTCCGCCTGCGCCTTGCTTGCGCGCATCTCGGCAAGGACCGGCAAGAGATCCTGATGGAGGCGCTCGAGCATTATTTCAAGCACGTATTGCCGGTCTTCCTCCACGACCCTTGCCCGTGCATCCAAGGTGGGAGCGCGATCGGCAGCGATTGCTGCCAGCGCAGCGAAACCTCATGAGCGAACCGCCATCGATGATCGGCAGCGCCCCGAGCGCTGGCGACGCCGCCGCGCTCAGCCTCATCGATATGCGCCGTATCGATCGCACGGCCGGGAAAAGCGGCAAGCCCGGCGATCTCACCCATCTGCTGAAGCACTCGGGCGGCGCAGCGCCGCCCGCGCGCATGACGGTGGCGCCGGCGATGGCGCCGGTCGCAGCGCCGCCGCCTGCCGCGGCCCGGCTTGCGGCGCCGGCCCCGAGCTTGCCAACGCGCGCCGCTTTTGCACCCGCGCCCGTCCCGCCACCCGTGACGCGCCGCGCGGTCGATCGCGCGACGGGAAGCAGCAGCAAGCGCGGCGATCTTACCCATTTGCTGAAGCATCCGAGCGGTGAGGCGCCGTTGACGCCCATGATGGTTGCGGCCTCGGCGGGAGTGCCGGTCGCCACTTTTGCGTGCGAGCCTGCCCCACCACCGGTTACGCGCCGCGCGATCGATCGCGCAGCGGAAAACAAGATCAAGCGCGGTGATCTCACCCACTTGCTGAAGCGGCCGAGCGGTGAGACGGCGCCGACGCAAGTGACCGTTGGACCAGCGGTGGCGCCGGCCGCAATGCCGCTTCCTGCCGTCGCCCCAGCTGCAGCGCCGGCGCCCGAGTTCCCGGCGCGCGCCGCCATATCAACCGAGCCGGCCCCGCCACCGGTGACGCGCCGCGCTGTTGCGCTGCCTGAGCCTTACCTTGCGCCCGATCCCGAGTTAAAGCCGACCTATCATGTGGCTGGGTTTGCGGTGCTGCCGCCGCTACCTGCGCCTCCCCCGCCCCGCGCGGCCGCGATCTCGGAGCCGCTGCCCTATGACGATGTGCGTTCTGTGGACGAGCTTATCGATTATTGGGATTCGTTGCGCGGCGGCCGTGAGCTGCCGCTCCTTTCCCGCCTCGACCGGACGCGCATTGCGATCAGCTGGCCCAATACGCTCATGGTCAGTTTCGACGCCGATCAAATGCCGCAGCTGACGCGGCTGAGCCGAATTACAGGTGACGTTGCCGTCACGAGCGCGGTCACCGAGTGGATTCTATCGTGCGCGCGCCGGGTCGCCCGCCTTGGCAAGGCGATGGAGACCGAGCGGGACTTCGCGGCTGAGCCGAACACGCGCCAATACCAATTATTGCTCCTGCCCTTTGCCAGCGCGACCGGAGCGAGTGATCATATGCTCTGCAATCTTCGCCGCACAGGCTGATGCCGAGGCGGATCAACCGCGATTCTGGCCCGAGAAATAAAACGGAGCCCCATCGGCGCAAGCGAACATGCGTTCGCGGCACGCGTGACGCTAAAACAACAGAATGATGGAGACGTTCGAGGCGCGATGCCCAGCGCGCGATAGGTCGAATTGATCGCGCTGGGCCGGACACCCGCAGGTGCGCAGGACATTCGCGCCGATCGTAGGACTAGCTCTCACAGCCGATCGTCGGCGGCCTCGGCCTGATCCGTCGGCTTACGCGCGCAGCGCCAGGCAGTATTCGACCGGAAAGGCAAGGCGCACTTGCGCGCCGCGATCGACCGCCGCGGAGGGTTGCAGCTGCAGCCGGACGCGCTCCTTGCCAACGCTGACGACGCAGTCGAGCAAATTGCCGACATAGACGATGGTGTCGATCGTGCCGGCGAATTCGTTGTGGCTGCTCTGCTGGCCGTGCGGCAAGAGCGCGACATTCTCCGGCCTGATCGCGACCGTCACGGTGTCGCCGATCTGTGCCTCGCTCTCGACCCGCGCGTGGATCGGGCCAATCGGCGTGTCGACCGTTGCGGTCGCGCTACCATTGCTGCCGGTCAGCGCCGTGATCTTGCCGGCGAGGAAATTCGAGCGGCCGATAAAGTCGGCGACGAAGGCGCCTTTCGGCTTGGCGTAGATCTCGTTCGGCGAGCCTTCCTGGATGATGCGGCCGTCATTCATCACCCCCATCACGTCCGACATGGTGAGCGCCTCGATCTGCTCATGGGTGACGAAGAGCGTCGTCACGCCCAAGCGCTCGACCACCTGCCGGATTTCCAAGCGCATCTCCTCACGCAGCTTTGCGTCGAGGTTGGAGAGCGGCTCATCCAAGAGCAGCACGCGCGGCTCTGAGACAAGGGCGCGCGCCAAGGCGAGGCGCTGCTGCTGGCCGCCCGAGAGATAAGGCGCCGGCCGGTCCTCGAGGCCGGAGAGATGGACGAGGGCGAGCGCCTTGGCGACGCGATCCTTGATCTCGGCGCGGTTCGGCTTCGGCTTCTTGTGGCGCAGCGGGAAGGCGACGTTCTCGAACACCGTCATATGCGGCCAGATCGCGTAGGACTGGAACACCATGCCGATGTTGCGGTCATGCGGCGGGACCCACGTGCGGTTGTCGCTCGAATAGACGGTCCGGCCGCCGATCACGACCTCGCCGCTGTCGGGATGCTCGAGTCCCGCGACGCATCGCAGGATGGTCGTCTTGCCGCAGCCCGACGGGCCGAGCAGCGTGTAGAACTGCCCCTGCTTGATCTCAAGCGAGACGCCTTTCACCGCCTGGTGCTCGCCATGGGCGGTGCGGTACGTCATCGTGAGATTGCGAATCCCGATCATTACTTCCTCCCTAACTAGTGTCCCGATTCGAAAGTTCGCTTGATCTTGCTGCGAGTACGAGGCGAACTTTCGAATCGATGGACACTAGTCAATCTTAAAAGTGCTAGCGTGGCTTTTGGATTTGAAGTTCGTATCGGTGCGTGCTGCAAGATCATACGAACTTCAAATCCGCCACACTAGCGGGGCGCGATCATACCGGCGCGGCGTGCCACCAGCCAATAGAGCAGCAGCACCGGCAACATGAGACAGAGCATCAGCAGCGCCGCCGCCGATGCCGAGCCATAGGCGGAAGCCTGCACGAAGCCCCACACCAGATAGGAGAACGGCAAATTACTGCTCGTCGAGATCACGACCGGCAGGGTCAGCTCGCGGTAGGTGAGCAGCGCGATCCAGATCCAGGCATAGGCGAGCGAAGGCGCCAACAGCGGCACCAGCACGCGGGCGAGCACGCCGCCGGTCGCCGCGCCGCAGACCTGGGCCGATTCCTCGAGCTCCTTGTGGATCTGGATGAGCGCCGAATTGGTCATGCGCGTGCCATAGCTGAGCCGCGCCACGGCGTAGACAATGATGAGGATCCAGAGCGTACCGTAGATCGGCGCGAAATGACGCATGACGAAAAGCGCCAGGAGCAGCGCCGCGACGCTGAAGACGATCGCCGGAATGGCGAGTGGCAGAAAGGCGAGGAAATCGAAAAGACCGCGCGCCCGGATACGCGTGCGCAAGACGACCCAGGAGATCGCGACGCTGGCGGTGAGGGTGATCGTCGGCACCACGACCATGAGAATCGCGGTGTTGGTGCCGGCGCGCCACAGCAGCTCTTTCGGCAGGTTGAGGAAATTCCGCAGCGAGACCGCTTCGAGCGCTGCGGCCGAGGGCGTCTGCAGATAGGGCAAGAGCGAGGCCCAGGCGAGCATCAACAACGGCAGGAGCTGCGCGACGACGAAATAGAGCGCGACGAACGCGATCGCCGCGGCACGCCACTTGCCGAGTGCCGCGATGCGCGGGCGATACGCCTTGCCGGTGACAACGGCGTATTTCGGCGCCTGCTTCTGCGCCTGGCGGTAGCACCAGGAGAGGAAAGCGGCGAGCGCGACCATGATAACGCTGAGCGTCGCGACGCTGCCGTATTCGGGCGCGCCTTCCGATGGCGTCAGCACCCAGAAGACATAGGTCGAGAAGGTGAAGATGCGGCGCGTCAGGCCGAGGATCGCCGGCACGTCGAAAGCGGCGAAGCCGATCATCGCGACATAGATGCCGGCAGCGAGGAGGCCGGGCAGGAGCACGCGCGCGGTGACGCGGAACACCGCCTGCCAGGGCTTGGCGCCGCTGATCGCCGCCGCTTCCTCGAGCGCCGGATCCATCGAGCGCAGCACCACCGCGATCATGACGAAAGACAGCGGCGTCAGGTTCATGCCCTCGACCACGCCCATCGCGAAAATGTTCGAGATGTCGAAGGGGGCGTCGGAAAGGCCCAAAAGCGCGACGAGCGCCTGGTTGACCATGCCGATCTTCGGATGGAGCAGGAAGACCCAGCCGAGCGCGACGGCGAAGCTCGGGATGAGCAGCGCCGTCGTCATCAGCGTGAAGATGATCGGCTTGCCCGGGAAATCCGTCCGCTCCATAAGCCAAGCTATTGGAATTGCGAGCAAAAACGACGTCGCGAGGGTGGTCAGCGAGAACAGCGCCGTGTTCCACAAGACGCGATAGGTGAAGCCGTCGAGAAACAGGCTGGGGTAATGCTCGAGCGTATATTGCAGCACCGGATCGCCCGGCGTGCCTTCGGTAAAGGAGAGCCACAGCACGACGCCGACCAGCACAAGGATCGCGCCGGTCGCGACCACCGTCAGCCCGACGAGGCTCGAGGAGGCGAGATCAAGTTGGAAGCTCGGCTTCTTCTTCGGCAGAACCGGCTTATCGGCGGTGATGGTCGCCACGACGCACTACCTCGTCACTTCTCCCGCACCAACTTCGCGAGGTCGGCGTTCTCCTTGTCGAGCCCCGGATGCGAGCGCCACCAGGCGATCGACACATCGACCGGCTTACCCCCGCGCGCTTCGATCGCCTCGAACTCCTTCTTCATGTGCGAATCCGGGAATTGATCGAGATCGCTGCCCTGGATGTCCCACATCATCTTCGACTGGCCTTCCGCCGTCATGATGTAGAGGATGAAGAGCGTCGCAGTATTGGGATGCGGTGCATGCGCGAGCACCGCGAGGTAGTTGTAGCGTCGCTCCGCCATGTCGCTCAGCACCTGGTTGCCGAGGATGTTCTTGCCGCGATACTCGGTACGGTTGGGGATGCCGCCGCCGCAATCAATCGCGAGCGCCGGGATCTCGCCTGAGGCAATGCGCGTCGTCGCCTCGCACCCGACCAGGCCGGCGAGCTGCGGCGCGAGCTTCTTCACATACTCGGTCGTCTTCTCGACGCCCCAGACGTCGGGCGCCAGCAGCACATCGAAGCCGCCGAGAAAGGGCGTCGTATAAAATTTGCCCTTGTATTCGGGCTTCAGGAGATCGGCGGTGGTCTTCACCTCCGGCACCCAGGGCGCGACCTTCATGTTGTAGACGATGCCCGGCAAGTTCGAGGCAATGCGCAGCGCGCGGCCATCAGCCTCGACCATCGCCGGCGTGATGCGCGACGGCATCAGCCCGACCCAGTCGATCGTCTTGAAGAGATTCTTATCGAGATAGGGCGAGATCTGAATCGCCGTCGAGATATAAATGTCGGAGCTCGCCGGCTGGCCTGCCTGCATCTCCTGATAAAGCTGCGCCGCCATCGGGCCATAGGCGGGGCCCGGCGACCATTCGACGGAGATATGCGTGCCGAAGATGCGGTTGATCGCCGCCTCGGCCAGTTTCGCTCCGTCCGGCCCGCCGAAGATGTTGTTGGTCCAGCGGACGGTCAGCTTGCCCTCCTTGTTGGCGCCGGCGATCGTCGCATCGAGCAGCGGATTTTTCGTCGGCGTCTGGGCCTGAACGACGGTCGGGCCAATAGTGGCGGCGGCCGCCACGACCATGGCGATTCGCGCCAAGGCGATGGCCGCCATCCGAACTGTCATGGGAATTGTCTCCCTTCCTTCCTGTTCGCCTGCGCTCGACAGCCGCAGGGTTTATCGTTGCCGAGAAAGCTAGCACAGCACCCGCGGCGGGGGGATAGAAAAGCCCAAAAGAAAAGCCCCGGAGCAAGCCGGGGCCAGTTTGAACAGGGAGGCTATACGTCTCAGCGACGTAGAAGGGTCCGAGAGACCCCTTTCCGGTTAGCCGGCCCGGAAAATGCGCGGCCGCGGATTGCAGCACACACGCCCATAAAAATGCGCCTGCCCTGCCGCGCATGCCATTCTAAATTCCACGTAACACCGTTGCATAAACTGCATCGCTCCGTTGCGTCGTGCCTACCGATCTCGTCCAAAAAGGCGAGATTCCGCGAGACGGCATCAGCCGCTTGTGGCATCGTCGCCGCCGATCACGAGGCGAGAGGGAGGATTCCGGATGGCGCGGCTGCAAAGCATCACGATCGACGATCTCGACGCCGAGCAAAAGGCCGCGCTCGCACAACTCCAGACGGTGTTGTCGCAGAACGGATTGGGCGGCCCATTCTCGGTGTGGCTGCGCATGCCCGGCATCGGACCGAAAATCATCGATCTTTTCGTCACCCATCGCAAAGCGGGCAAGCTCGAGAAGCGGCTTTTCGAATTGATGACGCTCGTCGTCATCCGGCATTGGTCGGCGCAATTCGCCTGGTGGGCGCACAGCCGCCGCTCGAAGGAGCTTGGCATCGCACCGGAGATCATCGACGCGATCGCTCATCGTCGGCCGCCGAAGATCACGCGGGAGGACGAGAAGCTCGTCTTCGACGTCACAACCGAAATCATGACGAAGCAGAAGGTCAGCGATCCGACTTACGCGCAGGCGAAGGCGCTGCTCGGCGAGGCCGTGCTGATCGAGCTGATCTTCGCGATTGGCTTCTACAATATGGTCGGGATCACCCTCACGACCTTCGACATTCCGACACCGGACGGCTCGAAACAGCTGAATTAGCCTTTTCTCGCGGATAATGGCGGGCTTGTCCCGGCCAGCCGGTCCTGTCGGCGCACGAAGAATAGTCGTCGATGGCCGGAAGAAAGTCCGGACATTACCGAACGGCGCCGCATGCGGCTGGACAAAGCTCGAGGAGCCCGCAAGATGGTACATCTAGAAAGGTCCCGCGGGCTTGAAGCGTGCCGCAGCGGGGCGCAAGAAAATCTGATCGCCACTAGTCGATGTTCGATCCGGGGAGGTTCAAATGTCGGGACGGCGCGAGGTTGATGTCGGCGAACTCTTAGAGAGCCAGCCGCTCGGTTGGTTTCATTTTATCACCGTCTTCTTCTGTCTCCTGATAGTCATCGTCGATGGGCTCGACTTTGGCGCCGGGAACGTTGCGGCTCCTGCCATCTTGAGGGCTCTCAAAGCCGATCCCAAGGACATGGGGCTGGTGTTTGGCTGGATGTATACGGGGATTCTCCTCGGCAGCTTCGGCCTCGGATGGGTGGGGGACAAATATGGACGGCGCGCCGGCGCAATCGCGGGCGTGTTTATTTACAGTTTGCCGGCGATCGCAACCGCCTTTGCCGGTTCCATGAATGAGCTCATGGTGTTGCGCTTCATCACCGGCCTCGGAATCGGCGGCGTCATTCCCAATACGATCGCCCTTACGACGGATAATGCTCCGAAACGCTATCGCGCCACCTTCACGGTGCTGACGTTTGTCGGATATGCGGCTGGCACGGCCATCATTGCTTCGCTATCCGCCGTGTACATCCCGGCCTACGGTTGGCAGGTTGTGTTTCTCATCACCGGGATCGTCGGAACGATCCTTGGATTCATTCTACTCGCGTGCTTGCCTGAATCTATTCGCTTCCTGGCGCTGCGCCGACCCGACAGCACCGCGCTCCGCCGCCAGTTGGGGCGCTTGGCGCGCGGCACGGAATTTCCGTTTGATGCGGCTTTCGTGCTGCGGCAAGAGCCCGTCACCAAGAGCTTCACACCGAGCATGTTGTTTGCGGGCAATTTGCGCTGGACCACGCCGCTGCTGTGGATCGCGTATTTCGCCGACTCTTTTACCTTCATGTCGCTGCGCAGTTGGATGCCGGTTCTGCTCGTCAGCGCCGGACTGTCGCAGGCCGACGCCTCGCTGTCGGTCGCTTACGGATCGACCGGTGGAATTGTTGTGCTGCTTTTCCTTGCGCGGCCGCTCGATCGGTGGGGACCCGTTGCATCCCTCGCCGCGGAGGCGGTCGCCGTGGCCGCGCTCGTGTTGATGGCGTTGCCGGGACTATCGGGTACATCCCTGATCGCGCTTTCCGCCGTCGTCGCGATGGCCGGCACGGGCACGCACAATTCGCTCAACGGAACCGTCGGCATCTTCTATCCCACGAGTATTCGCAGCAACGGCGTCGGATTCGCCACCGGCATGGGCCGGTTTGCGGCGATCATCGGCCCAACGCTGACCGGGTATCTGCTGTCCGCAAAGCTGTCGCTCAACGAGATGCTCTACATCATGGTCGTGCCGTGTCTGTTCGTGGCGCTTGCCTGTATCCCCCTTGGGCGCATCTACAAGCGAAGCTTCGCGCCCAACGCGCCGGCGACCGCGGCTCCGGTGCCGGCGCTTGCTCCAGCTGCTGATGCATCCTGACCATTACGGTCGGGATTCACAGAGAGAGTGTTAGGGCTTAGGCCGCGCCGCCGTTCTTGCGCTCGGCGACCTTCCGCAAAAGAAAATCGCGGAACACGGCAATGCGCTTCGAGGTGCGCAGCTCTTCCGGATAGACGAAGAAGGATTCGAACTCGCCGCCCAACACATCGGGCAGCACGCGGACGAGGCCTGCGGTCTCGTGCTCCATGAAATCGGGCAGCGAGGCGATGCCCAGCCCTGCCTGCAAGGCGCGCAGGATGGCATAGAGATTGTTCACCGCGAGGATCGGGTGGCGCTCATAACCCGGCCGGGCGCCCGCTTCCAAAAGCCAGTTCGGGTTGCGGATCGGCGGCCGCGAATCGGTGCCGTAGATGATAATGCGGTGCTTATCGAGCTCTTCGGGCCGTTGCGGCGTACCGTGCTTCTTCAAATACTCGGCCGAAGCATAGGCGTGATGGCGCACCGTCATTAGATGGCGCTGTACCAGATCAGGCTGACGCGGCGGCGACATGCGGATAGCGACATCGGCTTCGCGCATCGACAGGTCGAGCTCGGCATCGTCAACCACGATCGAGATTTCGATCTCCGGATAGAGGTCGAGGAATTCGCGCACGCGTGGCGTTAGCCACGCCGAGCCGAACGCGACGGTCGTCGTGACCTTCAACGGACCTTTCGGCCGGTCCTTTGATTCAGTCAGCATCGCCTCGGTCATAGCGAGTTTCGAGAAGACCTCGCGCGCTGTGCGGTAGAGCAGATCGCCCTGCTCGGTGAGGATCAGGCCGCGCGCATGACGATGGAAGAGCGGCACCGAAAGGCTTTCCTCGAGCGCGCTGATCTGCCTGCTGACGGCGGATTGGCTGAGGTTCAGCGCTTCGCCGGCATGGGTGAAGCTGCCCGCTTCCGCCACAGCGTGGAAAACTCTGAGCTTGTCCCAATCCATCGGTGTCGACACGCGCGGGCCTCTATTCCGCCGCAGCGCGCGATCGGGCCTCGGCGGCCGCCAAGAATTTCTCCGCTTCGAGCGCCGCCATGCAGCCCATGCCGGCCGCGGTCACGGCCTGGCGAAAGATCTTGTCCTTCACATCGCCGGCGGCGAACACGCCCGGGATCTCGGTCGCGGTCGAATCCGGCTTGGTGATGATATAGCCGCCCTCGTCGAGGGTGAGCTGGCCCTTGAACATTTCGGTCACCGGATCGTGGCCGATGGCGACGAACATGCCGTCGCATGCGATTTCGCTGGTCTTGCCGGTTTTCACATTGATCAGCCGGAGACCCGTCACGTGCTTCGGATTATCGGAGCCCAACACCTCATCAACCACGCTGTCCCAGATCACCTCGATCTTCGGGTGGTCGAACAGCCGCTGCTGCAGGATCTTCTCGGCGCGCAGCGTGTCGCGGCGATGGACCAGCGTGACGCCGACGCAGTGATTGGTGAGATAGAGAGCTTCCTCGACCGCGGTGTTGCCGCCGCCGATCACCGCGACTTTGCGGCCGCGGAAGAAGAAGCCGTCGCAGGTGGCGCAGGCCGAGACGCCGGACCCGCGGAACTTGTCCTCGCTTGGCAGGCCGAGCCAGCGCGCCTGCGCGCCGGTGCAGATGATCAGCGAATCGGCGATATAGATATCGCCCGAATCGGCGGTGCAGATGAAGGGCCGCTGTGTGAGGTCGCAAGAAACGATAATATCGGAGACGAGCTTGGTGCCGACATGTTCGGCTTGCTTCGCCATCTCCTCCATCAGCCACGGGCCCTGGATCACTTCCCCGAAGCCGGGATAATTCTCGACATCGGTGGTGATCATGAGCTGGCCGCCGGGCTGCAGACCCTGGACCAGGACTGGGCTTAAATTGGCGCGCGCGGCATAGATCGCCGCCGTGTAACCCGCCGGGCCCGCGCCGACAATCAGGACTTTCGTATGGATGCGCTCGCTCATCAGAAACCGAACATATGATCGAGGCTGAAGGCCCCGTCTTCCCCCGTCACGCCATGATAGCCGAAAAGCCGGCAGGTCGTATCGCGGATGACAATATAGGCATTCTCCCCGGCCTTTGCCCGAGTCGCACCGTCGAATATTTCGCTATAGCGCCAGAAGCGCGAACCCCCACAAGGAATGTGGATTTGCTGGCGGGTCACTTCGCTTCCTGCCGCATTCACGAGGACGATGTCGGTGCTGCTTTCGGCGTGCCACGGCGTCGAGGCCGGGTAGATAAGATGGCAGAGCGTGTCGTGGGGCGCCGCGCTCAAGCGGAGGAAGAGGCGAGTGGATAGCCCGGGCGGCTTGCCGGAATAAGATTGTGGTTCGCCCTTGTAAGTCAACACCGTGTTGAAGACATGACTGCCGAAGCTGGTCTCGGCGCGATGGCCGCTCGCGCGATCTTCGTACCGGAAAAGCGCATGCAGCCAACCGTCACCCGCGCCGCCTTGCGCGAAATCATAGACCAGCTCCATATGGCCGCCCTCGGCGGGCGCGCGGCACATCTCGTCGATGTCGATGGCGATCGATTGCGACCGCTGCAGCCTGCCGAAAGCATAGCGCACCAGCTCGGTGCCCGCCGCGTCGTAAGCCAGCAACGCGATCGGCAATTCTGTTTGCGAGCGGGCCATCGGCGTCGGCAGCGCGAGCGACCGCCAGCGCGCCGGCGGCAGGATTGGCGCCGGCAGGATGTGACCTTTCCCGAAGAGATTGCCCAGCTCGGCGAGTTTCGGATCAGGTTTCAGGTCCGTGCGCTCGACATTGACATGCGCGATACGGCGGCGGCCCTGCCCGGTCTTGTCGGGCCGCACGATCTCGTAGCGTGGCCGCACCATATATTTGCCGGCGCTCACCTCGATCTGCTGCGGCCAGCGCGCCTGCGGCAGCAGCGAAGCAACATTGAGCGCGTGGCTGGCGAAAGGTCCGACCTCCTGATCGAGCGTTGCATTCTTGTCGTCGCCCATCAGATTGAGGCCGATCGCACCGGCAGGAATTGCGCAAGGCTGACTGTTCTGCACCCAAAGCGTCACCTGCTCGCCTTGATCGGGCGCGGGGAGCCCGGCATAGAAATCCGCTGGCCAGGAATTGGCGTCATGGGTGCACGAGAGCGCGCGCTCTTGCGCGGCGCCGCCAAACGTGTCGAGCGCATATTTGACCACGTCATGGCCTTGCGCGCCAATCGCATGGACGAAAAGTTGGCCGGTGAACTCGGGCAGCGTGAAGCGTTGCCGCACGGCCTTGCTGTCGATCACGATCGCGGTCGCGCCGGGCGCAACTTCTTCGGTCCATTCGGCGATCGTTTTTCCACTCGCATCGAAGAGCAGCAGCCAGAGCTTTAATGCGCTGGTGCCGTAGCTGGACCAGTAGTTCGCCGTGACGAGGCGCGTCGAGAGACCGTTCTGCTCGCGGAAGAAGACGAAATTGGTCGCGAAGTTGAGCGGATCGAGATAGCGTCGGCCGGGCGGCACGATGTGCTCGGGGAGGCGCAGCGCATCGAGGCTCAAGACCGTCGCGCCGGGCGGCAGCAGATGCTGGATGTGGGCGATTGCGCGCTCAGCATCGAAGCCGGCGACGAAAACGATACGCGCGCCCGAGGCTTTGAGGGCCGTTACCGGTTGCGCTGGTTTGCCGAGGACGCGGCGCCCGAGCTGGGTCACGTCCTGCGCGAAGCTTCCGGCGATATTGACGCCGCCGAAATCATAGAGTTCCGCCAGCGCATCAACTTGGCCCTCGATGTCGTAGACCGCGCAGGCTCCTTCCTTGAGGCGTCGCAGCAGCGCGGGCGCGGCGGCGGCAGCGAGCGGATGCGTCACCGCCTTGAAAAAGGCGTTGCCGCCGCTCTTGTTGTCGAAGGATTCGATTCGCAGCATCGGGCCGTCTCAATATGCCAATTTATCAGAGAAAATCCATCCGGCGCGCGCTGCCTCCGGCAGATTTCTCAGCAGTGTAATTGTCGCTACCCGCTGAAAACATCAGCAAATTGCTGGCCTTCCTAAGGGAGAGGGAACCCCGGTGGGCCGCACTCATTGGGGTCTTGCTACCGTACCGAGTTCCTTCCCGAGCGTAGGAAGAAACCGCTGACGAAGGGGCCAGGCGTCGGGTCGGAACTCCCGCCCCTATTGGGTTCTGATTGACCAGATCGACGACGGCGCAGCTTGGAGATCGTTCGCGGGCGAGATTCCATTCTGCAATCGCCAATTCCGCAATCTCCTTGCCGCCTTCGCCTCCTCCATCGAGCGAAACATCTGCGATTTTTTCGGCGAGCAGGATTGCGCGAATGAAAGCCTGGATGCACTCGTCGGAAGATCGGGAGCGCACCGAGTTGACGCCCAGGCGCGACGGCAGTGCCGTTCCGATCGGCCTATTCGCGTTGCCCGTGCGCGAACCATCTTATCGCGACCAACCAGCACCGAAAGAGAGAGCTAAACGGCACCGCTGTGGCTTTACTCCTCGGAGCGATGTTTCTCGCGGTCTTGCGCGTGCTCGATAGCGCACGCGTATAGGCCGACGAGCATCAATACGCAGAAAACGATTCCGAGCAGCACCAAGATCAACGCCTTATGGTCCATCACAGCACTTTTCCTGCCGGCTTCTAGCCGTGTTCGAGGTGAGATCGACTAATCGCCAGCGTCGCCTCTTCGGGATCGATCAAGTCACTACAGCCGCGCGCACTTTCCGCCATTTGGCCCCGGGCGTCGGGGGTCCCCGGCTCAGCTACGCAATCAGGAGGGCTGCCGAAGTGATTGGCTCGGCCGAGGGTCGGCGATCGGTTTCCTCCCTGCGACATGACTGATGGCGACGACTTCGGCCTACGCTTTCAAAGACGAACAGCGCCGCAATTTAGTTCCAATTCGTTTGGGATAGACGACGAGTTATCCGGCGCGCCGTTACTGCTGGGCATACCCGCAGACGAGGCGATAGCGCTGTCGAGCGATTGGCAGGCGAAGGCAGCGACAAGACGCGTAACGCGAGGTTATCGAGACCGTCAAGGCCGAGGTTCGGCTGTCAATGCCGCTCCGGCTTCGGCGTTTCGCCGCCGCTGCCTGCCTCTCAGCCTTTCTTATCTCTCGCGAAGAGAAGATCCGTTTCCCGCGCGAGCACTCCGCCGAGAAGCTCGCCATGCCAAAAAGGTGATGCGGCAACGACGTTGGCCGCGGGAATATCGATCTGATCGATGCCAGCGCGCTTCAAGCCGGCGAGCGAGGTGCCGAAAACCACGCCTCCAATCCCGGCCCAGATGAGCGCGCTCATGCACATCGCGCAGGGCTCGGCGGTCGTATAGAGCACCATATCGGTCCAATCCCGGTTGCCATGATGCTTGAGATAGTCGTCCATCGCAGCGACCTCGCCATGTAGCATGGGATTTCGCTTCGTTGTGTTGACGCCTTCGGCTATCACATGCCCGTCGGCGATCCTCGTGATGACAGCGCCGAAGGGATAGACGGGATTGCGCCTCGCGACGGCGATCGCGCGTCGCATCGCGCTTTCCCGAGTCGTTGCAGGAATTGCGACAAGCCTTTCAGCCGCCACTGCCGGCCTCGGTTCGAGGTGGAAAGCCGCGAGGCCGCTTCCGCCCGCAATGAGAAGGCTGCGGATAACCGTGCGGCGGGGCCATAACGTCGGCATTGCTTGTTCCCCCGGACGCGAGGCGCGCTTCTTCTCGCCCATTCCGCTCAAGCTAACGACTCTTCTGCCACGCGACAACCACAGACGCTCCGATAACCGGAATTCTGCCCGGAGCCCCGCCACTTTGCTATGATGCGAAGTCAGCGGGGGAACACGAATGGCAGGCGGGCATTTACTGGCAGCTGGCGCGCTGGCAGCGCTCACGTTGGTCGCGTCGCTTCTTCCGGCGCGAGCCGCCGAAGGCTCGAGCCGCAGCGTCGATTTCTCTGGCTTCCCCGGCGGGTCGGTTTTGGGCTGGCTCGGCGGGAAAGGTTTCGAGCCAAAGCAAGACGCGAGTAATTCGCGAAGGGTCGTTTATTCCGCATCATCCAGCGACCTTGTGCTCGAGACGAAAACGCGCGCGTTCGGCCTCCTGCTCAACGAAATGGATGTGCGCGATCCTTCACGCGTGCGCATCGATTGGGGCGTCGAAGCCTTCCCGGAAGGCGCCTCCTATGAAAAGGGCGTCCGCGCCGAAGCGGTTATGGTCTATATCTTCTTCGGCAAGGAGCGGCATGCGAGCGGATCGCTGTTCATTCCTGACAGCCCCTATTTTCTGGCGCTTTATCTTTGCGAGACCGAAGCGACCAACACGCCGTTCAGAGGCCGTTATCACCATGCCAGCGGCCGCTTCATCTGCGTCGAGCGGCCGCAACGGGGCGCAAGCGTTACGACCGACTTGCCAATCGCGGAGACGTTCAAGCGGGTTTTCGGCAAAGCGGAGGTTCCTGATATCAGCGGTATTGGCGTTGCCATCGATACGGCGAATGCGAAGGGCTCCGGCGTCGCGAAATCCTTCATCAAGAAGATCGAATTCTCGAACTGAGCTCGTGCGGCCGGGCCGGTCTTGCCGCCATGAGCGAAAGGGCCCAGCATCACGCGATATCGGACGCATTCGGGCATGAATAGGAGGGGGAACTCATGGGCACACAGAATCCGGCAGCGATCGCCAGCATAACGGCCGCGCCTTCCAGCGATGACGAAATGATTTCGCGTCCTTCGCGCCGGCACGTGTTGCAGGGCGGACTCGGCGGTGCCACGGCAGGCCTCCTCGCGAGCGCCGGCGTCGAATTCACTGTGCCGCGGCCGAGTATCGCGCAGAGCAGGCAGACGCCGGATGCAGCACTCAAGGCGCTGATGGACGGCAACCGACGCTTCGTCGCGCAGCGCCTGACTTTCTACCGTGAGGATCTGCGCATGCTGAAACAGAAAACGGCGGAAAAGCAAGAACCTTTTGCCTCGGTGCTTTCTTGTGCCGATTCTCGCGTGCCGGTCGAAATCCTGTTCGATCAGAGCATTGGCCGCGTGTTCGTCAACCGCGTTGCCGGCAATCTGGCCACCGCGGAGACCATCGCCAGCATCGAGTATGGCGTCGCTATACTTGGCACGCGGGTGCTCATGGTGCTGGGACATGGCAATTGCGGCGCGGTCAAAGCCTCGATTTCCGCCAAAGCGGTTCCCGGGCAGATCAGCGCGCTCTACCGCCACATTCGCCCGGCGGTCGACGAGGCGAATGGCCAGTTCGATGCAGCGATCAGGACCAACGCGAAAATCCAAGCCAAGCTCATCACCGATTCTTCGCCGGTCGTCGCGAGCGCGATCAAGGACGGCAAGCTAAAGGTCGTCGCTGCCTATTACGATCTCGCCAACGGCAAGGTCGAATTGCTCGACTAGGCGTTGTAGCAGCCCAGCATGGTGTCCAGAAAAATACGGCGCGGCCCCGCGGAGGCTCACCGGTGAGCTATCTCTTCGATCGGCCGTGGCCCGTCTTGGCCGTTTCGATTATCGCGCTTTGGCTGGCGGCGTGGATCGGAGCGCACGCACTGCGGTCGCGAGCGACCGAAGACACCGCTTCCGTCTACTACGACATTATTCTCGGCGCGACCTTGACGCTGCTCAGCCTCATCATCGGCTTCACCTTCTCGATGGCGATCGGTCATTACGATCAGCGCAAGGGCTATGAGAGTGCAGAAGCAAACGCGATCCGGACGGCCTATCTTCGCGCGGACTTGCTGGCGCCTGCGGACGCTTCGAGCCTGCGCACGCTGATCGGGAATTATCTCGAGCAGCGGATATTGTTCTATGAGGCGACTGACGAGGAAGGACTACTCCCAATTGATGCCCGCACCGCCCAACTCGAGGCGGATTTGTGGTCGACCATTCGTGCGTCCGCGACGGCGATTCCGCTCGCCGTGGTCGCCATGAACGACATGCTCAACGCGCGAAGCAGCGCGGAGGCGTCGTGGGCAAACCGGATCTCGCTCGAGGCCTGGACCCTCATGGGCGCTATCGCCATTTGCGGTAACCTGCTTATCGGCTATGGCGCGCGCAAGTTCAGCGCGCGGACGATACCGATCCTGATCTTGCCGACCGTCGTGGTGATCTCTATCTCGCTCTATCTGATCGACGATATCGACAGTCCGCGCAGTGGACTCATTGCCGTAGGACCGGAGAATCTCCGTCTCTTGGCCCACTCGATCACCGACCCGTCTCACCCGCTTTTTCCAAATGCGCAGCCTTTGTCCGACCATCCTCCGGCCGTCCCTAGAGCGCCTTGATAAGGGGAGCGCTCGGCTCGATGCTTGCGACCTTCGGCTGGCGCGAGCCAATTGTGGTTGGCTCTGATTAAGCGAGACCACGCGAAGCGAAAAGAGGGACAGAAGGATGCCCAAGCAACAGATCACGTCCGACAAAATCGCGCGCCCTAGCGGCCATTTCTCACAGGCGACAATAGTGGAAGCGAAGGGACGCATCGTCTTCATCTCCGGCATGCTGGCGCGCGGCAACGATGGCAACGTCGTCGGCATCGGCGATCCCGAGGCCCAGACCCGGCAAGTGTGCGAGAATCTGAAGGCCGCGGTCGAGGCCGCGGGCGGCACGATGGCCGATATTTGCCGCGTCGATGTCTTCATCCGCAATATGGAGCATTTCGAGAAAATCCATAAAGCGCGGCGCGATTATTTTCCGGCGCCGGCGCCGGCTTCGACGATGGTCGAGGTATGCAAGATGACCTCGCCCGACGCGCTCATCGAGATCAACGCCATCGCCGTGCTGCCTTAGTCTGAAGCTCGGTGCGGCAGCGCTGCACGCAAATCGCCGCACCAATTCCCTCGCCAAGCGATCCCCTCTACTCTCCGCGCCCATGGTCGTTGGCAGCCAGGTCCGGAAAACCGCCGCAGCGAAGGCCGAGCGCAGCTTTCGCGCCGCCATTTTCATCGTCTTTGCGCTTGCCGTCCTGCGGCTCTTATGGCTCGCCTCGGGCGCGACCGACCTCTACCCGGACGAGGCGCAGTACTGGCTTTGGTCGCTGACGCCGGATTGGGGCTACTACTCGAAGCCACCGGTCATCGCCTGGTTGATTGCCGCCACGACCCATCTTGCCGGAAACGATAACGAGCTCTCGGTGCGTCTTGCGGCGCCGCTCCTCCATTTCGGAACGGCGATCATGATTTACCAACTGGCCCTGCGTCTCTATGATGCGCGCGTCGCGTTCTGGTCGTCGGTGGTCTATGTGACCCTGCCGGGCGTCTGGCTCTCAGCCATCATCATGTCGACCGATGCGCCGCTGCTCCTGTGCTGGTCGGTCGCGCTCTATGCTTTCATCCGCGCGCGTGCGCCGGGTAGCGAGCGCTGGTGGTGGCTCGTCGGCGCCGCTAGCGGCTTCGGCCTCCTTTCCAAATACGCGATGGCGTATTGGATGATCTCGGCGCTGCTCTTCCTTTGTATTTATCGTGACGAGCGCCGCCATCTGCCGCGCTTTGCCATGGCGATGGTCGTGGCCTTGGTGATCTACTCGCCGAATTTCTTCTGGAACTGGGCGCACGGGTTTGTGTCCTATCACCACACCGAAGCGAATGCCGCGTTGCGCGGGCCGCTGTTCCATCCGGACAAATTTCTCGCTTTCTTCGGCTCTCAGTTCGGCGTCTTTGGCCCGGTGCTGTTCGGCACGATGATCGTGATCGCCGTGCTCGCCCACCGCACGTTGAAAGACCGGCGCGCGGCGATGCTCGCCTTTTTCGCGCTGCCCACCCTCGCGATGATGCTGGTGGTGAGCTTCCTCTCGCGCGCCGAACCGAACTGGGCGGCACCAACCTATGTTTCGGCGACGGTTCTGGTCGTCGCCTTTCTCCTCGCCGAGATGCCGCGGATCCTCGTCTGGGGCTCGGTCGCGCTTCATGTCGTCGCCGCGGTCGCCCTCGCCGAGGCCAAGCCGTTGACCCGTCTCGTCGGCTATGATCTCCCGGGCAAGTACGACCCGCTGCATCGGCTCGAAGGCTGGCGCCAGCTCGGCACCACGGTCAGTCGCCTGCTCGCTGAGAATCCCGGCACGCATCTGATGACTGACGATCGCGAGCTGCAGGCGGCGCTGATCTATTACGTCCAGCCGCATCCTTTTGATTCGCTGAAATGGAACGGCGAGGGCGGCATCCATGATCAATTCGATTTGACGGCGCAGCCCGAGAAGTTCGTCGGGCAGAACTTCCTGCTCGTCTCCTATCGCAACGATATAGACGACATCGTCAGCCGCTTCGCGACGTCCGGGCCGATTGAGAAGATAACGATCTTCCTTGGGCCGGCGATCAAAGCGGGCGGCGAGCCGCTGACGCGGATTTATCAGGTTCGCCTGCTCGGCGATTTCAAAGGCTATCGCTGAGCGTTTCGCGCCGGCGGAGTGCCAGCGGAAGTTGCCGCCGCTTCGCAGCCGCGCAGAATGCCAGGGCGAAAGCTGCCCCGATGTAAAAGCCGGCGACCACATCGCTCAGATAATGCGCATCGAGGATGACGCGACTCGCCATCACAGCAAGTGCGAGCACCGCATAAGCTGGCCAAGCCGGCGGATAGATCGCATAGAGCGCGATGGCGAGCGCCGTCACCGTGATGCTGTGGCCCGAGGGGAACGACCACGCATTCGCGTGCGGGCTACCCCAGGTGAAACCGTAGAGATTCTCGCGAAAGAGCAACACCGGCCGGGCGCGCGCAAAGACCGGCTTCATAATGTCGGCAAGGATGCCGGGAACGGCGACGGTCACGAAGACGAAGCCGGCCCGCGTTGCCCATAATTCTTCCCGCTTGAGCCAGGTCAAGAGGAAGACAAGGCCGAGCGGGACGAGATAGACGCCGCCTTCGCCCAGCCGCGTGATGAAGCCGAAGATCGCGCGCGTCAACGTATCGATTGGCTGCACCGCGTGCGCCAGCGGAATATCGATCCACTCATAAGCGATGACGAACGCGATCATGCAGCCGAGCGAGAGCCACGCGAAGCGCTTGAGGCTGGGCGAGGGGTGAAACAGGGCCTGCCACCAGCGCTCGGGCGCATCGCTGCCCATGATGACGCCGTGGAGTCCCCAAGCGATCGCACTGACGAGGAAGCCCGACGCGATGACATCGGAAAGGAAATGACCACCTTGCGCCAGGCGCACCACGCCGAGCGCAGCGCCAACCCCAACCGCGGCGATGACGCCGTTGCGCCGGAGTGGAGCGCTGCCCGCCAGCAGCGCTGCCGAGACAAGGTAGAAGCCGATCGCCGGATCGCCGGCCGGGAAGGAGCAATTGCGCCGGCACTGATCGCTGGGCACGAAATTTGGCGTGAATTTCTGGGTGCCCCCAAACTGCGTGACCTGCGCTGGCCGCGCACGACCCCAATGATCCTTGAAAATCGTGTTGACGGTGAGGCCTGGCCCGAGCGCGAGCGCGAGCAGCAGGAAGATCGCGGCGCGCGGCGTGAGACCGAGGACGGCGCGGCGCAGGAAGGCGCTCGCGCTGCCCGCGACGATAACCGCGATGGCGAAAGCCCAAACCCCTAAATCGAGGTGATCATGGACAAGGCGGAACGGCGACCAATCGCCCAGGAAGAAGCCGTCGCTGGGACGGTAGAACAGGCCGCTCGCCCAGAGATCGACACCCGGCAGCACGATGAGCCCGCCACATAGCAGAAGAAAGGTGCCGCCGAACCAAAGCCAGGCGCGTAGCGACTGTGCGCCCATCAGTGCGCCTTCACGAAGCGGCGGCGGATCTCGGCAGCGGCGCGCGCCGTATCGTCGGGCGGCGTGTAATGCCACTCCTCGAGAGTCCCGTTGAAGAGCCGCGTGATACCGGCCTCGCGCATCCCCTGGTGGAAGCGCGCGAACTTATCGGAGCCGCCTTCGAGTTCGACGATATGCACCGGCTTGCCCGTCGCCGCCGCCTCGCTGATCATCGACACGGAATCGGCGGTGACAAGGATTGCATCGGCCGATCCCAGGATGCCGAAATAGGGATTGTCGCCGCTGCCACCCCAGATATAGGCAGGCAGGCCCGCGAGGCGCCTTTCCAGCAGGGCACGTTGCGCGTTGCCGGTGCGGCGCGAGGGCGTGATCGCAAGGCCGACGCCGCTTTTGCCCAGTGCGACCAGCCGATCGCAAAGCGCGCCAAAGCTCTGCTCGCTCAGGCGATAGACGCTATTGTCGCCGCCGATCAGCATTGCGATCAATGGGCGGGGCAGCGTGGCGAAGACCGGTGCCCAGCGTGCTGCCTCGGCCACAAGCTTGCTCTCGGTCACACGATGAACAGCGCCCAAGGTGCGGAACACGTTCTCGCCTGGCGCCGGATCGTGGCTTGGGGCGACGATGAGATCGACCTCGTTCCGGACAGACCGCGGATCCTGCACTTGAACCCAAAAGCTCCGCCCTTGGCTAGCACGCTTTACAAGCCTCGCTGGCGCGATGCTGTTGCGGCCGCAGGCGATAACGAGATCAGGCCAGGGCGGCTCCAGCCGCCCGGTGCTGGCGTCAAATGCCAGGTTCGGCGCGAGCCAGAGGGTTGGCGGCAAATAACGCCAGGGTGCACGAATGGCGAGCTGCTTCTCGGTGATCGGCCAACCCAACGCCTCGGCGAGGCCGCGCGCTTGATTCGCCATGCCGACCTTACCGTCATGCAGCACCCAAACTGTGGGTTGGTAATCGAGGGGCAAGGCACCGATCGTGGCCATCTTGAAAGATTATTGCGCCGGGATACAATTGGCAATTATCGGCAAGAAATTGCGTGGGTTTGGGAAGTTTTCATGCGCCGCAGCAAGCTCGATCGCATCGACCGCCGCATCTTGCGCGATCTGCAAGCCGATGGCCGTATGACTAACGTTGACCTCGCCGAGCGAGCCGGAATCTCGGCGCCACCATGCCTGCGGCGCGTCCGCGCCCTGGAAGAGGCGGGCTATATCCGCGGCTACCATGCCGAGGTCAATCCGGAAGCGCTCGGCTTCGGCGTCACGGTCTTCGCCCAGGTTGGGCTTGCGACTCAGGCCGAGCCCGATCTCAAAGCCTTCGAGGCGCTGGTCGCTTCCTGGCCCGAGGTGCGCGAGGCGCATATGCTCGCCGGAGAGACCGATTTCCTCCTGAAGATCGTCGCCGCGGATTGGGACAATTATCAGCGCTTCCTGACGACGAAGCTGACGGCGGCTCCCAACGTCACGCATGTGAAATCGTCGCTCGCCATCCGGGCCTCGAAAGCCGAGCCGGGCGTGCCGATCGAAGGCGACGAATAAGCGCTATTTGTATTGGACTTTGACGATCTCGTAGGACCGCGCACCGCGCGGCGTCGAGACCTCGACATTGTCGCCGATCGTCTTGCTGATGAGGGCCCGCGCCACCGGGGAGGTAACCGAAAGCCGGCCCTTGCTGATATCGGCCTCATCTTCGCCGACGATCTGGTAGACCGTCTTCTCCTCGGTCTCCTCATCCTCGAGCGTGACCGTAGCGCCGAATTTTATGACCTTCCCCGAGAGCTTCGAGACGTCGATCACCTCGGCGCGGGCGATCTTGTCCTCGAGTTCCATCACCCGGCCTTCGATGAAGCCCTGACGCTCGCGCGCAGCGTGATATTCGGCATTCTCGGCGATGTCGCCCTGTTCGCGCGCCTCCGCGATCGCCCGGATGATGGCCGGACGGTCAGTGGTTTTGAGTCTCTTCAACTCTTCCTGCAGGCGGTCAAAACCGCCCGAGGTCATGGGTATTTTCGTCGTCATGGGGCGCTCAGAACGATCCTTCAAAATAGGATTGGACAGGGGCGACTTCAAGACTGCCGGTCCGAAGGGCGTGGATCGCCTGGACAGCCGCGCGGGCGCCCGCAACTGTTGTGTAATACGGAATCTCATTGGTCAGGGCCGTCCGGCGCAGGCTGAAGCTGTCGGCAATCGACTGCGCGCCCTCACTGGTATTGACCACGAGCTGGACCTCGCCCGAGAGC